>OGDF01000140.1_pt1 | contig 108249 bp, 101 predicted proteins | sample 1570141 | NCBI WGS metagenome assembly OGDF01 (sample SAMEA4370581, study PRJEB24528) | human gut metagenome | reverse complement strand
AAAATTAAAAGGATCGACACCTGTAGAATACAGATGCCAATCCTTAAAGAACCAAGTTATTTAATTTTCATAGTGTCCAACTTTTTGGGGACAGCTCAGGAGAAGTGGCGGGCTTTTTTGCGGCCAGTGTCTGCCAGGCCAACCCGGTCCAGCAGGCTGTCGATGCCGTCGAAGCTGGGCATGCCGAGCACGCGGTACTGCTGGCGCAGGTTGTCGGCGGCGCTCATGTCGAGGTAGAGCGAGGGCTTTTCGATGACGGCGCCGATGCGCTTGCGGGCGCGATGGATGTCGCGGCTGCGGCTGTCGCTGCCGTAGAGGGTGAAGTGGCCCTGGCTTGGCAGCTGCAGGCCGCAGACCAGGCGGATGAGTGTGGTTTTGCCGGCGCCGTTGCGCCCGATGAAGCCGTAGATGGCGCCTTTGGGCACGTGCATGGTGAGTGCGTTGAGGGCGGCGGTGTGTTTGTAGCGCTTGCTCAGGGCGGTGGTGGTGAGCACATTGTCCATGATGAGGACCTCCTTTTGCTTGATGGCGCCATTGTAGCAGAGAGGGGTCAAGAAAACGGTCAGGAAAAAGGTAAAGATTTGGTCAAGCGTCGTCGGCTATTTTGAAGCCGATGCCCCAGACCGATTCGATGTAATCTTTGCCGCTGACTTCGCGCAGCTTGCGGCGCAGGTTGCTGATGTGCTGCTTGAGGGAGTGCTCGGTGCAGTCGGGGGTGTCATGGCTGATGCGCTCGAGGATGGCGGCTTTGGTGAGCACCTGGCTGGGGTTTTGCATGAGCAGTTTGAGAATGGCAAATTCTGTCGGCGTGAGATGAACCGGCTGGCCGCCGACACTGACGCTGCGCTGGGCGCTGTCCAGGCAGAGGGTGCCGAGGCGCAGCGGGCCGCTGGCTGTGCGCGTGCTCTTTTGGCGCAGCTGCACGGTGATGCGCGCCAGAAGCTCGCTGGTGTCGAAAGGCTTGGTCATGTAGTCGGCGGCGCCGCCCAGCAGCAGCTGGACTTTGTCCTGCACGTCCACCTTGGCGCTGAGAACGATCACCGGAATATCCTGGATGTGCGGCAGCACCGCTTCACCGCTGAGCCCGGGCAGCATGAGGTCCAGGAGCACCAGGTCGGGCTGAGTGCGTTCCAGCAGATAGAGGGCTTCTGTGCCGGAGTAGGCGCGCAGCACCTGATAGCCGTTGGCCTGCAGCAGTTCTTCGAGCATGTTGCCGATGTAGATGTCGTCGTCGATGATGGCGATGGTTGTCATAGGGAGCACCTCCGTAAAGTAACGCTGCTTTTATTGTAGCGGCTGCGAGCTGGTCCATCAAGATGCCGCCAGGCGCCGAAGCAAACACAGCAGCGAAGCAGGCAGCATTTTGGCGAAAAGTGAAAAGTGAAATCTGAAATGTGAACGCTGGCGGTGACGCGTACAAAATCCATGAAGAATCAGGAGAAACGAACATAAAAAGGAGCCGTTCCATGGAACGGCTCCTTTTACGTCCTATCATATAATTTAATAACTGAAGTAAAGAGAACTTTGAATGAAAAAATGCACAGCAATTTTCTATGAAATGGCGGTCTGTATAGTTTGGAACAATAAAAAAAGACCCTGGAACAGGGTCTTCCTATGCAGAAACCATGTAACAACTGTCATAGTAGTAGTAGATGAGTGCGTTGACAGGTGTACAACTTTATCCGCCATAAATAGAATACACGAATCACCTTCAACTTGCAAGCCCTGTTTATTAGTAACGTGGTATCATTTTTTTCAATACCTGACAGGATTGGAAGCGGACAGGCTATGGCGCTGTGCTTTCGGTTTTGCTGACGGTCATTTCTGGAATGGCGACGGTATAGCCGCCGCTGGTATAGGTGCCGCTGATGTCGTATTGGCTGGTGGCTGCGTTGTAGGTGAGGGTGAGTTGGTAGCTGTCTTCGTCATTGAGGTTTTCAATGTAGCTGTCAAGGTCACCGCCGCTGCTGAGGGTGGCTGCTGGCGTCAGGCCGTTGCGTTCCTGCTCCACAACGTAGAGTTCGGCGGCGCGCAGAATGGCAGAGGCGTTGTTTTGGGCAGCGGTTTCGCGGGCGCTGGTTACGTAGCCGCTGACGCGCGGCACGATGACGACGAGGAGCACGGCGAGAATGGCCAGGACGACAATGAGTTCGACGAGGGTGAAGGCGGTGCGCTTGTGTTTGTTCATGGGGGGACCTCCTTTTTTCTTTTGTATTCAGAATAACAAAAAAATTGGCAATAATCAACGCTGGACAGTGCGCGGATTTGTTGACAGACACGCTTCACGAATTGCATTGCCTGCGGGACTCTGATAGAATAAGTGGGAACATCAAATTTCCAGGAGGCATTATGGATAAGGAGAAGAACAACGTGTCCGAGGGGGCGCAGGAAACACGGCGGCACGATACCGTGCGGCTGGATGCGCCTGCCGGTGAAAACGCCGGCCGAAAGGGCACTTTTGATATGGATAAACTGAGACGTGATCTGGAGGCCAGCAAGCGGCTGCATGATGAAGCGCGTCAGCAGAAGCGGCTGGCTCAGGCGAGAAAGTCTCAGTCACAGGCACAGGATCAATTTGCGGCGGCTCAGCGCGCGGCAAATACACATAAGGAGCAGACTTCGTCGCAGCACGCCCAGCCTCAGGCTGCTCGTACGGCGAAAACAGCGGAGGAAAAACGTGCTGCGGACCGGGAAGCGCGCACGATGCCAGCAAAGGCAGCAAAAACTGCCAAATCGGCAGCGGCGGCTGCGGCATCAGCAGTGCCGCACCCGGCTAAAGCGGAGACAAAGGAAAAAACATCGCAGAAGGCGCTGTCGGCGCTGGCCGGCATGGCGAAAAAGCGCAAGGAGAAGCGAGCAGGGAAGGAGCACAAGCCGCTGCATAAACGCAGAGGCTGCGGCTGTCTTTTTTATTTGCTGCTGTTTATTGTGGTGATTTGCATTGCTTTTGGCACGCTGTGGGCGGTGCGCGCCCATAATGCGGCGACACCGATTGACCAAATTCCTGAATCAGAGCGGGCAGCGGTAGCTATGGAGCGCGAGAAGTCGAATGTGTACCTCCTGTTGGCGGGCACGGACCAACGTGCTGATGAGGCATCGCGCAGCGACACGATTATTTATGCGGCGCTGCGTCCGGTTGACCGTAAGATTGAAATGGTGAGCATTCCACGCGATTCGCTGGTTGAGATTCCAGGTGTTGGCGAGGATAAGGTCAATGCATCGCTGGCTTATGGCGGCATGGATCTTTTGGTTGACACGGTGGAAAATCTTGTGGACAATCCGGTGGATCACACGGTGCTGATTAATTTCCAGAGCTTTGCCAAAATCATTGACGCCATGGGCGGCATTACCATTGATGTGCCGGAGAAAATGTATCTGCCGGAAGAGGGCATCGATCTGGAAGCTGGCACGCAGAAGCTGGATGGCGAAGATGCCCTGGCGTTTGTACGCTGGCGCGGGGATGGCACCGGTGATATTGGCCGCATGCAGCGCCAGAGTCAGTTCATGCAGGCGCTGAGTGATAAGGTGCGGCATTTGACACCATGGCGTGCTGCAATGACGCTGTGGACGGTCAGCCACGAGATTGACACCGATTTGAGCACATGGGATATTCTGAAACTGGCCTGGAGCTTCATTGGCATGGGCAGCGATGCGTTGGAATATCAAACCTTTGAGTACGAGACACCATACATCAATGGCATCAGCTATGTCATTTTGGATGATCAGAGCGTCAACGAAGTTATTCAGAAAATGAAGTATGGCATGGTAATTGATGACAATGGTGATTCGGACGATTCTTATTACGATGACAGTGGTTATTACTATTAAAAAGGAGAATGAGTCATGAGACACAATGTATTGGGCATCGAGATTGACGCTGTGACAGAAGCGGAGGCGCTGAATATCATCACGGGTTTTGTGCGCGAAGGCGGTGCCCATCAGGTGGTGACCGCGAATCCGGAGATTCTGGACAACGCGACGCGCAATTTGCCGCTGCATGATCTGATTCGCCGCGCGGCATTGGTGACGGCAGACGGTCAGGGCGTGCTTTTGGCAGGGCGCATTCTGGGCACCCCTTTTCCTGCGCGTGTGACGGGAATTGAGCTGGCGGAAGCTTTGTGCCGCGAGAGTGCAGCGCGAGATCTTTCGCTGTATTTTCTTGGCGCAGAACCTGGCGTTGTGGACGAGGCGGCAGCCAAGATGCGTGCGGCCTATCCTGGTGTGAAGATTGTCGGCACCCATCATGGCTACTTCCGTAATGAAGGCCCTGCAGAGGTGCTTGCAGACATTACGCGCACCCAGCCGGACATTTTGCTGGTGGGCATGGGGTCGCCTTACCAGGAAACGTTTATTGATGAAAATCTTGCGCGTTGTGGGGTGCCGGTGGGCATTGGCGTTGGCGGCAGCTTTGACGTGCTGTCGGGGCGTGTGCAGCGTGCGCCGGAGATCTTCATCCGTTTGCGCTTAGAGTGGCTCTATCGCATTGCCAGCGACCGCAAACGCTGGAAACGTGCCTTGGCGCTGCCGCGTTTTGTGCTGAAAGTGTTGCGCCAGCGATTAACGCGATAAATAACTGTAATGGGTGTGGTCCATTCTTGGTTTTGCCTTGTGAGGCGTGTGTTAAACCGGGAATGGACCATTTTCTTTACACAATCTTTACAAAGAATTAACGAAAATGCGGTTGCGTGAAGTTGCGGCTGCGTGATATTCTTTTAGTGTTAATTGTCAAGAAAATGTGGGCGTTCTGTTAAGTTGAAAGGGTGGATACAGTCAATCATGAATGAGACGCTGCAAATTATCTTCGGGCTGTTTGGAGGGCTCGCGATCTTCCTGTTTGGGATGAATCTGATGAGTGACAGCCTGCAAAAAGTTGCCGGCGAGCGTATGCGTACGATTCTCGGCATGCTCACGAAAAATCCAGTGCTTGGGGTTATTTCAGGGGCATTGGTTACTGCTGTGCTGCAGTCGAGCTCAGCAACGACGGTTATGGCGATTGGTTTCGTCAGTGCAGGGCTGATGACTTTGCCGCAAGCCATTTCCATCATCTTTGGTGCAAACATCGGGACAACCATCACGGCTCAGTTGATTGCATTTAAGCTGAGCGATTACATTTATTTAATTATTATCATTGGTTTTATTTTCTATTTCTTTGGCAAAAAAGAAAAAGTAAAAGACATTGGTGCAACGATCTTTGGCTTTGGTCTTTTGTTCGATGGGATCGAGATCATGGGTTCGGTCATGAAGCCATTGGCAACAAGTCCTGTCTTTGCCGAAATGATTGAGAAAGTGGCCGACGTGCCAATTCTCGGCCTTTTGGTGGGCTTGTGCATGACGTTGGTGGTACAAAGCTCCAGTGCGACGATCGCTGTGCTGCAGAATATTGCGTCGACTCCTGGTCCGGGTGGCGGCAGCTTGATTGGCTTGACGGGGGCGCTGCCAGTATTGTTTGGGGACAATATTGGGACGACGATCACGGCGCTGATTGCCTGCGTCGGGCTGAGTTTGAATGCAAAGCGCACGGCGCTGGCCCATTCGATTTTTAACATCAGTGGGTCGTTGGTGTTCATTTGGCTGGTGCAGCCTTATGCGCACATCATCGAATGGATTTCGCCGAAGGGGCCGGAAATCGAAGTCATTTCCCGACAGATCGCCAATGCACATACGGGCTTTAACGTTATTATGACGCTTGTCTGGACGCCGCTTTTGTTTGTTATGGTCAAGATTGTTACAAAGATTTTGCCGGACAAGGAAGGTGCAACGGTTACCCATACCATTTCCGAGCCGATCTTCCTCGATCGCAAGGTGCTTGGTCAGCCAATGGCTGCCATCGAATTGGCGTCCAACGAAACGGTTCGTGTCACGGATCTGGTGCGTGGGATGCTGTACAAACTGGCGAATGCCAGCGAGAAAAAATTGCGGCCTGTTTGTGAAGAGCTGATTGATACGACTGGACAAGTTAAAGAATTGAATGCTCAGGTTCAAAGCTATCTGTCGTCGATTCTGTCTGCCGGTAAAGTGGATGAAAAGCAGGCGGAGCGTACCACGAGCATGGTCTTTATCATTGACAATCTCAATCGTATAACGGATTATCTGCAGGATATCTGTGAGAACATCTATAACGTACAAAGCGATGATAAGAACAGCTATTCCAAAGTGGCTGTGGATGATATTTTTGAATTCATGCAAAAGCTCATTGCCATGTATGAAACGGCCATCATCGGATTGGTTGGTGATGCTGAAGTGGATGTGAAGCAGTTGGAAATCCACCGTGCAGAAATCTTCGATTTACGCAGTGAAATGTTTAAGGCACACATGAAGCGTGTGCGTAAAGGCAAATGCGATGCCAGTCTTACCGTACCATACGGTGAATTGCTGCAGAACCTTGAATACATTGGGTCCTGCTGTATGGATTTGGCCGATCAGGTGGAAGAACAACACACAGTGTCTTTCGACTTAAAGATGGATGACAATGTCGTCACTGCATAAATATTTGGCCTGTCGATGCGTGCGCATCGGCAGGCTTTTTTGGTGCAGCAGGAATTGGTGATGATAATAAACAAACACGGCCCTTGCTGGTGCAGATGCATCGGCAAGGGCCGTGTTTGTTTGTCTGTTTATCGAACATCAAGGCAGGGTGCCTTCGGGATGTTTGAAGTGATCAGGCGCGCCAGGTAGATGGTGCAAAGAGCAGAATGAGCGGCACAATTTCAAGACGTCCAGCAATCATGCTGAAGGACAGCACGCATTTTGAGAAATCGCTGAAATTGCTGAAATTACCTGTTGGCCCGACGTTTCCTAGACCAGGACCGACGTTGTTGAACGTGGTGACAACGGCGGTAAAGGTGGTGGTGAAATCAAGATTTTGAAAAGAAACCAAGACCACCATCAGGAAGAATAGAATGATGTAGAGGATGAAGTAGAGCGCAATGTCGTTTTGGCTGCGTTCGTTCATTGGTTTATCTTCATAGATGATGACGCTGACGCGTTTTGGGTTTACAGATTGGCGCAGTTTTTTGCCAGCCATTTTTGCAAGGGCGATGACACGGCTGATTTTGAGCCCGCCCGCAGTGGAGCCGGCGCAGCCGCCAATGAACATCAGCATCAGGAGCACCATCTGTGCAAACAGCGGCCACTGACAGAAGTCAGCGGTGCCGAACCCAGTGGTGGTGACGATGGTGGCAACATTGAAAAAGGCATCTTTGAGGCAGAGCCAGAAACTGTCGTACATTGGCATGATGGTGATGGTGATGGCGGTGACGGCTATAAGGACGATGCCGACAAACCAGTGCAGTTCGTCGCTTTTCAATGCTTCACGCCAGCGCCCGCGCAGGGCGTAAAAATAGAGGTTGAAGTTGACAGCGAAGATCAGCATGCCAAAGGCAAGGATGATTTCGATTGGCACCGATTCAAAGGCGGCAATCGAAGTGTTATGATTGCTGAAGCCGCCTGTACCGGCCGTGGCAAAGGATTGCAATATGGCATCGAATGGTGACATGCCGGCGCTGATGAGGATGACCATCAGGATCAGCGTAAGAGCGGCATAGATGATGTAAAAGACACGGGCCAATTCGCTGATGCGGGAAAGCACCTTGTCAAAAGTTGGCCCAGGCATTTCTGATTTCAGAATGTGGATGTCTTCGCTGTTGGATTTTGGCAGGAGTGCCACTGCAAACACGAGCACCCCCATGCCGCCGAGAAAATTGGTGAAATTGCGCCAGAACAAAATGGAGTGCGGCAGCGATTCAATATCTGTGAGAATGCTGGAACCGGTGGTTGTAAAGCCGGAAGCGCTCTCGAAGATTGCATCAACAACGGAAGGAATGGCGCCGGTAAAAAGATAAGGCAGGCTGCCGAAGATTATCAATAAAATCCAGGACAAGCCTGTGATGGCCAACCCTTCGCGCACATAGATGGAGCGTCGCTTTGGCGGACGGGCGGCCATGGCGGCGCCCACAGCAAGGGTGCAGACCATGGCTTGGAACAGTGGGTAGATGGTTTCATGCCCTTCGTGGTAAATAAAGGCCACAATGATTGGCAAAATCATGAGCAGGCCCACCACAAAAGTGACACGCCCGGTAACATAAATGACCATGCGTCGATTCATAGGCTCACACCTTCTTCAATATATCGTCAATGCTGCGCAGGGAGTGGTCGGTGGTGGTGACAATGATCATGTCGCCTTCATGGAAGATGGTTTGACCACTTGGCGCGAGACGATTGCCAGTCTTCGTGATGGCTGCCGCAATAAGGATATTATCCTTGATTGGCAGATCCATCAATTTCTGGCCAATGATTTTGGAATCGCTAGGCACGCAGAATTGGAGCGCCTCAACCTGATTATCTACGAGACGATAGAGCGCTTCAACATTTTTGCCGCGGGTGTCGATGACGGCGCGAATAAGGCGCAGAATGGTGTCCGCGATGATGTTGCCTGGTGTGATGACAGCCTTGAGCTTGTCTTCGCCAAGAATTTCGAGCATCTGTGTACGGTTGACTTTGGCGATATAATCGTGCATGCCGCGTTTGTGGGCGTACATGCAGATCAGAATGTTTTCTTCATCGATGCCGGTGAGGGCGATGAGACAGTCAAAGTGGGTGATGCCTTCTTCTTCAAGATTACGGTAATTGCTGCCATCGGCAAACACCACGTCCACATTTGGATGCAGCTGCGCCAGGCTTTCCGCAGCTTTGCGGTTGTTTTCAAGAACCTTGATGTGGTATTTGGTGGAACCGTTTTCGATTTCTTTGAGCAAATAATGGGTGAGACGACCGGCACCAATAATCATCACCGATTTGATGCGACGGTTGTTGTTGCCTTGGCTGTCGAGACGGAGAAAACGCAGCAGTTCCGAGTTGCTGCCGCTGACATGAATGATGTCGCCGGCTTGCAGGCGGAAGTTCCCATTTGGAATGATCGCCTGGCCATCGCGCTCGACAATGCAGATGAGGACGTGTTCCTTGAATTGGTTCTGAAATTCGATCAGTGTTTGTCCAACGAAAGGGTGCCCATCTGGCAAAGGATATTCAACAATGTTGATTTTGCCGCGTAGGAATGATTCGACACGGGTGGTGGAAGGGAAGCGCAGCAAACTGGTGATCTGTTGTGCCGATTCGTGTTCAGGATTGATGATGGCATCAATACCAATGCTTTCCTTGATAAAGCTCTGATGAGCGGTGTACTCGTGTTCACGGATGCGGGCGATGGTGTATTTGGCGCCGAGCTGTTTGGCAAAGATGCAGGAAATGATGTTGATTTCATCTTGTGCAGTAACAGCAATAAAAACGTCACAGTGGGCGGTGTCGGCACTCATGAGCGCGGCATAATCGACGCCGCTGCCAACGATACCGGTTACATCGGTGGTATTGATATAGGATTCCAGCTTATCAGCATCTTTTTCGATGACCACAACATCGTGTTCATCGGTAAGCTCTTTGCAGATAATGCTGCCAATCTTGCCAACACCGACGATGACTATGTGCATGGAAATATCCTCCTTAAACAATGCTTATAATGAAGCGTTAAGATGTTCGTAAAATGTTTCTGTCTGTTGGATGATGTCGGCTTCGACATCGGAAAGCACCTGACCAATTGGGTAGGTGAGATAATGGACCAGGTTGATGGGTGCATCCACGAGACTGACAACTTTGAGCAAGCCGCTGGTGAACAGCGGATTGAAGTGTGCTGCCAAAACGCTCGTAATGCCAATGCCGTCACTGTGATAAACGTATTGATAGAGGCTGGAGGCATCGTCAAAAATAAGATGCTTTGGCAGGTCGGTCCAACGACTCTGCGATTTGACAAAACCTAGATCGGTGAGATCGCGTGGAACAGACAGCGGCACTTTAGACGGCAGATGGTTGAGGCGAACACTAGATAGAGACTGAAAATAACCACCGCTCTTTACAAACAGGCAGAGGTTGTCATTGTATTGAGGCATGAGACGCAGGTTCAAACTGGTGGCATACTCACGGTGGCGGCTGAGGTTGAAATCCAGTGCCGCAGAAAGCCCAATCGATGCTTTGTTTTCAGTGATGTCGTGAATGACATTGCTGATGAGTCCCTGGCGCAGTGTAAAGGACACGGCAGGGAACATGCTGCGCGTGTGAAACAACGATTCGCTGAGAATGCCGCTGGTGAAAAACGTCGCCAGCAAATACACGTGCAGGTTCACGGGCGTGGCGATGCCCGCTTTTTTGCGAATGTCGTAGTAATCATCCACTGTTTTTTCAACGAGCGGCAGAATCTCTCGGCCAAAGGCTGTCAGATCCATTCCGCGTCGTGTGCGGTGGAACAATGGCCGCCCCACTTCTTTTTCAAGACCGGCGATGGCTGCTGACAATGTGGGCTGCCCGACATTGATCTTTTTGGCAGTCAACGACAGTGAACCGTAATTGGCGACCTGAAGAAAATATTCAAGTTGTTCGATCCTCATAGGAAAACTCCTCCCTGGTTCAATCAGCAAAATGCTTTCCAATCAACGAATCATTCCTATTATAGCGCGGAGCATTCCCTTGTCAATAGTGATCGCGGAGACCGTCTGAAAGCCTGAAAGTTAACGAAATAATTGCCTTTTCTTTACGGAGATATTACAATGAAGCCAATATAAATTTTGTGAGCAGTGAAAGGGGGCTGGCGATGCTTCAGGCTTTGGATGTTTTCCGTGAAATGACGTTTTTGGGCGTGGCGCTGCGGCTGATTATGGCGATGTTTTGCGGCGGCCTTATTGGGTTAAACCGCGAACGCATGCGACGACCAAAGGGACTGGCAGGATTCCGTACGTATATGATGGTGTCTGTTGGGGCGGCCTTGACGATGCTTTTGAGCCAGTACGAATACACGATGATCACTCATCAATGGGCGTCTATCGCTGGTGAAGTGGGTATCAAGACGGACGTATCACGTTTTGGTGCACAGGTTATCAATGGGATTGGTTTTCTCGGGGCTGGGACCATTCTGGTCACCAAGGACAATCAAATCAAAGGTTTGACAACGGCTGCTGGCCTTTGGGCATCGGCATGTCTGGGGCTGGCGATCGGTGCTGGTTTCTATGAAGGTGCGGTGATGGCCGTGTGCGTGATCATCCTTTCCATGTATCTTTTCACAAATTTGAAGTTTAAAATTCAGGCGAAATCGCGTGTCATCTCTATTTATGTTGAAGTGAAATCGCTGGTTTATCTGGGGGATGTTCTGATGACGGTGCGTAAGCAAGGCGGTACCGTATTGGAAATGAATATCGACGACGATCATAACAAAAGCAAACCCATTTATGATGCCGAGATTGTTGTGAAATTGGCGCCGCAAATGACGCCCGATGCCATGCTGTCCTGTGTATCGCAGGTAGAACATGTGAAGCATGTGCATGAACTGTAAAAAGGAGGATGAACGATGCTGAGCATCTTTGACGGGTTGCGCGATTTTACGCTGCTTTCTGTGGCTGTTCGCATGGTTTTGGCTGTGATTTGCGGCGGAATCATCGGCATGGAGCGCGCATTGCGACGCCGGCCTGCTGGCTTTCGCACACATATTTTGGTCTGCTTAGGGGCAGCCATGACCACCATGACCAGCCAATATCTCTATCTTTATTTGGATTATTACACCGACATGGCGCGTTTGGGGGCCCAGGTCATCGCTGGGATAGGTTTTCTCGGTGCCGGTACCATCGTCATCAGCCGTCAGCGTGTGCGCGGTTTAACCACCGCCGCAGGATTGTGGGCGGCGGCCATCATTGGTCTGGCGGTTGGTGCAGGATTTTATGAAGGCGCAATTTTGACCACGGTGCTAGTGGAATTGGCGGCGACGGTGTTCCTGAAACTGGAAAAGCAGGTCATTACGAGAACGTCGAATATTCATATTTTCCTTGAGTACAACAAGCCGCAAGCTTTGGAAGATGTGCTGGCATATTGTCACGCCCAGGAAATTAAAATCATGCACTTGGAGATTTCACGCAATAAGGAACCCGAAAATGCAACCATTGCGCTGCTTTCTGTGCGCCTGGCGCACCAGATGAAATCGGAAGAAGCGCTGAAAGCAATGGTCAATGTTGATGGCGTCATGCTGGCCGAGGAATTCTAAAATATGAAAAAAATTACTTAATGTGCTTGCAAAGGGCAGGTTATTGTGCTATGATACGAGTACAAAATGAATTGGTAATTTTTAACAATCAATGATATGAAAGAGAGGATTTTAATCATGCAGAAATACGTATGCGATCTTTGTGGATATGTTTATGACCCAGCTGAAGGCGATCCAGATAACGGTATCGCTCCAGGCACCGCTTTTGCTGATATTCCAGATGACTGGGGCTGCCCACTTTGCGGCGCTGGCAAGAGCGACTTCTCTCCAGAAGCGTAAGGATAATAAAAAAGGCTTGAGCTTAGGCTCAGGCCTTTTTTGATTAACAAAAAATCCTGTGCAAGAATGACATGCACAGGATCATTTATTATTCTGCTTTGTGTGGTGGGTAAGCATGAAGGCTGCAGATTGGAATGCCGCGCTTGTGGAAGCGGCGCTCGTATTCTGTAGCAATGTTGTTTTCTGGTAGGTTGGCGTAGAGATCGTGGGTAACATCTTCGAGGCGCCAGCCGCATTCGGTGAATTCTTCAACCGACCAGTCGAAAAATTCGCGGCTGTCGGTTTTGAAATGAACGGTGCCATTGTCGGCGAGAATGTAGTCGTAAATGTCTAGGAAGGTGTGGTAAGTCAGGCGGCGTTTGGCGTGACGGTTCTTTGGCCATGGGTCGGAAAAATGCAGGTAGATGTCACTGACTTCTCCTGGCGCAAAGATTTCGTCGAGGTGTTCGGCGTCCAGCCAGAGAAAACGCACCTGTTCAGGGGCGCCGGTTTTTTCAGCGTAGTCATCGATGGCGTCCATGATGATTTCAGGCACCACATCGATGCCGAGAAAGTTCAGTTCAGGGTGACGCTTGGCGGCTGTGTAGAGCCAGCGGCCACGGCCTGAGCCGATCTCGATCACCAAGGGTTGTGGGGTTGGAAAGTTGTCCTGCCAATGCCCGCGTTGGGCATGAGGTTGGTTGATGGTATAGGGAGAAGCCAGCAGACGCTCCTGGGTGCCGGCTACACGACGAACGCGTGCCATAAAATCGCCTCCTAGTCTTTATTTTCAAGCGAAGATGGATTAAAATAATACAAGCATGATGGATCGCAGGGCGATCCGTTCAACTGTACTATCATAACACATGAGATGCGTTTTTGCGAGCAGCGACGCATTTTTTTAGGAGGTCTTGCGATGAAGGGTCATTTGGAATTGTTTGAACATCGTCTGAAACAGGTGGGCGAAAAGTTGCCAGGCATGGAAGGAAAGAACATCGATGATATTTTCGATGCATTCGTTGAAGCGCTGGGCAGTGATGAGGTACCGTTCTATGATGTCCATAGCGGCTCCACCTTGGCAGACTATTATAATTCCCAATTTATCCGCTTTGTGAAAAAACACGCAGGGAAATAAAAAATAGTCATAGAGTGACTAGACGCAACATTAATGGTCGTTTATTATTATAATAAAGTTGATTAATGAAAATGAAGGAGTGCTCTTAATTATGGAAAAACTGAATGACAATACTTTTGAAGAAATTATTTATGATGATGGCGAACCTTGCCTCGTAATGTTCTCCCGTAAGTCCTGCCATGTTTGCCAGGCTGTTCATCCAAAAATCGAAGAATTGGCTGCTGACGATAAGTACAAAGGCAAATTCGGTTTCTATGAAGTAGACGTTGAAGAAGAAAGAAACCTCTTCGCACGTTTCTCCCTCAAGGGTGTACCACAGGTTCTGTTCTTCAATGATGGCGAATATGTTGGCAAAATGGCTGGCGAAAAGGACATCGAAGAATACGAAGAAAAGATCGATTCCATCATTGGCTAATCAGTATTTTGCGGACCGTCGCGTTGCGGCGGTCTTTTTTTACGCTTATTGTAAACGATAAAAATAAAATGGTTTACAATAAGCGGGCAGGTTATTATAATGTAAATACAATCGCTTGAAGGAGGAGAAAAAATGGAAATGAATCGGAAACGCGTGGACAGCAGGCAGCTGGTGCTTTGTGGATTGTTTGCAGCATTGGTGGCTATTGGCGCCTTTATTCGCATTCCACTGCCGCTGATTCCGTTCACGCTGCAAACCTTTTTTGTGACGATGGCAGGATTTTTGCTGGGCGCGCGTTATGGCGGCCTGAGCGTGGTGCTTTATGTGGCGCTGGGACTTTTCGGACTGCCGATTTTTACGCAGGGCGGCGGTCCAAGCTATGTGCTCAATCCAACATTTGGCTATTTGATTGGGTTCATTATTGAAGCATATGTGGTGGGTAAGCTCACTGGCGGGCGCGGCGTGCCGTCGCTGAAGCGGCTGCTGGTCGCTGGGTTTGTTGGCTTGGCAGTGGCTTATCTTTTGGGTGGTGTATATTGTTATTTTATCACCAACTTTGTTTTGGGCATCCATAACAGCGCTTGGGCGGTGTTCCTTTCTGGTTGTGTGCTGGTGTTCCCAGGCAATGCGGTGTTCAATGTGCTGGCTGCGTATGCGGCGCGGCGGATTTTGCCGCATATGCCGGATTTTAGTAGGTAAGTGCCGGTTGGTGTGATAAAATAGTGGGTATAAACGAAAACGCTATTTTATCAATTCAGAGGTGATCCATTATGAGTCAGGCACTTTTTATTGCAGGCACAGCGGAAGGCGTTGGCAAAAGCACAGCGGCACAGGCCATAATCACAGCCCTGAACGGTGCGGGCTATGAAGCTGCATTTTATAAGCCAATCATCAGCGGCACCGACAGCATTCCAGAGAGCGACGCTGGACGCGTACGTGAAGTTTGCGGGCTTGATCAGGATGTGTTATCCATGACGAGCTATGTTTTTAAGGAAGCTGTGTCGCCGCATCTTGCCGCGGCACATCTCATGCAGCCGGTCGATGTGGATATGATCCAGGCAGATTTTGCGGGCGTGGCCCTTTTGCACGATGCAACATTGGTTGAAGGCAGCGGCGGCATCATTTGCCCGCTGACGCTCATGGCTGATGGCCGGCGTGTGATGCAAACCGATGTTATTCAGGCGCTGGGCCTGACGAGCGTGCTCGTTGCTGACAGCGGCGTGGGCACGCTGAATGCTACGTTGTTGACACTGGCGTACATGCGCCAGCAGAATCTGCCGCTGGCAGGCGTGATTATGAACCGCTTTGATGCGAGCAGTGAGGTGCATCAGGATAATTTATCCACCATTGAGCTCCTGGGCGAGATTGATGTGGTTGCAACCATCGCCGAAGGCGGCGAGATGACATTGCGTAAGCCGTTCTTTTTGCTGGAGAAGGAGTAAGGGGAAGAACGCGGTGTGCTGTTGAGACTTTTGTCAGAAAACAGGTGCTGCATGTCATGGCGCTTTGCGGCACTCGTGAACAAGCATGGATACCGGTGAATGAAAGGTATGCTGAGAATTTATTCGGAGAATGCAAAGAGCGTTTTACAAGGCGCGCGCGGTATGTTAAGATTGATGCATAGAGAATGGTTTCTCTATGCTTTTTTATTGCAATGACACTCACGAACCTGTGAGTTTGATCATCAGCCAACCATCAAAGGAGGGCGCTATAGAATGAAAATGATCTCATGGAATGTCAATGGCTTACGCGCCGCGGTCGGCAAAGGTTTTTTGGATGTGTTCGCAGATTTGGACGCAGACATCTTTGCACTGCAGGAGACCAAACTGCAGCCTCATCAGATCGACCTGGAGCTGCCTGGCTATAAGCAGTATTTCAACAGTGCAGAAAAGAAAGGCTATTCTGGCACGGCGATTTTTACCCGCCGAGAGCCATTGGATGTGCGCTATGGTTTGGGCATTCCTGAAATGGACAATGAAGGCCGTGTCATTACGATGGACATGGGCGATTATTATTTTGTAACAACTTACACGCCAAATTCTCAAAGTGAACTGGCGCGTTTGGATTATCGCATGAAATGGGACGATGCCTGGAGAGACTGCTTGTGTCGACTCAAGGCTGAGAAACCGGTCATCGCTTGTGGCGATTTGAATGTCGCACACACAGAAATTGACCTTAAAAATCCAAAGACGAATCGGCGCAATGCCGGTTTTACTGATGAAGAACGCGGGAAGTTTACAGAGCTTTTGGATGCTGGCTTTATTGACACTTGGCGTTATCAGCATCCCGGCGTGGAGCAAGTGTATTCTTGGTGGAGCTATCGCTTTAAGGCACGCGAAAAGAACGCCGGATGGCGTATTGATTATTTCGTGGTAAGCGATGACCTCAAAGACCGCATTGTCTCGACCGATATTCACACGGATATCTTTGGTTCCGACCATTGCCCGGTGGAATTGGTGCTCAAAGATTGATCCCTGCGTGTTGAGCAAGAGAAAGAGGGAACATGAATGAATGTAATCGAACGTTTTAATCGTGATATTGAATGCGTTTTTGAACGTGACCCAGCGGCCACCTCAAAAATTGAAGTTATTTTGAACTATCCAGGGCTGCATGCCATCTGGATGCATCGCATCACTCATAAATTGTACAAGTTGCATCTGCGGGTGTTGGCGCGCTTCCTGTCACAGGTGGCACGTTTCTTTACCCAGGTGGAGATTCATCCAGGTGCACAGCTTGGTGAAGGTCTCTTTATCGATCATGGCTGCGGCATTGTAATTGGTGAGACTGCCATTGTTGGCGATAATGTAACGCTTTATCAGGGCGTTACGCTGGGCGGTACCGGCAAAGAAACCGGCAAACGTCATCCAACTGTTGGCGACAATGTGATGATCTCCAGCGGTGCCAAGGTGCTCGGCAATATCAATATTGGCAACAATGTCAAGATTGGTGCTGGCTCTGTGGTTATCAAAGATGTACCGGATAACTGCACCGTGGTTGGTGTGCCGGGGCATATCGTGCGCCAGGATGGCAAGCGTGTGCATACCGATGCCCATCATCCAGATCTCAATCATAATCAACTGCCGGATCCTGTTGAAGATTGCTTGGAAATCTTCAAGCATCGTCTGGATCAGATCAGTGAACATTTGAAAGAATTGGAGGAAAAGCTTTGAACCAAGTGATGATTTATAACACTCTGGCAAAAAAGAAAATGCCATTTGAACCCCTTGAAGAGGGAAAAGTAAAAATGTATGTCTGCGGACCAACCACCTACAATTACATCCATCTCGGCAATGCCCGCCCAATCGTTGTATTTGATACGGTGCGCCGCTATTTCACGTATCTTGGATATGATGTGACCTTTGTATCCAACTTTACAGATGTTGACGATAAAATCATTAAGCGTGCCAATGAAGAAGGCAAGGACCCAATGGCGCTCTCTTCCTTCTATATTGATGCGTATTTCGAAGACACGAAAGCGTTGAATGTCATGCCGGCTACGGTTCATCCAAAGGTGAGCGAGCACATCAATGAGATCATTGCTTTTGTGCAGGGACTTATTGATAAGGGCTATGCATACGCCCTCGACAATGGCGATGTGTATTATTCTGTGCGTAAATTTGCCGATTATGGCCAATTGTCTGGCCGTGATATCAATGATTTGCTCAGTGGTGCACGTGTTGAAGTCGATGAAAAGAAACAGGATCCGCTTGATTTTGCGCTTTGGAAGAGTGCAAAGCCAGGCGAACCTTATTGGGAATCGCCATGGGGCAAAGGCCGTCCAGGCTGGCATATTGAATGCTCTGCCATGAGCGCAAAATATCTGGGGGACACCTTTGACATTCACGGCGGCGGCCAGGATTTGATCTTCCCACACCATGAAAATGAAATTGCGCAAAGCTGCGCCCTGCATGATGCACCAATGGCCCGCTATTGGATGCATAATGGATTTATTACCATCAACCAGGAAAAAATGAGCAAGTCCAAAGGTAATTTCTTCCTGCTGCGTGACATTCTTGAACGCTTTGATCCTCAGGTGGTACGCTTCTATCTGCTCAGTGTACAGTATCGCAGCCCACTGGATTTCGATGATGAAAAGATCGAAGTGGCTGGCCGCGGGCTGGAACGTTTGCAGCATGCAGCTGATGCTGTCGATAAAGCCATGAAGCTTGCTGGCGAACATGAAGACGAGGATGCCGTGCAGCTGCGTGCACAGGCAGAGAAAGCCAAGACCGACTTCTGCGCTGCTATGGATGATGATTTTAATACTGCGCTTGCCATTGCAGCACTCTTTGAATTGGCAAAAGACATCAACATCTACCTCAAGAAGGATCAGTTCGATGCAGCCAGCCTGGCGCTTGCTCAGCAGGTGCTGAAAGAACTGGGTGCGGTGCTTGGCATTGAATTTGCACAGCAGAACGCTGCAGATGATGATTTGGCAGATCAGCTCATGGACCTCATCATTGCCATCCGCAAAGATGCTCGTGCCAATAAAGATTTCCAGACTGCCGACCGTATTCGTGATGGTTTGGCTGAAATTGGCATTTTGTTGGAGGATGGAAAAGCTGGCACAACTTGGAAGCGTCAGTAATCATTAAACGATAACATAAAAAAACACATTCATTACAGAACTGGTGCATAACCAGAGCTTGTAACGAATGTGTTTTTTGCTTATAATGATTGGGCGTTGTCCACGGCCAATTGTGCCAGATTCACGGATTTGAGTGTGTTGTCAATGGAATTCTGCACATCGCTGAGTACGTAATGAACGGCGCAAAATTCTGGTGTATTGCGCGCACATTGACCGTCCGGTGCGGTGCAGGCATTGAGAATGAAGTCGTCTTCCATCACGTGAATGATGTCAAAGAGGCTGATGTCTTCTGGTGGCGTGGTGAGCACGTAGCCGCCGCGTTTTCCCTGGAAAGAGATCAGATAGCCTGCATCTTTGAGTCGTGGCACGATTTTTAGAAAATAGTTGTAAGGAATGTTCATCTTATCTGCGATGACTTTTCCTGAACAGCTGCCGTCCGGTGCAAACAACGGATCCGGATCATAATAATTTGCCAAGTACATCATGATGCGGATGGCATAATCTGTTGTGATATTAAGTGACAAGAAAGCCGCCTCCTTATAAATTGTTAGGATAATGGTAACCTTATCAGGTATCTATTATTTTAACAGATTGTGGCGAGGGTTTCTATATATAATTGGAGGTGCAGACTCACTTTTTTATTCTTTGTGCATGAAACCAACAACGAAAAGCATGTTGACATTTGGTGACAGGCCAACAGAGTTATGGAGTTTTGGAGAAAATGACTTGGCATTTAGAGGGAAAGTATAGGAAAAATCCGTTGTTTAGAGTATACTGGACGTAATCACTATGAAAAGATCCTGGAGGAATTGTTGATGAAGTTGCAACATTTTTATCAGATCATGAAGCGCTGCGCTGCGGTGCTCGTGCTGATAGCTATTGTATGTTCTATTTATGTGGGCGTGGTACGCGTGCAGGCAGAACAAAGCTATAAGAATGTCAATCTTTCTGTAAATGAGTCTGATATCCGTTCTTTGGCAAATGCCAATGGGAAAAGCATAGATCTTATGCTTGAGACGCTAAAGGATAAAGGAATCAGTCAGGTGCTCTTTAAGGAAAGCACCATTGCCAGCTTGGAAAACGCTGGGGCGTTGACGATCGCACAAGGCGCAGACGTGCTGACCTTGAGTGTGGCGGATCGTCTGCCGGCAGATTTGCCAATAAATGAAACCAATTATTATCTGGTTGTCACCGATGATAACTGGCGCGACCAGGTGCTTCGCGAAGTGCCTGCAAAAGTTCGAGGGGCAGTCGCTTATGATGACGGCGAGTTGGGTGTTGTTGCTGTGCCAACGAGCATTGAAGCCACTCAGAGCACCCAAAATAAAGCACAATTATCATTTGCCAGCATCGGCGTTGGCTTTGATCAAGAATGGATGAACACCGTTGCCAATGCAGGTTTTGATATCATTGCACAGGTCAGCAGCTGGGAAGAGCCAAGTGATGAATCGCTGGAAATGCTGGCAAATGATATCAAATCGGTGCCAAACCTCTGCATGCTGATGTTTAATGATAAATATATTCCTGGCTATCCAGACCCAGATAAAATTGAAGAGTTTTATCAACTCTTGCTCGATGACAATGGCAACATTGTTGCGCCTCTGGGACAGATCGAATTTAATCCACAGGAAGGCTTTAATACCCTTGCCAATTTAGCCGATAAAGATGTGGTGCGTCTGCATACCATTTCGAATGATGAAATGAGCAAGTTTGAAGGCGAAACAGGCGAATCAATGGACGCTGGCATTACTGAAGCGCTGGACCGCTGGGATCTGGCTGCGCGTGAACGTAATATGCGTGCATTGTTGGTGCGCTTCTTCAGCATTGATATGCCAGGGACCTATTACGACACCAATATGGCCTATTTAGATGCCATCCATACGCAACTGCAGGACAGTGGTTTTAATGTTGGCGGTGATGTGCAGCAAATGCCATCGCTGGATATTCCGGCCGCTGTACGCTTGCTTGTTGGCGTTGGGATCTGTGCGGGCTTTATGCTGATGCTGATGGAAATTGGGTTCCGCCGCATCGCTTTGGCCGGTTTCGTTCTTTCGTTGATTGCCTGGATTGGCATGTATATGGTTAATCAAACATTGGCCATGCAGTTGATGGCGCTGGCGAGCGTCATAGAATTCCCAATCTTATCGTGTCTGAGGTTCCTGCCGCCGAAAAAAGATCTCACCTTTGTGCAATCCATTGGCAGGCTGCTTGCCTTGTGTGCGGTCAGCTTCATTGGTGCCGTATTGATGGTTGGTGTGCTGAGCGATAAAGCGTTTATGCTCAAATTAAGCTCCTTTATCGGTGTAAAGATTGCACATGTAATTCCTATTATTGTTGTACCTTTTGTTCTTTACATTGTACGCGACAAGAAACCACTGACGCTTTGCAAATCGCTGCTCAACAAAGCGCTGGATTATAAATGGGCGATTGTTTTTGCGGTCATTGCTGTGGCATTGATGATTTATCTGTCACGTACTGGCAATGAAAGCGGTGAAATCTCAGGTGTTGAAGCAACAATGCGTCAATTCTTAAATGATACCATGGGAGTACGTCCTCGCAGCAAAGAATTTCTCATCGGTTATCCGGCAACCATCTTGTACTTGATGTATGCCGCCAAACGCCGCGTGCTGTGGGTATTGACCATTCCATTGGTTATTGGACAGATTTCCCTGGTCAACACCTATGCGCACATTCATACACCGTTGCTGATTGCACTTCAGCGCAGTCTCAATGGGTTGATTCTGGGCATTATTGTGGCGTTGATCGTGGTATTGGTGGTAAAATTGTGTATCCGAATTTTTTATTGGGCCACAGATAAATTGGCCAAACGAGAAGCATAACAACGAGGAGAGTTGATGGAATGGATATGAACCCGAAAATTGTCATGAGTGGCTATTATGGTTTTCAAAATGCCGGTGACGATGCGGTGTGCTACGCCATTATTGAAGCTTTGCGTCAGGAAATGCCCGACTGCAGCATCACAGTGCTGTCTAATGATCCGGCACTGACAGAGAGGGTCTACGGTGTTGCTGCCGCAGACCGTTGGAAAATCGGCAGCATTTGGCGCACATTGCGCCATGCCGATCTTCTGGTGAGTGGTGGAGGAAGTTTGATCCAAGATGTGACGAGTAAAAACAGCTGCCTCTATTACTTGGGTGTCATTTTTATGGCGCTTTTACAGCGCAAGCCCGTTGTTATTTATGGGCAAGGGTTGGGGCCGCTTGTTGGACGACGCAATCGCTTTTTAACCAAATGTGCCTTCAATCATGCACGCGCCATTTATGTGCGTGATGATGAATCCCATGCTTTGCTTCGTGAGTGCGGTGTGAAAGCACCAATTCAGGTTGCGCCAGATCCTGTGCTGGGTATCGACAATGATGTGGTGGATACCCAGCAGGGACATGTTCTCTTGGAAAAGCTTGGCTATGATGGCAAGCGCCCTCTGGCTTTGATGGCGCTGCGCGATTGGGGCGGAAAAGATCTGGTTCACGAATTTGCTGCTTTGGGCGATTATCTTTACGATCAAGGCTATGCCGTTGGACTTTTGGCAATGCATGTCGATCAGGATGATGTTCTTGCCCGGGCTGTGGATGCTCATATGCGCGGCGATTCTTTTGTGATTGCTGATGCCTATGACACGCCAACGCTGTTTTCCATTTTTGATAATGCAGCGATTGTCGTTGGCATGCGTCTACATGCTCTCATCATTGGGGCTGCTTTGGATAAGCAGGTCATGGCGATCAGCTATGATCCGAAGGTGGATTCTTTTATGAAAATGATCCACAATCCACATTGTGTCGCTTTGAATGCGGTGACGGAAAAACTGTTGATTGACACGGCAACATCCTGCTTCAATGAGGTTAAGCCTGAAGTTGCACATCGTGTACGGACGTTGAAGCGGCTCTGTCATACCCCTGCGAACAACTGCCATGAAATTCTCTTGCATCATTGATGCAGATTATGCTTGAAATTCGCGATTATGCTCTTTACAATAGTAAAGAGTGAGTAATAGTTTATTATTATATATGGAAGTGATCGTGTGGTTAAGGAGTTGCTGTTAGTAACCGTCTGCGCCTTTGTGCTGACAACCTTTTTTGTGCCGATTGTAAAACTGCTGGCTGTGCATATTGGTGCAGTAGACAAACCTAACGCGCGTAAAGTGCATCATAAGGTGATGCCGCGGATGGGTGGCCTGGCAATATACGCTGCTTTTTGGTTGGTGGTCTTTACCTTCTATCCGTTTTCGCAGGCTTTGCTGGCTTTTTTCCTTGGCGCAACAATGCTGGTTTTTGTTGGGATTGTTGATGATGTCACCGATATGCCGGCAAAATTAAAGCTGCTGGGACAGATCATTGCGGCATGCATTGTGACATTTGGTGGTATTCGCATTGACTTTGTAACGAGTATGTTTGGTGATGCGGCTATGACAACATTGAACGTGCTCAGTGTGCCGGTTAGTGTCATTTGGATTGTTGCCATCATCAATGCCGTTAACCTGATTGATGGGCTTGATGGCTTGGCTGCAGGGGTCAGCGGCATCAGTGCTGCAACATTGGCCATCTGCGCATTGTTAAACAGCACTGGAAATATCGCGGTGTTGTGTTTCACTTTGCTAGGTGCCTGCTTAGGCTTCCTCATTTACAATTTTCATCCGGCCTCCATCTTTATGGGAGACACTGGATCCATGTTTTTGGGATACACATTGGCTGTCTTGTCCATTATGGGCACAGCGAAAGGTGTAACTTTTGTTTCTGTGTTTATTCCGATCCTCGCATTGGGGATTCCGATCTTTGATACGCTGTTTGCCATTTTGAGGAGAATGATGGCAAATAAGCCAATCTTTGAAGCCGACAAGGCGCATTTGCATCATCGTCTGATGGCACGTGGCCTGAGTCATCGAAATACGGTGCTGTTAATTTATGCCATTAGCATTTGCCTGTCGGTGTGTGCCATCATAGTCAACGAGCTGACCAGTGAGCGCGGTTTTGTGGTCGTTGTTCTGGTGGTCACTGTGTTGTTGATCGGAGCGAATAAGATCGGCATTCTTGGTAGTGCCACAAAAAAGGACAAACAAAAGTAATTCATAAAGGAGCGAATCATTGAGATGACAAAGAAAAACATCCTTATTGCGATTCTGGGTGCTGTCGTATTGGGTGCGGTGCTGGGCCTGCTGATTGGTCTGATTGGTGGCTTCTTCACCTCGAGTGATGACACTGCTTCATCTGCAACGACTGAAAGTCGGACAACTGTTGAGGAAGAACAGGCTAAGCAGAAGGAAGAAGACGAAGCGGCAAAAGAAGCAGCGAAAGATGTTGTCGCTGATGAAAACAGCGATTCTACAGATAAGTCCAGCGACAGTTCTTCGGATAGTGATAGCAGCAAGAATACTGATAAAACAACTTCCAGCGATGATAAAAACAGTTCATCGACCAGTGACAGCAATTCAAGCAGCAGTCAGAATACCGCTAATGCGATGGGTACTGGTACGGTAGCGACTGGCGGCTCTGGATTGAATTTGCGTGCATCAGACAGCACCGACAGCAACATTATCGGCAGCCTGAACAATGGCGCTTCTTTGACCATTATTGGTGAAAGCAATGGCATGTATCAGGTTCAAACGTCTGATGGGCAGACTGGCTGGGTATCTTCACAGTATGTAACCATGAACTAATTTAGTTGATGGTCAATAAATATTAAGGAGGATGTAAATATGAAACAAAACGAAAAATTCTCTTATGATGATGATGCAGTTCTGATCATGGATGAAGCTGTTGCAGCTCAAAGCTATGACACTGTACAGAAAGCCATTTGTGCTGTACTTGGCCTTATTGGTGCAACCGTAGTTGTAACCTTCTTCAAGAGTGCAAAGGCACGTCGTCTGGCTAAAAAGCAGGCAAAGAAACTTGCTCGCCTTTACAAATAATCAGACTTCACAGCATATGAAATGATGGCACAGGTCCTGATTTCAACTTGGAATCAGGACCTGTGTTTTTTTAATGACAGGTTATTTATAAATACTATGTCCCAGGGAATTGACGGACCTAAGAATCATTTTCTAAAATAAAAGTAATGAGAATGAAAAATAATATCAATATACGGAGGTCTTTTTATGAAACGCTCTTTTCCTCATCTATGCAGTCCAATCACCTTGGGCAAGGTGACCTTCCGCAATCGCATGTTTGCGGCACCAATGGGCAGTACAGATATTACCGCTGATTGCGGTGTAGGTCCACGTACCCCGGGCTTTTATGAATTGCGCGCAAAAGGTGGTGCAGCAGCTGTTACGGCCAGTGAACTCGTTGTTCATCCAGCAACAGATGGGTCCCACATGTTGCATTTGGATCTGCAAACACCAGGACTATTGGCGGGCTTCACCTATCTTGCCGATGGCATCAAGCGTCATGGTGCAGTGCCAAGCGTGGAATTGTCTCACTCCGGACAGTACGCTGGCACTTACCTTGTTGACAAAGATAAAAAAGCGGGTCTCTGTCAATATGGGCCAAGCGATGGCACACGTCCTGATGGCATTCCGGTGAAAGCGCTCACAAAAGAACAAATCGACGATATCGTTAAAGCTTATGGCGAACGCGCTGCGCTGGCAAAGCGCGCTGGCTTCCAAATGGTGATGGTTCATGGCGGGCACAGCTGGCTGATCAACCAATTCCTCTCGCCATATTTCAACCATCGCACCGATGAGTATGGCGGCAGCTTGGAAAACAGACTGCGCTTTGCTCGCGAAGTGCTGAAAAGCGTGCGTGAAGCTGTGGGTCCAGGTTTCCCAATTGAATTTCGCATGAGTGGTTCTGAATTGTTTGAAGGTGGCTATGACCTCGAGGAAGGCTGCCGCATCGCACAAGGTGTGGAAGACCTCGTTGACATGATACATGTTTCCGCAGGTTCCTACCAATTTGGTTTCTTCCAGACCCATCCATCCATGTTCTCTGACCATGGATGCAACGTGTACCTCGCAGCTGAAATTAAAAAGCACGTCAGCGTTCCTGTTGCCACCATCGGTGCGCTCAACGATCCTGCACAGATGGAAGACATCATCGCCAGCGGTAAAGCCGATGTAGTGGAAATGGCGCGTGCACTGCTTGCTGATCCAGAACTGCCAAACAAAGTCATGGCCAACCATCCTGAAGACATCATCCACTGCCTGCGCTGCTTTGCCTGCATGGCTGAACGTCCAACCACGCAGACCAGACGCTGTGCCGTCAACCCACGCATTGGCCGCGAACTCGAAGGCATGGACATCGTTCCAGCTCGAAAAGCCAAACGCGTGCTTGTTGCAGGCGGCGGTGTGGCTGGTATGGAAGCTGCGCTGGTTGCTGCACAACGCGGCCACGATGTCACCCTGTGCGAGGCCAGCAGTGAACTGGGCGGCATTTTAAAAGAAGAACAGGCTATCCCATTCAAATATGAAATGTATGAACTTGGTGTTACCTTGGAAACACTCCTGCGCAAAGAAGGCGTCAAAGTCTGCCTGAATACACCAGTCACCGCGGAATTTGCCGATCATTTTGCGGCTGATGCCCTCATCGTCGCTGTTGGCTCCACGCCAATCGACCTGCCATTGCCAGGCAAAGAGAACAACACCGTCATCCTCGTTAATGACTATTACCTCAAAGGCGATCAGCTTACTGACAACGTCGTCGTCATGGGCGGCGGCCTTGCCGGCTGTGAATTGGCGGTGCATTTAGGCCAGCAAGGAAAAACGGTTCATCTTGTTGAAATGCGTGATTCGCTTGCTGTTGACTGCAACATTCGCCAGCGTCCAATCCTCATGCAGATGGTTGACAAATATGTGCAGGTTCACACAGGCTGTGCCGGTAAAGAAATTACCGCCGAAGGCCTTCTCTGTGAAACCGCCGATGGAGAATCTCTGCTTGTTCCAGGCACCAGCATCGTTATGGCTGTCGGTCAGCGTGCCAACAGCAAAGCCGTCGACGCTCTGCGCGATGGCGCCCCATTTGTTCGCATCGTCGGCGACTGCCAACGACCATCCAACATCCTCAATGCCATGTACGCCGCTTACCACGCAGCATTGGATATATAAAGCAGAAAAAGGAAGCTCCGATGAGCTTCCTTTCTTATTTTGCGAATAAAAAACCTCGAGCACTTTGCTCGAGGTTAAAATCATGGAGATAAGGGGATTCGAACCCCTGACCTTCTGAATGCCATTCAGACGCGCTCCCAACTGCGCCATACCCCCAGATACGAATATTATGATACACGATGTATCGTTGTTTTGCAAGGCTTTTGTATATAATGGCTGGAATAAATGATCGGGCAGTTGGTTTATGTGATTTATTTCCAGATTGTAATGCTTATATACTAGCCAGTCTTGTGAATTTTGTATATAATAGTTATAATTACGGTCTTTATGAATCAATATAGAGTATCATTTTTAGTGATCACAAGGAGTGAGCGTTTCATGAAAAAAAGAGTCATTGCAGTGCTGATGGTTCTGGCGCTGTGCCTCAGCTTTTTGCCGACGGCGGCATCTGCTGATGTGCTGACGGAAGACTTGCCGGAAGTTGGTGCTGCCAATTATGTGGTGATCGATGGGGACACACATCAGGTTTTGTTTGGCAATGATTATGATAAGTCGATTGATCCAGGCAGTTTGGTGCAGATGATGACAGCGGTCATTATTATCGATGAGGGTAATCTGAATGATTCTGTGACGGTGCCGGAAATCCCGGAAGATGCCAACAATGGCAATCGCTTGTATCTGCGTAAGGGAGAGAAGATCAATCTCAGCGATCTGTTGGAAGGGATCATCATTTATAATGCCAACGATGCAGCCATTGCTGCAGCCAACCACCTTGCGGGTTCGGAAGATGCTTTTGTTGAAAAGATGAATGCCAAAGCGAAAGAATTGGGCATGGATGATACCACTTTCACATCGGTGTATGGTTCTGCTGATGGTCAGAAAAGCACGGCACGTGATATGGCTATTCTCGCTGCTTATGCATCCAGTCTGCCAAAATATGTTGAGCTGGCCATTCAGCCAACGCTGGACTGGGACAGTGAAATGAACCAGGATACGGTGACCAACGTCAATGGCATGCAAAATGTGGAACAGCAGGCCATTGGCATTAAATTGAGTCCATCCGACCCTATCAATTTGACGGCGAGCCTTAGTCAAGGCGATCGAACCATCGTTGGTGCGATGATTGACTGTGAGAGCGAAGACGATGCTTATACAGATATGCAGGAAGCGCTCAATCTCGGCCTTAAAAATACATCGGTGGTTAATTTGATCACAAAAGATGAAACGGTGACGACTTTAAACTTTGGTGGCAAAAAATCGGTACGTCTTGCTGCAACAAAAGACTATGCGATTACGACTTCCCAGGGAGAAAGCGGCAATTATCATTCTTCAATTGTTGTTGACAAACCAGAGCTGCCGATCAATGAAGGTGATCAGGTCGGCGTGATTCGTATTTACGACGGCGATGAGGCCATTGATGAAGTGCCGCTGGTGGCGCAGGACAGCGCCAAGTCAGGGATCAATTGGCTCTTTGTATTGACGGCGCTCCTTTCGATTCTCTATATTGCGACTTTGATTTATAATGCACTAAAGCGTGTTCAGCGTCGCTCTGGCGGCAAACGTTTGCCAAACAAGCTGAGTGGCAATAAGAAAACGCCAGCTTCTCGTGTCAGCCGTCCACATCAAACCAAGACGCCTGGCGCGAAACCGCCGCAGCATCCACAGCAGCGGCCCGCTTCAAAGGCACCAGCAGGCGGTCAAAATAAGAATGCTATGAAGAATCCTTCCGTGGGTTCCAATGCAGGACGCCAAGGGCTGGAGCAGCGCCTTAAAGAAAAAGGCGGCAATAATGGAGGCCGTCGGTGAGCCTGCCAAGCGGCGTTCGCCTGTATTATGGCAATGATGGATTGCGCATGGATCAGACCATTGAAAAAATGATTGAGCGGGTGCTCCCTGATGAGGGCACCCGCCCTTTCAACCTTGAGCGTGTGGATGGTGAGGCTGTACGCCTTTCTGAGATCCTTGTGCTGGCGCGTAGCCTGCCATTCATGGCAGAGCGGCGTGTTGTTGTTGTAAGGGAACCGTCGTTTTTTGCAGCCGGTGCACGCAAAAAGGGGCTGATTACAGCAGAGGAAGAAAAAGCACTTCTTGAATTCTGTGCTGCGCCCAACCCGGATGCGCTATTGATTTTTCGCTATACCACCGAAGAAGCCCCCGGCGCATTTCTGAAAAAGGTGATTGCCAGTAGTGAAGCCATGCAGTGTCAACAGCCAAAAGGACGCGACGTAGCGCCGTGGCTGCGGGCAGAAGCAAAAAAAATGGGCAAAGCGTTTACGCCGCAGGCATTGGCTATTTTGGAAGACATGGCGCCGCAGGATGGCACCTTGCTGCTCGCCAGTGAATTGGAAAAGCTTGCACTGTATCTTGGCGACCGGGAGGATGCGCTGATTACGGAGGAAGATGTGGCTGCCATTGTCACTCCAACACCGTCGCGCACCATTTTTAATCTTACCGATGCACTTGTAGAGGGCCGCACCAGTACAGCGCTTGCTGCTTATCGTGACTGCCTTTATTTAGGCAGCAAATCGCCGCAGGTGCTGCGCCAGCTTTTGGATACGGTGCGACGGTTGCTTGAAGTGCAGTCTATGCTCGCAGAGGGTATGGGACAAAGCGCCATTCGCGGTGAGATTAAGCGTCATGAGTACTATGTGAAGAAGCTCATCAATCAGGCGCGCCATCTTTCGACCGAGGCGCTTTCCAGTGTGTATCTCTATCTTGTGGACTGTGACGTCAAAAGCAAGAGCACCGCGCGCCTCGATATGGACGCCTTCGTCGAAGAAGCCATCATCAACTGCTGCGCCACCATTGCCGTGCGTGGCCGCCGCATGGTTCGATAAGTCACCAACGCTCACAGTAACACGCTGTGGGCGTTTTTTGTTGGGCACATCGGTTTTTTCAGCCAGCAGCAGAAGCACGTTCAAAATTTCCTGGCACAACCCTTATAAATAGTGATGGATTGATGGAACAAAATCTGACTGAAAAAAGACTACCCGCTATGGGTAGTGGAAGGCGGGAAAACCTGTGCTATACTAAAAAAGGAGCTTCATAGCATCAAAAATGGAGATTTTTGTGGAGCTGTTCACGCACGGTTGATATAATGAAAATAAGGGGGGATGGTCATATGAAAAATAGAAACATCATTATCTTTCTGATTGCAGTGTTGTTGTTTTGCACAGGCTGTTCTAATACTGTCACAAAAGAAGAGGTGCCAACCACGATTACGGTTTGGCATGTCTATGGCGGACAAACGGATTCTCCCCTCAATGATCTCATTGACCAGTTTAACCAAACTGTGGGAAAGCAAAAACAGATCAATGTGCAGGTGACTTCGGTGTCAAATACCAATACCATTCATGAGCTGGTTCTGGCTGCTGCCAATGAAGAACCAGGGGCGCCTGAATTGCCGGATCTTTTTATCTCATATCCCAAAACGGTGCTGGCGCTGCCAGACGACAGCATTCTCGTGGACTATAAGGACTATTTCAGCGAAGAAGAATTGTCTGATTTTATTCCGGCATTTATAGAAGAAGGCACGATAGATGACCACCTGGTCATTTTTCCGGTGGCAAAATCTACGGAAATCATGTTCATCAATCAGACAATTTTCGATCGTTTTTCTCAGGAAACGGGTATAAGCATGGAAGATCTCGACACTTGGGAGGGCTTGTATAAGGCTGCAGAAACTTATGCTGAATGGAGCGATGCCCAGACACCGGATATTCCGGGAGATGCGAAGGCCATGTTTGTCCACGACTATTATTTTAATTATTTTCAGGTGGGGGTCGAATCTCTGGGCGAGGATTTCTTTCAGGGAGATAAATTGGCCTTTGGGCCTGTTTTTCAGACAGTGTGGGAGCCATTGGCGCAGGCTGCCTTCAAGGGCGGTGTCTGGCTAAAGGGCGGCTATGCCACTGAATCAATCCGCACCGGTGAAAGCATCGTCAGTGTGGCGTCGTCGGCCAGCATTCTTTATTACAGCGATGTTGTGACCTATTCAGACAACACTTCCGAGGATATCACCATCGTCTCTCGTCCATGTCCGGTATTTGAGAACGGAGAAAAGCTGGTGATGCAGAGAGGCGCAGGATTTTGCACCGTCCGCTCCACTCCAGAGCGCGAACAGGCTGCGGTGACTTTTCTAAAGTGGCTGACGGATCCGGAACACAATGTAGAGTTTGTGACTAGAACAGGCTATATGCCGGTGACCAAAAGCGCATTTGAAAATGAATTGCCAAAAGCCATTGAGGAGTTAGAGAGCGCCAAATACGTTTCTCTCTATCAAGCATATTTGGATACTCAGAAAAACTATGAATTTTATGTGCCGCCGCAGCTGCAGAGTTATCTGAGCCTTGAAACGACATTGGAGGATAATGTAAGAGCACAGTTTGCGCTGGGGCGCCAGGATTATCTGAATGGCGGAGAGGCCAAGTTGGCGCAGATCAGCACAGAGCGGCTCAAGACCTTTCAGGAGATTATGGAACGGTAATAGAGGAAGGGAGGAAATCCTGTGCTGAACAAACTGAAAGAGCTGCGGGCGCTGAATGCTTTTGCAAAAAAGCAAAGCGTGGGCATGCAGAAAAAATTGATGCTTTATTGGGCGTCTATGATATTGGTTGTTTTTGCAGCGATTATCCTTCTTCTATCTATTGCTGGAGGCTTTTCGCAAGATGACGAACAACTCCACGAGGTTATGGAAATTCAACTAAAGAGCACCCGGGATCATCTGGAGAATCATCTGGATAATTTGACCGCGCAAAGCTTGAATCTCTCGAAAGAATTAAGCCGGGAAATTGAACGCGTACTGGTTCAGGAAGGAATATCTTTTCAGGAGGTCAACGATTCACCAGAACAGCTGCTGCATCTGCAAGAAGCCATGTATCCGCTGATCAGTACAACGCTGCAGGTTTCAAACTGTAATGGTGCGTATGCAATTTTAAATGCAACCACCAATACTGGATTGGATGGAGCAGAAAACTTCAGGAGCGGTATTCATCTGCGCTATTCTAATCTTAGCGCCAGCAGTCCAATTACACCTACCGTGGTATATTTCCGCGGCATTCCTGACATCGCGCGGCAAAAGGATCTGGAATTGCACAACCGCTGGAATTTGGAATTTGACATCCATCAAATTCCAGGTTGTCAGGACTTGATGAATACCTCTCTGAATCGGCCTGCCGAGCAATACTTCTGGTCTACTCGAATTGGGCTCAAAGATACGTGGGAATCTGCGATGCTGTTGTGCGTCCCTATTGTGGGCAGCGCTGGGACAGTGTACGGTGTCTGCGGCGTCGAAATCAGCGCATTGTATTTCCAGTTTTCTTATCCTACAGTGGAAGGTCAATTTGGCTCCGTTGTTACCATCCTGGCTCCGCTTCAGGACGGCCACCTGCTATTGTCTGACGGGCTGGTTGGCAGCGTCAATGGCACCTACTTAAACGGCCAGGAAAATCTTGTCATTCATCAGGGGCGGTACTATAACGAATACGATTCGGACACCGGAAAATACATTGGTCTGCATCAAATCATCCCAGTTTCAAAAAATGATTCGGAGGATACGGTTTGGGCTGCTGCTGTTTTGATTCCCCAAGAGAGCTATGTTGCATATACGAACGGTGTCCAGCAAACCTGGATTATTGTGTCCATCGTGTTGCTCTTCATATTGTTGGTTGTTTCGTTCTTTTTGGCGCGGCGATTTGTCCGACCGATTACTGACAGTCTCAAACGGTTTCAGCAGGAAGAAATGTTGGAACAGGGAGTGTCCTCCGGAATTTCTGAGGTGGATGAGCTGGCAGAGTTTCTGAACGCCCGGGCGCGGAATCAGCGATTGGAGCAGGGGGAACTTCCGCCGAATATTGCTGAACTTTTCGATCAGTTTATAGAGCGAAAGGATTTGCTTACAGAGGCAGAACGCAACATTCTTCGCTATTACATCGATGGTCATGAAATTGCGGAGATTCCGGAGCTTGCTTTTATAAGTATGAGCACCGTTCGCAAGCACAACCGACATATCTATAAAAAGCTGGGTGTGGCCTCCCGAGATGAATTGATGCTCTATATCGATCTGCTTCGCCGTTGCGGAAGACTGCAGGAGCTTTTCTGAGTGTTCTCCAAATATTAAGCAAAGTGCACAGGAATCTGAGAAGGATTTTTGTGCACTTTTTGTATTATCCAATGGATACCATCTGTGAAAAGTATCCATTGGATAATATATTTTCCTGACCTGCTTCTGATATAGTCAATGTAAGGAAGGTGGTGAATGCGATGTTAAATCTTTTGTACAGTCATTTGGAGGATTGCTCCACACCACAGTATTTTTGTTTTGCTGTTCGCTGTGAGGTGTGCGGTGAATTTTGGTACAGCAGCAGTATTCCATTTTCTAAAGCAAAACAGGCGACCGAGGATTTGGAAAAGAAAGAGCTGTATGATGCCATCTATCAGCGAGAGAAGCGGCAAGCTCGATTAACGGCGGGAAAGGAAGCGAGGGAGCGATTCAGTCAGTGCCCCATCTGCCGACGTTTGGTTTGTGATTCCTGTTTCCTGATCTGCGAGGAGATTGATTTGTGCAGAGAGTGTGCCGCGCGGATGAAGGAATGCGGAGAGCCGGTGGCGCCATGAAGGTTCAATGGCTATCTCTTGTTCTTTTGCTGTGCCTGTTGCTGACGGGATGTGCGTCGGCGCCAAGCGACAGATATTTGGTTTCCGATGCAGAGGGCGCTGAAGAATATGTCAACACTCTGGGCACCTATCTTTCTGAGTATGACATTAGGGAACCGAGGGATGCAGTTTTTGCAGAGGTGGAAAATGGCAATGCGGTCGTTTGTTATGACGTTCAGGCGATTCCGGCGCTGAATCAGGGTGTTGGTCGGTATTGGTATCCGCAAGTATTGGGCACCGTGGTTATAGCTGTGGACCGTATACGGACCGACATTGATATTACTGGCTGGAACAGCCTTCGGGAAAGCCAAATTCCTGTCGGCATTGGAAGTGAATCCATCATTCGCAATATGCTGGCCATTGCTGCGCTGTCCTATGGGTTGAACCCGGAAGAGCCAGCCAAACAGGATGCCCTGGCGTTCTTGGAGCATCTCAGCCAGAACGGGAAATTCGAGCTCAATGATTCGGATGCGCCTATTTTGCTCTGTATGGATTACGAAGCCGTTGCGTGGAATCGAGAAGGGGGACAGTATGAGATCATTGTGCCGGCGGAGGGAACTTTATCTTATCGCATGGGGCTGCTCTCAGATGTTCCGCTGACACCCGATGTCGGATTGGATGAAGTGCTTTTGTCTGTAGGGCTGCCGCTGGTTAGCGGGGAGCGGCCGTGGGGATTTCCGAGCGATTATCGGTCGGCCCATGTGCTGGAAGGGAGTGACTATGATTGGGTTTTAGAGATCACTGGTGACAGCAGCAGAGATCTGCGCCGACAGGTTTTTCATACTCGGCTCTATACCTCCGCTGACCTTAGAGAACATATTTTATCTGCCCTGCTGGCAGTGGCTGTCATATTGCTGTGGAAAGGAAGCGTTTCCCATCGAATGGTTCGTTACGACGTTCGCCGGGTGGTCGATGTGATGAGCTGGTTGATGGTGGGATGGCTGCTGCTACGTTTGTTCAAATATCAGCTGATTCAAGAAGCTGCCCTGAGTCGGATGTGCTGGTATGGCTATTATATTTTTCAGTTGGCTTTGCCTGTTACACTTTTGTATTTGGTCAGGCTCACAGGACGCGCAGAGGGAGAAGGAAAGCCAGTGCGTTTTCTGTGGCCGCCGTTTGTTTGCTATGGACTTTCTGTGTTGCTGGTGATGACCAATGACTTTCATCAGCTGGTATTTGTTTTTGATCCTGATGGAAATTGGGCCAGTGATTATGGCTATGGTGCAGGATTTTGGTTCATTGCGGCTGCGTCGCTTTTAATGGTAGTGGTGGCCGTCGGCAAACTGTTTTATCAGGGGCGGCGAAGCACCTATTGGGGAGGAAAAGTATTTCCACTGTTGTTCTGCGCAGGGTTGTTTGCGTATGTCATTGCCTATATTTACCGGGTGCCCCTGGCCTGGGAAAGTGACCCAACGGTCATTATCTGTGTTATTGCCGTTCTGTTCTTTGAAACCGTACTTCATGCAGGGCTGATTCCGGTCAATGTTCAGTATCAGCGTCTCTTTTTCTCTGCACCCATTGGCCTGACGCTGCTCGATGAGAATGGTCGAACCATTTTGTCTTCCCTTGACGCGCGTCCCATTTCAAGTTCTCTATGGAAGCGACTGCTTATGGATATGGACCACCCCTTGCTGAGAGACAGCCAGACGCAGCTCCATGCGGTATTCATCCCTGGAGGCATGGCGGTGTGGCAGGAAGACCTTTCTCAGCTCAATCGGCTGCGGCAGGAAATTCAAGATGTGCAGACACGTCTGGAGGCGGCCAATGCGCTTTTGCAGGAGGAAGGTGAGATCAAAAAGCGTTTGTACACTTCAGCCACCAATCGAGCGCTGTTTGAACATCTGGATCGTGATTTGGAGCGTCGTGTCACATCTCTGGCACATTTGCTTGAAACATTGGCGGAAACAGAGCATTCGAGAGATTTGACCGCCTACATTGCATTGTGTCTGTGTCATATCAAGCGCAGATGTAATTTGTTTTTCCTGGCACGCCAGGATGTCTCACTTCTGGCAGATGAGATGAGCGTTTATTTGGACGAGCTGGCGGAGCTGGCTTCCTATGCGGGGATGCAAATACTGATCCGCAGCGGGCAGAGTGAGGGGATGAAGATTCGCAACGCAGCGGTCTGCTATGATTTTGCCTTTGAAATCATAGCATGGGCGTGGTCAACGAATACTTCTCCGGTGATGGGTTGTTTAGAATCCGAAGGGGCGCATCTGGTGTTCCGTTTTCTTTTGAGCAGTGATACAGAGAAATGGCATTTTTCTGAGGAACTGATGGCTGCGGTTTCTTCTTTAGGAGGACGCATCGCCTGCAAGGACCTGGAGGATGCTGCGGGGATTGTTTTGACCCTGCCCTTGGGAGGTGAGGAATGTGGCTGAGTTTTATCGCCTGCCTCAGTGGATGCTGATTGCATTGGTGATGCTGATTGCACTGTGCATCGTGCTGCAAAGCCAGGCTATTTCTTACAGCATTCGGCGTCTGCGTATCGGATGGGTGCGCAGGATGGAAAATGGGATGGAGTGCCTCATTTTGGTGATGCTGTTTGTCTTTGCCGCACTCCTTGCCCAGGTTCAATATGCGCTGTTCTGCGGATTTCTGGCACCTAGCGGCTATGCCCTCACTCGTCAGATGGTATTTTTGCTGATCGCAGTGGTTGCCATTATTGTTGCCTTGGGAACGGAGTTGATATGGCCGTTTTTCGTTGCTGCTGGGGCGGCAGTTCTTCTTCCCATAACAGAAGCGGCTGCTGGTCGCGCATATCCGCTCTTTTTCCTTGTGGGTATTCTCTATTTTATGAGCCGCAGTGTACACATCTGCCTGATTCGCCGACGGGAAATTCGCACTCAGATTTCGTTGGTTTCCATCAAAGAAACGATTGGCATTCTGCATACTGGGTTGCTGTTCTTTCGCCCGAACGGCGACATCCTTCTGTGTAATCGTCGAATGGAGCTGCTCGCTCAAGAGATGACCGGACAGCATTTGCGGAACGGAAGAGCGTTTCAACAGCTTTTGGAATCAGGGCCATTGCGCAGTGGCTGCATGCGGGAATTTCTGGGAGGCCAGCAGGTATTTCGCCTTTCAGATTCCTCAGTGTGGCGTATTTCCTCTCATAATATTCCAATACGACATCGGACATTGGTGCTGCTGACCGCCGATGACATTACGGAACAATGGGAGGCTGTGACGCTCCTTGCGAATCAAAATCAAATATTGGAGAAACGCGGACAGGAGCTTCGCCATACCATCGAGAATTTACAGAGCATCTGTGAAGCGGAGGAGATTGCCCGGAGCAAGGGCAGGGTGCATGATGTCTTAGGCCAGCGCATAAGTCTGCTGCTGCGAGCCCTGCGGGAGCATAAGCAGTTGGATGAAATGCTGTTGATAGATTTTGTACGCAGCCTTCCAAAAGCCTTTTCGGAAGATTCGGCGCCGAGTCCTGCGCATCGTCTGGAGATGCTGAAGGAAACCTTTCTTGGAATGGAAGTGGCTGTCGAAATCCAGGGAGAGCTGCCAGAAGATAGGACGGTGGCCAATAATTTTGCAGAGATTGCCGTGGAGTGTGTGACCAACGCTGTGCGTCATGGGTATGCCACGCGCATCCAATTCCATTTTTTTGAGAACGATTGTTGGCGCATGACTGTAACGGACAATGGAATTCCTCCGGTCGGACCAATCAGGGAAGGCGGAGGAATCACCGAGATGCGCCGACGGATCAACAGCCTGAATGGTACGCTGGAGCTTTATCTGGTGCCGCGGTTTTGTATCCAAATATTTGTTCCAAAGGAGGGAGTGCATAAATGATCAAAGTTTTAATAGTGGAAGATCATGCATCCATGCGAGAGTCGCTGACAGCAGCATTGACGGCTTCTGGTGAATTTTTAATCGTGGGGGAAGTCGCCAGCGCCGATTATGCCCTTGATTTTTGCAAGCGGCTGCATCCCGATATGGTTTTGATGGATGTATGTACAGAAGGTGGAGCTTCTGGCCTGAAAGCGGTGGAGACCATTCGTCAGTATGATGCAGACATCAGGATCATCGTCATGACGGCTTTTGATGAGATCTCGTATATTCCGCGAGCCAAAGCTGCTGGAGCCAATGGTTTTGTGTACAAAAGCAAGAGCCTGAATTGTTTTTTAGAAGTGGCCAGAGAAGTGATGGCGGGTGGCAGCTGTTTTCCAGAGCCTAAAACCATTCCCCTGCCTCAAGGTGAAGCGCCGCTGACCGACCGTGAAATGGAAGTGTTGAGACTGATGTGCAAGCATATGACCAATAAGGAAATTGCGAAGGAATTATTTATCAGCGAAAACACCGTCAAGTATCATAAAATGAATATGCTGGGCAAGACCGGATTTTCTAAAGCAGTGGACCTGGCCTTTTACATGATTGCCAATGGCTGGATCAATCCCCTGTATTAGCCCAGCGTTTTCTGCCGTCGGACAGATCCAGGCAGCGCAGAGCTGGCGGGTCAGTAAAAATACATAAGAAAAATCCACAATGAGTTGGATGGCTAATTCATTGTGGGTTTTTTTATGGCTCATTTTGGCAAAAACTACCCGCTGCGGGTAGGGCGCAGGTACAAAAAAGCCGATACAATTAGGTCAAAATACAGGATATGCAGGGGGGTGGGCATCTGAAGACGGTCGTTTTAATCATGCAGCGGGCCTCTTTGGCCCAGGGGCTGATCACGAAGGTGCGGCATGATCCGGGCATCCAGTTGCGCTATGAACCGGATTATACCAGGGCAGATGTGGCAATCCGTGATCACTTGGCTGAAGGTGCTTTGCTGGAAGTATCGGAGGATGGCGCGCATGACATTGGTTATTGTTTGATGCTGTGTGCATGGCTGAGACAAGTCCTGCCACACTGTCGACTGATGCTGATGTGTTCGGAAAGTAGGATGGAGGATGTCCACCGTGCCATTGAAGCGAAGCAGAGGGGCGAAATTGATGACTTTGTATTTTATGATGCATCATTGGATTATTTGGTCGCCTGTCTGCAGGCACTGTAGCATGAAATCTGTTTTGGCGATTGTTCCGCAGTGGAAATGAGAGAAGGCTGGCAGGCTTGTTCGCCGAGACAAACGGGCGTGGGTGGAAGGAAGAATGCTTCTAATGTGAAAACGTGAGAGGAGATGAAACGATGGGGCTTATTAAAGCGGGACTAGGAGCTGCCGGAAGTGTGCTGGCCGATCAGTGGAAAGAGTATTTTTACTGTGAAGCCATTCCCGCAGATGTTCTGGCGGTAAAAGGCAGGAAAAAAGTGTCCGATCGCTCCAGCAATTACAAGGGTGACGAAAATATCATTACCAATGGCTCTGTGATTGCTGTTGCCGACGGTCAATGCATGCTGATTGTAGAACAAGGAAAAGTGGTGGAAGTATGTGCCGAGCCTGGCGAATACACCTATGACACGTCCACGGAGCCAAGTATTTTTGCAGGCGATTTGGGAGAGAGTATTGGCCAGGTCTTTCGGAACATCGGCAAGCGTTTCACATTTGGCGGAGAAGCGCCCAAAGACCAGAGAATCTATTATTTTAACACCAAAGAAATTGTAGGGAATAAGTACGGAACGCCTTCTCCGGTTCCGTTTCGAGTGCTGGATCAACGGGCGGGATTGGATATGGATATTGGCGTCCGTTGTTTTGGAGAGTACAGCTTTCGTATTGTCAATCCGTTGTTGTTCTATACCAATGTTTGCGGCAACGTAGATGAGATGTACAGCCGAGAAGAGATTGCAGGACAAATGAGAACGGAACTTTTGACTGCGCTGCAGCCAGCGTTTGCCAAGATCAGCGACATGGGAATACGATACAGTGCACTCCCTGGTCATACCACTGAGGTGGCAGAAGCGTTGAATCAGGAACTATCTGCCAAGTGGCATGATTTGCGAGGCCTTGCTATTGTTTCTTTCGGTATTTCCAGCGTAAAGGCCAACGAAGAAGACGAGCAGATGATCAAGGAGCTGCAGCGCAATGTTGCCTTCATGGACCCCACCCGTGCAGCGGCGCATCTGGTGGGTGCCCAGGCCAGCGCCATGCAGGCTGCAGCAAGCAATCCTAATGCCGGTCCAGCCATGGCCTTTATGGGAATGGGCATGGCTGGTCAGATGGGCGGCATGAATGCGCAGAGCTTATATCAGATAGGTGCGCAGGAACAGCCGCAGCCGACCACGCCTTCTGCACCAGTCTCCGCCGGCAGCTGGGTATGTTCTTGCGGACAGAGCGGCATCACCGGTCGTTTCTGCCCAAATTGCGGCGGCAAAAAGCCAGAACAAAAGCCATCTGCTGACAGCTGGAGATGTCAGCAGTGCGGCGCAGTGGTGAGCGGTAATTTTTGCCCCGAGTGCGGCACGAAAAAACCAGACGCACAGTCCAACGGCTGGACTTGCTCCTGTGGCGCGATGAATAAGGGAAAATTCTGTGCGGAGTGCGGCAAGCCGAAACCTGCGGGCGTGCCTCAATATCGCTGCGATCAATGCGGCTGGGAACCAGACGATCCCCAAAAACCACCAAAGTTTTGTCCAGAATGCGGAGATCCCTTCGACGATGGAGATCTTCAAGAATGATTCATAGTGTATTCATATGAAGCAGGGCAAAAACAGCCCGTTGTCCATGTATTGTCAGGAAGAAGCGGTCATTTTAAGAAAGGAAGAAAAATTATGAAGAAGAAAATGAATATGGTGTTTGCTTTGATTTGCATGTTTAGCCTATTATTTGTGACCGGATGTGGGGGAAGTGAGAAAAGTCCTTATGAAGGGAAGTGGATAGCAGTTTCGGCACAGATGATGGGCATGTCGATTGGCGTTGAGGAAGCATTCGGCGGTGCATTTGAGCTTGAAGTAAAGAACGGAGGAAAAGTAGATGTTGTCGTTGGTGAAGACAGCGGAAAAGGGGAGTGGTCCGTGCAGGACGATGAATTCACTCTCACAATCGAAGGGGAAGAAATGATCGGCGTGATTGGCGAAGATACAATTTCTTTTGATGACATGCTGGGCATGGGCGTAAAGCTTATTTTTGCAAAAGAAGGAACGGATGCCATGAACCCGGAATTGTATCTGACGGAAGAAGAAAAAGCAGTCTTGGGTGAGTGGATGTCAGAGAGTGTGGAAGAACTTCTGGGAAGTGGCCCGCAGACATCCATGGAAGGTGTAGATGACATTCATGATGCATTGCGTCTTCATTTTAAAGCTGACAGAAGTGTAGATGTGTCCTATAAAGGGCAGGAAGTTGGAACGTTCCCATGGTCTGTGGCTTTGGGATACTGTACGATAGAATCAGATAACCCATCTCTTTTTATAACAATAAATACAGATGGAACATTGGATGTGGATTATAGCACAGATGAGGATTATTACACCTTTCATTGTACGAAAAACAGTACTGAAGGGGAGTGAAAATAGAACGATAAAATAGAGGGATGCCAAATGAAAGGTCAGAGTTTTTTTAAGATCGCATCCATTCTTATGATCATAGGTGGTGTTATTGGTTATATCGCAGGTGTTATTACCATTTTATGGATCAGCATGCTGGCTATATTAGCAGGCAGCGTAAAAGGAACGGGTTTGTTCTATGTCAGCTCCATAATTTTAACGACGGCCTCGGTCATTCAATTTATTGCAGGCAGGAATGGGATTAGTGCTTGCAGTGCACCTCAAGAAGCTGTTGTTTGTATCAAGTGGGGCAGTGTCGTTGCAGTTTTATGCATCATCTCTTTGATCGTTGGGTTCGCTGCTGAAGGTGAGTTCAGTCTGGTCAGTCTGGTTCTTAATTTTTTGGTGCCGGGCGCTTATATTTACGGGGCCATGCAGATAAAGAACAACGGCAGCGTTTGATCGCATATAGAAAGGAATGTGAGATATGGGGCTCTTTGGGAAGTTGTTTGATAAAAAGGAGTGCGCCGTTTGCGGTGGTGAGATCGGCTTGCTTGGCGCTCGTAAACTTGAAGATGGGAGCATTTGCAAGAACTGCGCCGCGAAGCTTTCGCCATGGTTTAGTGAGCGACGTCAGAGCACAGTGGCAGAAATCAGAGCGCAGCTCTCTTACCGGGAAGCCAATCAGGAGAAGGTGTCTTCATTCTGCATCACTCGAACCCTGGGTGAGCGCACAAAGGTGCTGCTGGACGAAAACGCAGGGCTGTTTATGGTCACTGCTGCCAAAGATTTGAAAGAGGCGAATCCGGACGTGCTCTCCTTCTCCGATGTTACAGGATGTAAGCTGGATATTGACGAACGTAAAACGGAAATCGAATACCGGGATGAAGAAGGAGTGCGACATAGCTTCAATCCTAAGCAATATGCCTGTTCTTATGATTTTTATATTGTGATTCACGTCAATCATCCTTACTTTAATGAAATACGGTTTAAACTTAACAGCGATTCAGTGGACAATGACGTGGACACATTGTTTGACGGGCCTGATGCCATGCGGTCGCTGCGTGGTGATTTGTGGCCAGGCAGCAGTCCTCGAACATCCAACGCAGAAGAAGTTCGTGCCAGCGTGGAATACCAGCAATATGAAGCAATGGGGTTGGAGATCCAGGAAACATTGCTTCAGGTTCGACAGCAGGTTCGGGAAGAGATGGCTGCGGCCGTAGCTCCGAAGGCAGCGGTGACTTGCCCATTCTGTGGAGCGACAACCACACCGGATGCAAGTGGCTGTTGTGAATTTTGCGGCGGCGCTGTGAATGGATAGGCAATAAAAAGGAGGTCCATCATGAAAAATTATGAAATCTTGGGTGAAAACTTACCGGTTGTTGTATGTGAATTATCTGCCGGTGAATCCATGATCACAGAAAGCGGAAGCATGAGCTGGATGAGCTCGAATATGAAAATGGAAACCGTTTCTGGCGGCGGCATGAAAAAGATGCTGGGCAGGTTTGTTTCAGGCGATTCTGTTTTTCAAAATAAATTTACCGCAGAAGGCGGAGATGGGACTATTGCATTTGCATCGAGCTTTCCAGGGGCAATCAAGGCACTGAACATCAGCGATGGCCATTCGATGATCGTGCAGAGGAGTGCTTTTCTCGCCTCAGATGAAGGCGTAGAGTTGTCTATGTATTTCCAGAAAAAACTGGGTTCAGGAATATTTGGCGGTGAAGGTTTCGTTATGCAGAAACTCAGCGGAAACGGCACGGCGTTTATTGAAATTGACGGCCATGCGGCGGAATATGAGCTGAGCGCTGGACAGGAAATGCTGGTCAGCACGGGATACCTAGCGGCAATGGAGGAAACTTGCACCATGGATATTGTCACCGTCAGGGGCGCAAAAAATATGCTGCTCGGTGGCGAAGGCGTTTTTAATACGGTTGTCCGGGGGCCTGGAAAGGTGATCTTACAGACAATGCCGATCAGCAAAGTGGCTGAACTGTTGATGCCGTTTTTTGTCAATAATAAAAAATAAATAGCAAATAATAAATGCAAAGAGGTGAATGGCTATGAAGAAAAAGATAGGGATAACATGTCTGCTTTTTACGACACTGATGTTGTTCACCTTTACCGCCTGTGGCAAAGATGCCTCGGAAACTCAGGAGCAGACATCGGCAGGAACAAAGCAGGAAATACCTGCTTCGGTGAAATCTCCGAAGACAGTAAACGCCAGTCTTTGGGATTTGGTTTACGATGAGGAGGATGGCTGGACCTATGAAGAAGATGATTTTTATGATGAGGAAACAGCCTCTAGAATCACTCTGTCGATACCAAAGGATGGAGGAGATGAAAACTTTGTCAGTGCAGATATCTACGTTTCAGTGGAAGAACCTTACACGTTTCGCGACTATCTCACCAGCTATGGTTTTGATGAGTACGAATATGCGGTCAATGAATCTTACGATCTGACCAATATTGGAGGTGTTGACTGCCTCAAGCAGGAGGGAAAATATTGGGGCTATCCTTGCCTGCGGTATCTGAATCGTGTGGAAGGTGCCAGTGCCACTGTTTTGATTGAGGTCGTCGGTGAATACGAAAACGAGTGCGTGGATAAGCTCTTGTCCGGCCTGACGATTCGATTGGAGGATAAGGGGCATAAGGATGGACCTTGGTATTGGGAAGGCGAACCTTTTTCTGCCGAATCACGCAGCGTCATGGTGGGAACATTTACGATGGACAGCCAGTGGCTGCCTATTACAGACTGCATCGTGACAAAAGAAACCTTTGCCCATGACGTTGCTGTTGTTGGGAATCAGGCTTTTCTTTTGGTCGACGGTGCGCTGAAACGCTACGATTACGACGGCAAATCACTGAAATTTTCAGAGGATGTTACATTGAACGCGGAATATAAAAATATTTCCGCCGACGCGTCTGGAACCATTTGGCTTGCGAATTTCATGGAGCCGCTGATCAGTTGGAAGGATGGGAAGCAGACGGCCTCTTATGAGGGCCCAGAGTATGTGAGCATGCATCCGTCGGGAACGTGGGGCGTCAGTTGGTTCTCAAGTGCGGAGTGCGAGAAGATGACGCTTTCTGGCGGTGCGCTGAAAACAGAGCCGATTGTTTTTAAAGAAGTTGATGTGATCAGCCATCTGCTGATTGATGAAAACCATATCTATGTTTGTGGGTCTGCGGTGGATGACAGCGGTCATAAAGTGTTCGTCTATGATGCGAATGGTGTCTTGCAAATGACGCTGGCAGATTCCGATGGAGGCAGCCTGGGAAGCATTACCTTTGTGGCAGAGACGACAAATGGCTATCTGGCCTTAGACGGAAACATGCGCACTGTGGTGCTTTGGACGAAAGACGGCACCTATATTGGTGAGGCAGATGGCAGCGATTTGTTTGCTACAAGTTACCCATGGTTTTGCAGCGGCACAAAACTGTCAGATGGCAGTATTTTGGTTATTATGACAGAAACCAGAGCGGATAAATCCGCAGAGGAATTGCTTGCTTTCAAGCTTAGCGGTTTTTAATAAAGAGAACCGATTTGTGAGAGCTGATTCCTGAAAAAACAAAGCGCGCCATGACAGGCGGAGCCAATAAACCGATGAACAGGTCAAAAATTTTCCAACGCAGTTGGAGTCAGTTTGAAAACATTGCATCATCCCCGCTTTTGTTTTCGCTACATCGAGTTTGGCCTCAGTGGATGGTCTCATTGACATGACTCCCGCTCCAAAAGGGGCGGGAGTCATGTGTTTACGCTCTGTGATGCGAGCGCTTCTGGAAAGCTGGAGCATGTCTGCTGTGGTTTTGGCAGTAAGGTGTCCAAGCTTGACGATTTCTAACTGATTTCGGCGAGAGGAGGAAGATCATGAAAACAATTCTATTTATTTCAACCAATAAAATACTCGGTCAGGGATTATCGGCAGCCATTCTGGCCAAGCCGGAGATTGGTTTTAAGTGGGCGGCCCAGCTCAATTACTCGCAGGCTGTTGTCGGTGCGGATATTTTTCATGCTGATATGGTCATCGTGGATGTCGCGGATCAGATGGATATGGAGTACGCCGCTGACATCTGTCAATCGTTGAGGGAAAACAATCGTGCTGTTAAGATTCTGCTCTTGGTCAGGCCGGACCAGCCCATTGTTCGCAGAAAGTCTGTGGATGCTCAAAAGGCAGGCCTGATAGATAATTTTGTTTTCTACGATAGTTCTCTGACCTACCTGCTTGCGAAGTTGGAGGCCTTATGATGGTAGAAGCAAAATGGAAAAACCATCATTAAATAACTGGCACGGAAATATGCTGTGATCGGGCGCTTTTGCTGCTCGTATTAACGAAGGGGCTTTCCAAAACATAGAGCTCGCGCGGCCCGTTTTTGTTTGGTGTGCGTGGGAATTTTCCTGAGGAAGAGGTTTTCTTTGGCGGCGTTTTGGTGTATGCTGTAACAAATGTGCAAAGGAGTGGGACAATGCGAAGGTGTGTGATGGCGCTGGCGCTTTTGGCATCGCTGCTGTTGAGCGGCTGTGCGGCGCAGTATCCGAACAATGAGTTTGTTGGCAGCTGGCAAGCGGTGAAAGGCGCTATGGGCGGCGTCGAAGTGAATCTCGAGGACATCGACAGCCATTTTTCGCTGACGCTCGAAGACAGCGGCAAAGCGGTGCTGAAAATCGGTGAAACGGAACACGAAGGCAAATGGTCGCCGCTGGAAGATGACAAGGGCATTACGCTGGTGGTGGATGATGAGACGCTGGAATTGTCGAAGGTGCATGAAGACACGCTCAAAGGTCCTGTGCAAGGCATCACAATGACATTTGAAAAAGACGATGAATGATTCGCAGACTGCGCTGTCGCCAGACGGTGCAGTCTGCTTTTTTATGCGGCGCACGATGGCTGAAAAAGCTTGTGGGAACCTTTGGGCGGCGCTTTAAGGGCGCTGGCAAATATGCTATACTGATAGGCAACAGAACGATTTGAGAAGGAGCTGCATTCATGAAGTCTTTGTATTTTTCCGCCACGCTGCGTGGCGCTGAGGCGCCGGTGTGGCGTCGTTTTTGTGTGCCGATGGAGTATGATTTTGCCAAGCTTCATCAGGTGCTGCAAATCCTTTTCGGCTATTCTGGCCGTGAAGGGTACGAGTTTGTTTTTGACGATCCTAAGCTGCGCATCACCAGTGATGTGGACCTTTACGAGCGCTATCGCTTTTTGAAGAGCGATGAAGGCAAGCATTATCTGGCTGATAAAGAAAAGGAAGGCTACAACGTGGACATGTCGGTGGAAGTGGCCTGGGCGGAGGATCTGCCATTGGATCCATTATCGTTGAAGCATCGTCAGTTCCGCTATATCTACGATTTTAGCGATGATTGGACGTATGACATTGAGCTGGTGGATATTCTCGAGGATGTGCCGGCTGTGCCTGAGCTGCGCGAAGGCCTTGGCAATGCGCCGTTTGAGGCTTGCGGCGGTTTTGACGGTTATTATGAATTGATGGAAGCCTTGACGACGCCGGATCATCCTGACAATGAAGCGGTGCGTGCCTGGGTAGAGTCGATGGGCTACCATTTTTATGATGCAGATGCGGTTAATCACGCCCTGCGCGACTATCATGAAAGTCTGAAGAAATAGGTGTTGACATCATCGATTCACCGTGGTAAAGTGATAAAGCGAAAGGAGCGCGAAGTATGAAAAACTATTCCAAACTCACCCCTGAAGGCACACGCGATGTATTATTTGAAGCAAGTGAGGCGCAGAGCCATATTGAGCGCAGTCTGCGTACTTTTTTCTATTGCCGTGGCTTCCGCGAAGTGCGTACGCCGGGGATTGAATTTTTTGATGTATTTGGTTCGAACGGGAAATATTTTCCAGCAGAGAGCATGTATAAATTGAGCGACCGCAACGGACGATTGATTGTGATGCGTCCGGACTCCACAATTCCAATGGCAAGATTGGTGGCCACCAAGTATAAGAATAAGACCATGCCGCTGCGTCTTTGCTATGACCAGACGGTGTACCGCACCAGCCGTACGCTGGACGGGATCAGCCATGAACTGCGTCAGATGGGCGTGGAAGTCATCGGCGGCAGTGGTGCAAAAGCAGACATGGATATTCTGAAGATGGCCTGTGATGTGTTCTACACCATTGACATGGGTGAAGATTATCGCCTGGAAATCGGCCATGTGGGGATTTTCAAAACGCTCGTAGATATGCTGGACATTGATGAGTTGGAACGCGATGCGCTCTTTGGTGCGGTGGAGGAAAAGAATTACTCTGCCCTCAACGATATTCTTGAACGCCATGCAGACAAAAAAGCTGCTGAGGTTATGCGCATGCTGCCACGTTTGTTTGGCGGCCGTGAGACATTGTCGCAGGCTCGCGCGCTGATGGACGGTCTGGATCCGGCGATTACGGAAGCCATTGATCAGTTGGCATGGATTTACGACCAGTTTGAGGCAATGGGTCTGGAAAAGAACATCATCATTGATCTCGGGCTGATCAACCAAGCGGATTATTACAGCAGTCTCATTTTCCGCGGCTATCTTGGCGGTGCCGGGCAGGCAGTGCTTTCCGGCGGCCGTTATGACCATCTGCTGTCGGATTTCGGCATGGACGCTGAAGCCATTGGCTTTGGGGTCAGTGTGGATCAGCTGGCAGCTGTGCTGTTAAAGAAAAATCCGCTGTTTTATTCGACGTTGGATCTGGTTTATGCGGATATGAAAGACATGCCAGCAGCGTTTCAGTGGATGAGCGCCCGCAAGATGTGCGCGGAATGGTCGCTGGCAGATTCTCTTGATGAGGCAATCGCTGAAGCAAAGGAACGCGGTGTGCCGACGGTGATCTATTATCATGATGATCATGCAGAATGGCTGGAGGTGGAACATGCTTAAAATCGCGTTGACAAAAGGCCGCCTGGAAAAATCCACGGTGGCACTCTTTGAAAAAATGGGTCTCGATGTGAGTGCTTTTGAAACAAAGGGACGCAAGCTGATCCTGCAGGTTGGCGACGACATTACAGTGGTTTTGGCGAAGGCGCCAGATGTTATCACCTATGTGGAACACGGTGTGTGTGACATTGGCGTGGTCGGCAAGGACACGATTTATGAACGCGGCGGCGCTTTTTATGAGGTGTTGGATCTGGGCTTTGGCAAATGCCGCTTTGCGCTGGCTGTGCCGGAAGGCAGCAATTTTTACGATGGTTACAGTGTGAAGCGCATTGCCAGCAAGTATCCGCATGTGACGCGCGACTATTTTGCACGCAAGGGCATGGATGTGGACATCATTAAAATCGAAGGTTCGGTGGAATTGGCGCCGCTTCTGGGCTTGGTGGATGGCATTGTAGACCTGGTGGAAACAGGCAACACGCTGCGTGAAAATGGACTGGTCGCCATCGAAGATGTGATGCAGGTGAGTGCACGCCTGATCGTTAATGTCGTTAGTATGAAGTTGAAAAAAGATGAGATCAACACATTGATCGATAAGATAGAAGCATTGAAGGAGGCAGAGCAATGATCCAGACGATTATTGCCGATGGTAAAGCAGAATTTGATTATTTGAAAGCTCTGAAGGCGCGTCAGCAGGAAACCAATGCCGATGTGACACGTTCCGTGCAGGCGATCCTCGATGACGTACGCCGTGAAGGTGATGCAGCAGTCATGCGTTACAGTGCCAAGTTTGACCACATGGAAGGGCCAATCACAGTGATTGAAGCCGATGCCATTGCTGCAGCGAAGGAACGCATCGATGCGAAGCTTCTGGCAGCTATGGAACGGGCAGCAGTGAACATTCGCCGTTTCCATCAGCAGCAGGTGCAGGAAAGCTATGTGGATTTTCGTGAAGATGGCTCCATGATGGGGCAGAAGGTGCGCCCACTGAAACGTGTGGGTTTGTACGTGCCGGGCGGTACGGCTGCTTATCCATCTTCTGTGCTGATGAATGCCATTCCGGCGAAGATTGCTGGGGTGCCGGAGCTGGTCATGGTGACCCCGCCAAACGCGGAAGGCAAGCCTCGTGACGTTATCTTGGCGGCTGCTGCCGTGGCTGGTGTGGACCGCATTTATATGATCGGCGGCGCACAGGCTGTGGCTGCGCTGGCCTATGGCACGGAAACCATTCCTCAGGTGGATAAAATCGTTGGTCCTGGCAATATTTTCGTAGCCACGGCAAAACGCCTGCTTTATGGCGTGGTGGATATTGATATGATCGCTGGTCCAAGCGAAATTCTCATTGTGGCCGACGAAAACGCCAACCCACGTTACATTGCAGCCGATTTGATGAGCCAGTGTGAACATGATGTACTCGCTGGCGGGGTGCTGTTGACCGATTCTGCAGCGTTGGCTGAGGGCGTGAAGGAAGAAATCATGTGTCAGCTCGAAACGCTGAGCCGTGCCGACATCATTCGCCAGTCGATGAACGATTATGGCGTGATTGTGGTCTTTGATACCATCGATGCCTGCATTGATTATGCAAACGACGTGGCACCAGAGCATTTGGAACTGGCGGTGGAAGCGCCGGAAAGCTATCTAGGCCGCGTTGAAAATGCTGGTTCGGTGTTCCTCGGTGACTGGACACCGGAACCTGTTGGCGATTATTACGCTGGCGCCAACCATGTACTGCCAACCAGCGGAACGGCGCGATTCTTCTCACCGTTGGGTGTTGACAGTTTCTATAAACGCATGGGCTTCACCGCTTACAGCAAAAAGGCACTCATGACAGGTGCCGATGACATCATTTGCTTTGCGGAAGCGGAAGGCTTGACCGCCCATGCCAATGCAGTGAAAGTGAGGAAGGAACAATAATGAGAATCAGTGACCGTTTCAAAGGCAGAGAACCTTATAGCCCAGGCGGCAAACCATGCCCTGTGATTTTAAATGCTAATGAAAGTTTTATCCGCCCATCTGCAGAAATGATGGCGGAATTTCACGATATATTGGATCAGTGCGATTTCAATCGCTATCCTGATCCACGTGCTGAAGAGCTGTGCCGTGCGTATGCCGACCTTTACAACCTTGATTGGGAAAACGTTACTGCTGGCAATGGCTCTGATGAGCACATCGAGCTGCTTTATGCAGCCCTCGTCGCACCTGGCGACCGTGTAGTGACGGTGGCACCAGATTTTTCCATGTATGGTGCTGGTGCTTACATCAATGATGTAGAGCAGTTTATTTACGAACAGGAAGATTACCACACCAATGTGGATCATCTTTTGGCATTCGCTCAGGAAAAAGATGCAGCCATGATCATCTTCTCCAATCCTTGCAACCCAACAGGCGTTGCTGTACCACGCGATGAAGTGCTGCGTCTTGTCAACAGCTTCGATGGCTTGGTTGTTGTCGATGAAGCGTACATGGATTTTGCTGAAGAAAGTGTTCTTGATCAGGCAGGTAAATTGCCAAACCTCATTGTTTTAAAAACCTGCTCCAAGGCCATCGGCCTGGCTGGGCTGCGTGTCGGCTTCACCATCACCACGCCAGAGCTGACCACACTTTTGCAAATTGCCAAGGCAACGTACAATGTTGGCCGTCTGACACAGCAGCTGGCAACCTGTGTGCTGCGTCATGGTGATGAGCTGTGCGAAGCCGTGAACACGATTAAGGCAAGCATGGATGAGATGGTGGCAGGGTTGACACCAATCGTTGAAAAATATGATACCTTAGAACGCATGCTGCCAACTTCTACCAACTTTGCCTATATCATCACCGACAAAGCCCCAGAGATCTTTGAAAAAATGCAGGATCATGGTGTGCTCATCCGTCAGCCTCAGGCCAATGCTCTGCGCATCAACTGCGGCACTGCAGAAGAAAACGCTGCCTGCCTGAAAGCGTTGGAGGCTGTGGTGAAGGAGCTGGAAGCATGAGATCGGTAAACAAAGAACGGCAGACCAAAGAAACGAGCATTTCGCTGTTTTTGAATCTTGACGGCGGTGAAGTGCGCGTGGCCAGCGGCGTAGGCTTTTTTGACCACATGCTCACTGCCTTGGCGGTGCATGCTGGCTGGGGATTGGTGCTGAACTGTGATGGTGATACTTGGGTGGACGGCCATCACAGTGTGGAAGACATTGGCATTGTGCTGGGCCAGGCACTGGCCGATCTCATTGACAAGAGCGGCATTCAGCGCTATGGCTGCGCCTATATCCCAATGGATGAGGCGCTCTGCCGCGCAGTGGTCGATGTCAGCGGGCGTCCATTCCTTGTCTATCATGCTGATGTGAACGCACCAATGATTGGTGAGTATGACACAGAACTGACCGAAGAGTTTTTCCGTGCCTTTGCCATGAATGCTGGCATCACGCTGCACATTGAAGCGCTCTATGGCAAGAACGCGCACCACATCGTAGAAGGCGTGTTCAAAGCGGTGGCTCATGCGCTTGCTGATGCATTGGCACCACGTGATGGCGGGGTGCTTTCAACAAAAGGGGTGTTGGAATGATTGCAGTGATTGATTATGGTGCAGGGAATCTGTTCAGCGTATGCAACGCTCTGCGCTATTTAAAACTGCCGCATGTAATCAGCCGCGATGCAGCTGAAATCGCAGCTGCTGATGGCATTATTCTGCCGGGTGTCGGCGCCTTTGCCGATGCCATGGAAAAACTGACGGCGACTGGCTTGGTGGACCTGCTCAAAGAAGAAGCGGAACGCAAACCATTTCTCGGGATTTGCCTGGGTCATCAGCTGCTCTTTGAAGAAGGGCTGGAATTTGGCAAGACGCCAGGGCTGGGTCTTTTGCCAGGCGTTGTGCGTGAACTGGATGCCAAAGGGCAGAAACTGCCGCACATTGGCTGGAATACGGCCCAAAAGCTGCACGACTGCCCGCTGACCGAAGGCATTGCCGACGACAGTTATTTCTATTACGTGCATTCCTTCTGCGCGGACACCGATGAACGCTACGTTGCGCTGGCTACGACCTACGGTGAAACGTTCTCAGGCATGGTCTGGCGCGATCAGATCTTTGGCTGCCAGTTCCATCCGGAAAAGAGCGGCGATGTTGGCCTGCGTATTCTGCAAAACTTTGGGAGGTTGGTTGGATGATTATTTTACCAGCAATTGATATCAAAGACCGCACACCAGTGCGCCTTTATCAAGGTGCCTTTGACACGGTTCATCAGGTGGCTGCTGATGCCCTGGAAACGGCGCGTCAGTTTGAAGCGGCTGGCGCGGAATGGATCCACATGGTGGATTTGGATGGCGCCTGCGAAGGTCATCCTGTGAACGAGGACATTTTCCTCAGCGTGGCGAAAGAAACCAGCCTTAAAGTGGAACTGGGCGGCGGCATTCGCACCATGGCGAACATTGAACGTTATCTCGACAATGGCATTTCCCGTGTCATCCTTGGTTCGGTGGCGCTTCACGATCCTGCGCTGGTGCGTGAAGCCGTGGAAAAATACGGTGCGGCCATTGCAGTCGGCATCGATGCGCGCGATGGCATGGTGCGCGGCGGCGGCTGGCTGGAAGCCTCGGACGTTCATTTTGTGGACCTGGCGAAAGCCATGGCAGAGGCTGGCGTGCAGACGATTATTTATACCGACATCAGCAAAGACGGCACCTTGTCCGGCCCAACACTGGCAGATTACGAGCAACTGATTGCAGCCTGCCCAAGCGTGCATATTATCGCGTCTGGCGGCATTCGTGACATTGAAAATATTGCTGATCTCAAAGCAGCAGGGCTTTACGGCGCCATTTGCGGAAAATCTCTCTATGAAGGCACTCTTTCCTTGGAAGAGGCGCTGATCTTGGCAAAGGAGGCGTGAGTATGCTTGCAAAACGCATCATTCCATGCCTCGACGTGCGCGATGGCAAGGTTGTCAAAGGCATCAATTTTGTCGGCATCAAGGAAGTCGGCGATCCCGTGGAACTGGCCAAACAGTACAGCGATGCCAACGCCGATGAAATTGTTTTTCTCGATATTACCGCCAGCCACGAAGGCCGCAGCACCATGCTGGATGTGGTGCGCCGCACCGCAGAGGTGGTATTTGTGCCCTTGACGGTGGGCGGCGGCATTCGCACCATCGATGATGTGCGTGACACGCTGCGCGCTGGCAGCGATAAGGTTGGCATCAATTCAGCAGCGGTGCGCAATCCGGATCTGATCAATGAAGCAGCAGAAATGTTCGGCCGTCAGTGCATCGTGGCAGCTGTTGACGCTAAGAAAGTGGAAGACGGCAGCTGGCACGTGGTCATCAACGGCGGCCGCATCGATACTGGCAAAGATTTGCTGGAATGGGTGCAGGAGCTGGAAGAACGCGGTGCTGGTGAGATTTTGCTCACCTCCATGGACGCCGATGGCACCAAGGCCGGTTACGACATTGAAATGACCAAGGCGGTGTGCGACCTTGTCAATATTCCTGTCATCGCTAGCGGCGGCGCTGGCAGCGTCGATGATTTTGCTGATGTATTCGAAGAGACTGGCTGTGACGCAGCTTTGGCCGCGTCCTTGTTCCATTATGGCGAGCTCACCATCGACGAAGTGAAGACCGCCATGCGCGCACGGAACATTCCAGCCAGATAAGGAGAGCCTCATGGATTTAGAAAAATATTTTAAGAAAGGCGAGCTGATTCCAGCCATCGTGCAGGAAGCAGGCACCGGAGAAGTGCTGATGCTTGCCTATATGAACCGAGAAAGTTTGGCAAAGACCATTGAAACAGGTTACACATGGTTTTGGAGCCGTTCTCGCCAGGAACTTTGGAACAAAGGTGCCACCTCTGGCCATGTGCAGCGTGTCGTCAAAATGATGGGCGACTGTGACGATGACACCTTGCTCATCACTGTGGAGCAAACGGGTCCGGCTTGTCATACAGGCAGTCACAGCTGCTTTTTCAAACCGATCATAGATGGGAAGGAAGAATAATAACATGGAAAGCATGGAACATATGTATCAGGTGGTCAGCGACCGCCGTGTCAATAAACAGGAAAATTCTTACACGTGCTATCTGTTTGAACAGGGATTGGACAAAATCTGCAAAAAGATTGGTGAAGAGGCATCTGAAGTCATCATTGCTGCCAAAAATGGCGTGCAGGAGGACACGGTTGGCGAAGTTGCTGATCTGCTCTATCACCTCGTGGTCATGCTGGTCGACCAGGGCATTCCGCTGTCAGCTGTTGATGATCTGCTGACCCAGCGTGCAGGTAAGATCGGCAATCTCAAAACCTTCCATAAGGTCGACCACGACAGCTGAGGAGGATGACCATGAGCAATCTGCAACCTCCTCGCTCGCCGGTTGCTCTGGGCGGTATGGTGGCAGCACTGGCGGTGGCTTTTGGCTTGCTGAGCCAGCTGCTGCCAATTTTTTTCGGGCTGCTGGCACCGCTGCCATTGGCGCTGGCCGCCATTTGGCTGCCAACGGGCATGGCTGTTTTATCGGCAGTGGCGGCGACACTTGTGCTGGGCATGCTTCTGGGCCCATTGGCGGGGCTGAGTTTTCTTTGTCAGACGGCCATTTTTGGTTTGGTTTGTGGCTTGCTGGTCAAGGCGCGGCAGCGCTACGCTGTGATTTTCAGCGGTGCGACATTGGCGCTGATTTTAGGCACTGGCTTGATGCTGTTTCTGCAGCTGTGGCTTACAGGTGCTGCGCTGCCTACGTTTTCCGCCTTGGAAAATGAAATGCTTGCCAGCGCCGAGAGCATGGACCTTTTTAATGCCATGGCCACCAGCAGCATGACTGCAGCAGAGGCGCAGACCATGTTCACGCAGCTTGTACATACCATGGTCCAGCTGGCTCCAGCGATTTATGTGCTGATTTTTGCGCTGGAAACGGGTGTGGTGCTGCTGCTTTTGTATCTGTTATGTCGTCGGCTTCACACCGAGGTGCAGGTACCGGCGCTGCACTGGAAAACAATTCTCATGCCGCCGGCGGTGCTCGTGCCGTTTCTCCTGGCATGGATCGCTCTTTTGGCGGAGCGGTATTTTGACAATCAGGTCTTGTGGATTGTCGCCGCAAATGTTATGGTAATAGGAGCAGCTGGTATGGCGCTGGATGGTTTTTCCTTCGTCATCGCTCGGCTGAATTTCTCGGAAAAACCGCTCATCACCCAGTTTTTGTATATTGCGCTGGTGCTGTTGATGGGTGGCTATTTGATTGTTGTATGTGTGGTACTCGGCGTCTTTGACAGCATCGCCGATTATCGCCATCTGCGATCACAGAAAGGAGCAAAACCACAATGAAAGTGATTTTAACGGAAGATGTGCCAAAGGTTGGGAAACGTGGCGAGATCGTTGATGTGAAGAGCGGCTATGCCCACAACTTCCTTTTTAAGAATGAAGTGGCAGTAGAAGCCACCAAGACCAATCTCAAACGCCTCGCTGAACAGCAGGCCCAGGAAGCTGAAGAACGCGCCTACGAAAAGGCACAGGCTGAAGGCATCGCTTCAAAACTGAACGATCAGAAGGTCGTCATCAAAGCAAAAGAAGGTGCCAACGGTAAACTCTTCGGCACCATCAGCAACAAAGAAGTGGCCGAAGAAATCAAGGTACAGTACCATGTAGACATCGACAAACGCAAGATTGCCCTTGAAGACAAAATCAAGGAACTTGGTACCTATAACGCCACCATCAAACTTCATCCAGAAGTCAAAATCGTTGTTAAGGTGCAGGTTGTGGCTGAATAATTCAGCTTTCAAATGGCATAAAAAAGACGCCCTCGCATTTTTTTGCGAGGACGTCTTTTTATCATGTTGTTTTTATACATGGAGTACCTGCTGTACGGCTGTCCAACTGTCTTGAAAAACCTGGTCGGGCGCTTGGCTGGCGTCGATGGTGGTGACATTGTCACCATGACGCACATCAGCGAGCATACGGTACATGTCACGCACCTGATAGAGCTGACGCTGGGTTTCGTAACGTTCGTGGTCATCGCCGCGGGCACCAATGCGTGCCATGGCGGTTTGCGCGTCGAGATCGAAATAGAGTGTGAGGTCTGGGTGCAGGCGCTTGTCGGCTTCCTGGTTGAGGGCCAAAATCCATTCCAACGTCAGTGACTGGCTGTTGTAGGCCAGAGAGGAGAGCACATAACGGTCGCAAAGCACGATGTCGCCAGCGGCGATATGTTTCTTCATTTCGCGGATGTGCTCCAGGCGGTCGGCGGCGAAGAGCAGGGCAATGGTGGCTTCGTCAAATTGGCTGCTGTCTTTGAGGCTTTCGCGAATGAGGCGGCCGATTTTGTTATCGGCGGGCTCGTGCGTCACCCATACATTGCAGCCAGCACTGATCAGCCGCGCACGCAGCATTTCCAGCTGGGTGCCTTTGCCGCTGCCGTCGATGCCTTCCAGGACAATGAGCTTGCCGCTCATGCTTTTACGCCTCCCAGATTGAGGTGCATGGCTTCTTTCACCTTGGCGATGTTTTCATTGCCGATGGCATTGGCGTGAGCATTGCCCTTGCGGATGATGTCACGGACGTCATCGAGATGGGCTTCATAATAAGCGCGGCGTTCACGGAATGGATCGAGCAGATCGTTGAGGCTCTGGGTCAGGCGCTTTTTGCAGGCAACGCAGCCGATGGTGCCTGCTTTGCAGCGTTCACAGATGTCGTCATGTTCTTCTGGTGTGAAGACAGCGTGGTACTTGTTGACCACGCAGATGTCTGGATGCCCAGGATCGGTGGCGCGAATGCGGCTAGGGTCGGTGACGGCTTTGCTGACTTTTTCCTTGACGGTTTCTGGTGTGTCAGAAAGATAGATGGCGTTGCCGAGGCTTTTGCCCATTTTGGCGTTGCCGTCGAGACCGGCCAGGCGTGGAAATTCGCTGAGCTTGATTTCTGGTTCTTTGAGCAGTGGTGCATCTGGGCAGTAAAGATCGTTGAAGCGGCGCACCAGCTTGCGTGCCAATTCCAGATGAGGTTTCTGGTCTTCACCGACAGGAACGAGGTCGGCGTTGCAGAAAGTGATGTCTGCAGCCTGGCTGACAGGATAGCCGATGAAGCCATAGGTCATATCGTCATAGCCATACTGCGCAGCTTCGGTCTTAACCGTTGGGTTGTGACGCAGCACGTTCATGGTGACGAACATGGAATAGAAAATGGTCAGCTCTGCAATGGATGGAATCTGGCTCTGCAGGAAGAGCGTGGTTTTTTCTGGGTCGAGACCGACGGACAGGTTGTCGATGGCGACCTGCATGATGCTGTCGCTGATCAGTTCTGGACGTTCAAAATGGGTGGTCAACGCCTGAATGTCGGCGATTTCAATAAAGGTGTCGTATTCGTGCTGTAATTTCACACGGTTGGAAAGACTGCCCACATAATGGCCGATATGCAGACGGCCGGTAGGACGGTCGCCGGTTAAAATACGTTTCATTGTCATACGTTTACTCCTTTTGTATCGCAGGGTTGCGTCATTTTTACATGTAATCAATATAAAGTATAAAATCTATTTCGTGTAATGTCAAACAATAGCGCCGTTTCCGGCAAAAAAACGGCTTTGCTCGTCGGTGGTGCTCTTGATTTACGCGCAGAGATAATTTATACTATTTTGCAGAATAAAAATACATTGGAGGAATGGTTCATGTCATTATTAGCCAAACACGCCCAAGGTAAGGGCGGCCCAGACGTCATCTTCGCTTATTCCGCACAGGCAACCGCTCGTGCCAAAGAAGTTGGCAAAGAAAATATTACCAATGCGACCATCGGTGCATTCTTAAACGCTGATGGCAGCCTGAAAACAATGAATACCGTACAGGAGGCCCTCGCCGCCATTCCTTTTGACGAAGGTGCCAACTATGCGCCAATCAACGGCCTGCCTAGCTACATCGAAGCTATGACGGAAAGCGTTCTGCGCGACCATCGTCCAGCGAATACTTATACTGCTGGCATCGCCACCCCTGGCGGTACTGGTGCGCTGCATAACAGCTTCTTTAACTATTTGAATCCAGGCGAAGTAGCCATCACCACCAGCTATTACTGGGGCAACTATCGCAGCATGCTGACTGAAGTCGGCCGCGACATCAAAACCTTCAACACCTTCACCCCAGATGGTCATTTTGATGTGGCAGCGTGCGAAGCAGCATGCAAGGAAGTGGCAGAACAGCAGACCAACGTGCTTTTGCTGTTGAACACACCTGCTCACAATCCAACCGGCCTCGCTGTCAGCGACGATGAATGGAAAGAATTGATTGCAAACTTGAAGACCATCGCTGAAAATGGCAAAAACAATGTCATTCTCATGGTTGATACTGCCTACATCGACTATGCTGGCGAACACGGCCGCGACTTCTTTGAATTCTTTACCAATCTGCCTGAAAACTTCCTGGTTATCGTTTGCGCCAGCACCTCAAAGGGCTATACCCTCTATGGCTATCGTCTCGGCCTGATGTTCTGCATTGCGCAGAGTCAGGAAGTTTGCGACGAATTTGAACGTGCCAATGGTGCTTCTGCGCGTGCAACCTGGTCCAACGGCAGCCGCCCAGCAATGGAAGCGGTAACGCTGTTGAACACCGATCCAGAACGCCGCGCTGCATTCCGTAAGGAACAGGATGAATTTGCAGCCAGCCTGCAGCATCGTGCAGATATCTTCATGAGCGAAGCTGCTGAAGCAGGGCTGCCAACCTGCCCATACAAGAGTGGGTTCTTCATCTATGTGCCAACCCCAACCCATGAACAGGCAGTTGCCATCTTTGACAAGCTTGCTGCTCAGAATATTTTCGTTGTTCCGCTTGGCAATGGTTTGCGTATTGCCATCTGTGCCATCGATGATGCGAAGATCATTGGCATGGCAGGAAAATTCAAAGCTGCTTATGACGAAGTCGTCAAGTAATTTTTAGGATTAAAAAGAACGCTCGACGCTCCACGTTTATCGCTGGATCGTTGAGCGTTTTTTTGTGCTTATGGTGAAATTGTGCATTGCACCAGAGCACCACGCTTCTTATAATGAATGAAGATGAAAGGAGGCAGCACATTCATGAAGACCAAAACGGAATATTTGCTGCTAGGAATTTTTTCGTTGCTTTTGGGTGCGCTTTCAGGCGTCATCCTTTGGGTGGTGCTGCAGCTTATGCATTTCGGCATTGCTTTGATCTGGGAAATCGCGCCGGCACAGCTGGCCTTTGGTGACAGTGTTCTTTATCCGATGCTCGTTTGTATGCTGGCAGGTGTGGTGATCGGGTTGATTCAGAAACATTATGGCGCGGTGCCGGAAACCATGCATCAGGTGATGGCGACGGTGAAGGCGGAAGGCGGCTATGCTGGACGTCGGATATGGCTGCTCGTGGTGGCATTTTTGCTGCCGATCATTTTTGGTGGTGCCGTTGGGCCGGAAGCAGGGCTTGCAGGGCTGATCGCAGCACTGTGGACGGTTGTCAGCCGCAACATCAAGGTGCGTGGCGTGCAGGTGGAAGCCATGGCAGAGACAGGGATTGTTGCGATATTGGGCGCCATTTTTGGCGCGCCATTGTTTGGGATTGCTGAAGCGGTGGAACCAGACGATGCAAGTGAACACTATCGAGACAAATTGTTGTCAAAGAAAGCGCGCATCTTCCTTTATGGCATGGGCGTGGTTGGCATTTTTGGCGCCTTAGTACTTCTTGCGCCATTTGGCGTTCCTAGTGAAGGACTGCCGCGTTTTTCCTGGTATCATGCCATTGGCTGGACACAGTGGAAATGGTCGCTGGCACTTATTCTGATGGGAATTGTGATGGCGCTGCTCTATGCGGTTTTTGATGATGTGACGGCAACATTTGCCGAGTGCCTGGAAAAGTATCCGATTGTGGCTGCTGTGATCGCTGGTGCACTTCTCGGGCTTGTCGGGCATTTTGTGCCGGAAACAATGTTTTCCGGTGAAAGCGGGCTGCATGAACTGCTCACCACTTGGAATGGTTATTCGGCGGGCGCTTTGTTTGGCATTGCGCTGCTGAAAGGGATGGTGTCGACGCTGTGCATCAATTTTGGCTGGCGCGGCGGGAACATTTTTCCAATCATCTATATGGGCGCGGCGGCTGGCTATGCGTTTGCACTGGCAGTGAATATGTCTGACGGCAATGCTATGCTGGATGGCGGCTTTGCAGTGGCGCTGGTGCTGGCGGCCATGTATGGCTTCATTTCGCAGAAACCAGTGACGGTTGCTGCTGTGCTCCTGCTCTGCTTCCCAATCACGTATATCTTGCCAATCGTCGTAGCAGCGTTTATTTCTGCGAAGTTGTCACAATGGCTCACTCGTTGGCGAAGTCGTGAAGTTTAAGCTGATGTAATAAAGAAAAAACTTTCGAAACAAGAAACGGTAGCCTCTCTAATGAGAGACTACCGTTTCTTGTTATTTGTCTAAACCGGAAAAGAACTCATCATAGCTGCAATTATAGAATTTGCGTAGCTCAATAATCACACTGGCACGAATATTCAATTCGCCGGATTCATATTTTGCGTATGTCGTGCGGCCAATGTCGCAGCCTCGAAGCTGCAATTCCGCACAGAGCTTTTCCTGTGACAGTCCCGCATTTAGCCGCAGCCTGCGCAGGTTCATTCCCATATAACGATCACGCTGTATTTTCTGCTCATCCATAATATCACTCCACTTGTCATATTTGACCAGTATTGGTTGCAAGCAATCTTATGGTATGATAGAATTTATTTAAGAATTGACCGTGATACTGGTCATAATAAAGTGTGTAAGAAATACAAGGGAGTGAAAAGTAATGGCGTTAATAAAATGTCCTGAATGTGAAAAAGAAATCTCTGATCAGGCAGATTTCTGTCCAAATTGCGGATACACTTTAGAAAGGAAAAAAAGAAGAAAAGATTATGCACGAAATGGTCGAGAGAAGACATCAACAGGGATGATTTTAAATTCTGTTGCAACAGTAGCTTGGGTAATTTTATTTGCTTATATTTTCTTGGTTCTAGGGGGAGTACATGCTTACGCAACAAAAGATACGTATCAGACTACTTATGTAAATCCATTCAATGGAGAAAGGACACCAATGTATAGTGAAGAGAGTCATTTTATTGACTTAGATCAAGTAAATAAATTCAAAAGTGCTGGGTATGAAATAGAGTATGTTGTTGGCGAGAGTCATTCTACGGATATTACTTCTCCTACCAATTTTTATATTGAATTGTGCTGTGTTGTGTTGATTTGTATTTTAGGATTTGTAATATATCGAATGAACGACAGCAAAAATAGAATACAAATTGTTCTTCCTTTAATATATCTAGGGGCAACAATTCTAACGATGGTAGCATTTACGTTTACGGCCTTTCTTTTTATCATGACTGTATTAGGTATACCGGTGATACTATTTATTGTACAGATTGTTGCTGCTGTAAAATATATTTCAGGAGCAAGATTAACAAGATCAGAAATTCTAGATTCATAGAGGAGACCGTTACCTAAAATTCATATTTACTATTCTGCAATTAATTCCTATTTTAGAGAAATTTATACTGGAGACGATGGGATTTTATAGCGGTGAACACTTGACGCTGGCGGCTGCACGCGCTACAATGAGTAATCATAAGAAATGCGATGACGAGGAGGACGTTGGCATCCTCTGCATCACAGAGAGGGCGGCCTTGGCTGAGAACCGCTCATGCAGCGCATAACGTCTACCACCTCCAAGCAGCGTCGGGATGAACTGACGACGGCAGCCACCGTTAACGGCAGAAAGTGGGCTGGCGGCTTGCCGCTGGTCAATCTGGGTGGAACCACGGGAATGTTCGGCGCTCTCGTCCCTTTTGGGATGAGAGCGCCTTTTGTATTTTTGAAAGAGGAGATAAAAATGATCAACATCACGTTACCAGATGGCAGCGTCAAGAGTTACGACGCTGCATCCATTTCACCAATGGAAATTGCAAAAAGTTTGTCCAACAGCCTGCCAAAAAAGGCTGTTGCAGCGAAAGTCAATGGCGAAGTCTGCGATCTCTCAACGGTACTCGACAAGGACGCAGAAGTGGCCATTTTGACCTTTGATGATGAAGAAGGCAAGGAAGTGTTCCGTCATTCTTCCAGCCACGTCCTGGCTGAAGCGGTTCAGCGTTTGTGGCCTGGCACGAAGATCGCCATTGGGCCTGCGATTGAAAATGGCTTCTATTATGACTTCGACAGCGAACACACCTTTGTGCCGGAAGATCTTGAAAAGATTGAAAAGGAAATGAAGAAGATCGTCAAGGCAGGCGCTGCCTTTGAACGTCGCGAAGTGTCTCGTGAAGAAGCGCTCAAATTCTTCAGCGACCGCGGCGAAACCTACAAGGTTGAATTGATTGAAGACCTGCCTGAAGATGAAACGATCAGCATGTACCAGGATGGCGATTACGTCGATCTTTGCGCAGGTCCTCATCTGCCAAAAACGAGCGCCATCAAGGCGATCAAGCTGATGAGCATCGCTGGTGCTTACTGGCGCGGTGATGAAAAGAACAAAATGCTGCAGCGTATCTATGGCACGAGTTTCCCTAAACAGGATGCACTCGATGAATACCTGCATCTGTTGGAAGAAGCCAAACGCCGCGACCATCGTAAGCTGGGCAAAGAACTCGACCTCTTCTCCTTTGTGGAAGAAGCGCCAGGGTTCCCAATCTTCCATCCAAAAGGCATGATCCTGCGCAATGAGCTGGAAAAATTCTGGCGTGAAGAACATGAAAAAGCTGGCTATTCCGAAATTCGCACGCCGCTCATCATGAACCGTGCCCTTTGGGAACGTTCCGGCCACTGGGATCATTACAAAGAAAATATGTACTTTACGGAAATCGACGAACAGCCATATGCTATCAAGCCTATGAACTGCCCTGGTGGTATCCTGCTTTATAACGAAAGCCTGCACAGTTATCGTGAACTGCCACTGCGCTGGGCAGAATTGGGCCTCGTTCATCGTCACGAACTCAGCGGCGCTCTCCACGGCCTCATGCGTGTGCGTGCCTTCACTCAGGATGATGCACACATCTTCATGCGCGAAGATCAGATTATCGATGAAGTTGTTGGCGTTATGAAGCTGGTGGACCGCGTTTACAGCAAATTCGGCTTTGAATATCATGTAGAGCTGTCCACCCGTCCGGAAGACTCCATGGGCTCTGATGAGCTGTGGGAAAAAGCTACCGAAGGGTTGCGCACGGCTTTGCAGACGGTTGGCAAAGACTACATTGTCAACCCTGGCGACGGCGCCTTCTATGGTCCTAAGATCGACTTCCATCTGAAAGACTGCTTGGGTCGTACCTGGCAGTGCGGCACGATTCAGCTCGACTTCCAGATGCCAGAGAAGTTTGACATGACCTACATCGGTGAAGACGGTGAAAAACATCGTCCAGTTATGGTTCACCGCACGGTATTCGGCAGCATTGAACGTTTCATCGGCATTCTGACCGAACATTTCGGAGGCGCCTTCCCAACCTGGATGGCACCTGTTCAGGCAAAGATCATTCCTATTACGTCTGATAACGCTGACTATGCTGATGAATTGGCTGCACAGCTGAAAGCCGATGGCGTGCGCGTGGAGGTGGACCATCGTTCCGAAAAGATGGGCTACAAGATTCGCGAGGCAACGGTTCAGAAAATCCCTTACATGCTCGTTGTTGGCGGCAAGGAAGCAGAAAGCGGCACGGTTTCTCTGCGTTCCTATAAGAATGGCGATGAAGGCGTGAAAGATTTTGCTGAATTCCGTGCTGCATTGAAGGAAGAAATCGCTGAACGTCGCATGTAATTGAACAATGATTCCAAGGAAGGAGGTGCCTGCATTGAAACAGCAAAAAAAGAAGCCTGCTGCGCCAAAGGGTTCTGGCAAGCGTCCGGCGCAGAATGCGTCGTCACAGGCGAGGCAGCGACGTCCTCAAAATGGTGCAGCATCGCATACGCAGGCACCTCGTTCTGCGGCATCACGCACAACACAGAGCGGTTCGCGTGCCAATAAAGGCACAGGGGCAAGACCGCCGCAGTCAAGTAGCCGTACCAGCACAGGACAGCATTCTGCACGCAGGCCAGCTGCCAATAACGCACGTTCTTCTCAGCAGCGCGCTCGCGCATCGCAGCAAGGCGGTAAACGTCCGCCGCAGCAGGGTGCTCGGCGTTCAGCGCCGCCGCGCCGGCGCAAGCCGAAGCGCAGACTGCGCTGGGGCAGAATCCTGGCTGTTTTGCTGGTGCTTGTCGCCTGTGTGGCCTTGGCCGTTACGGTGAAGAACCAGTTCTTTACCACACAGGAGACCAATGCGACCGTGGCCCAATCTGTATCGAAGCCATTGATCAGTGACGCTGACAAAGCTGGCTTTGATGCGAGCATCAACAGCGATTCGGCCATTCTCATCAACGCCGACAATGGTGATGTGCTTTACGAAAAAGATGCGGACGCGCAGCGTGCGCCGGCCAGTCTCGTAAAAATGATGACGGTCTATGTGGCCATCAAAAACAACGACGACTTAGATCGTGAAGTGAAGATGCCTGAAGAAGCTTTTGAAGGCCTTGAAGAAGAAAGCGCCTCACAGAGCGGTTTGCAAAAAGGCGAGACGGTCACTGTTCGTGATTTGCTGTACGCAGCGCTCTTAAAATCGGGCGGCGATGCAGCCAATGCGTTGGCGCTGGTCACCAGCGGCAATATTAACAGCTTTGTTGAGCTGATGAACGAGGAGGCGAAAGCTCTTGGGCTTGACAGCACCACCTTTGTCAACCCAACAGGACTTGATGACGATGCACAGGTATCCACCTGCCGCGACATGGCACGTTTGCTGAAAGGAGCGCTTGGCAGCACCGTTTTCGACGAAGTGTTCACCAGCCGCACCTACACGACTACGGCCAACGATACCCATAAAGAAGGCCTGACCTTGACGCACACCATGGACGAAGATCTTGCCAACTTCCAACGTTATTTTGACACGTCAGGATACGAGATCGTTGGCGGAAAAACAGGCTATACAGCAGCGGCCGGCAATTGTCTTGCAAGTTTGGCTCAGAAAAAAGGCAAACCAAACTATATTGTCGTTACCATGCATGCCACTGGTGCTGGCGATCAATATTATCAAGCGGTTCATGATGCTGTGACCTTGTATGGCGAAGCTTATGGCCAGTAAAGAAGGTTGGAGCGTTTACAGAGAGCGCCGTCGCGATAGCGATGGCGCTTTTTTACGAAATCGTTTACTGATTTTTCATAAAAATTGATTTGCAATCGCTGTCGGAGTGTGACAAAATGAAAGCAGACCAATCGCAAAGGAGTTATGAACCATGAAATTTTTTATTGATACTGCCAAGATCGACGATATTAAAAAAGCCAATGATATGGGCGTCATCTGTGGCGTTACCACCAACCCTTCGCTGATCGCCAAAGAAGGGCGTGTATTTGAAGAAGTCATCGCTGAAATCGCTTCCATCGTTGATGGCCCTATCAGCGGCGAAGTGAAAGCCACCACCACGGACGCCGACGGCATGGTGGAAGAAGGGCGTGCCATTGCCGCCATTCATCCAAACATGGTCGTTAAAATTCCAATGACGGTGGAAGGCTTGAAGGCCGTCAAACGCCTCACGGCTTTGGGCATTAAGACCAATGTGACCTTGATTTTCTCTGCCAACCAGGCTTTGCTGGCGGCTCGCGCAGGCGCCACCTATGTATCACCATTCCTGGGCCGCCTCGATGATATTTCCACACGCGGCACGGATCTCATTCGTGACATTGCAGATATTTTTGCTGTTGCCGAAGACATCGACACCAAGATCATTGCAGCCAGCGTGCGCCATCCAATGCATGTCACCGAATGTGCCCTCGCCGGCGCAGATATTGCCACTGTGCCATACAAGGTCATTGAACAGATGGTGAACCATCCATTGACCACTGCAGGCATTGAAAAATTCCGCGTTGATTATGAAGCCGTCTTTGGCAAATAAGAACGTGATCGAAAGCTATTGCACCACGGGGCAGTTCGCCAAACGCGACAGAACTTATCATAAACACTGCGGCCCAACGGCAATCACCAATCTGGTGCTGACTTTACGGCCAGATTTGGCAAATGCGCCGGCGCAGGTGTTTGATGAGGTGGCAGCGTTGGGGCGACGCTTGCTGGCGTATTGGAACATTGGCGCCGGCAAATGGCTTGGCGGCACCAGCGATGGGCTCGCTGGCTTGTATCTGCGGCAGGCGCTGAACCGCTTTGACTGCGGGAACGTTAAGGTGCGCTTCGGCGGACCGGCGACAGAAGGGCGTGTTCGCGCAGCGCTGGCGCGCGGCAATATTGTTTATCTGGAGATGCATTTTCATCCCAAGTATCGCAACCATCATTTGCTGCTTTACGGTTATGGATGGCAGGGCTTTCGCAGTGCCGATGGCTGGCGCAAGGAGCCGGTATATTTAAGCGCGCGGGATCTGCGGCGCTGTACTTTTTTCAGCGTGGGCCCTGTGGGTGCAGAACAGAATGATAAAAAAGAATAACCCATTAAAAAGCACATGCATCAATAAGGATGCGTGTGCTTTTTGCGTTCATGGCTGCTTGACAGCATTTTGAAGAAAAACAGCAAACGAAGGAACATTCAGTTTTCTTTTCGGTGGCTCATACTTTGGAACGATTTACAAGTTATAAATCTGTTGGTAAAATTTTTTTAGTGAATAATTGCTGCGAAAAAGGAGGTGGCCTATGGAACCGATTCTTGTTCTCAAGCCTGCGTTGGCGGCGCAATTTGATGATGCCATGAAAAAATATCGGGTGATCCTCATCAGCGCACCGTGTGGGTTTGGAAAAACAGCAGCGGCGCGGCTGCTGCTGGCACGGCAGAACACGCTGTGGCTTGATGCGCGTGATCAACAAGTGACGCTCAATGTTCAGGAGGGCACGTGGGAGACTTTGGTGCTGGACAATTTCAGTGAACTTCCGGATGAAGAACAGCCGACTTTCTGTGAGCTGATTCGCAGTGTTGGTGCGCGCCGCATTGTCTGTCTCTCGCGCGGTAAGGTGCCAAGCTGGCTGCTGCCGTTTCAGGTCAGCGGCATGCTCACGGTGCTCGATCAGAAAGCCTTGGCTTTCGACCGCCAGACCATAGGCGTGCTTTTTGAGCAATACGGGCTGAAAGTGAACGACCTCACACTCACCGCGATCTTTAAGGAATCGCATGGTTATCCGCTGGCGCTGTCCATCTTGGCACAGCGGATGTTGAATGGAGAAAGCTACGATGCTACAACGGCCGATCAAGTGCGTCAGGACATTTTCCTTTATTATGAAGACGCGGTGTTTCGGCGGTTTGATCTGGCGACGCGGCGCTTGCTTTTGGAACTAGCACCGTTTGAGCATTTCAGCGTGTCGCTGGCGCATATGGTGAGCGGCGACAGCCATGTTGGCGAAACGTTTGGCCGTCTGCAGCGTGATACGACGATGATCCAGGAACGGCTTGATCATTTTCATTTTTGGCCGATCTTTCGCTTGTTTCTGCGCTGGGAATTGCATCAGAGTTACACGGATGAGCAGTGCCGAGCCATTTACAACCGCGGCGGCCTTTATTATGAACTGGTGGAGGATTATGGCCATGCGCTGGCGTGTTATGCGAAAAGCGGCGATCACAGTAAAGTATCGGAACTTTTAGAAAAAGATGCCATGCTGCATCCTGGCATGGGCCACTACTATGAAATGGAGTGTTATTATCGTGCCTTGCCAGAGAGCGAGATTCTTGCTTCTCCGGCGCTGATGCAGAGCATGAGCATGCTGGAAGCGCTCAATATGAACTATGATGCTTCCGAGCGTTGGTATCAGGCGTTGAAAGAATTTGCTGACTGTCGCAGCAAAAGCGATGCGGCAGGAAAAGAGGCGCGCGGGCGCCTGGCTTGGCTGGAGATAGGGCTGCCGCAGCGCAGCACCAGCAGCATGCTGCAAACCATCCCGGCGGTGTTTCATTTATTGACCAACCGTGAGATTGAGCTGCCGCCATTTTCGGTGACCAGCACCCTGCCGAGTGTCATGAACGGCGGCAAGGATTTTTCTGAATGGAGCAAGAAAGACGATCTGCTCTATAAAACCTTGCGCAAGCCGGTTGAAATGGTGCTGGGGCGCGATGGCGTTGGCCTGGCGGACCTGGCTGTTGCAGAAAGCAAGTTTGAAAAAGGCGAGGACATCACCCCGCGCTTGTTCCACCTGATGGCACATATGAGTGACATTCAGCACAACGGCACGCCGGACATTGAGTTCGCAGTGGCAGGGCTGCTCGTGCGCTCGCAAGTGGCTGCCGGTCATGCATACGATGCTGCCGATACGCTCACGACACTGCGTGAGCAATTCATTCTTCGCGGGGAAGAACGCTTCCTGCCAAACCTTGATGCCTTGCGCTGCCGCGTCGATCTGCGGCTGCGCGACGACGAAGCGGTGGAGCAGTGGTACCGTGAAAAAGCACCGCGCGATCGCCTGCATCTGCAGGTAATGAAACGTTATCAATATGTCACATTGGCGATGGTGGCGCTTGCACGGGGTGAGGCGCGTGAAGCGCTGCTGACTCTGGCACCGATGCAGACCTATTGCCGTGTTTGCAGCAGACATATCGATACCATTCATTTGCAGGTGCTCAGTGCCATCGCACAGCGGCGGCTGCAGGATGATGGCTGGAAACAAACACTCGGCGCTGCGCTGGATATTGCTTTAGAATACCGCTTCATTCGCACCATCACGTTCTACGGTGTGGCGGTGCTGCCATTGCTGGAAACTTGCGGCTGGGACAAAGAGGAAGCCTTTCTTCACACGCTCATTGACGGTGCACGGGACCAGGCGGCGGCGTATCCCGATTTTCTCGAGCCGCATTTGGACATGGTGGCGCCGCTGTCGGCGACAGAACTGCAGGTGCTGCGGCTGATCTGCGCTGATAAGAGCAACGCTGAAATTGGCACCATTCTCGGGATTCGACTGGCGACGGTCAAGACCCACGTCAGCCACATTTTACAGAAACTTGGCGTCAAACGCCGCAGCGAAGCCAAAACCATGGCCGAAAAGCTGCATTTGTTATAGCTTTTCAGGAGCGGAGCATGGAACATCCTGTGCTGCGCGGTGAAAATACTCGTTCAGCCGAAAAATGATTTTTGCAGGTTTTCGGCAGGATGCACAAAAGGGAGCAATAAAGGAGGAAGACGAATGAAAAAGAGAAAATTTCTCAGCGCCGTATTGATCGGCGCACTGATGCTCAGCACAGTGCCGTTTGCGGCCTTTGCTGAAGACAACGAGCCAATCCCGGATGTTCTAGTAGAAGATGGCGTCACCTATTTTGATGCGGGCAGTGAGCATTTTGAAGACAGCACGCGCCTGTTCATTCAGGATTTGCTGAGCGCAAAAAACAGCAACATTGACGACACCTCAACGGCAGCGCTTTGGCAGAAGCTTGGCTATGCAATTCAGGATGACTATGGTGCTGGAACGGACGACGGCAAGTTTAAAACCCAGTTTGACAATGTTCTTGATGATGTTCTGGCGATCAGTTTGGGCAATACTGATGCAAAAGAACAATCCATCAGCAACGGCGACAACACCTACGCTGTTCATTCATCGGGACTGAATATATCTGACTCGATGGCCGATGCCGGCACGGATATGGAAAAACAGATCTTCAACTGGTACCGTTCCGCAGGCGGCGGCCGTGACGCCATGTATGGCGACGATGGAGAGGAAGAGAACGTGGCCGTCAAACAGAATGCCACCCTGGCAAACTCTGGCAACCAGGACGACGTGTTCTGGATGCTGACTGGTGCCTTCAAAACAAGCGGCACCAACAAGAAGGGACATTATCAGGCGCTTGGCGTGATCTTCAGCAACTTCACCATAACAGCAGTGCTGCCTGAATATACGGATGATTATTATCAAACCACTGAGACGGAGCCAACCACCAATGGCAAGAGCATGCTTTCCGACGTGAAGAACGAAACCGCTGCATCGGTTACCGGTATGCAGAGCCTGGCCCAGACCAACACGACGACGGTGACGAGCACTGTCAACGGCAGCGAAAACTATGGTTTGTCCAGTGCGATTACCGGAGGATTCAGCGGTAAAGGGATGAGTATTTCTGGAACCATCAGTGTTAATCAGAGTTTTACAGAGGGTTGGACAGAATCAGAAGCCACCACTGTGACGGACACGAAAACCTATCAGGTTACTGTGACGATGCCGGCCTACACCAACGTGCTGCTCAATCAGTATGAAAGCAAAACAACCACGACCACAAGCTACGAATGCCCATGTGCGTTGAACTTCAACGTCACCTTTGTGGAATATACCCTCGACCCAAGTGACAACAACGCTCCATGCCGCACTCAGATCCTTGGCATGTTTGAAAGCAGTGCACGCAGCGACCTTTATCAGCGTGCCATTGTTGAAAAGAGCATCGTGGACACGGATCGCATCAACTGGAACAACCTGTTCAAAAACCACACTGGCCTTGAAGATCAGGTGAAGCTGGCAGCGACGACTGCACCAATGGCTGGCGCTGGCGCAACCTTTGTGGTTGAAGAAGATTCGCTGACCAATGAAGTGGCTGGCCTGACGCCAATCTATCCATTGGCGCGCGTGGCCATGGTCAACCAGATGAACTACATGACCCTGTATCCAGATACCGTTTTCTATGTCAACAGCATCGGTCTGGAAGGTTACAACAGCCAGAACGGGGCGTACTACGGATTTAACAAGCTCAATGGCCACTGGATTCTGCTCGACGAAAATGGCAACGAGCTGACGGATGATTCTATTGCGTCGCTCAAGTATGATCCTGTCAGCGGATACACACGCCTCGTTGCAGGTGAAGAAAGCGGTAAGGTTTATCTAAAATATCTGATCAACGAAGACTGCTACACTTCTTCTTCGACCAGCGGTCACTTTACCACCAACGACGAGCTGAGCAAGACTGCTATTGTAGAAGTCACCGTTATTGGCAACGACCACTTCACAGAAGGCCGTGTTCTGGTTGACGGCGAATTGGAAGGCATCGTTGGCGATGCTCCAATCTCCATCGACGATTACCTGAATGTCACCGTGGAAGATGCCACCGGCAAGGAAGTCAGTCATGCCGTTGAATGGGAAGCCCGTGAGCTGAATGGCATCACCGTCGATGGCAGTATGATTTCCTTCAGCGAACCAGGCACCTATCATGTCCGTGCTGTTTGTGACGAAGTGTACTCTGACTGGGTAGAAGTGACGGCACTGCCTGCACGCACCCTCGACAGCGTACAGATTCCAGATTCTCTGGAAATGGCTGAAAATGAACACGATTTGTCTACGGTTCCTGTCTCCCTGACCGACCAGTATGGTGACGCTTACGAAAGCGATGCTGATGTGGTTTGGACCTGCACCACCGAAGGCGGCGAAATTGACGGCAATACCTTCAGTGCTGAAAACGCAGGCACCTATACCCTGACGGCTACTGTTGATGGTATTATTTCCAATGAAATGACCGTGGAAGTGCTCAGCGATGTCGATGCCATGATCGACTGGGGCTATGACAACGGCATCATCATCGATGAGACCCTCGAAGCTTTCAATGGCAGCGACACCTGCACCCGTGCCGAAGCGATGACCTTCCTCTGGCGCATGGCTGGTGAACCGGAGCCAGCAAGCACCGATCTCGCATTCACTGATGTGAAGGACGGCGACTGGTATCAGACAGCTGTGGCCTGGGCGGTGGAAAATGGCATCACCAGCGGCACCAGCGCCACCACCTTCAGTCCAGATAAAGTTTGCAGCCGCGCAGAAATTGTTACCTTCCTGTGGAATGCTCAGGGTTCTCCACAGACACTGAGCTTCAAGACCTTTGGCGATGTGTCTGCCGATGACTGGTATGCCGATTCTGTACGTTGGGCGCAAACCTATGAGATCACCTATGGCACTGGCGATAATTCTTTCTCGCCAAATCTGGAATGCACCAGACTGCAAATCCTGGCCATGCTTTACAGAACCAGACAAATTGCTAAATTCTAATGTTTGCAGGAGGGGATGAAGCAGCACGCTTCATCCCCTTTTTAAGTGGCCGCGGAGCGCGGCTGCTGTTCAAAAAAGGAGGACCATCATGAAGAAATCGTTAAGCATTCTGCTTTGTGCGGCGCTGCTGGTCACCGCCAGCGGCTGCTCGTCTGGCGCCGGAGAGCTGACGGCGGACTCCAAGGGCGCGACGGACATCACCGCCGAAGCCAACGCCGCCGTTTATGACTTGCTGGATTTTGACGACGATCAGGAAATGGCATTTGCGAAAAAAGGGCTGATCGCGGCACCGGAATCATTGGAAATCACTGACGAAGAGGGGAAGGTCATTTGGAGCCAGGATGCCTACAGCTTCCTGGAGGACACTGAGGCGCCGTCCACCGCCAATCCAAGCCTCTGGCGTCACACGCAGATGAACCATATCTATGGCTTGTTTGAAGTCACCGATGGCATCTATCAGGTGCGCGGCTACGACATGTCCAACATCACCTTCGTGCGCGGGGACAGCGGCTGGATCGTGTTTGACCCGCTGATGACGGTGGAATGTGCCCAGGCAGCGAAGGCGCTCGTCGACGAGGAGCTGGGAGAGCTGTCTGTACGAGCGGTCATCTACAGCCATTCTCACGTTGACCATTTTGGCGGTGCCTGCGGCATCGTTGATGAAGAAGATGTGGCCAGCGGAACGGTGACCATCATTGCGCCGGAAGGCTTTGAAGAGCACGCCGTCAGCGAAAACGTTTACGCCGGCACAGCCATGGGTCGTCGTGCCTCGTATCAGTATGGCACCACTTTGGAACCGGGTGAAACCGGTTCGCTCGCCATTGGCATCGGCATGGGCCAGTCTCAAGGCACCGTGTCCTACATCAGCCCAACCGACACCATCACAGAAACTGGTGAAACCCGCACCATCGATGGCGTGACCATGGAATTTCAGATGACGCCTGGCACCGAAGCGCCAGCAGAAATGAACACCTGGATTGCCGAAAAGAATGCCCTCTGGATGGCAGAAAACTGCACCGGCACCCTGCACAATCTCTACACCCTGCGCGGTGCCGAGGTGCGTGACGGGAACGCCTGGGCAGGCTACATCATGGAAGCCCTGGGCCGCTATGGCGACAACGTGGAAGTGGTCTTCCAGTCCCACAACTGGCCGCACTGGGGCAACGACGTCATCAAGGAATACATGACCAACACAGCAGCGGTGTATAAATTCATCAACGACCAGACGCTGTTCTATCTCAACCAGGGATATACCGACACGGAAATCGTCGATAGGATTGAGCTGCCGGAAGAGCTTGCGAAAGTGTGGTACACCCGCCAGTATTACGGCACTCTGACCCACAATGTGAAGGAGGTGTACCAGAAATACATGGGCTGGTACGACGCCAACCCTGTCCACCTGGATGAGCTGGCGCCGACAGAATATGCTGAAAAGCTCGTGGACTATCTGGGCGACACCGACAAGGTGCTGGACATGGCGAAAGAAGATTACGACAAGGGCGAGTATCAGTGGGTGGCAGAAATCACCAACACCCTCATCAATGCTGATCCAGACAACACCGACGCGCGTCTGCTCTGTGCCGATGCGCTGGAGCAGCTTGGCTATCAGGCAGAGTCCGGCACCTGGCGCAACGCCTATTTGACGGCTGCTCAGGAACTGCGCAATAATGAAGAGATCAACTCCAACGAAGGCAACAAGAGCAATGCCTTGCAGCAGAAGATGGACGTTCCGATCCTGCTTGATTATCTGGGCATCCGCCTCGACAGCAACGCAGCGCAGTCGCTCAACGGCACCATTGACCTGGTGGTGACAGACACCGACGACGAATACACGCTGACGCTGAACAACGGCGTGCTGCTTTATTATGAAGGCGCGCCAAGCAGCAGCACCGATGCTGTCTGGACGACCACGCGAACAGGGCTCTTCGCCGTGCTGCAAGGCAACAGTGATGCCATTGCACAGCTTGTGCAGCAGGAAGGCGACGCCACGCTGCTGGAGGACCTCTGCGACAACCTTGTGGCCTTTGATCCAAACTTCAATATTATTGAGCCATAAAGTGCTCGTTTTGAACGGAGAAAGCATCGTTGCCTGATCATCGTCAGTAGGTTATTGGAAAAGTAAAGCTAGAAAACAAAAGGATGTAACCGTCCTGACATCAAATCCTCACAGCAATTTAAGCTGGTTTTCAAGAAAAGAACGTATCATAAAACATGTAGTAAACACCTCATAACGTTGGCCACCAATCGCTGGCCCCCTTCCCTATTAGGTAACACCACCCCTCGGTGTTATAATTGCCCGTCTGCTTTCTCCACAAAGGCAGGCGGGCCTTTTTTGCGCGCAAAAATGCCGCACGGTGAGGTGCGTGCGGCAAGGGAAGCGATCAATAGTGGACGCCTTTCCAGTAGATGGTATCGTTGATTTCGGCAATGGCTGGCAGGTGGACATCTTTGAGCGCCCAGCGCTTGTATTCTTCAAAGCCGGTGCGGTCGACGATGTAGCCGATGTGCTCTTTGCCTTCTGGGGCGTTGGGATCGATATAGGTTTTGACGTAGTCGTAGGTATTGGTGATGATTTTAACGATGCTGTCGGCGTCTGCCCACTTGATGAAATCTTCGCCGAGGCGCGGGTTTTTCTTGCCGCTGCGGCCGAAGAGGGTGAGCCGAAAATATTTGTTTTCGCTGCGTGTCCAGGCTAAGTTTGGGCAGGCCTGCACACATTCTCCGCAGCCAATGCAGCGCTGTGGATCGCGCTGCGGCCGATAGTTGTGGCTGGTGAGCGCGCCGCTGGACTTTTTCTGGCAGGCTTTGACGCAGGCACCGCAGCTGACGCAGCGTTCCGACGCAAATTGCGGCTCGGTCATGCCAATGATGCCAAAGTCGTGCTGTCGCACCTTGGCGCAGTCGTTGGGGCAGCCGGTGAGGGCAATTTTGAAATGGAGGTCGTTCGGAAAAATGGCCTGCTCAATGCGGCGCGCCAGTGCGGTGGTGTCGTAGCAGGCAAAGGGGCACACCTGATTGCCGATGCAGGCACTGATGTTGCGGGTGCCGGAGGCGGCGTAACCGCTGCCTGGAGCGGGCTGGTTGATGCCCAGCCCTTCGATCAGCGGTTGCAGCGCCTCATTGACTTCGGGCATTTTATCGAAGGGAATGCCGGGTATTTCAAAGCCTTGGCGCAGGGTGATATGCACGGTGCCGTCGCCATAGGTTTGTGCGATGCGGCGGATGGTGTCGAGGTATTTGGCATCCATGCGGCCGCCGGGCACACGCACGCGGGAGGCAGTGAGCCCACGGTGCTTGGTCACGCGAAAGGCGTTCTTTTTGAGCAGTTTGGTATTCGTATCCATGAATAGGCCTCCTTAGTCGATGAGATGCTTGCCTTGGCTGAAGTTGAACACCGGGCCGTTGAGGCAGACGTAGGTGCTGTTGATGCGGCAGTGACCGCATTTGCCAAGTCCGCAGCACATTTTGCGCTCATGCGAGATCCAGATGTTTTCTTCTGGCAGGCCGATGGCCAGCAGCGCCTGCACGGAGAAACGCATCATGGCTGGCGGCCCGACGACGATGGCGGCGGTATGGGCGCTGTCGTTCAACGTCAGCTCGGGAATGTACTGGGTGACGAGCCCTTCGCGGATGGTGCTGTCGCCAGTAGCGTCGTCAACGGTGAGAATCAGATCTAAGTGCTGCTGCCAGCGCTTGAGATCATCGCGAAACAGAATGTCCTGCGGTGTTTTAAAGCCGCAGATCAGGGTCATTGTTCCGCGTTCTTTCGGATGCATGGCGAAGTGGTCAATAACGCCGCGCACTGGCGATAAACCCGTGCCGCCGGCGACGACGATGAGGTCTTTGCCGCGGTAGTCATCAAGATCAAAGCCGTTGCCGTAAGGACCGCGCAACAGCAGGCTGTCGCCTACATAGTGGGCAAAGACTTCATTGGTGACTTTGCCGACACGGCGGATGGTCAGGTCGATGAAGCCGTCTCCAATGCCGCTGACAGAGATCGGTGCTTCGCCATATTTTGGCAGGGACACTTCAAAAAACTGGCCGGGCGTGACGGCACCGTCATAGGCCATGCGAAACGTGTATTCAATGGAAGTGTGTGGAATCACTTCGAGAATTTTCGAGGCGAAAGGCAGGTATTCATTGTTTGGCATCGTTGGTCACCTCCGTCATGGCAGCGTCGAGCTTGTTGACACAGTGGGCAAAAGAAATGTATTCTGGGCAGATGGCGTCGCAGCGGCCGCAGCCGACACAGAGCTGATGCCCAAAACGTTCTTTGTGATGGAGCACCTTGTGCAGCACCTTAAAGCGCATGCGCTGACCGTGGGCTTTGCGGTAACTGCCGCCGCCGGCAACATCGGTGAAGCCGTCGACCATGCAGGATGCCCAAACGCGCCGGCGCTCGCCCACCTTGCCGTTGTCACTGTAAAAAATGTCCTGCATTGTGAAGCAGGTGCAGGTTGGGCAGACAAAGTTACAGCGGCCGCAGGCGATGCAGCGGCTGTCATAGTCGTTCCAGATGCTGCTTACGGCGACGTCGCTGGTGAGGTGCGCAGGCATTGTCACTTGAATGGCGTTGTCGCTCACATAAGCTGGGGTAACAGGCTTCACTCGTGCACCTAGGGTGACAAGTTGGGTGCGCCAGAGGGATTCTTTGCAGTCGAGCAGATAGCTGCCGTCGCTCTGGCGGTCGATACTGAGGGCGTAGTCTGTCGTGCGGTTGGTACCCATGCTGACGCAGAAGCAATGGGGGAAACTTTCGCTGCAGCCCATGAGCACGACCTTAATGTTGCTGCGCAGCCGCTGGTAGTAGTAATCAGGCGCGCCGTTGCGGAGAAACATATCGTCGAGACGCGTCAAAGCATGCACATCGCAGCTGCGCATGAAAATGATGGCGCTTTTTTCTGGCGGCGCTGCTTCACTGGTGGTGCCTTCTGTGAAATAGAAGAGCGTTTGTGAGATCGGTGTCAGCACTTCTTTAAATGAGTAGGCCGATGGTGCATCGAAAACGATGTCGCTGGCCGCTGTCACTTCGCCGTAGCGGATGACATCCGTGTCGGAGCAGCGGCCGCCGCCCTTGAAACGCTTTGGGGCATAGATGATGGAATCACGCTGCCATTCGGCGAGCAGCGCGTTCAAAACGTTTTCCTGAACATGATAGCCCATGATGAATCCCTCCTGTTGTTGATGGTATGTGATGGCTTCATCATAACAAAAGAAAAACGCGGCGATGTTGCCTGTGCAACATCGCCACGTTTCAGCGTAAAATAAATGTATTTTTTTCGTAGTCAATCAATCCTTCGTTGCGCATCAGCGACAATTCGCGCGTCAGCGCACTGCGGTCGGCGCAAAGATAATCGGCCAGCGCCACTCGGCCGAGAGAAATTGTAAAGCGCTGGCTGCCCTGGCGTTCGGCTTCGTTGCGCAGATAGGCAAGGATTTTTTCGCGCAGAGTTTTCTGTGAAACGATCGATGCCTTATCCATCAGTCGCTGGTTCTTTTCGCTGATGAGGCGTACCATGTTTTCAATCAGCCGATGATGAAAGACACAGGATAAGGTGCAGGAATGCAGCACTTTGTGGAAAGGCAGAAAGAGAATGGTGCAGGGCGTGGCTGCCACAAAACTCACTCGGGCGTGAAGCTGGCTGCCGCAGGCAAAACTTTCCCCGAACAGTTCGCCATCGCCGATGCTGATCAACAGGGTTTTGCCGCCGTCGATGTCTTCTTTGACCATGTGCACCGTACCAGAGAGAGGCGTGCCGATGGTGTGAACGGTTTCGTCTTCGAGGATGATGATTTCATTTTTTTTGAAACGGCGCGTGGTTGCGCCAAGACAGTCCAGCATCTTTGGCAGATCTTCTTCACGAATGCCGGCAAAGAGCGGTAAATCTGTCAGTTCGTGGATGGGTGGGTGCATGTGAACACCTCCTTTGCTCAATCATACCGTTTGCGGAAGCGCTTGGCAAGTACCATCAGCCGTTGTATTGGGCAATGTACTCCTCCAGGCAGAGCCCTTGAGCATACATCTCAGCAGCGGCTTCTTTGCCGACATAACGATAATGCCAGGGTTCGTGGGCAACGCCAGTAAGCGCCGTTTTATTTTCTGGATAGCGCTGAATGAAGCCGTAGCGCCAGCTGTTGTCTTGCAGCCAGTCGTAGAGCGCGGGCGTTTCCGTGCCAATGTCGACAGCGAGTCCCAGTTCATGCTCGCTCGTGCCTGGACGGCTGACCCACTGACCAGCCAGCTCGCTGTCGGTGACATCGTCGTAGCCGCCAGCATAAAATGCAGCGACCTTGTCGTCAAAGAGCGCCTGTTGTTCAACGCTGGTGCGGAAACCCGCGTTCAGATGCACCTCATATCCCTGGGCTTCGGCATCGCTGAGCATGTCGTTGAGCGCACCGGCGATGCGGCTGTCAACCTGTTCACCATCGGCAGTGGTTTTTAGCCAGAAAGAACGGTTTTCCGGCAGGCCGTTCCAACGGTTGACCAGTGTGAGCTGCCAGGGCAGTGATGGTGTGCTGTTGGCTGGTGCTGAAACAGGGGCCTGGACGGTGACATGTCTGGAAAATGAACAGCCAAAGACAGACAGGACTATTGCGACGAACAGGATCAGAATACAGCATCGTTTAAAAAAACGAATCATCATAATAAACGCCTCCTCCCAAGAATGTGCGGAAACAATGTGGCAAGTGGGCGGCTAAATGCCCAGCGCCGTGTAGAACCAGAAGGGATGGTAGAAGAAGAACATGCCGCTGAAGCTGGCGGCGATGAGCAGAAGTGGTTCTCTGATGCCAGCTGGTGTTTGATGCAGGTATTTGCCGAACAGCTGGGCGCAGAACCACCAGCAGCAAAAGCCAAGCATGGTGCCTAGGGTGTTGGCGATCAGGTCGTTGATGTCGCAGGTGCGGTTGGTGAGCAATTGCGAGCCTTCAATAAGCAACGAAAAAGCGGCACCTACGCAGCCGACGCGAACGAGACTGCGGCAGTCTCGCCAGAGCAAGGGCAGAAGAACGCCCAAGGGCACAAGCATGGCAATGTTGAGCAGAAAGCCGACGCTGAGATGAAATTGCGGCACGAGATTGACCGTGCTGCGGAACACATCCGGGCCGTTTGGCGCGTGCAATGCTGCAAGCAGGCTGCTCAAGCTGTGGATGTTCAGATCGTCAAAAATACGCAGCTGCATGAGAATGTCGCTCACGCCGCCTACGCCTGTGAGGTCGTACACCTGCCAGAGATAGAGGCAGAACAGAAGCACCCACAGTCGCTGCACGCGCGTGCCAGCGCGGCGTCGTCCTAACAGCACCGCAATACACGGCAGCAGCGCACAAGCCAGGCTGTAGAAGCTGGAAAGATTGAAATTGAACATGGCGGCGGCTCCTTTCTCATAAAAAAATCGCTTTCACGTTGTAGGTTTATTCTACAAAATGAAAGCGATGGATGTTTTAAAAGCAGCCTACGAAAAACTACCGATTTCCTGATCAATTTCTTACGATTTTCTTACGATAAAGAAGGCTGGTTGAGCGGCAGTGTGACCGTGAAGCGGATGGTGTCATTGTCGCTGGCGGCAGAAATGTCGCCGCCATGCTGCAGCGTGATTTCTTTAGCGATGGCGAGACCAAGCCCAGCACCGCCGCTGCTGCTGCGGGCGCTGTCGAGACGGAAAAACTGTTCAAACAGACGGGCCAGATTTTCTGCAGGAATGGTGTCACCGTGGTTCAGCACGCAGATGATGGCATGTTCCTGCTTGCGGGTCACGGTGATCTGAATGGTGCTGTCTGCATAGCTGTAGAGAATGGCGTTGCGCAGCAGATTGTCGAATACGCGCTGCATTTTGTCGGGGTCACAGCGCAGTGGCAGCGATTCCGGCGTGTTTAGCTGACAGTGCAGGTTTTTGCTGTCAAGAAGCGGCTGCGCTTCGAATACGAGCTGTTCCAACAATCGCGTCAGATCGATGGCATGGTATTGCAGCGGCACTTTGGAGAGATTAAAGCGGGTGATTTCAAAAAATTCGTTGATGAGCGTGTCCAGCCGCTCCGCCTTGCGCAGTGTCGTGGTCAGGTAGCGGGTGCGTGTCGCTTCGTCGACGTCTGGTTCGTCGCGCAGCAGCGTCAGATAACCGATGACCGAAGACAGCGGTGTCTTCAGATCGTGGGCTAGGTACATGATGAGGTCGTTCTTGCGCTGTTCTGCGCTGCGTGCCGCCTGGGCGTTGTGCAGCGACTCGCGCTTGAGATGGTTGAGGCTGTCGGCGATTTCGTTCAGCTCCGGCGAGAGCACGATGATATCGTCGCTGTCGTCGACAAGCTGGCTGGCCGCCATCTGCACCTCGTCGATGTAACCGCTGGCGCGGCGCAGCAGACGATAGGTGAGAATGAGCACAATCGCTGCCCAGACGGCAAAGCAGAGGCAGCCTGTGTAGAGCGTGCGATAGGAACAATAAAGATCGCCACCGTAATAGGCAGGCGATATTTTCACGGTAAAATCGATGCTTGCGCCGATGACAATGAGCACGGCGGCCCAAGCCATGCATTGCAGCACATAGCGGCGAAACAGTGTGCCGGTGAGGTAACTCTGCTTACTCAATTTCATAGCCGATCCCCCAGACGGTTTTGATGAATTTCGGATTTTTAGCCGGTTCGTGCAGCTTATCGCGCAGGCGGCCGATGTGCGCCATGACGGTGTTGCTGCTGTTTTTGAGATATTTTTCCTGCCACACCGCTTCAAACAATTCTTCCGATGGCACCACCCGCCCGCGGTGCGAGGCGAGATACCAGAGAATGTCAAATTCCAGCGGCGTGAGATTGATGGATTCCGCATACAGCGTGCAGCGATGGGTGGTTTTGTTGATGACCAGGCCGCGGATGTCAATTTCTTCGACCGCTTCACCGCTGGCGGCGCTGTTGTATTGGCTGGCACGGCGCAGCTGCGTGCGCACGCGAGCCACCACCTCCAGTGGATTGAACGGCTTGGTGATGTAGTCGTCGGCGCCGAGCGTGAGACCGAAAATTTTGTCGTTGTCATCAATTTTGGCAGTGAGCATGATAATCGGGAAAAAATGCTGCTGGCGAATTGTGCGGCAGATCTCAAAGCCGCTCATATCTGGCAGCATCACGTCGAGAATGGCCAGATCAACGTGTTCCTGTTTGACGCAGCGCAGTGCGCAGGCGCCGTCGCCGCAGAGCGTGACGCGAAAGCCGCCGTTGCGCAGATACACTGCGAGCAGTTCGGCCAATTCTGTTTCGTCGTCAACAATGAGAATGTGTTCATTCATAGAGGAGCCCCCTCGTCACTTAATACTTGCAGTGTACCATAGGAAGGGGCTATCGAACAAGCGTGGGCAAGGGGTGGCATCTCATGGGCAGTTGCGGTACAATAGAAAAAAACATGTGAAAGGTGTGAGAAACATGAATGGATATAAACATATTTTGGTACCGCTCGATGGCTCAGAGTGTTCTGAGCGTGCGCTGGTTGAAGCGCGGCGCATCCAGCAAGCGTTTGGCTCAAAGCTGACGATGCTCTATGTGGTCAGCGATCCTGATTTCGACTGTGCGATGGGCAATCCAGCGGCAACGAGCGCCAGCGTTCAGCGCGATTGTGCCGAAGCTGAAAAATATCTGGCACGCCGGGCTGAAACCTATGACGGCGACGCAGAAACAAAAGTTGTGGTTGGCTGTGTGTCCAAAAGCATTTTGGCTGTCAGCGATAATTTGGAATGCGATCTCATCATCATGGGATCGCAGGGTCTGGGATCGGCACTGCGCCGCTTCCTGGTTGGCAGCGTCGCAAAGAATGTGCTTTCCAATGCGTTGATGCCAGTCATGATTGTTCACTAATATTTATACAAGGTCGCTGCTGAAAGACAGCGGCCTTTTCAGTTTTTTGAGCGAGAAGACGAAAAAAGTTGAAAATCAGATGAATTTTTATGTGTATACCTATGGCAAATTGTCATAATATGGCATACAATGGTGAATGCAAACATCATTCATCAACTGAACTCAATGTAGATCAGGAAGAATGGAAGGAAGAGGTGAAGGTTGAATGAATATTGCATTGATTATTGTTGTTGTTTATATGTTGCTGCTGCTTTTCGTAGCTTGGGCATCGACGATGTATCGTCGCAACAAGTCTGCGGAATCGTTCCTGTTGGCAGACAAACAGCTCTCCTGGCCGCTGGTCGGCGTTATGATCGCCGGTATTGCGGTTGGTGGGTCATCCACTGTTGGTATCGCGCAGAACGCGTACACATCTGGCCTCTCGGCTGGTTGGTATGACGTGGCCTGGGCCGCCGGTGCCATCATCGTTGGGTTTGCGCTGGCGAGTCACATGCGTCAGTGTGAATATGACACCATCAACAAAATGCTGGAGTGTGTGTTCGGCAACGCCTTCTCGCTGGTGAGTACCTGCATTCAGGTCATCATCAATACGGTTATCATCGCATTGCAGATCATCGCTGGCGGGACCATTTTGACGGCATTGATGCCTGATGTGTTCTCTTTGCAGCTTGGGATCATTGTCTCGGCTGTCATGTTCGGGATCATCTCTTTCGTCGGTGGTTTAATGGCTGCGAGTTTGTCTAATGTGGTCAACATTGCGGTCATTTACATCGGCTTGGTCGTTGGCGTGATCGCAACAGTCTTTCATTTCGGCGGTTTTGAAACCATCAACGCGGCGCTACCTGTAGGAATGAGTGGGGACGGTAGTCACTGGTACAGCCTCGTTAGCGGGATGGGCATGGCAGCCATTGTGGCATGGTTTGTCACGATGATTATTGATGCTGTGCCAAATGGTGGTGTTGTTCAGAACATTATTGCTGCGCGTTCACCGGAAGACGCCAAGAAAGGGACCATCTTTGCCGGGATTTTGATGATTCCAGCAGGTTTTATCAGTGCCATTTTTGGGATTGTTGCGGCGGCATATTTCCCGGGCCTTGAATCTTCTGCTATGGCTTTGCCATCGGTTGTCATGCAACTGCCAAGCTGGGTAGCCGGGATTCTTTTGGCTGGGCTTTGGGCAGCCGATGTGTCAACAGCGACAGGGCTGATGATGGGTGTAAGCACCATGGTCAGTGAGGACGTCATTTTTAAGTATTTCTACAAAGGTGTCAGCCGTCGTTTGCGTTTGCGCATTTCCCGTATTGTCTGCCTGGCGGTTATCATCATCGCTTATATTGCAGCAACACAGGTTTCCAACATTCTGAATGCGCTGATGAGTGCACTGACATTGTTTGCGCCATATGCTATTCTGATGACGGCGTTGTTCCTGTTCCCTAAGACGGTGAAGCGTTCCACAGGTTGGCTGACGTTCGTTTTTGGGATGGCTACCTATGTCGTTGTTCAGCTGATTGTACCAGAATGGCGCATTCTCGGTCAGGCCATCTACACGGTGACCCTGATGAGTCTCATCGGTTTTGGGCTTTCTCAGCTTGACAAACGTCCAGCACCGGTTGAAAATCTTAAAAAGAAAAAGAATAACAACAATTGAGCACGTGGCGGGCCGCTGAAGGGCGGCCCCCATTCTTATTGGGAGTGTCTGTAATGAGTTTATTATTTGATAAAAATTCGACGATGAAGGAGCATATTCAATCCTGCATCGCCAACGATTTTGCCCGCACTGCGACCCGTTCGGCACAGGGCAATTTTAACGCGCGTCGTGAAAATCAGATGGCGACATATGAAGGCTGGCAAGAATATCGTTCTCAGATGGCTGCCATCCGTGACGATGTCTTGAGCCATCTTGACTATTATCTTAGTCAGTTCATCGATAAGACGACTGCCAACGGAAATATTGTTCATTTTGCTGAAAATGCTGAAGACGCCCAGCGCATTCTGCTGGACATCTGCCATGCGCATCATGCCAAGAGCGTTGTTAAATCAAAGAGCATGGTCAGTGAAGAAATTGACTGCAACAACACCTTGTTGAACGATGGCATTGAAGTCAACGAAACAGACCTTGGTGAATACATGATCCAGCTCGACAACTGGAACCATCCATCCCATCTCATCATGCCTGGGATGCACATGGACATCAAGGCCACCTATGATCTTTTTGTAGAGCAGGGGTACACAGGTGCCATGGAAGCGCATGAAATGACCCTGTTTGCGCGTGAAAAACTGCGTCAGAAATTCCTGGCGGCCGATATTGGCATCACGGGCTGCAATTTTGCCATTGCCAGCACCGGTTCGACTTGCATCCTCACCAATGAAGGCAATGGCCGCATGGTCACCAGTCTCCCAGACACACAGATCGTGCTCATGGGGATGGAACGTCTGCTGCCAAACATGCAGGCCTTTGACGCGATGATGCAGATTTTTGTGCGCAGTGCGGTTGGTACCACCATTTCCAGCTACATGTCCTTCACCAATGGTCCACGCGGTGAAGAAGCACAGGACGGTGCGAAAGAAGTACATATTATTATTATCGATAATGGGCGTTCCAAGATTCTCGGCAGCCAATATCATAAAATGCTGCGCTGCATTCGCTGCGGTACCTGCCAAAATGTCTGCCCAGTGTTCCGTCATATCACGGGCCATGGTTATGGGGCCTGCTATCAGGGGCCAATGGGCATTGTCTATACACCGCTTCTCAATGGTTTTGACAAATACACCAAAGACATGCCTTATGCCTGCACCCTTTGCGGTGCTTGCGCAGAAACCTGTCCTGTTAAGATTCCGCTGCATGAATTGATTCTTGCTGAACGACAGGATATTGTGGAAAAGATGAACCTCGTCAGCAAGGAAGAACGTGAAGTCTTCACGGCCGCTGGCCAGGCGTTGGGTTACAGTCCAATTTATCGTGTCGGCACACGATTCGGCAACCCTGCGATGAAAGTCTTTGCAAAAGTAACGGGTGAAGGTGATCACTTGACCGACAAAGTGAAACTGCCGGTACTTGCGAACTGGACTCAGAGCCGTGACTTGCCGCTCTTGCGTGCAGGTGAATTCCGTGCTTGGTTTAAGAAGCATGACAAGGAGGGACGCTAAATGGAAATGGATCGCAGTACATTTATCAATCGTATTTCTCAGGCATTGGGACGCAACAGCGTGCCGGATCATATTGAAGATGGCTATGATTATATGCAGGGGCTGCAGTTTTCCCGTCTGCGCGGCTTGGACGATGCTGGTCTGAGAGCACAGCTTGCCAGCCAGCAGAAGATTCGTGACTTTACTTGTCTGGAGTGTGACAAGAAAGATCTGGCGAAAACCCTCGGTGACATTATTGCCAAAGAAGCGCCAAATCGTGTTGTTGTGCCAACCGATACGGCCGCCGAAGGCATTGACCTGATGGCACTGGCCAAAGCAAGCGGCGCTGATGTTTACGGCTACGACAAGAAGAACGATCCTGTCGAACAGCGCGCCATCATTGAACAAGCTGGCCTCAGCATCACCATTCCATTCCGTGCCATTGCTGATACTGGGACGGTGCTTGAACTGGCCGACAGCCGCTGTGGCAAAATCGTCAGCCTGCTGCCGCCAGCCCATATTTCTGTCGTTTTCCAAAGCCGCCTCAAAGCAACGATGACCGACGTGGCACCAGAAATTGATGCCATGGGCGAAGCTGGCGTGCCACCAACCTATTTCCTATTCATCAGCGGTCCCTCGTCCACCGGTGACATCGAATCCGTCATGGTTACTGGTGTACACGGCCCAACCCGCGAATATGTGGTGGTTGTTCGCGATATGTAAGAAACAGCAGCATAACGATAAATATAGAGCTCGACGTTGAAGCGTCGGGCTTTTTTCTTAAAAGCAAACACCTCGTTTCAACCATTGTACAAGGCTGAAACGAGGTGTTTCTTAATGTGTGCTGCCGGTGCGGACGTAGAGTGCATCGTTCTGTTCGTAGACGCGGACGGCACCAACGTCGGCGGTGCAGAGCGCAGGGATATCGAGGCTGGCGAGGCCGTCGGTGGTTTCAGCGTGAGGGTGGCCGTAGCGGTTGTTGGCACCAGCGCTGATGAGAGCGAGTGACGGCGAGTGTTGGCGGTAGAAGTCGGTGTCCCAGCTGTTTTTGCTGCCGTGGTGGGGGACGAGGATGAGGTCGGTGGCAGCTGTCCAGGGAATAGTGGTCAGGTCTTCGCTGTCAGTGTCGCCGCAGAAAAGGGTGGTGCAGCCATTGTCGCTGAGCAGGCTCACGACCTGGTTGCTGTTTTCGCCGCCATCGCTGTTGGCGGCGAGGAGGGTGCAGTCGAGGCGGCTTTCGCCGAGGGAGAAGGTCAGCGGCGCGTCAACGGTGACAATTTCCGTATCGTCCAGGTACGGGGCGAGCGCCTGCCATTCCTCGCTTTGCTGGGCGTAAGGGGAGGCAAGCAGCTGACGCACATGGAAGTCGCGCAGAATATGGGCGGCGCCGCCGATGTGGTCGCTGTCGCTGTGGCTGAGCACGAGGGCGTCGATGGTGTTGGCGCCGCAGTAGCGCAGGTATTGGGCGACGGTATCGGCGCCGGGGCCTGTGTCAAAGACTAGCCAATGGCCGTCGGCTGTCTGATAGGTGCAGCCGGTGCCTTGGCCCACGTCCACCATGGTCAGGCGAAGGTCGCTGCTCACTGCTGGCCGCAGGATGAGCACTGCAAAGCAGAGCAGCGCAGCGGCGAGCACTCCGGCGCGGAGTTGGCCAGCGTCGAGCGGAACGAGGCAGAAAGCGATGAGCGCAGCATAACAGAGCAGAAGCAGCCAGATGGACGGCTGGCCGATGTAGATGTGCAGGGTGCCTGTGAGGCTGTTGACGATGTCCATCAGCGCGACAATGACAAGGATGAGCATACGCACCGGCAGAAACACCAGCGCGCCTAAGGCAGGAAGGATTGCAGCGACGAGCAGAGCCACCAGCGCCAGCGGCACGAGCAGGCTGAAGAACGGTACGACGAGCAGATTCATGAGAGTGGAGAGAGGGGCCACCTGGTAGAAGTAGTAGGCGACCAGCGGCAGAGAGACGCATTCTGCAGCGAGAGAAACAGCCAGTGCACTGGCCAGCTTCTTTGGCAGAAAGGCAAGGAAAGGCTCGAAGCGTGGTGTCAGAAGGATCAGTCCGAGCATAGCGAGAAAGGAGAGCTGAAAGCCGATCTGCCATAGATTGTAGGGATTGGCAAGCAGCAGCGCCAGGGCCGCCAGGGCGATGATCGTTAAGGGATCCCGGTAGCGCAGCAGGCGCAGCGCCAGAAGGGTAGCCAGGCCCATGATGCTGGCGCGCACCGCTGGGGCGGACGCGTCGCTGAGCAGGGTGTAGAGCGTCAGCAGCGGCACCATCAGCAGAAAGAGCCCCCAGCTGTGTTGGCGGCGCAAGAGACGCGCCAGCGCGAGCACAAAGGCAAGAATGAAACTCACATGGAGGCCGCTGACTGAAAAAATGTGGATGATGCCGAACTGTTGGCTGACGTTGTAGAAATCGTCGTTAAGATCGCTGACATCGCCGAACAGGGTGGCTGCAATGAGCGCCTGCTGGCCAGGGCCCAGATAGCGTGCAAGGATCGCTGAATAGCTGTCTTTTACGTCGTTCAGCCACTGCCCCCAGGCTGGCGGATCGGCAATCAGTGTGCCGGGAGCGTCGGCTTCGAAAAGGGTGGCGATGCCGCGCTGGGCGAGGATTTTTTCTTCGTCGTAGCCGCCGGGATTGGTCGCTGGCTCAGGCGCAGAGAAGGTGCCGGTAAATTCGTAGTCGGCGTGCAGCGTGTAGGCGCCGTCGTCTTCCCAGGCGCGCTGGATGCGCACTGGCACAGGCTCCTCCAACGTGCTGCCATTCAGCACCGTGACTTCCGCGTCCACATAAGTGCGGTCCGCTGGCGCGCGGGTGATGTGTGCGCTGATGGTGCCTTCGCTGCCATGCAGCGGCACCAGCGCACGGTGGCTGGCGCCGGTTTGCTGCATCAGCAGGAGGCCAGCTGCCAGCGCTAAGAGGCAGGCGAGAAAAAGCCGTCCTTTGCCCATTTTCACAGAGGCAGCAGCGGCGATGAGCATAACAGCGGCAGCAAAAAAAGCGCATCCCATTCCCGGCAGCGTGGCGGCGCTGCCCAGCCAAAGGCCGACGATGAAGGCGGCAATGGCCGCGCAAAGTGGTCGTTTGATAGGATAGATGCGCATGAGGGTTCCCTCCTCAGACGGTGATATACGGGGCGACGTCGGCAAAAATCTTTTCACCGATGCCGCTGACTTCCTGGAGTTCTTCGATGGTGCGGAAGCCGCCGTTGGTTTCACGGTAGGTGATGATGGCCTGCGCCCGCACTTCGCCAATGCTTGGCAGGGTTTCCAGCTCTTCTAAGCTGGCGGTGTTGATGTTGACAAGGGCGCCATCGCTGTTGGCGTCTGCAGGGGTTGTCGTGGTGCCTTCACCGGCAGAGGTGGAGGCGCTGCCGATGGCTGGCACGGTGATTTTCTGACCGTCGGCGAGTTTTTGCGCCAGATTCAGCTGCGAGAGATCCGCTTCGGCGGTGGCTCCGGCGGCGCGCACCGCATCGTCAACGCGGGCATCGGACGGCAGCGTGTAGACGCCCGGCGCTGAAACTGCTCCTGTGACATGCACCACCACCTCGCCGCTGGCAGCAGCGGCATTTTCTTCGCTGGCGCTGGTGTCGGCAGCAGTGGTGTCCTCGCTCTCTTTGACGAGGGTCAGTCCTTCGCCCTGCGCGCGCCAATCCTGATAGGCGTTGCCGCCGCAGAAGGCAAGCACTGCCACTATCAGCAGCACCATGCCGAGAATTTTCCAGTTGAGATGGTCTTCCAGCCAATCGCGCAGACGCATGAACCATTCCTGCATGACGGTGCCCTCCCTTCGTTGTTTGATAGGATTAGTATATCATGAGTGGACAAACGTCCGCAAATAAAAGTCGCCGACAACACAGCGCTGTCGGCGAAAAAGATTAGGTTGTTGATGTTTGCGTGCTGCTTTCCGGCGAGAGGCAGACCAGCAGATGAAACCCAGCGTCGTCGACGCGCGTTTCCAAACTGCCGCCGTAGCGCGCAGCGATGCTGCGCATGCCGGGCAGCCCGTGACCGTGGGCGCGCGGATCGGCTTTGGTCGTGCGCAGGTCGGGATGCACCGCGCCGGCAATGGGATTGTCGACGGCGAGCATGAGCATGCCTTTGTCGAAGCGGCAGCGCAGCCGCACCGTGGCGTCGGCACAGCCGCTGGCGCCCTCGCGGGCATTGTCGAGGGCGTTGCCCAAGAGGGCGCAGAGGTCGGTGTCGGCCACAGGGAGCGATGCTGGCAGCACAGCCTGGAAATCACAGGCGATGCCTGCTCGCTCGATGGCGTCGGCTTTGGCGGCGAGGACCACGTTGGCGGTGTCGTTGTCGCAGAAGCGGCGCGGACGGCTCAGCGCCTTGCTGTCGCCGAGGGCATCGAGGTAGGTGCGGGCTTCGTCCAGCTTGCCCAGCTCCAGCAGGCCGCTGGCGGCAGTGATGTGGTTGCGCAGATCGTGCCGCAGCTGGCGCAGCTGTTGGTCTTGCTGGCGCAGCCCTTCGTAGTATATATTACGCTGCGTCGCCAGTGCGTGTTCCTGCTCTAAGGCTTCCTGACGTGCCAGCACGATGACAGCGGCCAGCAGCACCAGCGAGGTGACGAGGACGAAGGGCAAAATGGCAATGCCCAGGCGCAGAATCATTTCCTGTATCAGGATCGATTCGTAATTATAGGGATAAGTGAGCAGCACCGTTGCAGCGAGAGCGCACAGCGGCATCAGCGACAGAGCGAACACCAGCGCCCACAGATTGCGTGACAGCTGCACCGGCTGCTTGGGCAGGAAGCGGCGATAGCAGAGATAGATGATCCCGGCGAGGAGCGGGCGGCCAAGACTGACAATGTAATCAGCGCTGCGGCTGATGAAGCGATCGCTGAGGTAGGTGTCGAGCAGGGCGGAGATGGACATAATCAGGCAGAAAAAAATGAAGCACATGGCCAGCCGCCCAAGGCGGTTGCCGCTCGTCGCCAACATAAAGAAAATCACAAAGATCGGGAAGGTGTAGAGCAGGTTTGGGTCGCCGACCCAGATCACCATGGCTGAGCTGAGCCCCATGGTGAGAATGAGCAGGAGCCTGCCCCAGCGCTGGCGCACAGAGACAAAAGGCTGACAGAGCGCGTAAAGAAGGACGCCGACAAGAATGCTGAGCATAACAAAAAACAGGGTGACCAGGAACTGTCGCCAATCCAATAGGTAGCCGTAATATTGAGCAATGTGAAGAACGTCGGCCATGCGCTATCCCTCCAGCTCTGAGCGTGCCATTGCCAGCAGCGCTGCTTGGCGGCAGGAGCGGCTCACAGGCAGGCGTTCGCCATTTGTGAGCACCACCTCGTTCAGCTCCAGCCGCGCAATGGCAGCCATGTGCACGAGATAGCGCTGATGCACCCGCACAAAGTCCTTGCCTGCTTCAGCGGCCACCTCGTCAAGCTTTCCGTAAAAAGAGAGGGTGCGTTCCTTGGTGACACAGTGCACCTTGCGCCGCTCGGAAGCAAAATAGAGAATGCTCGCATAAGGCACACGGTAGGTGATGTCGCCGCTGTGGCAGACATAGGCGCGATCCAGCGCCCGCAGCAATGCCGTTTGGGCGCGCTGCAGCACATCCTGAAGCTGCGCTTGCGTCGGCGGTTTGAGCAGATAGCCGAGGGCGCCGACACCGTAGCCGTCGAAGACGTAGTCGCTGTAGCTGGTGCAGAAGACCAGCTGCAGGCTGTCGTCGATCGTGTGCAGCTGGCGCGCCGTGTCGATGCCGCTGAGCGCTTTCATTTCCATATCGAGAAAAACCAGGTCAAGCTCGCCAATGTGTTTATGATACCAGTCAAGCAGGCCTTCACCAGAGGAAAATTGGAAGAATTGAGCCTCCCAGCCATTGATTTCCAGTGTGCGTTCCAGGGCGTCCTGGAGCAGCAGGCGGGCGTCGGCGTTATCGTCGCAGAGTCCAATGCGGAGCATGTCATCACCTTCCTTACAAATATCTGTCTGTATTTTATCATAGGCGGCCAGCGGCGCGAAACCAAAGTTGACAGCAAAACGACCGTTCTTGACAATCGCCGCTGGGCGTGTGCCAAAAATGACAAGACAACCACCGCCTTTGACAGCGCCGTCAGCAGCCAGTGACGAGACATGGTAAGGTTGAACCATGATAACAACGGATTCACCGTCAAAGGAGGCCATCATCATGTTAACCGTCAATAATCTACATAAATCCTATCAGGTGGGCGATGCCACCTATCATGTGCTCAAAGGCGTGTCCCTTTCTGTTGACACCGGAGAGTTTGTGGCGATCATGGGGCCGTCGGGCTCCGGCAAGACGACGCTGCTCAACTGCATTTCCTGCTACATTCCTTCCGACAGCGGCAGTATTTTGCTTGGCGATACCGAGCTTGCCAAGCTCGACGAGGACGCTCTGGCAGATGTGCGCAATAAGAAGCTCGGCTTTGTCTTTCAGGATTTTTTGCTGCTGGATGGGCTCACTGTGCGTGAGAACATTCTGCTGCCATCGATCATCGGCAGTCTTGTGAACGATCAAATCGAGGCGCGCGCCGATCAGCTGTGCGAGGTGTTTGGGCTCTCGCACATCAAAAACAAGTATCCAGCGGAGATTTCCGGCGGTGAGAAGCAGCGCACAGCTGTGGCGCGCGCCCTCATCAACCAGCCGCTGATGATTCTCGCCGATGAACCGACCGGCAACCTGGACAGCAAGTCGTCGCGGGCAGTCATTGACAGTTTTATTCAGGCCAAAGACGCCATGGAAGCAACGATTCTCATGGTTACTCACGATTCCTATGCGGCGTCGTTCTGCGATCGCGTGGTGGTTTTGCGCGATGGCGTGGTGTGGCGCACGCTGAGACGCGGCAACACGCCGCGCGGCGATTTTCAGGATGCACTGCTGGATGCTGTGCGTGAAATGGGAGAGGAGTGAGCGTCATGGCACAAGTGACAACATTCTCCCAAGTGTATGCGCGCCTGCGCAAAATGAATCGCAGCCGCTATGCTCTGCTGGTGGGCTGCTGTGTGTTCTCGGTGCTTTTGATTGCGGTGTACAGCTTGATGATGCGTGCGCCAACGGTCATGGATGTGCTGCCGGAGGGCGGCGACAGCCGCAAACAGGTGTCGATGATCTTTGCGTTGACGGTCATCGGCTGCGGCGTGTTTACAACCTATGCCGCAGGCCTCTTTTTTCGCGAAAAGAGCCGCGAGACAGGCATCTTCCTGGCGCTGGGCGCCAACCGTCAGCAGTTGGCGCGGGAACTGCGCAAGGATCTTGCCGTGATTGCGCTGGGCAGCTGTGTGGGCGGCGCCGTGCTGGGGCTGCCGGTGGCGGCTGGCATTTGGCAGATCTTCCGCCTGTTTGTGGTCGACAGCCAGGAAATGGCGCTGCGCATGGACCCGAAGGCGTATGTCTATGTGCTTGCCTTTGCTCTCTATGTGACAGTCATGCTCTTTTTCCTGGGCAACCGTTCGGTGCGCAAGACGAACATCATTGATGTGGTGCAGGAATCTCACAAAAGCGAACCGATTCGTGCCGTGCCGCGCAGGTATGGATGGCTGGGCATTGTGTTGGTGGCAATCGGTGCTTTCTTGGGCTACATCATGCCGACGTTTTTTATTCGTGTGCTGCATTGGTACGCACCGAGTGCGCTGGACGCGGTGTTCTATGCGCCTGCCATCGTCGGGCTTTACATGGTGCTTTTGCATACCGTGGGCAATGGCTGGGGCGGCAAGCGCAAACGCTACAAAGACATCATCTCTGTGTCGATGATGAAATTTCAGGCGCGCCAGACCGTGCGCAACATGCTGGTCATGACGCTGCTCATTGCCGGTGCTTACTTTGCCAGTTTCTATGTGCCGATGCTCGGCGCTGGTGCCATGCTGCAGAGCCAGTCGGTGCCTATTGATTACCTTTTTCACTACCGCGCCGATCAGGACATGGTGAATGAAGACGACATCCGTGCTCTGGCCGATCAATATGGCGTGACGATCACCAGCTACAGCGAAGCGCCGATGGCGCGCTTGGTGGTCGACGGCACCCATTCGGTTGAAAAGGAAACCGCCGTTGGCACCACCTATGATGTGGTGTACGAGGAAGAAGAACAGTCCAACCTGTTTCTCTCAGAGAGCGGCTATTATGCCTTCAGTGGCGAACGCATCGATGTGCAGCCAGGCACCGTGGTGCCAATTTTGACGACAGAAGGCAGCGATGGCTACGCCTTCAACGGCTCACCGTCGCTGATCACCAACAGCGCAAGCGGTGAACGCTGGCAAGTCACCACTGCAGAGCCGGTGCACAACGACAGCCTCTATGGCCACTATGTGCTCGATGACAGCGACTATGCGACCATGAGCGCTGGTCTCAATGCTGAATGGATGGAAAACATGGTGGTTTTCAATGTGCTCGACGTGGACAGCACTTACGACTTTGCCGGCGCGCTGTTCAACGCCATCGTCGATCATTCGGACGAAAACGTTCAAATCATGGACGCCTGGGACCCGGTCATTCGCGAGCGGGACATTGCTGAAACCGGCGAATACTTTGCCGATCCGCAGAACGCAGAGAAGAACGGCTTCTCGAACATCAGCTACGACAACCGCGACAGCACCGATTTCCGCACCTACTGGCAGTACATGCCGACCTTCCGCGTGCTCGATCAGGCCGATTTTGTCAAGACGTACGCCGTTTTCCTGATGCTGTTCATCTTCATTGCCATCGTCTGCTTTGCTGCGGTGTTTGTCATCGCCTACACGCGCTGCCTGACCATCGCCCTGACCAATCGCCAGGTTTACGATGACCTGCGTCATCTTGGTGCGCCGCCAGCCTATCTGCGGCATTCTGCCGGCAGCCAGGTGCGCCGTGTCTTTGTGACACCGGCGGTGCTGGGTACGACGATCATCTTTGCTTTTTACTCGATGATCATGTTTTTCAATGACAGCCGCTTCACCACCAGTGAATTGGTCGGCTTGGGTGCCTGCATGCTCGTCATTGCAGCCATCAGCGCTGTGCTTTGGGGCGTGTATCGCATGACACGCCGCAAAGTGTACCGCGTTTTAGATCTTCGCTGAACGCGTTAAAATATACCGAGGGGAACCCACGACCATTTTTGATGGCCGTGGGTTATTTTAGTGAGAAATTGTGTAAAAAATATGCAAATCAAGAATTTCTGGGTGGACATTTTTTCAGGAAGTGCTATGATAGAACCTATGATGGCCGCATATACATTATATAAGAATAGTATAAAATATTCCTTTGGGTGTTTTGTGCGATCATCGTTTAGAAATCATATGCTCAGAAAAGAGGGAGTTTGAATGAGTACAGCTGCAAAATCTTTGGACAAGAAACGGCTATTGTTCTGGATCATTATTTTTGCCGTTCCGCTGTTGGTATTGACGATTCCAACGACGGAAACTTTTACAATGCAGCAGAAACTGTTCGTTGCTATTACGTTGTGGACGGTGCTGATGTTTGCTTTTGAACTGGTGGACAATTATATTCCGTGCATTATTATGCCGTTCCTGTTCATTGTGACAGGCGTGGCGCCATGGGAAACGGCCTTTGCCGGTTGGTATCAAACCATTCCCTGGCAGGTCATGGGGATGTTCCTGCTCGTCAATGCCTTGATGCGCAATGGCCTGCTGAAGCGCATCGCTTATTTTTGTCTGTTGCGGACGAAATGCACCTACAAGGGCATTCTGTGGGGCATGTTCATCTTTGGTGTCGTTTTCAATCTCTTTCTGCCTGGCGGCTCATGCGTGGCAATGGCAACGTTTGCCTTCAGTATTTGCTCAACGTTGGGTTTAAAGCAATCGAAAACAGCCACCGGGATTACTTTGGCAGGGGCCATGGGGTATTTGATGCCGGGATTTTTCATCTTTGTGCCATCGAACTTCGGGCTGCTCGTGTCAGTGGCATCCTCTGTGGATTCCTCCATTTCACTGAACTTCGTGAAATATCTCATGCACAATGCGATCTTCATTCCATTCGGTATTTTAATGATCGAAGTGATTTCCAAGATGTTCAAGCCAGATATTCCGATTGACAGTAAAGAGCTCTTCAAAGAAAAACGTGCTGCATTGGGCAAAATGAACCGCGAAGAAAGAGTGTCTGCAGTGGCGCTCATCATCATTGTTCTCTACATTCTTACGGCAAACATTCATGGCCAGGACCTGGCATACATCTTCGTGTTGCTGCCAGCGCTCATGGCGTTTCCATGTTTTGGCGTTGTCAAGAAAGAAGACATTGACGCTCTGAACTTTAAATTTATCTTTTTTCTTGTCACCTGCATGTCGATCGGTTTTGTGGCAGCGTCGACAGGCATCAACAATACCATTGCTCAGTTGGTGCTTCCTGTGATGAGCCATCTGGGGGCTTTTGGCGTCATCGCTTTGACCTGGCTCTTGGCGGTGGTGGTCAATTTCGGGCTCACGCCGCTGGCCGCAATGGCATCCTTCGGTGTGCCAATTACTGAAATTGCGCTTTCGCTGCATATGCAGCCTTACCCAATTCTCTATGCGTTCAACGTTGGGTTGGATCAGTTGCTTTTCCCATATGAATATGCAATTTATCTTATCTACTTCTCCTTCGGAATGATTCAGATCAAAGACTTTATCAAATTTGGTGCCACAAAGATGGTGCTGAGTTTTCTTTTCTTAATGATTCTGGCGGTTCCATATTGGAAGTTGATCGGACTTTTATAAGATCATAAAAAAGCAGTCAAAATGGCGGTTCACGCGATTTTGACTGCTTTTTTTATCGTGGCAAACGCAGTTCGCAGCGGAAGCAGTCGCCGTCGGAAAAAACGGCGCTGCCGCCGTGGGCTTCGGCGATCTGACGTACCAGCTTGAGGCCGGTGCCGTGGGCGGCGAGGCCGTCGGCGCCGACTTCCGGTCCTTTGCCGATGCGGCCAGCCGAAGCTGGCGCATCGCTTTCAACGTAAAGCATGCAATAGCGGCCCTCTGGCGCAGCGCCGACGCGCAGGCGGCAGCCAGGCGGATTATGGCGCACGCCGTTGTTGAGCAGATTGGTGAGGGCGCGGCGCAGCAGCTGCGGATCGGCATTGATGGTCGGCAGCGGTGTGTCAGGCAGGTCCATATCCAACGGATAGCCGTCGGCCATGCCGCTGTTGATAAAGTCGGCGACGGTTTGCCGCAGAAAGGACGACAGAGCCACGGGTTCGCGGCGCAGCACCTGCATGCTGCTTTCCAGGCGCATGGTGAGGTTGAGATCGCCGACGAGGTCGCGAATGGTTTGGCTTTGGCGGCGAATGAGCGTGGCCTTTTGACGTACTTCGGCGTGAAGGGTGGTGTCGCTTTCCAACTGGGCGGCGCTGCCCATGACCAGGGAGAGCGGCGTGCGAATGTCGTGGCTGACGCCGTTGATCCAGTCGGCACGGGCGGCATCGATACGCTGCTGGTCTTTGCGGAACCAGCGGCGCAAAAGCAATGCAGAGAGAACAAGCACGCCAACGAGCATGAGCAGGAAGAGCCCGCCAAACCAAAGCAGCGATGGCACGAGGGTGCCTGTGCCGATCTCAATGGCGTAGCGCTGCAGGCTGTACTTGGGCGCGCCGATGATGAGCAGGCCGTCGTCGCGGATGCGGGTGCGCACCGGATAGTCGTTCAGGTACCAGCGGGCGAAGCTGGCGACGTCTTCCAGCGTGTAGGTGTCGGGAACATCGTCAGGTTTTTCATAATTCCAGACCACATGCCCGTCGTCGGCGATAAGCATGGCCCAGAGATGGTTTTCCTCCATGACATCGGCGGCGTCGAACTGGTAACCGTCGGCGGTCTGCACAAGAGCGGCATCGATGTCGTTGGTGGAAAAATTGCTGTCGTTGCTGAGCATGTAGGCAAAGATGGTGAAACCAATGATGCCGGCAATGAAGAGGATCATGATAAGGGCGATGGATAGGGTCATGATGAGCGCCGAACGCCAGATGCCGCGCCATTTCATGATTCTTCCTCCCGAGCCAGGCGATAGCCCAGGCCGCGCACCGTCAGCAGATAGCGTGGATGGGAAGGATCGGGCTCAATTTTTGCGCGCAGGCGGCGAATGTGCACCATGAGGGTGTTTTCGTAGCCAATGTTGGGGCCGTCCCAGAGCGCTTCGCAGAGGGCATCGATGGTGACAATGTTGCCGCGGTTTTCCCAGAGCTTGTGCAGCAGGGCGTATTCTTTGGCTGTCAAAGACGTTTCTTTGCCGTCGCGCCGCACCATACTCTGGCCCCAGATGATGTCAAGGTCGCTAAGATGGGCCACAGCGTCGCCGTTGTCGCGATAGACACGGCGCAGCACCGCCGCCAGCCGCAGCAGCAATTCTTCCGGCAGGAAGGGCTTGGTGATGTAGTCGTCGGCGCCGAGGCCAAGCCCCTGGAGGCGGGCGGCGTCTTCATCCCGCGCTGAGAGAAAGAGGGTGGGCACATCACGCAGCGCACGCAGCTGGGCAAACAGTGTGAAGCCGTCGCCATCAGGCAGCATCACATCGAGCAGCACGGCGTCTGGCTGAGCACTTTGAAAAACCGCCAGCGCTTCGGCACAGGTGCCGGCTTCGCAAGGCTGATAGCCAGCTTGGGTGAGAAAGCTGCGGATCATCGTGCGCAGCGCAGGTTCGTCATCAACAATGAGAATGGTGTAAGCCATGAAGATCGTTCCCTTCTTTATTTATGGGTTGGTTTCATGATACCACATTTCTGGTGCCGGGGGGTGATGTTGCTGGCGAATTAAGGCAATCGTAAGGTTGCTGTCATGGGTGCGTAAGGCGGTGTTGTTAAGATGAGACCATGAAATGACACAAGAAACGGAGTGATCTGTTATGACAACAACAGCCATTATAGAAACCCATCATCTTTCCAAGAAATACGGCAGCGTGCTGCGCGTGAGTGACCTCAGCCTGCGCGTGCCGGAAGGCTGCATTTATGGCTTCCTGGGGCCGAACGGCGCCGGCAAGTCGACAACCTTGAAAATGATTCTCGGCTTGGTACGGCCGACTGGCGGTGACATCAGCGTCTTTGGCCTGCCGATGAGCAGCCGTCGCCGCCTGCGCATTCTCAAGCAGGTGGGCAGTCTCATCGAAAGTCCCAGCTATTATGGACACCTGACCGGTGAAGAAAACCTGCGCATCGTGCAGATCATGCGCGGTGTGCCGGCGCAACATATTCAAGAGGTGTTGGAAATCGTGCGCTTGGCGGACCAGAAAAACAAGCGCGTCGCCCATTACAGTCTTGGCATGAAGCAGCGTCTGGGACTGGCTGCGGCGCTCTTGGGCTATCCGAAGCTGCTTATTCTCGATGAACCGACCAACGGCCTTGATCCGGCCGGCATTCAGGAGATGCGTGAGTTGATCAAAGCCTTGCCGGCGCGTTTTGGCATGACGGTGCTGGTGTCGAGCCATCTGTTGTCGGAGATTGACCAGATGGCCGATCATGTCGGCATCATCCGAGAAGGCGAGCTGGTCTTTCAGGATTCGCTGGCGGCGCTGCACAGCCGCAGCAAGCATCATCTGGCGCTGCGCACGAACGACAATGCACGCGCGCAGGCGCTTTTACAGGAACGGCATCTGCATGTCAGCGACGAAGGCGACGGTTATTTGACCTTGCCGCTGCTTTCCGATGACACCACAATGGCACTGGTGCAGCTGATGAATGCACAGGGTGTAGGGGTGCTGCGCTTGGAAGAGCGGCAAAAGAGCCTCGAAGACATCTTCCTGGAACTGACAGGAAAGGCGGTGAGCTTATGAACGCTTTGAGTTTGGAGTTTTACAAATGCCGTCGGCGAAAAATCTTCCTCGTTGGCCTGGCATTTTTGGCGGCGCAGTTTCTTTGGATCGCTGTTTCGCTCAAACGCATGGATGCGGCTGATTTGCGCCAAGGCTGGCAGTGGATGCTGTATTATTTGGCGATGATTGACAGCTTTATGCTGCCCTTGACAGTGTCGGTCATCGCCAGCCGTAATTGCGAGATCGAACACAAGGGCAGCACCTTGAAATGCCTTGAAACCTTGATGACGCCAGGCGCCATTTATGGCGTCAAGCTTGCCTGGGGCGGTTTGGTGCTGGCCGCGCTGGTGGTGCTGCGCACGGCTGTGTTTTTGGGCGTCGGTTATTATGAGGCCTTTCCGGGCGGCATGCCTTACCGTGCCTATGCCATATTCACGGCTGTCAGCTGGCTGGTGTCGATGATGATTTATACTTTGCAGCAGGGCTTGTCGCTGCGTTTTGCCAATCAGGCAGTGCCGCTCATTGTTGGCTTGGCAGGCAGCTTCCTGGGACTCATGGCCTTGTTCTTCCCATCAGGCGTGCAGCGTTTTCTGCCTTGGAGTTACTATGGCTTGTTTTCGCAAGTCATCATGCAGTGGGACGAGGCGACACGAATTTCGACATTTTTCTGGTACACGCCGCAGATGACGGATAGGGTCTGCTTTGCGATTTGGTTTCTCGTATTTCTCATTGTTGGACGCACGCTGTTTGTGCGCAAGGAGGTGTGAAGGATGATTCTTCGTGCGCTGCACGCTGAGTGCATCAAAGGAAAACATGCGCCGGTTTGGCTGGCTTTCATTGTGCTGCCACTGATTCCGGCGGGGCTGGGCACAGCGAATTATCTTGGCAATTTGAGCTTGTTGAAAAGCAGCTGGTACAGTCTTTGGACGCAGCACACGCTTTTTGCCTCGTTTTTCTTCCTGCCGGCGCTGCTGGCGGTGTATTGTGCCTGGCAATGGCGGCTGGAACACAGTGATCACAATTTCAACAGTTTTCTGACCGCGCCGGTGCCTGCCTGGACACTCTATCTCGGCAAGCTCATTCCAGCCATCGCGGTCAGTATTCTGGCCCAAGCCATCATCGGCGTACTTTTTGTGATCAGCGGCAAGCTCGCTGGCATCAACGACTCATTGCCGCCAGAGCTGTTTGGCTGGCTTTTGTGCGGTGCTCTTGGCAGCGTCGCTGTCTGCGCGGTGCAGCTTTTTCTGAGCCTGCTCATTCGCTCTTTTGCGATTCCAGTGGCGCTGGGGCTTTTGGGAGGCATTGCTGGGCTCATGGTGACGGCGCAGGGATGGGGCCTGTACTTTCCTTATTCCTTGCTGGCAGTGGGCATGCGTGCCAACAATCCCAACTTAGAGCTTGATGTTGGCCAGCTGGCGTTGTCGAGCGGGCTCTTCACGCTGATCTTTGCGGTGCTGACTGTGTACTTGCTGGCGTCTCGCGATGTCAATGGCGATTAAGTGACAGGATTTGCTGAGTGCTGGCGACGATGCTATAATGAAAGCATACATCAAAGGAGGCGCATGATTATGAAAGTGATAGGAATCAATGGCAGCCCGCGCAAAAACTGGCATTCAGCCCAACTGTTGGACAATGCGCTGGCAGGAGCGAAGGCGGCAGGTGCAGAAACGACACGCATTGACTTGTTCGATTTACAGTTCCGTGGCTGCATCAGTTGTTTTGCCTGCAAGCGTCTGGGCGGCCCAAGCTACACCCGCTGTGTTCAGCGTGATGCGTTGACGCCAGTATTGGAGGATATTCTCACGGCTGATGCGCTGGTGGTGGCGGCACCTATTTATTACGGTGAGGTGCCAGGTGCTGTGCGCAATTTTTACGAGCGCTTGCTGTTCCCAGCAAACCATTACACAGGCAAGGCGCCTGACGAAGGCTATGGACGCAGAATCCGCGTGGGACTGATTTACACCATGGGTGCACCAGATCCAAGCGGCAATCACGATACGGCGGCCCGTGACCAAGGCCCATTCCAGCGGTTCATTGGTGACACAGAAGTGCTGAATGCGTTTAATGCTTATCAGTTTGACGATTACAGCAAGTATGCGTCCAGCGGCTTTGATCCTGTGAAGAAGAAAGAATACCTGGACATAGTGTTTCCGCAGGAATGTCAAAAAGCCTATGAATTGGGCGAACGCCTTGTACAGCAGCACTGAAATAAAAAATAGCGACCACGGATGGTCGCTATTTTTTATTTCAGTGACTGTAAAGCTCGTTTCAGATCGCCGCGGCAGGCGTTGTATTGTTCGATTTCTGGCTCTGAAAAAGTGCCATCGGCAATGGTGGCTTCGAGCTCATCGAGGGTGACCCAGCGCCAGTCTACGGTTTCGCCGTCCTGCAAAACAATGGCGTTGGGATCAATGCTGGTGTGATAAATATAGCAGTCGACAAAAGCCGTTGGAATGCGAATCGTGCGAATGTGGGTCAGGTCGCTGCAATGGCAGTCCATGCCGGTTTCTTCGCGCACTTCGCGGGCAGCACCAACGCAGCTGTCTTCGCCAGCGAGAATGGAGCCGCCGGTGTTTTCCCATTGGTTGGGGCAGATGAGCTTTTTCGGGTGGCGCTTGGTGAGCAGAATGCGATGCAGTTGGTCGTGAATGGTCCAGACACCGATGATGGTGTGGAAGCGTCCCGGCGGCAGGGGCTCACCGCGGCGCAGGGTTTCGCCGGTGCGCTGGCGGTCATTGTCTAAAAGATCCCAGAGTTCCATTAACGTTCGCCTCGTTTCAGCTGTTTGCCATCTGGCTTGGTTTTGCGCCGTGGTGCGCCTTTGGCTTTTTCTTTTCTGCGGCGGTTTTTCTGTTTTGGCTTATGAGGCACGTCTTGGGTTTTGGTACGTTTTTTTGCTGGTTTTTCTGGTGCTGGTCCTGCTACAAGGGCGCCGCCGGCGAAATGCACCTCCGTGAAAGTGATGCCCAAGTCGCGCTGATAAATGCGCAGCACAGCTTCATCGCTGTCCGAAATGAAGGAGAGTGCGGCGCCATCGGCGTTGCCGCGTCCCGTGCGTCCGGCACGGTGAACATAGGTGAGGGGATCATGCGGAAAATCCAGATTGATGACCTGGTCGATGTCGGCAATATCAAGGCCGCGCGCCGACAGGTCACTGGAAATAAGAATGCCGTCAAAGCCATGTCGGAAATCCTCGAGTGCTTTTTGGCGCTCGAGTTTTTTCATGTCGGCAGAAAGGGTGCCTGCTTCGATGTGGTGATAGGCGAGGCGGTCCTGCAGATGGGCGATCTCATCTTCGCCATTAAGGAAGATGAGTGTTTTGCCGTCCATGGCTGCGAGCGCGTGGCGTAGGTTGTCGAATTTTTTGCGGGCTTCGCAGCGTAGGAAAAAGTGACCGATATTAGGGTTCAAGGCCGCTTCGCTGTCGGCGACAAGAAATTCTGCATCTGTGATGTGGGTCGACAGCCATGCGCGTGCGTCAGCGTCAATAGAGGCTGAGCAAGCGATGGTCTGGGTCGTTTTGCGCAGCGCTTTTTGGATGGCTGCCACAGAACGGCCGCCTTCCTGATCGAGCAGGGCGTCGATTTCGTCGAAAACGACGGCTTCGATGGTTTGACCGTTGATCTTGCGGCGGTCAAACAGTTCCAGGATGCGCCCTGGTGTACCAACGAGAATCTGTGGTTTGTGCTTGAGCTTTTCCAGCTGGTGGTTGATGTTGGCGCCGCCGCCAATGAGCGCCAGGCTGTAAGGAGTGTCGAGTTTTTCGTTCAGGTCGCGGATGACGTGTCCGATTTGTACGGCCAGCTCCTGTGTTGGCGCAACGACAAGCAGTTTGTTGCCGTTTTCATCGGGCGTCAGCTTGCTTAAAAGAGGAAGCAGGTAGGCAAGGGTTTTGCCGCTGCCTGTGCGCGACTGCATGACCAGATTGCGCCCTTCGGCAATCAGCGGATAGGAGGCTGTTTGCACAGGCATAGGGGATTCGATTTGAAAAGCCTCACGCAGCGCTGTTTGCAGCGGCGTTGGCAAGGTGTCGAATAAGGTTGACATGATGTTCTCCTTTGCTATCGGGGATTATTCGGTGAGCGCAATCACATCGAGATCATCTGGTGCGTCGATGCGGCCATTGAAATGCTGGCGGGCTTCATCAATGTAGCGTGCTTTGCGTGTATCAAGATCCACATCTTCACCGTGGAAGAGGATCAGATGTTTTGCACCAGCCTTTGCAGCATTTTCGGCGGCATCCGCAACGGTAGAGTGATGGATGCGGTGTGGCTGATACTTGTCGGCGTCACTTGACAGGCACATGGCTTCATGAATGATATGTTCAGCGCCTTGCGCTGTGCGCAGGCCTGTGTCAGTCAGTGGTTCGTCGCCAAGGAAAACACAGCTTTCTCCGTTTGTGAGCTGGGCACGCCAGCCGTATTGAACGGTTTTGGCAGCGCCTGTGTCGAAGAAGGTGACTGGCCATGGACCGATGGTGCAGGTTTCGCCATCTTTGACCGGATGGAAGATGATTTCCTTATCAAAATGGGCAGCCACACTGCCGGAAACAAGCAGTTCACAGCAGGTGCGCAGCGTATCGAGGACGCTGGCTTCTCCATAGAGGATCAATGGCGTTGTGCGGCCGCTGCGGTCAAACGTATGGCCGATGACGCGTACCAGCCAGATGACGCCGATGAGATGATCGGTATGGCGGTGGGAAATGAAAAGATCGGTGATCTGATCCGGGCTGATGCCAGCGCGTTCCATTTGCAGGAGCACGCCGTTGCCGCTGCCGCCGTCGGTCATGAAGTAATGGGTGTCATCGGTCAGCGCCACGCAGGTGGAATAACAGTGATAGGCCAGCGCATGGCCAGTGCCGAGAAAAATAAGTTTATCCATGAATGTTTCCTTCCTTTACAATGGTCAATCGAAGTTTGTTGCTGCGTGGAAATTCGCGGCGGGCAATAGGCTTGACGGCTTTCAGTACCGCTGAGCGGGAGAGGTTGTCAAAAACTTGATTTTGAAAGCCGTCTTCCTCCAGTTGGAATAAGTCTGTGTCCAGACAGGTGATGGTGAGGCCGCGGTCGCCTTTCCACGTGCGTACCTGGAGCACTTCTCCAGCGGTCATTTTTTTGAGTCGTGTCTGCAGTTCACTTTGCAGGCTCGCTGCTGCAATCATCGTTTCCACCAGCCTTTCGTAGTCATTTCGTGTGATATTATACCACATCTTACGCTTTGCGCATCGCGTTCAAAGGATTTTTAACAGTGCTATTGAAAAGTGAAATGTTAAGGATACGTTAAAAAAGACGGCTTAAGTTAGAGAATCCTGTCATAAAAAATGCTGAATTTATCTTATTATCAATGGCGAAGGTCTAAAAATAGCTGGATATGGCTTTGTTAAGGTTGATTTCAGCTTTGTAAATATTTGGGCTTTCGGTTAAAAAATAGGTAAAGCGCTTGCACTTGACTTAACAAAGGGGTAAACTGTGAAGGTAAATGTTCTAGTAAGACTATGCCTTTTATTTACAAATAAATTTTCTAAGGAAAGCGGGGCTGAAGATAAAATGAAAGAAAAGATCAAACGCTTCCTTATCGCATACGTGAGATTTGTCAATGATTTTGTTGATGCTGTATCTTTTCAGCGCAGCAGCAAAAGAGTGACACAAATTGCCATCTGCATTGTGCTGGCGTTGGCTGCTTTTATCACTGCGAAATGGAACCTTTTCTTGAATCCGGCCACTGATTTTTGGGGTTGGAAAGTCATGGCAACAGCTTATGGCTTTGCTTTAATGATTGGCGTGCTGATGGTTTTCCGCGTTCATGTGGAAGAACGATTTCGGAATAAATTTTACACGGCCATCTTTTTCTTGATGCCAGTTGTTTCCATGCAGATGGTGGAGTGTTATAACGGAAATTTCCTGTATATCTTTTCGCCAGCCACATTCTTTATGAATTATATGGCTTATCTGCTGTTTTATGTGATCGTATTTTTCATTACAAGCCGCTTCCGGATGACGATTGCGATTGTCAACATTGTGATGTTCGTATTCGGTTTGGCCAACTATTATGTGGACCTTTTTCGCGGCACACCATTGGTGCCAATGGATATTCTTGCTGTTGGCACAGGGATGAACGTGGCTGCCGGATATGATTATAAACTGTCCTGGCAGATTGTCATGGCTGCATTGATGCTCATTCTGATCTTTGTGATGGGCCGTCAGATGGTAAACATTCGCCCTCAGGTACGACGCAGCAAAATCATGGTGCGTGCCACTGCTGTGGCATATGTTTTAATCATCGCCAGCACTGTGTATGGTACAGATGTGCTCGCTGATCATGGATTCAAACCAGACTTTTGGAACCAGAGCCGCGGTTACCACAGCAGTGGGATTTGGTACAATTTCTGCTTGAACACCAAGTATTTGCATGTGTCTGCACCAGATGGTTATAACAGCAATGATGTGAGTGATTTGGCACAGGATGTTGTTGATTCTGTCGATGCTGATCCAGACAATGATACATCGATCAATTTGCTTACAGGGGAAGACACTTACAAGGTGAGCGGTCAAAAACCAAACGTTATCGCCATTATGAATGAAACCTTCTCCGATCCTGGTACCTTGGGTGATCTGCAAACCAACGTCGATTATCTGCCGTTTTATCACAGCCTCACTGAAAATACCATTAAGGGAACACTTTCAGTGCCAGTTTTTGGTGCGGGGACCAGTAATACTGAATATGAATTTTTGACAGGCAACTCGATCAGCACGTTGCCAAGTGGCAGCAGTGTGTATGAGTCTTATATTGATGGGGCGCAGCCATCTCTGGTATCTACCTTGGAAAGTCAGGGGTATTCTTCATTGGCGCTTCACCCATATTTTGCCGATGGCTGGAACCGTCCGGCAGTGTATAATGATATGGGCTTTAACGACTTTATTTCAATGGAAGACCTCATTGATCCAAATGTTGTTGCAGAGTATAAAGAATCGAATGACGAAGATGCATTCATCAACCAGGTAGAAGCGCTGTATCCAGATCAGGATAATATGCTCTTGCGCCGTTTTATCAGTGATTCTTATGATTTTGAAAAGGTAGAACAACTGTATGAACAGCGTGATACTTCGAAGCCATTCTTCCTGTTCAACGTCACCATGCAGAACCACGGCGGCTATGATCGCTCTTATGTGAACTTTAATCAGGAAGTCCGCATTACCAATATGATGGGGTACTATCCAAAGGCAGAGCGTTATTTGTCCTTGCTGAAAAAATCTGATGAAGCGCTGGAACAGCTGATCACTTACTTCAGCAATGTGGATGAGCCAACGGTCATCGTTATGTTTGGCGATCACCAGGCGTCTGTTGAAAATGCTTTCTATGAAGAACTTTATGGGAAGTCATTGGATGATTTGACAGCGGAAGAACAGCAAACGCGTTATCAGACTCCATTCTTGATTTGGGCAAACTATGACATCGATGAAGCAACGCTCAACAACATTTCTGCAAATTATCTGTCGACGTTGCTGCTTCAGGTGGCTGGTTTGGAATTGACGCCATACAATGAATATCTGGCAGCGCTTTATCAGGAAATTCCTGTTATTGATACTGTTGGCTATCGCGGTGATGATGGAACAGTGCACTCTAAAGATGATGCAACAAGCCCTTATGCAGATTTGATTCACGGCTATGACTGCATTACTTATAATAATCTCTTGGATACCAAGAATCGGGATTGGTCGCTCTTTACCTTAGATGGGCAGCCGATGGCAGACCCGCCAGACCCGGATGAAGATGAAACGGCATCGGACGCGAGTGCCGGAACAGACGCTGATGCAGCAGCACAAAATGATGAGGCGCTGCCATCAGCAACCAGCTAACCAACATATATTTTGAGGGGACGGATGTTTTTACATCCGTCTCTATTTTTTTCGCGGTAAACGCTTTTGAAAGGAGCTGATGATATGGAAGAACAGCAGGAACATCGGTCAAAATCTGCCCGCTTTCGAAAAATGCTGACAAAGGAGAAACCACTGGTACATCTGGGACCATTCTACCTGGTGCGAAGCCCTTGGCAGTATGTGGTGCTGGGGTGGATCTTGGCGGCAGGCATCATCTGGATGACGCGCCAAGTAGATGGATTGCCTGCGGACACGGCATTACTGGGCCATTGGTGCTCAGAGCGGCTTTTAATGAGTTTGTCGGTTGTGATCGGGCTGCTGTTTAGCTTTCGACTGAAAGTGCGTGGCAAGGCCGGCTTTGTCTTGAGTACGCTGATTTTTGCGTTGGCGCCTTTTGCTGCCTACAATATGGTTGAACTTTTTAATGGTGAGAAAGCTTTTGAACGTGGACTGGCGATTGTTTTTATGAACGTTCTCGCCTATGGTTTGGTTTACCTTTTCTTTTTGGTGATCTTTGGCAATTATCGCTGGGCGGTGTTGTTTGGAACCGGTCTGCTTTATTTGTTTGCAGCGGCGTGTTATTTCATCATGATTTTCCGTGGAACACCATTTGTGCCGCTGGACATTTTATCCTCTGGCACGGCGGCGAATGTGGCTGATAATTACGTGTTTGAACTATCTTGGTCTTGGACCATCGCTACTGTACAGTGTGGATTGATCATGGGAATGGGTTTTCAGCTGGGCAGTGCCAATCTCAAGCGTGTGCGCTGGAAATTGACCCTCAGGGCTTTGGCTGTATTGCTGGTGGTGGGGATTGTCTCCGTCTTTTTCAGTGGCGCTTATTTACAGGAAAAGGGTTATGCAATCTCTTATTGGAATCAGGAAGAGAGCTATGAACAATATGGCCAATGGCTGGCCTTCTGTCTCAATTTGCGCAATGTTTATCCGGAAAAACCGGAAAACTACAAAGCGGATGAGGTTGGAAACATCATAACCAGTCTTTTAGTGGATGATGACATTTCACCAACGGGCGATACAGCGTATAATATGCTCACCGGTGAAAAAGACTATACGCCAAGTGATACGACGCCGAATATTATTATGATCATGAACGAGTCGTTTTCAGATCTTCAATCATTGGGCAAAGGGTTTAAGACCAACATTGATGTCACACCGTTTTTCGACAGCCTGGAAGAAAATACCATTCGCGGCAATTTACAGGTATCAGTGGTTGGTGGTGGCACAGCATGTACGGAATATGAAGCGCTGACGGGAAATGCGCAACGCTTCTTGCCAAGTGGGGCCGTCGCTTATTCGGCAAACATTCATGATAATACACCTTCTATGGTGTGGACACTGCGCGAGCTGGGCTACCAGACCGAAGCCTTTCATCCGTACTACATCAGCGGTTGGAATCGGGAGAGCGCTTATCAATATCTTGGCTTTGAAGATACTACCTTTATAGAAGATATTTTGCCGGAAGAGATGCTGGAAATGACTTCAGATGACCGCATGGAAGCGGTGGAAAGCATTGATCCAAAAGATGGTGATGTGTACAACCGCGATTACATGAGCGACCATTATAATTACAAGCTGCTGGAAGATTTGTATGAGGCACGCAACACGGCTGAGCCTTTCTTTTTGTTCAATGTGACCATTCAAAATCATGGCGGCTACGCAGATGGATTTCCAAACTTTAAGGAGAGTGTACGCATTCTGGATATGGATGGAGACTATCCTCAGGCTGAACGTTATTTGTCATTGATGCACGCTTCTGATCAGGCTTTTGAAGAATTGATCGATTATTTTAAGAACGTGGAAGAACCAACCATCATCGTCATGTTTGGCGATCATCAGCCAAGTGTGGAGCAGGCGTTCTACGAAGAACTTTACGATGGAAAGAGCCTTGATGAGTTATCGGAGGAAGAATTGCTGAGTCGTTTTCAGACGCCGTTTGTGATTTGGGCGAACTATGACATTCCAGAGAAAAATATTGGATCCATCTCGGCCAATTATCTGTCGACGCTTATTATGGAAACGGCAGGGGTAGAGATGCCGGAATATAACCGTTATCTTGCCAGTTTGTATGCGCGTTTGCCAGTTATCTCCAATGTAGGGTTCAAGGATGCACAGGGCGACGTCTCATACAGCATTGAAGACACTCCGTATGAGAGCCTGCTTAACGACTATCAATGTGTGGCCTATAATAATCTATTGGATTATTCTGGGCGTGACTGGTCACTGTTTACGCTGGAAGGGGATACCGTCTCTAATGATCGGTAAAAGGCGTTAAAAACAAAATAAGCCCCTGAGAAGATGTGTTTGGTATGCTCCCTTTATGAGAGACAGTGAAATATAAAAATCGCTGTTCTCATGAA
>OGDF01000135.1_pt1 | contig 110876 bp, 89 predicted proteins | sample 1570141 | NCBI WGS metagenome assembly OGDF01 (sample SAMEA4370581, study PRJEB24528) | human gut metagenome | reverse complement strand
GGAAGGTCAGAACGAAGAGAGGATTCTCATAGCCACCAAGATGCTGCAGATGAAACTGCCAGTTCAATTCATCAGTGAAGCCACCGGTCTCTCTGCCGAAGAAATCACCAAACTACAGAGTGAGGCGTGACAACGAGCCGTACTCCCGGTGCGCCATATGTCTAAAGTGTTTATCCCAGGCGCGACACGGCCACACCTTCGCCAAGCCTTTTGCAACAGCGGGACGCGGCCACGGGGCATTTTGTAACTAACTGATAGTCAAGTATAATCTTAGCAGCAGCGTGGAAACGCAGTCATTTTTTTTGGCCACGTTTCCACGCCCTGTTTTATAACTCATTGAAAATCAAAGCTCCCAAAAAACGAAACTTGGCCGCGTCCCACCGCCAGATCGCCGCCGGATGCCAATGTCATTAAATGCGCACCTGCCGGACTTGGGACAACCCCAGAAAACGCTTACCTCTCGTGCGTGAAAAGGCCGGATTTACTCACGACATGACCATTTTTGACCACGACGTGCGTAGAAAACGTTTTATCATGCACGAGAGAGTGGCGCAACGTTTTCCTGACAGGAATTTCTGACAGAACATGCAGCAGGAAGATGAGGCGGTATAGAAAACAAAAAAAGCCCTTACTTTCGATAAGGACCTTTTTAAATCGTTGAGTAATGACGCCTCACGCGCAAAAACTCACACTAACCACATAATTAATAACACTAAAACTAATAACCAACGAGCTGTATGTGGAAGAACTCCATCATCATCTCGATTGCAAAGTTACGGCTTTTTCGATTCGGTGCAAATTATTTCTTACAATTTTTAAGCACTATTTTTACAAACATTTTTATAAGCATTGTAAATCAACGAATTAAAACGTAACTAAAATTTATTAAAATTTTAATCGAGCTTCGAGAATTTGTTATAAAACGTTTCCTGTCAGCCTGCTGCAAAATTGTCAGTCCGTTCTGTCACCGGCATTGTTGGCGCATACTTTGTATATATAACTCGAGTTTCTCAAGTGCGAAACTTGTATATATAACTAAAAAATAACTCTAAGATGGAAAACAAGGAAATGCCTGTCCTGCTTCTGACAGGATATCTCGGCAGTGGCAAGACTACGTTGGTGAACCGTATTCTCGAAAACAAGAAAGGAATCCGTTTTGCGGTTATTGTCAATGATATAGGTGAGGTCAACATTGACGCTTCCCTTATTCAGAAGGGCGGTGTGGTCGGTCAGAGTGACGACAGTCTGGTCGCGCTGCAGAACGGTTGCATCTGCTGCACATTGAAAACCGACCTGATGAATCAGCTGGTCGAAATCATGAAGATGGACAAGTTCGACTACATTGTCATTGAAGCCAGCGGAATCTGCGAACCGGAACCTATCGCGCAGACTATCTGTTCAATGAAGTCCATCGGGGGAGTGTACACGGAATTCGGCACGCCTAAGCTGGACTGCATTGTCACCGTCGTGGACGCATTGAGGATGGCGGACGAATTCGGTTGCGGAGAACAGCTGGAACGCAAGGACCTGGGTGAAGAAGACATTGAAAACCTTATCATTCAGCAGATTGAGTTCTGCAACATCATTCTTCTGAACAAGGCTTCCGAAGTCAAGCCCGAGGCACTTGCCAAGATCAAGAAGATTATCCGTGAAATCCAGACCAAGGCGCAGATTATCGAGTGCGATTATGCCAATGTCGATATAGAGAAGTTGTTGGATACCAATGCTTTTGACTTCCGTCAGACCGAGGCCGGAGCAGGCTGGATCCGCGGTATCGAGAGCGATGTCCATGAGGAGGAACATCACCATGAACATCATCACGAGCATGACGAAGACGAGCACCATCACGACCATGAGCATGACCACGACCAAGACCACGAAGGCCATCATCACCATCATCATGACCACGAAGGCGGCGAGGTCGAGGAATATGGAATCGGCACGTTCGTCTATTACCGCCGCCAGGCATTTGACCTGAACAAATTCGACTGGTTCGTGAGCAAGCGGCTGCCGAAGAGCGTCATCAGGGCTAAAGGACTCTGCTACTTCTCGGACAATACCGACATGTCATGTCTTTTCGAGCAGGCCGGAAATCAGATTATGCTGCGTGAGGCCGGACAATGGTATGCCACAGCGCCGGAAGAGGAACTTATCCGCATGATGCGTCAGGACCCGACTATCATGAAAGACTGGGATCCGCACTATGGCGACCGCATGCAGAAGATTGTCTTCATCGGCCAGAACATGGATAAAGAGCAGATCTGCAAGGATCTGGACACCTGCCTTGTCGAGGACTAACTTCCGTAACGAATATGAACTGCCCCGGGAAATGTAACAATTTCCGGGGCAGTGTCTATTATCACGTTACTAAGTTACCAAATCCCTGGACAGGTGGAAAAAACCTGTTGAAGAGGACGCGGGAGGGTAAGCGCAGCGGTCCGCATGTTTTTCTTACTGCAACCAAGATTTGGTACCGCTTAAAACGTTTTTCCGGAACCAAATGCCATAATATTCACGTTTGGTACCGTCTAAAACGTTTTCTCGGAACCGTTTGCGAAATTACAGCCCCGCAAGCACGTGGTCTGCCTTGATCTTGTCAATGATGCTGCACACGACCTTGAAGATGCGGCTGTAATGGCAATAATTTGCCGGGGTGATGAAATTCACCCTGCCCTGGCGCAGAAGCTTCTCCGCAACCACCTGTTTCTCAGGCTTGTCCGGATTGTACACGGCGATCGAATGGCCGCCGAACATGCTGACGATTTTCATGCATGGCACATCGGTCTCTCCGTCGCCGACATATATCATCTGCGTGAACGGGATACGCTTCTTGTCCTCCGCCATGCTCTCATTTACCTCCTTGGTATCACGTGCACTGAAAATGCCCTTGTTTATCTTGAAGATGAACTGCGTCTTGGCAGTGTAGTCGACCGAGATTCCCGGCCACTCCGCCTCACCTTTCTGGTCATAGATGAAAGAACTGGCGAAAATATGCTTGAACTCCTTGGCTATCGGGCAGCCCTCGATAATCTCTTTCAGTCCGGAAGAATTGATGTAGTGCTCCACCTTCACTCCATGCGACCTGCCATATTCATTCACGAGGTCGAACCATCCCGTGACCCCGTCGAACAGCTTGATGTCCTTGCCGAATTTCTTGAACTCGCTGCGTTTCAGGCGGATGCCGTTGTTCTTCGCCTCATCGAACATCAGCTTCATGTACGCAAGAATGTTGCTGGCATCCTGGCCGGCAGCGATGCCGTCGCTCATTTTCCAGAACTCCTCCGGCGTCTTGCCGATAGCCTGGATGAAACCGAATTCCTGCATGTTGCCGGGAGAAAGAGTCCCGTCAAAATCATAAATCAGAGCTACAATTGGCTTTCTTCTCATAGCTTTTGTGTAATCAATCGCTCTAATATAGCGAAAAGTTGTTAAATTTGCGAAAATTAGAATTTTATGGAACATTATTTTTCGCGACTTCAAAACGCAATTCGCCTATACTGGGAAAAACCTGCTGTAGGCAACTATAAAGGCGAAACATTTTCATACGGGCAACTCGCCACACAAATAGAAAAATTCCACATATTCTTCGAAGCCTGTGGCATCAAGAAAGGGGAACGAATCGCAATCTGCGCGAAAAATACTGCCAGAATGGCCGTGTCCTTCCTTTCGGTCAACACCTATGAGACGGTGGTCGTGCCGATTCTCTCCGATTTCACACCGGACAGCGTGAACCACCTCGTCGACCACTCCGAGAGCGTCATCCTGTTCACTGACAATGATATATGGGCGAAGCTCGATATTTCCAAGATGCCTCTCCTGCGCGCCGTAGTCAGTGTCAATGACTTTACGCTTCTCTATGCCGCCGAAGAGTCCATCAGCAAGGCATTCGCATCCGTTCCGGAACTCTTCTCCGCGAAATACCCTATGGGATTCACCGGCGAAAACGTGAATTACAATACCGAAAACTGGGACGATCTCGACATCATCAACTACACCTCGGGAACGACCAGTGCGCCTAAAGGCGTGATGCTCACATACAAGGCCATCAGCGCGACCATCGACTTCGGCCAGAGGCACATTCCGTCATCCGACAAGTTCACGATGGTTTCAATGCTGCCGATGGCGCACATGTACGGCCTCGTGTACGAATTCCTGTACCCGCTCTGCAACGGTACAAGCATCACCTTCCTCGGCAAGACACCTTCACCGTCATTGCTCCTTTCAGCGATGCACGACGTAAGGCCGTATCTTCTCATCACGGTTCCTCTCGTCATGGAGAAGGTTTACAAGAGCGCCCTCAAGCCGGTTCTCGACAAGCCTGTGATGAAAGTTCTTACGAAGATTCCTGGCATCAAGTCATTGATATTCAAGAAAATCAGAGTAAAGCTCCTGACAGCCCTCGGAGGAAATCTCCAGATGATAATCATGGGTGGCGCACCTCTCAATCCGGAGGTTGAGAAATGCTTCAAGAAGATCGGACTTCCGTACACCGTGGGCTACGGCATGACCGAGGCGGCACCGCTTCTTGCTTACGAACCATGCACTTCGTATGTGCCCGGCTCATGCGGAAAAGCCGTGGATTGCGCTACGGTACGCATTGACTCCGATGACCCTCAGCACGTGGTCGGCGAAATCCAGGCGAAGGGAGCGAACATCTGTCTGGGTTATTACAAGAACCCTGACGCGACATCTGCCGCCTTCACCGCTGACGGTTTTCTGAAGACCGGTGACTTGGGAATCATTGACGCTCAAGGCAATATCTTCATCAAGGGCCGCAGCAAGAGCATGATTCTCAGCGCAAACGGCCAGAATATCTACCCGGAGGAGGTCGAGGCCGTCGTGAACAACCAGGACTATGTAGTCGAGTCCGTCGTCGTCGACCGCGCAAGCAAGCTCGTGGCCCTCGTCTACCTCGACCATGACGCCATCCGCAAGGCCGGCCTCGATGACGAGACCATCGCCGACATTCCGGAAAATATCAGGATCAATGCCAATAAAGCATTGCCTTCCTACAGCCAGCTCCAGAAAGTCGAGGTAATGGACAAGCCGTTCGAGAAAACCCCTAAGATGAGCATCAAGCGCTTCATGTACAAATAGTTGTGTTCAGTGCAACGTATAATTGATTGTACTTGCACTTCTTGCATGCTTTTTCCATCATAACGCAGATGCGTTCCGTCCACAGAAGCCATTTAAGGCAGATATCGCCTTTTCCTTTGCGGTAACGGGAGCTGTCAACGGCACCGCTTTCCAAGACCGTTTCTGTGAAACCATCTGGTCTGATTCCAGGCGAAGATTTGAAATGCGCCGCTCCCATCCTGACAATAAATGGATTGTGACTCGAAAGGATGATTGCGGTTGCAATGATCAGAAGTATTCGTTTGAGCTGAAGGCGGAACGATGCGACAAGGATGTTGCAGATGATTTCAAGTATCCGTGGCTTGTCACTGTCGAAGGCAGCCGGGATATCATGCCGGAAGGCAAACTGCTCGTCTCTTTTTACAAGGAAGGCAAGAAAACCGACTGACAATTTGTCACGATTGTCGCTATTGGAACGTTATTTGACCTTTTACAGACCGTCCGGTCAGCCGGGCGGTCTTTTGTATGCCGCCGCATTGACCGGATTGAAATTATTGATATTAAATAAAATAAATATTATGGCAGAGGTAAAAGGTAAAATCGGCGTCACCACGGAAAACATTTTTCCGGTGATCAAGCAATTCTTGTATTCGGACCATGAGATTTTCCTGAGGGAACTCGTGGCAAATGCTGTCGATGCTACGGAAAAGATAAAGGCATTGGCATCTTCCGGTGACTTCAAGGGAGTTCTGGGCGACCTGTTCGTGAAGATTGAACTCGATGAAGACAAGAAGATTCTCAGAATCATTGACCGCGGTATCGGTATGACCGAGGAGGAAGTCGACAAATACATAAACCAGATTGCATTCTCCTCAGCAGGCGAATTCCTGGAGAAATATAAGGACCAGATCGGCAATATCATCGGACATTTCGGACTGGGATTCTACTCCGCATTCATGGTTTCCAAGAAAGTGACCATCGAGACATTGTCATGGAAAGACGGCGCAAAACCGGTGATGTGGTCTTGCGACGGCAGCCCTGAATATGAGATGGGCGAGTGCGGGAAGGCAGACAGAGGCACGACCATCACATTGTACCTTGACGATGATTCGGCAGAATATGCAACTAAGGGAAAAATCGGGCAGCTGCTTGGCAAATACTGCAAGTTCATGCCGTTCCCTATCGTGTTCGGCAAGGAGCAGGAATGGAAAGACGGCAAATATGTCGATACGGATAAAGACAAGGTTATCAATACAGTAGAACCTTTGTGGACACGCAAGCCGGCCGACCTGAAGGAAGAAGACTACATGAACTTCTACAAGGCGCTGTACCCGACATACGAGGATCCGCTTTTCTATATCCATCTGAACGTGGACTATCCGTTCCACCTGACAGGTATCCTGTATTTCCCTAAGATCAATGACAGGATGACCGTCGAGAGGAACAAGATCCAGCTCTATTGTAACCAGATGTTCGTTACTGACCATGTCGACGACATCGTTCCGGACTTCCTGACGCTGCTCCATGGCGTTATCGACTCTCCGGACATTCCGCTGAACGTCTCCAGAAGCTACTTGCAGAGTGATTCCAACGTGAAGAAGATTTCAGGCTACATCACCAAGAAAGTAGCTGACAGACTGGAAGATATCTTTACCAATGAGCGTAAGGCCCTGGAGGAGAAATGGGATAATCTGAAGCTGTTCATCGAATATGGCATGCTCTCCGATGAGAAATTCTGCGAGAGGGCAATGAAGTTCGCACTGCTGAAGAACACGGACGGCAAGTATTTCAGTTTCGATGAATACCGCAAGGCTATCGAGACAGAGCAGACCGACAAGGACAAGAAGGTGGTTTATCTGTATGCTACTGATACTGAAGCACAATACTCGTTCATCGAGGGTGCCAGGAACAAGGGCTACGATGTGCTCCTGATGGATTGCGAGCTGGATTCACACTATATCAACCTGCTGGAGAGAAAATTTACGGACTGCAGGTTCTGCCGCGTGGATTCCGATGCCATCGACAATCTCATCCCTAAGGAAGACAGGACCAAACCGGAGTTGTCCGAGACCGAGAAGAACGATCTTTCCGACCTGTTCAAGGCAGTGCTGCCTAAGGACTACGATTACTATGTGACGGCTGACAATCTCGGCAAGACCGGCGAGCCTATCCTCATAACACAGAATGAGTTCATGCGTCGTTACCGGGAGATGAGCAATATGGGCGGCGGTATGAATTTCTACGGCAAACTGCCTGCCTCATACAATATTACCGTCAATGTTGAGAATCCTCTCATCTCGCAGATTCTTGATGCGGAGAAAGCCCAGGTTAAGCCGCAGGAGGCCGTGGCAGATGCTGATCCGGAGATCGTAAAGGCCGGCGAGGCCAAGGATGCTACCGATGAGCAGAAGAAGGCTGCTGAGGATGCCAAGGCTGCCGCACGTGAGGCCAAAGATGCCGCTTATTCTGTGCACAAGGCTGATATCGAGGCATTTGCAGCGCAGAATGAAGCACTCCAGCAGATTGCTGACCTGGCTCTTCTCGCCAACGGACTCCTGAAAGGCAAGGCATTGAGCGACTTCATTGCCCGCAGCCAGAAGGTAGTCAGCGACGCTTATCTGAAATAAGAGATAGCCTGTGATTCTGGTGGGTTGATTTTATTATAGCGGTACGACAACACCAGCCTGCATAGAAAACAAGGTGTCGTACCACGTGGTATAAGACTTGACAAGAACATTGCCGCTTCGGGACTTCCATGAATACGGGACGAGAGACATCCGCGGTTCTAGGAAGAGACCGAAATGCGGGGCAAGATTGAAACGGAATTGGATTCCTCCGGTGAGCCCGAGATAGAGCCTCCGTATGGTATATCCGTCATCCGGCTTCCAAATCAGACCCGCTTCGGGACCGAGAAAAACCGGCATTGAAAATACCTGACTGCTACGCCTGCGCCAGTAGAGAGTTTCGAACATGAGCTCCTCCCTGACGCCGGCGTAGTGGCATTTCAGCTGCCTACCGTCATTGAACCCCTTCCAGATGTCGCCGCCGTAAAAGCCTGACAATCTGAGAGAAAGCGGTTCTGAAAGCAGACGCGTGTATGAAATGTTGACACTCTCGCGCGCCGAAGGGAAGTAGCCGACGGTCTCGCCGGTGATGTCGGCAAGCTGGAACTGGATTCCGCCCGAAAATGAAACTGACGCATCACGGACGAACCAGGCCCCGAAACTTTCCGGAGCGGCTGACGTATGCCTGTTGAAATATTTGTGCACCCCGAAATTGAACCCGTAGCCGAGGTGGCATCGGTCGGGGGATGAAGTGCCGTCCATCCTGTCGTTTCCCAGCATCAGTCTTGGCGTGAAGAACAAGTCAGTTTCGTGGGCTATGCGAGCGCGGAAATCAATGCCGAAATTCACCATGAGTGCAGCGGAATAAGTGCCGGAAGTCCTTACAAGCCCCACTTCGGCGCCCTCTATGCTGGAAATGTTGAAAACTCTGGAAGGGGAGTAGCCGAAGAAATAGGAAGTCCAGTCGAAATGATGAGACACGCCGACACCGGCCCTCCAGACACGCACTCCGTCAGCACTGCGCCTGAACTCGGAAAAAGTCCCGTCGATGCTCACGGCGTTCAGCGGGGTGAACATCTTTCCCACGGAAAATGAAACGCAAGGCCCTGAGGAGTAGCCGGATATGGAATTCCGGAACAGTCCGCAGGTCCCGATGCCGCCCCGGATGAAAGTATTGTCCATGAAAGTGTTGGACACAAATGCTTCATTCTGAGGACGATAACGTTTCTGCATGCTGTATTCCAATGCATTGAAACTGGTCGTGTCTATCTCCTGCGCCGACTGCGCCGACATGGCAAGCGGCAGGAGAAACAGCGCCGTCGCTGCGAAAATGATTCTATTCCCCGTTCTCATATCTGTCTCGTGCACTTTTCATTATGGTCTCGACAATATCCCCGTCGCCTGCGGCAATGTCGATGTACGACGAATCCTTATGGAAGCATGCCACGAGGTAGTCCTCCGACGCCATATCATCCATAAAATCCTGGGTACGGGCACCTTTGCGCCCATAAATCACCGCCCAGAGGTAGTCTGTCAATGCCGAATTGCCCGGCAGCGCTGACATGGCTTCCTCCGCCAGCGAGTCATAAGTCTTCGTGTTCATCGCAAGACAAAGCACGACCTTGTTCAGCGGCGAACTTTCTGAAACCGTCTCGAAAACCTCTCTGGCACGTCTGCGCTGCTCCGGAGTGTTTCCGCCCTTGTAATAACCGCCGAGACAGAGGGCATAGGCCCGGACAAGACGGTTCCTGTCATTGTCAGGAAGAATGTTCGTGAGCTGACCCGCCTTACGGAAATTGTTGGTCATCACGTACATGATCATCTGGTTCGCGACGACCGCCTCCGGATTCACGATTTCATACCCGTTTCCGTTCATTCGCATCAGGTGATAATTCACCACAGGAGTCTGAAGGTCAATGAAATCGCGCAGAATGGTCGTGTCCGCCACGCCGCGGGCAATATATGATGCCGCCAGCGAATTCGCCGCCAGAATCCATGGCCGTCCGTTCGCTTCGATGGACTCGTCGTAGGCCCGTTTATATAGCTTTTCCAGTTCTTCCGGCTCCTTGACCAGCTGGAACAGATGCCAATACTCATACAGCGCGAATTTCTTGCGTCCGCTCCGGTAATCCTCATCATTGCGGTAGCGCTCCAGAATTTCTTCCGGCGTCAATTCCCTGAAAATCTCGTAGCCGTACTGGTAGCGGACCGAACGCAGCCGCGGCAGATAATTCACGATAAGGCTGCGGTAGTAAGGCAATGCGCGGATTTTCCCCCATTGCCGGTCCGGTGTCCCGGGATTGTTCGAGACAATGTCCCTGATGGCTTTCGCTTCCACCATCAGCGAGTCGGCTTCCAATAGTTCAGCGACCGCGGTCCAGGGCGCCACGGTAGCCGTAGTAGTCATGTAAACTCTGTCGCGCACATTCTTTGGCAGCACCGAAACTATCTGGTTCAGAGCGTATTCCATTCGTTCTTTCGCAAGGTTCATGTTTCCGGCGTAAGGTCCGTCCGGGGAAGCCGTACCTGTGATGTGGAACTCCTTCAGCTGTGAGCCCTCGCCATGGATAATGTCCAGCAACACGGATTTCACGGAGTCAATCTGCCGGCGGCCCTCCTCGTCATCGGCTGCAAGCTGCGCCTTTCCCACCATGAAATTCAATGACATGTTGCCCGCCGTGTTACGTTTCTCCCTTTTCGCACGTTCACGATATTGTTCAGGGTCAAGCATATACGGCTCCATTGAATATTCGAGAAAACGGAGCGGACGTCTCAGGCGCGACGATGCCAGAAAATACTCCTTCTTGAAGTAGGGGAGATTGTAGTCCTCCAGCTGGATGATGCCCTTTACCTGATAGTTTTTCGAAGGATTTTCCAGATAGATGGTATCTGACCAGTTCACGATTTGTGCGGCAGAAGTGAGAGTGTCAGGTGAAAGCCATCTGTTAAGCGGGTCATTGTCAGCATTGTAATTCATCCTGCGCAGCTGGGTGACGCGATACTCCTGGCCGTCCATGACGGTCGGCTTCAGGTAGCGCAATGTGTCCTTGGTCACGCCGTCTATCAATATCGGCTGGACGATCATCCTCGCATTGGTCTTGCCGCTGTTTTCCGGCAGGGCAATGGTGCTTCTTGCCTTCAGCCAGTTGCCCTCGATATCTCCTTGAGGGTCAAGCACTCCGACCTGGTCGCGCACCGCGGTTATGGTACTGGTGCGGATGTAGTTGCCCATCTCGATTTTCACATTGATTTCGAGTCGGTAGTTCACTTTCTCCAGCACGGCCGGCTTCATGTCAGCCTTGAAAATCAGCGCTCCGGTCTCCGGAATGGTGATTTCGTAATAGCCGTTGTCGTCGGGAAATGCCTGTGCGTCAGGAGCCACGAACGTGTTTTCATCGCCGTCCATCTGCTTCTTCACATCCTCCGCCTGCGCGACGGTATTGAATCCATAGACACTCACCGACACCTGTTTCAGGTCAATCGGCTTCCCCGTGGTCTTGTCGACTATATGCCCGGTGACACGCTTCATCTCCTGCGCCCCGAGCGGCAGCGCAAAAAGCTGAAGTGCCAGCAGCAATATGGTCAGGCATTGTCTCATCTATCTTATTATGTATATGAAAGTTACGCCGAGATTCATCGGCATCAGCTTATAGCCTTTCGAGTTGTGGGTGTCGCCGTCCAGGTCACCGAAATCGTCGTAACGGCTGGCGCGTCGCTGTCCGAATCCGACCACTCCGAGGCCGCCCGAAAACTCCAGCCCCCAGCGCTGTCCCAGCGAAAGCACGTACCCGCCGGTAAGACCTACGCCTCCGGCAATGCCCTTGTAGCTCCGGTCGCCGATGGTCATGTCATACTTGGTGAACAATCCCGCAATGCCCAGAAATTCCCTCACGAGAGGCCTGCCGCCCAGCCACCACCTGAATTGAGGCTGCGCCGCAATAAGTTTCGAGTCAATGCCATAAGGTTTCCAATGCCCGAAGACATCGAGCGACAGCGAACTGTGCTCGCCGGTCACCATTTCCAACCCCAGGTCAGGAGTCAGCAGGATGTCGTTCAATGCATTGGAACGTATGGCAATTTGTTGTGCATCAGCGCGTTGCCCGAAGCCTATCATGACTCCGAGCAACACGGCGGATGCTATCAGATATTTTTTCAACTGTCCCAATGTCAGATTTCTTTGCCCGGGGTCGGATTGGTTCCGGGTATCCATTCCGTCAGTCCTGTCTCCACGATGGTGATTTCCTGCGGATTGTTGATTGTTACAGTGAAATAGTAGATGTAGCCGGCATCGTATTTCGTGCGGCCGTCAGTGCTTCCGAGCGGAATTTCGACAGTGCTCTTGTTGGCGCCGTCTACAGTGAGCGTGATGGCTGACGTGTAATTCCTTGCCGGCATCGCCAAGATAGTGCAGAGGTCTGATTCCTGGGTTGTAGGAGCCACGTCGAGGTCTGTGAAACCGATGCTTCCGCCATCTTCACTGCCGGTAAGCACACCTGACTGCTCTCCCTTGCTGTCCGCGATACAAAGTGACGCCGTGGAAGAGGTGTTGGTAATCTGCATTCCGGTCACCTTTACATCATAATTCTCGATATCATTGTCCTTTCCCACTATGCGGAACACGAGCGCCGTCAGGAGGTGGCGGTACTGGAGCTTCGGATAGTATTGGGAATCGACGCCGTCGAGTTTTACGGCGCGGCAATAAGCTGCGTTGTAGCCTGTTAAGCCATTGTAGTCCTCAGCTACGGAACTTGCCCAGAGGATGTCCGTGTTGCCGAGCTTGTAGGTGATGCGGTATGCACCGTCATTGACAGCGGCTGTCTGCTCATCGGAATTCTTGTACGGATAGTAGCTGTAGAACGAGTATGCGTACTTGTTTCCGAAAGGGTAGTAAATCTTCGGTGAGAAGATTACCGCGCCTGTGGAAGTGGTCGTAACTCCCAGATTGTCAATGAGTATGGAGCCGTCGAGGTCGGTGCTCCATGTGACAGGAGTCGCGTCGCTCTGCTTTTCGGCCACACCGACTACGCCCACGTCGAGGGTGTTCATCACGCTTCCGGTGACGAGTCCGTGCCGTATGGCTTTGGTGGTGGCGTCAATGTTGGTCGCGGAGCCGAAAAGCACGGGAACCTGACGGCTTTCGTCATGAATCCATGCGTTCTCGTCCTCCGGACCTTGCTTGCCGCAGCCCGCGAAAGCGATCACCGCCAATGCTGTTGTATAAAAGAGCTTTTTCATAATTACATCAAATCCGGATCGATAGTGGTAGAACCGCCATCTTTCCAATCCTCAAGTTCAGCAGTAATCTTGACCTCTTCAAGGCCGTAGATGACAATCTTGATCTTGTATGAATAGCCTGCCTCGAATTTGGTCGCACCCTCCGGAGCGTTTTCGATATTGGCAATGTTCAAGGTCCATTCCTGCGGGTCAATCTCTGTGTTCACGCCATCCTGACGGGTGCTTACATAAATCTTGTAGCTTTCCTCGCCAGGGATTACCATAACGCTCTCACCGATAGCCTTGTAGTTAGTCTTTCCTGCTGCATAAGCGTCAGGTTTCACCTCTGTGAGAGCCTGGGTGCCGTTGACGCCTTTTTCCTGGAGAGCGAGTCTTGCTGTCTCTTCAACGACATCAGTAATACCGGTATTTGCGCCCACCACGGTGAGATTGCCCTTGAATTTGGATTCTACTCCGATGCCTGTAACAAAGATGTTGCTGCCTGCTTCTGAACCTGCCACGATTTCGAAAGTGAATCTTGCAAGCTGGTGTTTGAACAGGAGGTTAGGATGTACACCGCGACGTGCGGCGAATGCGCTGTATGCCTTGTCCACGCTTACCTCGTCAGTCTTGCCGGCTGCGTCAATGTCAGTTTTCTGGTCAGCTTTTGCAAGCATAAGGTCCTGTGAACCATTGATTTCGAATGGGACTGCTACGGACGCGGCAGTCTTTACAGGCTCTCCGGTAGCGGCATCGTCGATGTGATATCCATAGAAATCGTAATTCTTTCCGGTAACATAGTAGAACGGCTCATTGTCGTAAGCCGGATTGAGGACTGCAATTGCTCCCTTGTTGCCGTCAGCCGGTGCAGTAGCGCTTACATTGTCAATGAATGCAGCCTGGGTGAAATCGGTGACGGTCCTGTCATAGCCGTAGATTTTCAGTTCCTGGCTGTTCCAGGCCTTGTCTACTGCGCCCACGGATTTCACCTGGAGTTTCGGTGATGCTGCAGAGAAGAGTACCGGGACAGGATTTCCGTCTTCAAGAGGATCCGTAATTTCCGGAGGAGTGGTCTGTCCGTTTTTCGTGCAGGATGCCAACGCTACGATGGCAGCAGCCGCGAATAATTGATACTTTTTCATAAACGTTTGATTTTAAAGTTGTTATATTATTTCAATTTATCTTCTTCGTCCAATATTATGCTTCCTCCCGTGCCCCATGGCTCGACTTCCACATTCGGTCTGATGTCCATCATTCCGTAAATCGAAAGTCTCACCACATATTGGCTTCCTGCCTGGAATCCGGATGCCGAGCGGATGGTGAAAGAGGACTTGGTATGATATGTCTGCCCCTTCACTTCTTTCATTTCCATGTTTACTTCATATTCCGTGTCAGGCGCCACCAGCAGTGACCCGCCGACCTGGACATGAGGCCGTTCGTAAAGCACGTCCGTAAAATCCCCCTGATAATCAGTATGATATGTGTCTTGTTTCAATGCACTGCCGTCCCGTTCCCTCAGGCTGAGTTCTCTGTAGTTCTTGTCAGATGAGAAGTCCACACCCAGTTTCGATTCGTCGCGGCTCACGACCGTGAATGTCCCGGATGTCTTGGATTTCACTGTTATGGAGTTCACCATCACGGTGTTGGAACCGTCGGAAGCAGGATAGATCTCGAATCTCAGTCGTGTCAGATGGTGGACGAATTCCAGCCGCGGATTGATGTTCCTTCTGGCTGTGTATGAACTGAATGCGTATTTCCGTATGAGTGATTTTTCCGTTTCGGAATACAATGTCCCCTTGAAGACGTCGTCCTTCAGCGGCGCCTTTCCGGTCATCAGGTCCATGCTTCCGTCTATCGTGACCGGCAATGTTATCTTGTCCTTGCCGCGTTGTACGGCTGTCTGCGGAATGTTCAGATTATCAATGTAATAAGCATGGAAATCATAGATTTCGCGGCCATTCGGATAATACACTTCCTTGTCCGAATCCGCCCATGTCAGGTAGCCGTCGGAACCGTCATAATAAGCCTTTCTTCCTGCCGTCCATCTGGAATTGTCCACGGAAGCGTCTATCAGACAGCCGTTTCCGGAAACAGCTGTGCTTGCGAATGATGAACCGTCGCGGTTGAAAGCATACACATATATATTGACATCGGCCCATTGCCTGCCGTCGGCATCATCCACCGCCCCGCTGCCCCTGGTATATGACAGGCCCGAATTGCCGACACCGACCAGGACAGGCACGGGATCCCCGCCGCCGAAATCGTCGAAATCGCCGTCCGTCACACCGCGCCAGGAGTTCTGGCAGGATGCGAAAAGTACCAACAATGCGGATATGAGCCGTGCCTTTTTCAATTTTTATACTTCATCTCAAGTTGTCACTCGTTCGAAGGCTGTAATCCCAACGCACGTTTTTCACGTTACCCTCACCCTAAATCCCTCCCCTCGGGGAAGGGACTTACCATCGCCCTCTCGGGCTCTATGAGCCGTGACTTTTTCAATGTTTATACTTCAATGTCAATGTAACCGCTGTCAAACCAATCTTTTACGCCGTCGTTCCCGCCTTCGCTGCTGAAACTGTCTGCGCCTATTGTCAATGCTTCCGACAATTCCAGCCGGGCTTCTTTCTTGGCAATGCGCCGTCCGTCCGACCCGGGCACGGATTCCATCAGTGATGCGGAAGTTATCTTGTTTCCAATATTGATTGCAGGGTACAATACCTTGGTTATGCCATCTTTCCTGGCTGTGATGTTCAGTCTGAGGATTCCCGGACCGGTGCGCAAGCTGCTGTTCGCTGACGGAAGGATTCCAGGAACCGCGACCGTGCCTTCGTAACCATAGGAGGATTTTTTCAATGCGAAGATGACTCTTGCCAAATCATTTTCCTCCACTTCTCCAGTGAGAAGGGAGAAAGTCGCCGGAACGCCTGACAGTTCAGCAGTTACGGATATGATGCTGACTCCGTTTTCCGGCACCAGCTTTACTGCAAATGTGAGTTTCTGCTGCAGCGGCTCCATGAAGAAGCGGAAGGTGTTTTCCCTCGTGTCGGAAACATCGTCCTTTCGTGAGGCTGTCCAGACTGGTCCTGGCGTGCGTATGAAACGGTAAGCCGAGTTGAAGTCAATTTTCGAATCGCCCCTCATGGCTGTCAGTTCTTCTTCCGGCAAGTCCTTTACCGTCGCCTTGAAATCTCTCACCGAAATGGTCTTGTCCTTCATGAAGCGCTGTGCGCCTGAAAGTGTGTAATTGTCTTTGTCACAATGATATGCCAGCATTACATAGTGACCATATTCCGCATATTCGCGGTGGGTGACCACAGTGTCATCCTTTTCTATGGTGTAAGGCAGGAATGCCCCTTTGGAGTCCGTTTCGTATGAATATTTCAGGATGTCCGAGACCTTGTTCATCGCGATGTATACCGAATCGGGGAGTGCCGTACCTGAAACCTTGTCCCAGGCAATGTCAAATCCGATCTCGGCTTCATCCGAGGTGTCGTCAGCGGTTTTCAAATCCAGTCTGACGCAGGATTGCATCGTCATTGCGATTAAAAAGAGTGTTGCCGCAATGAGGTCTGTCATAATTCGTTTCATCCGGCTACCTCCTTTTCTTTTTCTGCTTTCTTTTCGGCCTTCTTCTTCGCCTTCTTCTCTGCTTTCCTTTCCGCTATCTTTTCGGCCTTCTGCTCGGCTGCAAGCCTCTTGGCCTCTTCCGCCTCCTGCTTCAGAATCAGTTTCTGCGAGTCGACTTTCTTGTATTTCTCCTTGATGGACAATGTCCTGAATACGAAGCAAGCCTTGACCTCCGAGAGTACAGGGAACGGGCACAGATGCCATCCCTTGGATTTGCCAGGCGCTTCGATGTAGTCCGTATTGCTGCGGTTCATCGTGTATCCGTCATAGGATGTCACAGCGAGTCCGGCAGCCACGCCGAGTTCGAAGTCAATGGCGAAATGCCTGTATGTATAAAGCGGAAAGTCATATCCGAACAATGCTCCTGCTCCGAAAAGCGGTCCCTGGATGCCATATTTGCCCGGTTTGATGGAGTATGTGCCGCCGCTTGCGTAGCCTCCCAGGAAGAATGCCCTCTCCCTTGTCGGCTTTGCGTTCCCTTCTTTCGGCTTCATCCTGAACCATTTACGGAATTCCGGGCGTATTTCGAACATGTTGAAGACCAATGCCGGCGGTACGCTGTGCCATGTGTCCCAATTGTATTTGGCAGTGAGTCCCAGCGACCAGCGGTTGTACGGCGATGAAGAAACGTCGAATTCCACATTGAAATTCGGTACGGTGCAGAGCAGTTCCAATGCATTGGCCCTGAAGCTCCAGCGGTCGAGGCCCGTGATTCGGTCAGAGACTTTAGCGGCAGCGCTTTTGGCTTTGGTCGTGGTTGTGGCTTTTGTTTTGGCTGCGGTTACGTTTGTGGTTGCGCTTGCGGTTATGCCAGAGCCCGAACGCCCTGACCCGTCATTTTGGGCCAAAAGAACGCGCGTAGAGAAAAACATGGCCAATGTGACCATAATGTATATCTCTGCCTTTTTCACTTAACTGTTCTAAACAATCATCCCAGTTTAGACACAACCCGCCCCATATGGTTTAGAAATTTCCTGAAAAATTTCCAAACTATAGGCAAGTTTTTCAAAACATCTTTTTAGTTCGCAAATATAATAATTTTTCGTTTTTGCAAAATAGGCGACGCCAAATAGTCCTGATTCTAATTCGGAAACCGGAGAGGGTAGGACTTTAAATTGAATAAGTTGGCGGCCTGCCAACTTGTTCAGTTTTTTTTGCCGCGTCCCGCCGGTGTAAACCTGGAGACGCTTGCCGCGTCCCGCCGGCGCTACTCCTTGATTTTAGAGTCTATGATTATGGTGACAGGGCCGTCATTTATCAGGGCGCATTGCATGTCGGCGCCGAAAACACCTTTCTGGACAGGGCGGCCGGCGATTTCTGCCAGTCTGGCGCAGTATTTTTCGTATAGGGGAACTGCCAGGTCGTGGCCGGCGGCACGTATGTATGAGGGCCTGTTGCCCTTTTTGGTGGAGGCGGTGAGCGTGAATTGTGACACGGCCAGCAATGCGCCGTCCACGCTTGTCACGTTGAGGTTCATCACCCCGTTCTCGTCATCGAAGATCCTCATCCCCACGGTCTTCTGGGCCAGCCATTCCATATCTGCTTCTGTATCACCGTTTTCCACGCCCACCAGAATGAAAAGTCCCTTCCCGATGCTGCTTACCACTTCTCCGCCAATGCTTACTGACGCTTCCTTGACCCTCTGTATAACTAGTCTCATGTTTATTCGATTGTTATATTCTCTATCCTCACCTGGAAGGTACCTGACGGGGCATTGACCTCTGCGATTTCCCCGAGCTTCTTGCCCATCAGCGCCATGCCTATCGGCGATTTGCATGAAATCTTGCCGTTCTGGAGGTCCATTTCGTGGGGACTCACGACGGTGTAAGTCATTCTGACATTCGTCGCGAGATTCGTGAATTCCACTTTGCTGAGCAGTGAAATCCTGTCCTTCGGCAATGCTTTCGTGTCGATGATTCTTGAGTAGTCCAGCACCTTCTGCAGAAAACGGATCCTGCTGATGGTCTTCGCCTGGGCACGTCTTGCAGCGCGATATTCGAAGTTTTCGCTCAAATCGCCCTGTGCACGAGCCTCCGCCAGAGCATCCTTGATGCGAGGATACTCCTCATTTATGAGAAAATTTATTTCCGCAACTATTTCGTCGTAACGTTCCTTTGACAGATATTCCATATTTCCTACTTCCTCCCGCACTCGCGTACAAGCCCATGTATGTACTCCGTAATATCATCATTAATAAGCGATTCCAGCGTCGGCTTCATCCTGAACCTCCAGTAGAACGGCGAAATCGCAGGAACATTGATCCTCTCCTTTTCCGGATCTGCCATGCATAGCTCAGGCTTGAGCGAGAGATAATCCTGAAGCGGCAGGATTGCCAGCATTGACGCTGACTGGAGATGCATCATGATGATGCTGCGGGAAATATCCGGAGTGCAGTCGGCAGGAGCCTCGCCCTGTCTTCCCAGAACCTGGTTCCAGAAACGCTGCGTCACACCGCGGTCCTCTCTCCACCATGCTCTGAGCGGACTCATGTCATGTGTGGAAGTCGCACATACTGAGAGATATGGATAGTGCCATGTGTCGGCAAATTCACTGTGGGGGTCTTTCGGCATACGCTGGATTTCCAATGAAAGGATGCGCAGTTCCTTCATCACGTCAGGAACGCAATCCGGAATCATGCCCAGGTCTTCGCCGCAGGTCAGCATACGCGTGCTGGCTAGAAGGTCGGGCAGCTTGCGGAGTGCGGAATCGCGCCAGAAAGCATTGTGCCTTCTATAGAAGAAATCATCGTGCAGCCTGTTGAACGCATCTTTCTGCCAGTCCGGAAGGCGGCGGTAATGCTCCGTGTCCTGTCCGGCTATGCGCGGATGCCAATACCCGGGCTTGCGCGGATCTTCCAGGAAAAGCGTGTCCACACCATCGGAGGTATACCAGCCGGAATTGATATCGAAACCATTGTCAGCCAATTCTTTGGCACTATACGGCAGCGCCGGGAAGAAATGTCCCAGCAGACCGCTCTTCGCATTCGCCGGAATCTCCCAAATCCTGAAAAATCCGAGTATATGGTCAATGCGGAAGAAGTCGAAGTACTGCTCCATGTTCTTCAGCCTGGCTTTCCACCATGCGAAATTATCCTCCTCCATCTTGTCCCAGTTATAGGTAGGGAATCCCCACATCTGTCCGTCGGCGGAGAATGGGTCAGGTGGTGCGCCCGCCTGTGAATTCATGTTGAACTGTGACGGGTTCTGCCATGCGTCCACGCTGGTCCTGCTGACACCGATAGGGAGGTCACCCTTGAAAGCGACGCCGCGTTTCCTCGCATAATCCCTGGCCTCCACCAGCTGCTTGTGCAGATGGAACTGTACGAATGACTGATAATCAGCTTCTTCCCTGTTCTCTGCCAATACCGCAGCTGCTTTCTTGGCACTGTATGTGGCGTATTTGCCCCATTTGGTGGAATCGCCGGTTCCGGTCTTGTGCAGCAGAATCCTGAAAGCGCAGTAGGCATCCAGCCACCCGGCATTGTCCTTCAGGAATTCCTTATATTCGGCCGAGCCGCTGACCTTCTTCCATGTGGAAGCGAAAGCCTTGCGCATCAGCCTGTCTTTCTCCTGGTTTACTCTTTCGTAGTCAATCTCCGCAAGTGCTTCAAGTTCAGCTTTCAATGCCTTGTATTTGGCATCCCTGCGGACGCCTGCGTCCGGAAGATACACGAACTGCGGGTGCAATGCATATATGGAATTGGCACTGTATGGATATGAATCTTTCCATGTGCCCGTCATGGTGGTGTCATTGACCGGAAGCAGCTGTATTACACGCTGTCCGGTAGCAGCCACCCAGTCCGCAAGTTTCTTCAGGTCATGGAAGTCGCCGATACCGAAACTGTCTTCCGTCCTCAATGAAAAGACGGGGACTGCCGTACCCGCGCATTTCCATCCGCTGCGGTACATCTCCTGCGGAGTCACATCAGCATTGACATTGAACTTGGCGTCGTCCTGATTGATGCTGAACACCTTGTCGGCGAATGCCGAGGTGTAGAACGGCGCATCTGCCGGTGTGTCGGCCCATTGGTCATTGACCTCCACCGTTCCAGTTTTTCCTGCAGGCACGACATGGTCCCTCCATTCGCGGCGGAGACGTTTGCCGTCTTTCCAGCATTCATAATGATATTCCGTTCCTGCCTTTATCTTGCTGCCGTCAATGTCGATTTCCCAGACACCGCCCGGAAGGTATTGCATGTCAGCTCTTTCCTCGCCGAATACGAATTTGATTTCCTCTCCCCAGGAAGTCAGATATGTGATTTTGAATTTTCGTGTCATGTCGTTTGGTTTTGTGGTTTTCGACCGTAAAATTACATACAATTAACAATATCCGAAAATGACATGTAAGGTTTTTCGGATGAAAGGCGTTTTTTCCGAGATGAACCGCTGATTCTCAGCACGAAGTGTTCTCCATCCACTGGAGGAAATCATCGGAGCGGGAACGGCTGACCAGGATTTCGAAACTGCATTGCGGCTTGGCATTGATGCGTAGTCTGCCGCCTTGCAGTTTTATTATGCTCTGGACTGAGGCTGAGGAAATTATGCAGCCGCGGGAGATTCTGAAGAAACGTGACGGGTCCAGCTGTGAGGACAGGATGTCCAGGGACTGGTCCATGACGTATTTGGAACCGTCGGAGGTGAACATCCATGTGACCTTGTCTTCTGAAAGGAAGTATGCGATATCATTGACTGAAACAGGGAGAATCTTGTCGTTCAGGCGGACCATGAATTTCTGGCGGTAGCCGGTCTGGTGCTGGTTTCCTGCGAGTGACGAGAGGAGCGCGGACATGTCGGTGACGCCGGCGGAATTGCGGCAGCGCTGCACGGCCCTGTCCAGGTCCTCTTTTTCAATCGGCTTCAGAAGATAGTCTACACTATTGACTTCGAATGCTTTCACGGCATAGCTGTCATACGCCGTGGTCATCACTATCTTGGCGTCCACGTTTATCTGACGGAAGATGCTGAAGCAGTCGCCGTCGGAAAGCTCCACATCCATGAAAATGATATCCGGATTGTGGGATTTCAGCCATTCGACAGTGCCGCTGACGGAACTTGTCATGCCGACAATTTCCAGGTCAGGGTAATATTTCTGCAATGTGCGGCTCAGATTGGCCTGTGCCATCGGCTCGTCTTCTACTATCAAAACTTTCATTGTCATATCTTCATGTGGTTTTCGGGGCCGGCAGGAGAGGCAGCGATACGGAGTATGTATCTCCGTTGTCGTTTACCTCTATGTCCTTGCCTGACAGGTCGATATATTGCTGGCGTATGTAGTTGAGGCCGACTTTCGTGGACTCTTCCGACGCCGTCATCTTAGGTGACTTGTTGTTCGTGACGACTATCATGTCGTCGTGTACGCTTATGGTTATCAGAAGCGGGTTTTCTTGCGATACTCGGTTGTGCTTCATGGCATTTTCCAGGAGCATCTGGATGGAACATGGCACGACGCGGCACGACATGAATTCCTCAGGGACATCGGCATTGACCTCAAATCCGGAGGAGAAGCGGACTTTCAGCAGGTCGGCATACATTCCGGTGAATGCCAGTTCGTCCCGCAGGTTGATTAGCTCCAGCACGCCGTTTTTCAGCATGTATCTGTAGACGCCGGCCAGTTTGTGAACGAAAGTGCTCGCGTCCTCGTTCTTGTTTTCGCAGATGAGACAGTCCAGGATGTTCAATGAATTGAACAGGAAATGCGGATTCACCTGCTGTTTCAGCTTCAGGTATTCGAACTGCGCCTTGTGGCGTTTCATCTTCTCCGCCTTCACGTCCTGATGTGCAACCCATACATAATCAGCCATATATGTCAATGCGTAGAACAGCATTTCCGCGATGAAGACCACAACGGCAGTCTCGGCTATGTTATGGAATGACGGAAGCGGATGTATCGAGAACGGGATGCCGCAGCTGACCGCAAGAGTGGAACCGAGTATGGCCAGGATCTGGAAGCATATGAGCGCGGACCAACGGGCGTATGACGGCTTCCCGGAAAGCCGCATCCTGGCGAACCTTACATATAATATATTGAGGCAGAGCAGAATGATGCAGACAGGGATGTTGTACAGCAGCTTGATCATGTTCCTGTACAATCCGCCGTCCGAGATGATGTTCATGTCGCTGAACGCGATGATGGCGAGCCTGAAAAGAAAGATGGTGCAGACTACGGCTATCAGCCATCTCATGCGGGGCATGCGCGTAGTGCCGGATAACAGGTGCAGCCGTCTGAGAATGTTGCCGACCAATATGGTTCCCCAGCCCAGCAATTCCGTAGTGAATGCCGTGGAACATGCGTGGACGACCCAATCAGTGCTGAAAAACATGCCTATCAGATTCGCGCCGGCGGTGCCGAGCAGGTAGCCCGTCACGTTTATGACAATGACTATTCCGGCGGTGAATTCCAGGTTCAGGTTCTTCTTGAGACAGACCAGGACTATCATCGCCATTGTGAGGATGGTGAGGAACAATTCATCGCCTATGCCCGCTTCTAAACAGACTATCGTGACCGCCGCATGAAGTGCCGCGAATATGTGTACAATGCCTGACGGCTTCATGATTCGTTTTCTCATATTGTCGTAAAGGTATGAAAAAATGACCGGATTAGGAAAAAAATCGTTTTTATTCGTCGGTTGATTTTTCCCGTCCGTCAGCCAATTCCGCCCGTCCGTCAGTTTCCATAATAAATATGAATATTTAATCAATAATTTTGCAAACGTTTTATAACAATGATTACGGACAATTCCGCAACCGCACGGACAAGATATAACACGGAAACCAATGAGCAAAAAACCGAAATTATCTTTTTGGCAGATATGGAACCTCAGCTTCGGGTTCCTGGGTGTCCAGATAGGATACTCTCTGCAGAATTCCAATACGTCCACCATCTTCGAGTCACTTGGCGCCGATGTAAGTCATCTGAGCTATTTCTGGCTTGCTGCCCCGTTGGCAGGCATGGTCATCCAGCCTATCGTCGGCATGTTCTCTGATGGTACCTGGACCAGATTCGGCAGACGCATTCCGTACATACTCGGGGGAGCATTGATCTCGACAATAGCATTGATGCTGATGCCTAACTGCCCGACTCTTCTGGCATTGGCACCGCTCGCGATGGGCGCGTTCATCCTCCTCTTCATGGACCTCTCCTTCAATGTCACGATGCAGCCTTTCAGGGCGCTCGTGGCTGACATGCTGGACGACTCGCAGAAGACGGAAGGCTATGTGGTACAGACATTTCTCATCAATATCGGTGCTGTGGTAGGTGCCGTGCTGCCGCTTATAATGACTTGGGTCGGAGTGAGCGACGAGGCTGTTCCTGGACAAGTTTCGTCCCACATCGCGTGGTCATATTATATAGGTGGAGCCATCCTGCTCGCTACCGTATTGGTCACCGCATTCAAAACCAAGGAATATCCTCCTAAAGAATTTGCCGAATACAACGGATTGGCAGAAGTGGAAGGACCGGCAGAGAAGACCGGTTTCATGACATTGCTCCGCAATACCCCTTCGGCAATGATCCGTCTGGGCATCACCCAGTTCTTCTCTTGGGCGGCATTGTTCATCATGTGGACATATCTGAAGCCAGCCATTACCGGTTCCGTGACTGATGGGGGAGTGCTCCTTTCGGAAGGCGCGACGCAGACTTGGGTGGGCGTGCTCAATGGCGTATATCCGATTCCTGCATGTATCGCGGCGCTTTTCATGACGAAATTGGCCTCCAGGTTCGGCAACAAGACTGTTTATGCTACCTGTCTGCTTTTCGGTGCCGTCGGTTTCGCCGGGCTGGTTCTCCTTAAAGACAAATATGCGCTCATGCTCCCGATGTTGTGCATCGGTATCGCCTGGGCAGGCATCCTCGCCATGCCGTACGCCATCCTTTCCAGGGCGGTTGACCCTAAACGCATGGGAGTTTACATGGGAATTTTTAACTTTACAATCACTATACCGCAGATTGTCATCGGACTTGCCGGTGGAGTTATTGTAAAGTACTGTTTCGGCTCCAATGCCGTCATGATGCTGGCGCTTGCATGTGTCTTCATGCTGCTCGCGGCTGTTTCAGTGGCATTTGTGAAAGAAAATTGACACGAAATACAATATTAACAAACTAATAACATTAAGGACCCTATGAACAGATTTTTATCTTTTATAGTAGGACTGATAGGACTATTCCTCATCATTCCTGACATGTCCGCCCAGAACGGATATGAGATAAAGGGTACCGTCATCGACCAGACCGGCCAGCCTGTAATCGGCGCGACCGTCCTGGAGAAAGGTACCACCAATGGCATGTCTACCGATACCGACGGCCAGTACACCCTGAAAGTGTCTTCGTCCGACGCCGTCGTGGAAGTCAGCTGTATCGGATACAAGACCGTGACCTTCGTCGCGAAATCGAATCCTGTTAAAATCGTCATCGAAGAGGATTCAATGTTTCTGGACGATGTGGTAGTCATCGGTTACGGTTCGGTCAAGAAAAGCGATATGACCGGTTCCGTTACCGCCATCAATGCAGAAGAAGTGAACCGCGGTGCGGTTACCTCACCTAGCTCCATGCTTCTCGGTAAGGTTTCCGGATTGAACATCACTCCTGCCAACGGCCAGCCGGGAGCTTCTTCCACCATCAGAATCCGTGGCGCAGCATCACTTACAGCGTCAAATGACCCTCTAATCGTCATTGACGGCGTTCCTGTCACCAAGGACGGAGGCGCAGGTATGGGCGACCCTCTCGCTACCGTGAACCCTAATGACATTGAGTCTTATTCTGTCCTCAAGGATGCTTCTGCTACAGCAATTTACGGTTCCCGCGCTTCCAACGGTGTGATCATCATCACTACCAAGAAAGGCTCAGGCAAGGGAATCCATGTAAGTTACAGCGGCAGTGTCTCTGCGAAGCAGAACAAGGATGTCATCAAGATGATGAACGGCGAGCAGTTCACGAACTATATCCAGGAATATCGTCCTGAAGCTGCCGGCCTCCTCGGTGTGGACGGTACAATGTACGATACTGACTGGCAGAAACAGATTTACCGTATCGGCGTGAATACCGACCATAACATCAGCCTTTACTCGGGGGGGGTAGTTCCGTTCCGTGTCAGCATGGGCTACAACCTCGACCAGGCTACCATCAAAGTCGGTGACAACCAGAGAGGCAACATCGACGTAAGCCTTTCTCCTAAATTCTTCGACGAGCATCTGTCAATCAATTTCAATGCTAAGGGCGTATACCAGCATACCAACTGGGCGAACAACCCTGTGGAGAGCGCTCTCTCATTCGACCCTACCAAGCCGATCTATTTCACGGATGCTGACGGCAACATTGACAAAACCGCCATTTCCAACGGTTACTGGAACTGGTTCAGTGCAGGCGTGCCTAATACGATGGCTGCCGCCAACCCTCTTTCTTCCGTTTATGACTATGTGAACTACGGTCACACTTATCGTGGTGTCGGCAACTTGCAGATCGACTACAAGGTCCATGGACTTGAGGCGTTGAGAGCAAACTTGAACTTGGGTATGGACATCGCCAGGACCAACGGTACCAAATACAATAAAGTCGGTACTCGCGGTTCACTCACCAGTGCTCCTGACCTCTATGAGAAGTATCAGAACTTCAACAAGAACATGCTTCTGGAGGCCTACCTCGACTACAACGAGACTTGGGGAAAGCACAATTTCAATGCGATGGCAGGTTATTCCTGGCAGCACAACTACATCAAGTACGAGAACTCCCAGTACTACAACAATGACAGGGAGACAGAGTACCATATCGCTCCGGTCAATGCCAAGGAGTATTATCTGATTTCATTCTTCGGACGTCTGAACTATAACTACGATTCGAGATATCTCTTCACATTCACCGCCCGTGGTGATGCATCCAGCCGTTTCTCTCCTTCGAACCGTTGGGGCTTCTTCCCGGCAGCAGCATTCGCATGGAACATTGCCAATGAGGAATTCCTGAAAGAAAACAGGACTGTTTCCGCTCTCAAGTTCCGTCTCGGATGGGGCCGCACAGGACAGCAGGATATCGGAGACGACTACTATCCGTATATCGCAAGATATTATGAATCAGCGTCTGTGACAATGCAGTATCCTATGGGACCGGACGGCAAGTCTTACAACCTTCTTTCACCTCTGGCCTACAACCCTAACATCAAATGGGAGACCACCGAGACTTACAACGTAGGATTGGATTTCGGCTTCCTCAATGACAGGATCACCGGTACGGTCGAGGCTTACTACAGAAATACATTCGACCTCCTGAACAATATCTCCATCCCTCTCGGTTCCAACTTCGGCAAGCAGGTGATTTCCAATATCGGATCCATGGTGAACAAGGGCATAGAGCTTTCAGCCAATTTCGTTCCTGTAGAGACCAAGGACTGGAACTGGAAAATCGGTGGAAACATCACCTTCCAGGATGTGAAGATTACCAAGCTTACCAACAGCGATGAAACCTACCTCGGAGTCGAGACAGGTCCTTCAATGGGTGCCAATGTCGGTTTCAGTTCACTTCACCGCAAGGGCTTCGCTCCTTATACATACTATATGTACCAGCAGCTTTACGATGCAGAAGGCAAGCCTGTCCAGAATGCTTTCGTGGACCGCAACGGCGACGGCAAGATCAATGCTGATGACCGTTACATGACCGGATGCAGCGCTACACCTTGGGCATACTACGGTATCAGCACTCAGGTGAGATACAAGAACTGGGACTTCGGTATCAACGGACACGGCTCCATCGGTGCTGAGCTCGTCAACAAGGTCGCTCTCGGATATTCTTCATCTTACAGTGACAACTGGACCAAGGGTTACATTGACAACCTTTGTGCAAAGTGGCTTCTTCCTGGCTGGCATGCTCCTAACAGCGAGAACCAGAAATACTCAGACCTTTGGATTGAGGATGCTACATTCTTCAAGATTGACGACATCAATCTCGGATATACCTTCAACATGAAGAACAATCTCAAGATCCGTCTTGCAGGTTCTGTCCAGAATGTATGCACATTCACCAAATATTCAGGACTTGATCCGGAAATCAACAATATCGATGGTGTGGATAATTATGTATATCCTCGTCCTCGTCTCTACACTCTTCGTCTTAACATCACATTCTAAGCAGGAGGACCAACAATATGAAAATCATAAACAAAATATTAATACTTTCATTTGCGGCAATACTGTTTTCATCATGTCTGAAGGATCTGGACACCCTCCCTTTGAACACGACTGACTTCACGTCTGAAAATGCGTATGCCAATGAAGAGAACTATCTCAAGGCCCTCTCCTACATCAACGGCTATTATATGCTTGTAGGACAGGATGATCCGGGTAACAATGACCTCGGATTCTCAGATTCGGGACAGTCTGAGTTCCTGAGACAGTGGATCAACATGAACGAGATGACCTGCGACGGTCTCAAGTGCGTCTGGGGAGACTCTTATCTTACTGAACTTCAGCACGATTCATGGGGAGCAAGTACCAATGATGCATTGGTTGCGGTTTATACCCGTGCAGTGAAGGCCATCGCTCTCGCGAACGAATTTCTTCTCCAGACCACGGACAGCAAACTCGACGCCCGTGGACAGTCCGGAATCAAGGGCGAAATTGCAGGTTACAGGGCTGAAGCACGTTTCCACAGGGCAATGTTCTTCTACGTTCTCATGGACGAATTCGGAAACCCTCCTTTCCCTATGCCGGAGAATATCGGTGGCGCAAATCCGTCCCGTATCACCAGAGCTGACCTCTTCAAATGGCTTGAAACAGAGCTTCTTGATCTCGGTTCTGAATCAAGTGCGATGCCTGCAAAAGGTGCTGTTCCATATCCGCGTCCTACCAAGGGTTCAGTCTGGGCGCTCCTCAGCCGTATGTATCTCAATGCCGAGGTTTACACCGGAACAGCAAGATGGCAGGATGCAAAGGATGCTGCGCAGAAGGTGATAGAAATGGGTTATACCCTCGCTCCTAAGTATTCAGATATGTTCCGTCAGGACAATACCGAGAACGGTTCTGCAGAGAAAGAGTTCATCTTCGCAATTGCTTACGACAGGGTTTCTACCCAGAGCTGGGGCGGTACTTCCACCTTCGCTTCAGCATCCCTCAGTGAGGAAGCGAACCTCAAGCTCGGAGCAGAGTTCGGATTGCCTAAAATCAATGGCGAGAACTGGGCAGGTTACCATGTGCCGGATGATTATGTGGCCCGTTTTGATCTCAAAGGCGTAGTCTGGAACGACAAGACCAATGCATTCGGATATGACAGGGCTACCAGCGACAAACGCGCGTTCTTTACGAATTACGGTTCAACTAAGGAGTTTGATGGAAATAAGGTTTCAACAGGCTGGATGTGCTGGAAGTTCTGCGGGCTTGATTCCAATGACAAACTCGCCCAGCAGGACGGTGTCTCTGGAAACTGGAAACTTTCTTCTGCCGACATGCCTGTTTTCCGTCTGGCCGAAATGTATCTCAACTATGCTGAGGCAGATGCACGTCTGAACGGCGGTACAGTCAAGGATTCGAAAGCATTGGGATATATTAAGGAACTTCGCAACCGTGCAGGCGTTCCGATGCCGACGACAATCAGCCTCGAATGGCTGCTTGATGAAAGGGCACGTGAATTCATGTGGGAAGGTCACCGTCGTGTCGATCTCATCCGTTTCGGCAAGTTTACGGACGTGAACTATCCTTGGACACTCAAGGGCGGTATCTTGAACGGTAAGATTGCGATCCCTTCATACAGGACCATATTCCCGATTATCCAGAGCGACCTCAGCTCCAACAGCAACCTCATCCAGAATGAAGGTTATTAATCGGATTGACAACATTATAAAATTGATATTATGAAATCATTGAAATATATGGCAATTGCCGCTGTTGCGGCTCTGGCTGCATCCTGCGCTTTGGATTTGCCGAAGGAACAGATTTCGTCGGAGTTGACGGCTCCTGTTCTCAGGCCGGTTTCCAATGTCCTCTCGGATGCGAACACCACCAAGGTGGAGCAGGTGAATTTCACTTGGGATCCTGCTGATTTTGGGGCAAAGACTGAAATTCTCTACTCCGTTTATGCTGAACTCGGAAAAGAGAAGGCTCTTGTAGGACAGAACTACAAGAATTCTCTCAGCATCAACAAGGGGGACCTTGTCGGCTTGGTCTGCAGTTCACTGAATGGTGAAAAGAATTCCGATGTTACCATCAGTGCCTATGTGGAAGCAACTCTGAAAGACGTGGTGAACTCACCGGTATTGACCTCGGAAAAAGTTTCTTTCTTGGTTCATACCTATCTTCCTCCTAAGAAGTCTATCTGGCTTCCAGGAAAGTATCAGGATTGGAGCCAGTTCGGAACTGAAATCATAGAAGTAGAGGCTGGAACCAGCACCTACAAGATTCTGGTGGATGTGTCCAACGAGGCTGAGACTCCTTATTATTTCAAGATTGTCGATGAAAATCAGTCATGGGTCGGAATGAATGACGGATATAAACCGGAAGGATGGGAAGTTGCAGATCCTGCAAATGGTGACGGAAACTTCTCTGTAACTGCTGAAGAGCCAATCATGTGGCTGACCATCAACACCAAGACTAAGACTGTTGCGAGGGAGGTCGTATCCAAAGTTGCTCTTATCGGAGATTTTAACGAATGGAAAGAGAGCGAGGAGCCTGAATTCACGTACAATGCTGCGAAGAATGTCTGGGAGTCTCCAGTCATCAGCTTCACTGAAGGCAAGGAGTGGCTTCTGAGACTGAACGGAAGTTGGGAGCACAAGTACGGCGACGCAGTCGCAACTACAGACATTGCCGGCGGCTTTGAACTTACGAAGGGTAAGGATGCCAAAAACATTCCTGCTCCTGGAACAGGTGACTATATCGTCCGCTTGCATGCCAACAGGACACCGATTGTGGTGACTTATGAAAAACAGTAAATTGGTTTGACTTATGAAATGGATTAGAAATATATTTGCAGCCTCTGCCGTAGCTATTGCGGCAGTAGCCTGCACCATAGAAAGTGAGGACACCTTCTCGACGAGTCCTGTCGCTCCGGTGATGGATGCACATTCGGATATCCTCATTACCAACGGTACCAAGGCGGAATCCGTGACTTTTACCTGGACCGCTGCGCGCTTCATCGATGCTGATGCATATCTCTATAACTTGAATGTCAAGAGCGGAGAGAAGGAAGTATCCCTCAAACAGGGAATCAAAGATGCGTTCTGCACCATCTCCAAGGAGGAACTCAGAACCTTCCTCAAGACTAATTTCGAGTTGGAAAAGAATGCGACCCATTCTCTTTCATTCTCCGTAAGTGTTGCGGACAATGCTGGTAAAGTGTATTCTTCTCCGGCATTAGCCGTGAAGGTTTACTTCTATGACGATGTTGTCGCACCTGTATTGAGTGCACCTGCATCAGCAATCGTCCTCGACAAGGAAAAAGCTGCGGACGAGATCGAGGTCCTTGGTTGGGCTGCTGCCAGACTTGAATATGGTGAGGACGTTACATACAAGGTTACCATGAAGTGCGGCGACGGCAAAGAAACGGAACTTGCCAAAGACCTTGACGGAACATCATTCAGGACCACTGTTGACGGTCTTAATGAAGCTGTAATTGCTGCAGGCGCAACTGAAGGCAAGGAAGCAGAATTGACATTCAAGGTATATGCATATTGCAAGAGCCTTCCTGCAGGTGTCGTTTCAAATGCCGTAAAAGTCAAGATTACTACCTATATCCAGTCATTCCCTGAGAAGATATGGATTCCTGGAAGCTATCAGAGTACGGGTTGGGACATTGCCAATGCTCCTTCGCTCTCAGTTTCAGCCAAGCAGAAAGGCGTGTACCAGGGCTTTGTAGATCTCTCCACTGCGGATGGCTCTGATGCGGAATTCAAGTTCAGTGCTGCTCCTTCATGGTCAGGTGTTGATTTCGGTTTCGAGGATGTGACAGTTGAAACCAAAGGCAGTGAAACCCTCCCATTTGCATATGCAGAATCGAAAACGCTGGGCGGTTCCAACATCAAAGTACCTTCAGGATTGTATTTCATCAAGCTCGACAAGAAAAACGGAACGCTCGTGATGATTCAGGTGAAGAACCTTGAAATCGTCGGCAGTTTCGCAGCTTCGGGCTGGGGTACATTCTTCCCGATGACGAAGAAAGGTTCAAAATGGGCTGCGGTAGTAGATTTTAAAATGAAACCGGATGACGAGATCAAGATCCGTTTCAATTCTGACTGGACATATTCTTTCGGAGGAGAGTTGGATAATGTCGTTTTCGGCGGAGGCAATATCAAGTTCACTGAATCAGCCGGAGAATACTCGCTCGTATTCAATACTGAGACATCTGATTTCAGTCTCGATCTCCTGAGCTAAAGTGTGGATTTACTGAATTTATAATCCGGGCAGGCCCTGCGCTAAGGAAAGGCCTGCCCTTTTTGAAAAATTCTCAAGCCAGTACTTGTGAAACTCTAATTTATCATGAAAAACATTACAAGATTTTTTGTCCTGTTCGTTCTGTGTCTGTCGGCACTCGTTTCCTGCAGCAAGGAAGGACAAGTCCAGCAAGGAAAGAAATTGCAGATTACACCGGAGGCATTGTATTTTACCAAAGCCGCCGCTTCGCATACATTGGAACTCAAGACGAATGCTTCGCAATGGAATGCGGTAGTTTCCAAGAATGACTGGCTTGAAATCGACAAGACATCCGGCAGCGGTTCCTGTGAAATCGTCGTCACTGTTACGGAAAACAATAAGGAACTGAGGACAGCGACCATTTCGTTTTCCGCGACCGGATACAAGACCGCTGTCGTAAATGTGACGCAGCATCCTCTGGATGAACTTGTAAATCCTTCTGCTACAGGGCTTTTTTCTATCCCGGAATTGCCTGAACCTGATTCTCCGTGCGTGCTTTATTACAGGGCAGACAAGGAGTCCCCGTTCTATGATTACAAGAAGGACATGTACGCCCACATAGGTATTGTCGAAGCAGAATGGATGTGTGTCCAGGCCGATTGGGACAAGAACACTGACAAATGCAAGTGGCAGCCGTGCGAGGAGAAGAATCTCTGGAAACTTCCGATCCGGCCATCCGTCAGGGAATGGTTCGCTTCCGGTGATACACCTGTAAACAAGATCGGTGTAGTCGTGCGTAGCGCCGACGGCAAACTCCAGACAGAGGACCTGTTCCTCAAAGTGAAGGACGACAAATTCGTTTTCGAGCCAGAGCCGGTCGTAAAAGAGGCAATGCCTGCGGGTGCCCATTACGGCATCAATTATAACTCCGACGGCAGCGTGACCCTGGTTCTGCGAGATCTCGACAATAAGAACAAACGTCACGAATACTGCTATCTGACAGGTGAATTCTCCAAGTGGCAACGCTCGAACGACTATGCCATGAAGCGTGATGACGCGGCAGGCTGCTGGTGGTACACGATGGCAAGCGTGGACCCGGACAAGGAATATATGTTCCAATATTATGTCGTGAACAAAGATGGTTCGGCTTTCCGCATACATGACCCTTATACTGAGATCGTTTACGACGGCTCGAATGACAAATACATTTCATCCTCGACTTATCCTGACCTTCCGGCATATCCTAAGGGCACAAGCGGACTGGTATCTTCGTTCAAGGTGAACAAGGATGTCTATAACTGGACAAGCACCGGTTTCAAGATTGCAGACCAGAATGACCTCGTGATCTACGAGATGCATTTCCGCGATTTCACATCTACCGGTGACATTCCTGGTGCACTCGGAAAACTCGACTATCTCTCTTCGCTCGGTGTCAATGCCGTGGAACTAATGCCGATACAGGAATTTGACGGCAATGACAGCTGGGGCTATAACCCTTGCTCATATTTCGCACTGGACAAGGCCTATGGTACGCGCAATATGTACAAGCAGTTCATTGACGGATGTCATGCCCGGGGTATGGCCGTAATCGTGGATGTCGTCTACAATCAGGCGACCGGTGCTCATCCGTATGCGAAACTTTACTGGGATTCGAAGAACAACAAGACCGCGTCGAACAATCCGTGGTTCAATGTTGACGCTCCGCATCCGTACAGCGTGTTCCACGACTGGAATCACGAGTACCAGCCTTTCCGTGAGCATGTCAAGGAAAGCCTTAAGTATCTTATGGAAGAATATCACGTGGACGGCTTCCGTTTCGACCTTACCAAGGGCTTCACAAACAAAAAGAGTGACGAAAGTACCGCTTCCAACTACGACCAGAGCCGCGTGGACATCCTTACGGACTACACGAAGAGCGTGAAGAGTTGTAATCCGGATGCAGTAGTGATTCTGGAGCATTTCTGCGAGACGCGGGAGGAAAAGGCTCTTGCCGAAGCCGGGGCGAAAGTCTGGAGAAATCTGAACAATGCATATTGTCAGTCAGCCATGGGTAAGTCTGCCGGAAGTGGTTTTGAAGGCCTCTGGACCGGTTCTGCAATGCCGTTCGGCGCATATGTGGGATTTATGGAAAGCCACGATGAGGAAAGGACTGCCTACAAAGCACTTAAAGAAGGCGCGTCAGGCATCAGCGGAGACCCGAACTTGGCCGCCAGAATGAAACGTGAAGCTCTCAATGCGGCATTTTTCCTCACAGTTCCGGGACCTAAGATGCTCTGGCAGTTCGAGGAACTCGGCTACGACATCTCAATAGAACAGAACGGCAGGACCGGCAAGAAACCTGTTCACTGGGAATATCTGGAAAATGCTGACCGCAAGGCCCTTCATGACACATACGCATCATTGATGAAATTCCGCAAGGAAAATCCGCGTTTCTTCTCTTCCGATGCTGATTTCTCATGGTATGTATCCGGCGGAAACTGGAATGACGGACGCTTTGTCTACTGCACCGTTGACGGAAAGGCATTTGCGGTCATCGGCAATTTCTCGTTGGAAAAGAAAGATATCACCGCATGGCTTCCGAAACCGGGAACCTGGAAGGATTATCCGGGCTTCGGCTCCGGCTCTTACAATGTGACGACGGACGCGGCCGGTCACAATTCCCTTACCTTGAATATTGATTCCAGTGATTTTAAATTGCTTATATTAGAGTAAACTGACCAGTTATGAAATATTTGATCAAGACATTGTGTGTATTGGCGGTTCTGTCCCTGTCTTCTTGTGGGGAGTCTGATTCTCCTTCAGGCGGAAAGCCCACGAAACCGACATTCGCGAAGGGAGCCGACATCGGCTGGTACACGGAAATGGAAAGCAAAGGCTATAAATTCTATTCCGCTTCCGGTGTGGAGATGGATTGCCCCGCTCTGATGAAGTCGCTGGGATTCAACTCGTTGCGATTCAGAGTCTGGGTGAATCCGGAGGAAAGATGGAACGGCAAGGAAGACGTCCTCAAGAAATGTCTGAGGGCGAAGGAACTCGGCATGAAGATAATGATTGATTTCCATTATTCTGATTTTTGGGCTGATCCTGGCAAGCAAAATGTCCCTGCGGCTTGGACGACTTATGACCTCGAAGCGCTGGCAAAGGCAGTGGCTGACCATACCTCCGATGTCCTCAATACGTTGAAGGACAGAGGTGTGGATGTTACATGGGTGCAGGTCGGAAACGAAGTGACCAACGGTATGCTCTGGGAAAAGGGTCGTGTCAAGGACCAAAGCGCTTCCGGCTTCGCAAAACTGTTCAAGGCCGGTGCCGACCAAGTTAAGGCGGTTTATCCCAATGCTTCCGTAATACTTCACATTGACAATGCCTGGAATATGAATACCCTCCAGTGGTTCTATTCTCTCATGGCGGATACCGGCGTTAAATACGACATGATAGGCCTTTCGCTGTATCCTTCATATTGGAATAAGGAAACGAACTCATTCGAACCATGGGAAGAGAAAGTGAATCAGGCGGTTGCCAATATTCCTCAGCTGATCAAGTCCTACAACAAGGATGTGATGCTGGTTGAGTTCGGAATGCCGGCTGCTGAACCGGAGAAGGGCAAGGAGGCACTTGAGACATTGTGGAACGGTCTTAAGGACGTGAAGCGTTTCAAAGGCATCTTCTATTGGGAACCTGAGTCCGAGCTAGCACGCAACGGCTACGACCTCGGTGCTTTCAAGGATGGCAAGCCGACCGTTGCACTTTCACCATTCGCAAAGAGATAATGTTACTGATTATGAAGAAGATATTGTTGGCGGCCCTTGCGGTCCTGATGTTAGCGTCCTGTGCGGAAAAGTCCCCACATGCCGCATGGACTTACGATGCCGTCGTTTATGAAATGAATGTGCGCCAATACACTCCGGAGGGCACTTTTGCTGCGGCCCAGGCCCAGCTCCCGCGCCTGAAGGAACTCGGAGTGGACGTTATCTGGCTTATGCCGATTTACCCTATCGGAGAAAAGGAGCGTAAGGGAACTCTCGGCTCCTACTATGCCGTAAAGGACTATTGCGCCGTCAATCCGGAGTTCGGTACAATGCAGGATTTTGAGGCTTTTCTTACTGAAGCCAAGTCCCAGGGATTCCGTGTGATACTCGACTGGGTGGCGAACCATACCTCACCGGATGCGGTGTGGATTGACGCGAAACCGGCCGACTGGTATGAAAGGGATTCCGTCGGAAACACTGTCGTTCAATATGACTGGACGGACATTGCCGCACTGAATTATGACAATGCGGATGTATGGGACGCGCAGGAAAGTGCAATGCGTTTCTGGATGTCCAAGGGCATTGACGGTTTCCGCTGCGATATGGCATGCGAGGTGCCTTTTGAATTTTGGAAGAAGACAATCTCTTCACTCAGAGAGGGTTGGCCGCAGATGTACATGCTGGCCGAGGGCGAAGACCCTAAGCTGCATGAGTCCGGTTTCGATGCTTCTTATGCATGGGAACTGCACCATATCCTGAATGACATTGCACAGGGGAAGAAGGGTATTCCTGAACTTCTGGAATATGTAAAGCATGACGCCGAGCGCTTCCCTCAGGACGCTTTCCGTCTGATGTTCACTTCGAATCATGACGAAAATTCATGGGCCGGGACTGAGTTCGAGAGAATGGGCGATGCTGCGAAAGTGATGGCAGTATTGACCTTTACACTTCCTGGCGGACAGCCGTTGATCTACACGGGGCAGGAAATGGGTTGGAACCATCGTTTTCAGTTCTTCGAAAAAGACCCGGTTCCTGCGTGGGAAGTGAATGAGTTCGCCCAGTTCTATCAGAATCTGATAAAACTCCGCCATGAGCATCCGGCGCTGCGCGCGGGCGAAAAGGGCGGACGCTTCGAAGTAGTTACATGTGAGGACAATACGTTGGTTTTCAAACGTGTGCTTGACAATGACGTGGTGACTGTCACCGCACAACTTTGCCCTCCTTGGAATTGGAATGTGGAAATTTAATGATATATTTACATATGAAAAGAATATTTGGAATTATGACGGCAGTAATGCTTACGGCTTGTGTCGGAAATTCAGTTTTTGTTCCTGATTCTGTCGCTGATGCAGATTCGTCGCAGGTAAGCAGAGTAGAACCGCTTTCGTGGTGGGTGGGGATGAAAGCCCCGCTCCAGCTTCTCGTACAGGGCGAAGGCGTTTCAGGGTACAATGTCGCTATTGAGGGCGGCAACGGGGTGAAAGTCAATAAAATTCACAAGGCTGACAGCCCTAATTACCTGTTCATTGATGTCAATATCCTCAAGGATGCCGCACCTGGTACATATTATCTCGTATTCAGCAAGGACGGTAAGCCTGCGTTCAAGTATCCGTATGAGATCGCTGCCCGTGAATCCGGCTCGGTCCAGAGGAAGAGCTATACTGCTGCGGACATGATATATCTCATTATGCCTGACCGCTTTGCTAACGGCGATCCGTCCAATGACTCCACTTCTGACACCGCTGAAAAATCTGACCGCAACGGATATTTCGGACGTCATGGCGGAGATATTCAGGGAATCATTGACCATCTGGATTATATTGAGGATCTCGGCGCGACGGCGATTTGGTGCACTCCGTTGCTTGAGGACAATGAGCCTGGCGGTTCATACCACGGCTATGCGTGCTCGGACTACTACCATATTGACCCGCGCTTCGGTTCCAATGAACTTTACCGCGAGATGGTGGCGAAGGCTCATGAAAAGGGGTTGAAGGTGGTGATGGATATCGTCACAAATCATTGCGGTACAGCGCATTGGTGGATGAAGGACCTTCCGTTCGCTGACTGGATCCATCAGTTTCCGGAATATACCGGTACCAATGTATGCTTCTCGACCAATATGGACCCGAATGCGTCGAAGTATGACCTGAATCTTCAGGAAAGCGGCTGGTTTGTTCCTTCCATGCCTGATATGAATCTGGACAACCCGTTCACTCTCAAGTATTTACAGCAATGGGCCATCTGGTGGATTGAATATTCTGGCTTGGACGGTTTCAGGGTCGATACCTATCCGTACAATGAAAAAGAACCGATGAGCCGATGGTGCAAGGCTGTCCGCACGGAATATCCTAATTTCAATATCGTAGGGGAGTGCTGGACGTCATCCATTCCGCAACTCGCTTACTGGCAGGCTGATAACGAGAACAAGGACGGATTCAATTCGAATCTTCCGTCCATCATGGACTTCCCTCTGTACGATGCTATTTGCGCCGGTGTTCCGACGGATTCTGTTCAGTGGGGTGCTGGCATGACCAAGGTATATGACTGTCTTTCACATGATTTCGTATATCACGACCTTTCCAAGATGATGATTTTCCCTGGAAACCATGATACTGACCGTATCGGTGACGTGGTAAGGCAGAATCCTGACAGGATGAAGATTGTGATGGCCATGATGGCTACCATGCGTGGCTTCCCTCAGATTTTCGCAGGTGACGAGATGATGTTCGTCTCCAAGGACAAGAGCCAGGGACATGGCGGTCTCCGTGTGGATTTTCCGGGCGGCTGGGCCGGTGACAAGGAAAACTGGTTCACTGAAGAAGGCCGCAAGGCAGCATTGACAGGAACCGACGGAAAGCCTGTTGCGGCTGGGCAAGTTGCTGACCTTCATGATTATACGCGCAAGCTTTTCCAGTGGAGAAAGGGCAAGGGCGTGATTCACGATGGCAAGACCCTGCATTTCCTGACCAGGGACAATACCTACGCTTATTTCCGTTACAATGCTGATGAGGCGGTGTTTGTCTTCATCAACAATTCCCGCGGACGCAAGTCGATTCCGTGGTCGCATTATGCGGAAATCGCTGACGGCCTGTATGATGGCCGCGATGTCATGACCGGCGAAGCAGTTGAGGTCAATGATGCTACAGTAGTGGGTCCGCGTCAGGCATTGGTAGTAGAGTATAAACGTAAATGAACATTGATATGAACCTTTTGAGAAAAGTCTTTTTTGCGGGTGTTGCCCTTTGCGCGGCATCGGCATTGGTACAGTCCTGCGGCGGCCCGGGCCAGAAAGCGGTGTCACTTTCCGATGTTTCTGTCCTGAAGTCTCCGGACGGAAACCTCTCCATGAAATTCGGCATTGCGCCTGACGGAAGTCCTATGTATTCACTGAATTACGGGGAAACGGCGGTAATCCGGCCGAGTCATCTAGGATATGAGATGCGCGGTGTTCTCAAGGCCCAGAAGATTGTTTTCGGGGACAAGGATCTCCAGAAAGTGGATGATAAGCCTTGCTGGTCTTTCCATGACGGCTTCAAGGTCGAGAGCATTGACACTTGCTCTTTCGATGAGACATGGCAGCCTGTATGGGGTGAGGAATCGGAGATTCGCAATCATTATAACGAATTGGCAGTCAATCTTGTACAGACTGCTTCCGATAAGCGGATGACCATACGCTTCCGTCTTTTCGATGATGGTCTCGGTTTCCGTTATGAGTTCCCTGAGCAGAAGGGCCTGACTTATTTCGTGATCAAGGATGAACTGACGGAATTCGCTATGGGTGGAGACTATACAGCCATCTGGATACCAGGCGATTACGATACTCAGGAATATCAGTACACCGTGTCTCGCTTGAGCGAAATCAAGTCCAGGATGGAGAGCGCATTTTGCGGCAACTCTTCGCAGACTCCGTTCTCGATGACAGCTGTGCAGACCTCTCTTCAGATGAAGACTGACGAAGGCCTCTACGTGAATATCCATGAGGCTGCATTGGTGGACTATTCCTGCATGCACCTCGATCTGGACCCTGCGACATTGACTTTCCGTTCGGAACTTACGCCTGACGCCCAGGGCTGGCGCGGCCGTCTCCAGACTCCGTGCAAGAGCCCGTGGAGGACAATTCAGGTGGTGGACAATGCTTGTAAACAGCTGGAGTCCAGGCTCGTGCTGAATCTCAACGAGCCTTGCGCGTATGATGACGTTTCTTGGATTCATCCTGTGAAATATGTCGGTGTATGGTGGGAGATGATTTCCGGAAAAGGCACTTGGGCATATACTGATGACTTCTCATCCGTGCATCTCGGCGTTTCCGATTATTCCACGGCCAAACCTAACGGCAAGCATTCTGCGAACAATGCCAATGTGCGCCGCTACATCGACTTTGCTGCCAAACATGGCTTTGACGAGGTGCTGGTCGAGGGCTGGAATGTCGGCTGGGAAGACTGGGCGAACTGCAACAAGGATTACGTTTTCGATTTCGTGACCCCTTATCCTGATTTCGACATCAAGGCACTTAACGAGTATGCTCATTCCAAGGGCGTGAAACTCCTCATGCATCATGAAACTTCCTCATCTGTACGTAATTACGAACGCCACATGGATGCTGCTTACAATCTTATGGAGAAGTATGGATATGATGCAGTGAAGAGCGGTTATGTGGGCGATATCCTGCCTTTCGGCGAGTATCATTACGGTCAGTGGATGAACAATCATTATCTTTACGCTGTAAAGGAGGCTGCCAAGCACCATATCATGGTCAATGCCCATGAGGCGGTCCGCCCTACGGGATTGTGCCGCACCTATCCTAACCTTGTCGGCAATGAGAGTGCCAGAGGGACTGAGTACCAGGCGTTTGGCGGTACTGAGCCGATGCATGTCACCGTTCTTCCGTTCACCCGTCTGAATGGTGGTCCGATGGATTTCACTCCGGGTATCTTCGAGATGGACCTCTCCAAGTTTTGCTCGAATACTTCCAAGGTCAAGGCGACCATCGCCAACCAGCTTGCGCTCTACTTGACAATGTATTCGCCGCTCCAGATGGCAGCGGATTTCCCTGAACATTACGACCAGTTCGCTGATGCGTTCCAGTTCATCAAGGATGTTGCGGTGGATTGGCAGAAGAGCAAGTATCTTCTTGCCGAGCCTGGTGATTATATAGTAGTGGCACGTAAGGCGAAGAAGTCAGGTCAATGGTTTGCCGGCGGCGTTACTGACGAGAACAGCAGGACGTTGGATATTCCGATGAATTTCCTCGACCCAGGAAAGACATACGTGGCGAAGATTTATGCAGATGCTCCTGATGCTGACTACGAGAAGAATCCTCAGGCTTACGTGATTACGGAGCAGGATGTCACATCTGAGAGTGTGGTTCCTGTGTTCATGGCCAGAGGCGGCGGTTTTGCCATAGAGTTCCGGGAGAAGTAAGTTCTCGTGCGTATTTTGGCTTTTTCCACGCACGTCATGCCCTGATTTGGGTGTGACGTGCGTGGAAAACGTTTTAGTACGCACGCCGAAAAATTTTTTTTGTCGAAACTGTTGGAGATTAGAAAAACTGTTGTATCTTTGCAGTGTATTAATAAACTCATACACTATGATACGAATTAAAAATCTTGGTTTCAGCTATGGCAAAGTTCCGGTGCTGAAGAACATAACGATGGACCTGGAGCCTGGCAAGATTTACGGGCTTCTGGGTGAAAACGGAGTAGGCAAGACCACGCTCCTGACATTGCTTTGCGGACTTAAAAAAGCATTGGAAGGAAGCATTAGTGTCGACGGCATTGACCCGTATAGCCGTAATCCTGAGCTGCTTGCGAAGCAGTTTTATCTTGCTGACGAGATGCTGGCATTGCCGATCAATGCGGAAGATTATGCGCGGATGACGGGGGCGTTCTGGCCGAATTACAATCAGGACAGGTTCCTGGAAATCATGGAACTGTTCGAGAATGATCCGCAGAAGAAGCTGATAGCAATGTCCGCCGGTCAGTTGAAGAAAGCGTATATTTCTCTGGCTCTGGCGCTTGGATGCCGTTACATCTATCTTGACGAGCCGACTAACGGACTGGATATTCCGTCCAAGGCTCAGTTCAGAAGCGCATTGATGAAATATACTTCCGAGGACAGCACGATTGTCATCTCGACTCATCAGGTGAGGGACCTGGAAAACATCATTGACCCTATTATAATATTGGACCGTCAGGAGGTGCTCCTGAATGCTGACGTCGAGACGATTTCGGAGAAACTATATTTCGACTACGGCACGGAGCTTCATCCGGAATCGCTTTACAGTGAGCAGCTTCCAGGTGGCTTCATCCAGGTTTATCCGAATGCGGACGGCAGGGAGAGCAAGGTGAACATCGAGGCATTGTTCAACGCCGTGCATAAGAACAAGGAATTAATCAAAGGTCTTTTCGCTATAAAATAACATCATGAACAATACATTTTCAATCAGCCGTTTCGGCAGATATTTCAAATATGATTTCAAGCGTTGGGTTTCCACTTACGGACCGACATTGTTGCTGATGTCCGCTGCCCCGCTGATTCTTTATACTCTTACGGTCGTATATTCTCTGCTGTTTGCAGGGGAGTGGGGAACGCCGGGCGAAACTACCAGGATCCTTATCGCCTGCATGGTGACTTTCGTTATGATACTGACTTATCCATCAAGTGTTTACGGCTATGTTACAGAGAAGCGCGCGGGCAGTACGTTCGTCCTGATGCCGGCTTCTGTCTTCGAAAAGTTCTTGTCAATGATTTTGAACACCGTGGTAGTGGTTCCTCTGGCATTCGGGCTTGTCTATCTTTCGATTGACGGAATAATTTGCCTCCTGGACGGCACCTGTGGCGGTTCATTGTTCTCATGCGCGGCCCGTGGACTCGAGTCTTTGGTGACATTTGCTTTCAGCAGCGATGCCCCTGTTCATGTGAGTCTCTTCTCAATGTACATGTCTACGGTTTCGACGGCATTGTTCTTCCTTCTCGGCGCGATTTTCTTCAAGAAGCATAAGATATTGTATCCTATATTGATTATTGTGGGCTTCCAGATGGCGCTCAGCATGGTTTTCGGCCTCGTCTTGTCATTTGGTCTGATCAATATCGAGAGTTTGACGCTGTTTGCCCAGAATCTTGCCGAAAGATATATCTTGAATCCTGACTTCCTGAATTGGGCGATTCCTGCTTTCAATATTTTGGCTACATTGTGGGATATCATTGTCTTCGCCGCCCTGGCGACTGCGGTATATTTCCGTTTGAAAACCATTAAACATTAATCAGTTATGCAGTTTGACAGTAACAGACCGATATATCTTCAGATTCTGGACAGCATCTGCGAGCAGATTCTTGACGGCAAGTTGGAGCCCGACGGGCGGATTCTTTCTGTCCGTGAGTATGGGGCCCAGCTGGGTGTCAATCCCAATACGATAATGCGTTCTTACGAGCGTCTGACCAATGACGGTATCATCTACAACAAGCGTGGTCTGGGTTATTTCATCGCCCCGGATGCCCGTGACAAGGTGCTGGATATCAAGCGTAAGGAGTTCATGGAGAACGTCTTTCCGAAGATCCGCCGTCAGATGCAGCTTCTCGGAATCGGTCCGGAGATATTCGATAATTAGGTAATCGTTATCAAGTTTTTATTGTGTTGATTATGAAAAAAAAGATAAGTTTTATAGCGGCTCTTGCAGTCCTGGCCATGGCGTCGCTTTCTTCATGTGCCGTCAGGTTCGACAAGAAGGCCATCATGAAGGAGATTGATGATCTCAAGGCGCTGAAAGACAGCATCACGGTGATTCACGACGACATTTCCTCGGACGATTTTTCCGACATTTCCTCAGAAGAGGGTTCTGACACATCCTCGGTGGTGGTTGACGAAACTATTTAGTTTGTTGCAGCCGTACGGGGTATGTTCCATACGCCCGGGTGGGGACGGAGGGTTCCGCCGGTCCTCCCCACTGCGTGGGTCCCCTCCCTTTTCGGGAGCCAATGCCGGCTCCACCCTCCGTCCCCGCCCGGGCTTGCATCACATGTACTCCCTCGTGAGCGTTAAAACGTTTTCCACGCACGTCGTGTTCATTTTTCGACCTGTTGTGCGTGGAAAACGTTTTAGTACGCACGGGAATCGCCGGCCACGGGCAAAACTCCAATTCGCACTACCGTTCAACAAGTTTGACAACTTGCGAAACTTGAGATAGAGCCCGCGAGGGCGAGTGCAAGTCCCTTCCCCGAGGGGAGGGATTTAGGGAGAGGGTAACGTGCACAAGAAAAAGTGCGTTGGGCTAACAGCCTACGAACGAGAGACAACCCTCAAATTCGCACTACCGTTCAACAAGTTTGACAACTTGCGAAACTTGAGATAGAGCCCGCGAGGGCGAGTGCAAGTCCCTTCCCCGAGGGGAGGGATTTAGGGAGAGGGTAACGTGCACAAGAAAAAGTGCGTTGGGCTAACAGCCTACGAACGAGAGACAACCCTCAAATTCGCACTAACGTTCAGCAATTTTGACAACTTGCGAAACTTGAGTTAGAATGCGAAGGAGACGCCGACGCCGGCAACTATGCTGGTGCGGTAGAAATCATCTTGACCTACCACGGCGAGAGCCTCAGGAGTAAGTTTGCCGGCAACTGACGGATCGATCGGAAGGGTGGCGAGGACTGGAGCCAGCTTGTTGTAAAGGAGGGCGCCATTTCCGCCGTAATCTTTCTGCTCCTTGGTAAAGTGAAGGAAGAATGTCTTGTAGACACCCAGGTCGATATTGATTTTCTTCGTCACATGGAACTGCGCGCCGAGACCACCTGAAATGGAACTCGTGGTGTAGCTCATGTCGGAAATGTAACGGGCATCATTGCCGAAACCGAAGGTGCTGCTGTTTGCACCGATACTGAGGGTCAACAACTTGCAGACGTCATATTCCAGACCTCCGAGAATCTCGAAAGAATTGTGTTTCAGATAATTCTGCTTGTCATTGAGACCGGTTTCATTGTTGTACTGCTTCGACTGCTTGTCGAAATAGTAGTTGAAGCCGAGCGCTACGCGGAAATTCGGCTTGACTGCATATTGCGCACCGAGATTCAAGCTCGCAGGGATGTCGGCAGCGATGACCTTGTCATCATCGAACTGCGAAATTCCGGTGGAGTTGGCCTTGGTGTCATTCTTGGGACGGACCTTGGTGTTGAATTCGTAACGTGCTGAGAAATTGAACTTTCCGGTCTTGTAATCCACTGAGATGATCGGCGTGTAGGCGATGTCTTTCTGATGGGCGTCAAGTTCCTTGTCACTCACGAGCGCAGACGCTATCGGTGCCACATTCTCTGCTGGGACCTTGCCGCCTGTCAGCTGTGAAATGACATTGGCAAGAACGGCGGACGCCGGCATCATCTGGCCGCCGGTAGGCTGCAGCTGGATGTTCTTCAGGCTTCCCACGTAGTAATTGGAGATGTAGTTCAGACGCACGCCGGCTGCCACGCTCCAATTCTTGCTGATTTTGTATCCGAAGTTCAGCTGTCCCGCGAAATTATACTGCTCGCCGGTAAGGGCAATGTCTGCCGAATATGCTGAAACTGCCTGGGCTCCGGACAAAGTGTTGATCAATGCCGGAATCATGGCAACAGGCGCTTCGAATGAGCCAAGTCCCTGATCATAAACGGCTTTGCCGCCTCCGGAAACTACGCCGAAGTGGAATGAGCCGAACCAGTTGTTATGTTTGTAGACGAGGTCCAGGTGAGGCAGCACCGGCACGAATGTCTTGCCGGTATACTTCTTATAACCTTTTCCGTCATTGTCAATGCCGTATTTCAGCGGCTCGTAGGTGGATGTCGTATAGCGTCTCTGGACTGCTGTCTGGATATCCAGTGCGAGATGCCAGCCATTGTTCATGAATGCGATACCGGCAGGGTTGAAATATGCTCCTTGTACACCTATGACTGCGTTTTGTGCAGGGTTTCTCAGAAATGCCACATTTTGATTCGTGTTGGTCACATAACCGCCAGCAAAAGCGGAGAGTGAAGCAGCGGCGAGTGCCGCCGTAAGAATAAGTTTTTTATACATTTTGTCGCTTTATATTGTAAAAACGTCGACAAAACTAGACCTATTATACCTAAATATAAAATATTTCGACCAAATGACATGCGAAAAACCATATTTGACTTCGATTTGTGTCCGGTTATTCCATCGCCACACGAATCTTTGTTGACCTCCACCCCTAGGCGAAACGTCGAAAGATTATTATATTTGTAATCGGAATAATACCGACACGAATATGCTGATTGTAATAGAAGGACTGGATGGGTCCGGAAAATCCACACAAGTGAAACGACTCAGGAATTATCTGCAAACCAAGTCCGGAAACCTGGAATACATACACTTCCCGCGATACGACTCCCCAGTCTATGGGGAACTCATAGGCAAATTCCTGAGAGGAGGATTCGGTAGCATTGACGCCGTTCACCCTCAGCTCGTTGCGCTGCTTTACGCCGAAGACAGACATGGCGCCGCACCGCAAATGTGGGACACCCTGAACAAGGGCGGAATAGTGCTTCTCGACAGATACGTCTACTCGAACATCGCCTACCAATGCGCCAAAATCAATGACGAAACCCGGCGAGAAGAACTCCGGGAATGGATTTTCGACACAGAATTCGGCCAATTCGGACTTCCCAGGCCGGACCTGAACATCTTCCTCGACGTGCCGATAGGATTCGTCGAAAAGAAACTTGAAAATCCACGCGGGGGCGACGACCGGAACTACCTCGAAGGGCGCAGCGACATACACGAAGCCGACATCGAATTCCAGAAAAACGTCAGGAAAGTATATCTGAGACAATGCGAACTCGACCCGGGATTCATACGCGTCGACTGCAGCGATGAAAATGGCAGGATGTTACCGCCGGACGCTATCTCGGCAGCCGTGCAAGCAGTTGTAGAACAGAAACTTAAATAAATATGAAATTGCACTATATCGGAAGCAGGTTTCGCAGACTCTGCGCCGTCATCCTCGGATTCGTTTTCTTCGTAGCGGGAGTCCTGAAACTGATGGACCCGGTCGGGTCAATGCTGATTGTCAGGGAATACCTGAACTTCCTTCATCTCGGATTCCTGCGTGCAATGGCCGGCCCGATAGCCGAAATGTTCGCATTGGCAGAAACCACACTCGGAATCTGTCTAGTCACGGGAGTCTTCAGGAAAGTGACCGCATGGGCCACCACGATACTCCTCGGCGGCTTCACCCTGCTTACCCTGTTGCTCTGGATATTGAACCCTGACATGGACTGCGGATGCTTCGGTGAGGCAGTGCATCTTACTCATTTCCAGTCATTTGTAAAAAACATTGTGCTATGTCTGCTGACACTGGCCGCATTCGTTCCGTACAATGACTTCGGAAAGCCAAAGAAAAGCAAATACTTCACATTCGCATTGACCTTGGTCGCGGTCTTGATATTTGCGGTGTACTCGCTGATGTTCATCCCGCTCCTGGAACTCACGCCGTTCAACCTCTCGTCAAGACTGGAAAGCGCGGCGGAAATCCAGGAAGCCGTTGAAGATGAATATGTTGCGACATTTGTATACGAAAAGAACGGCAAGACCGGAGTATTTACATTGAACAATATTCCGGACTCCACCTGGACCTTCGTGGAAGCTCGCACGGTCAAGAAACAAGACCATATCGACGAAACCGAATACCCGCGACTCTCCTTCCGCGACGCTGCGGGACAATACCGTGATACGTTGGCTGCCGATGGATTGGTGATGGCGGTATCAGTTCCGGAACCGGAAAAAATGAAAGAATCGGCATGGAAGAACACGGCAAGGCTGCTCGCCTCCGCATCGGAAGCAGGCTTCACGCCGCTCCTCCTCACCGCATCCGACCCGGCCTCATTCTCGAGTCTCATCGCATCCGGGAAATACACGCAAGCCGAATCAATGACATTGCTTACGTCGGTATATTACTCTGACTACAAGACACTTATATCATTGAACCGCTCGAATGGAGGCGCAGTCTATTTCAACGACGGCAATATCATCTCCAAATGGGCGGCGCGCAGCCTTCCGAGCAACAGGAAACTCGGAAAACTGATACGCAAAGACCGCGTGGAAGTGATGCTGGATGCAGACGGCAAGGGAAAACTGCTTTTCGAAGCCTTCATGCTCTACACAGTCACATTGATGCTCATCCTGTAACCCGACAACGAACAACATAACATATAAATTATGAAAGGAGTATATATTTTTCTGGCCAACGGCTTCGAAGAAATGGAAGCATTGGCACCGCTCGACATCCTTCGCAGAGGTGGCGTAGATGTGAAGACAGTCTCTATCCATAGGGACAAATACGTTACCGGATCACACAAGGCCACTGTTGTCGCAGACATGACCTACGACGAATTCAAAGCCGAAGTGCAGCTCGACGGAACAGAAGAAAATGACGTAATGATATTCCCGGGTGGAATGCCGGGCACTAGAAGAATTGCGGAAAATGCAGAAATCATCAATTTCATGAGATTGCATTACGCTGAAGGCGGGGCACTTGCAGCCATCTGTGCGGCACCCGGCCTGGTCATCTCCCAGCTCCCTAGCCTTGCCGGAAAACACTTCACATGCTTCGACGGCTTCGAAGACGCACCTGTTGCACGCGGAGGAATATACGAACAGAAACCGGCTGTCATAGACGGAAACCTCATCACAGGCCGTGGAGCGGGATGTGCCGTCGACTTCGGTCTGGCAATTCTGGAACACCTTAAAGGAGAAGAAGTTGCAGCTACCGTGAAGCAAGGCCTCATGCTTGCGTAGCGTAGCTGCTATCGGATAATTTCCCTGTCAATTCTACGTGGAATGCTCGTCATGATTTCATAAGGAATCGTGCCGAGTATTTCCGCGAGTTCAGAAACCGTCGGGTCATCCCCGAAAATTGTCACCGTATCCCCGACCTTCGCATCCACGCCGGTAATATCCAGCATACACATATCCATGCAGATGTTTCCGATGGTCGGCACCCTATGTCCGTTCAGCGAAAACGACGCGCGACCGCACCCGAGATGACGGTCAATACCGTCCGCGTACCCGACCGGAATCGTCGCGATAGTCGTCCCCTCCGGGGCAATGATTCCGTGACGGCCATAGCCGATAGTGCCGTCTCCGGGCTTCAAATGTTTGATTTGCAATATCTTGCATTTCAATGATGCTACAGGTGAAAGCTTTACGCCCGGCAATGCGCTGATGCCATAAATGCCGATACCCAGCCTGACCATATCATGCTGGAACTGAGGGAACCTCTCGATACCGGCAGAATTGAGGATATGCAGCATCGGCTTGTAGCCTATCTCATCTACAATCTTACCCGCATTGGCCTCGAACATGCTGATCTGCCCCAATGTGAAATCATCCGAATCAGGATCCTCGGCAGCGGCCAGATGAGAGAATATCGACTTCACCCTGACAAATTTGCAGTCCCTCAGGAACTCTGTCAGTTCCGGGATTTCGCTTGTCATGAAACCCAGACGATGCATGCCCGTATCCAGCTTTATGTGCACCGGATAATCCGTGAATCCTCGCTTCTCCAGCGTCTCGCAGAACAGCCTCAATGAATACATGTTCGGGATGCTCGGCTCCAGGCGGCTGTCAATGATTTCATTATAATAATCTGTTCCGGCGGTCAGCACCAATATCGGCAGACTGATGCCGGCACGTCTCAGTTCAATGCCCTCTACGGGGTATGCAACTGCCAGATAATCAGCACCTTCTTTCTGCATCATGGAAGCGAATTCGACTGCTCCATGTCCGTAGGCATTGGCCTTTACCAGCACGAGAAGCTTGGTGGACGGCTCCAGCAGGCTTCTGAAATATCTATAGTTGTCGCGGCATGCGCTGAGTTTCAGCTCCAGCCTTGAAAAATCATTTTCCTTCAACATTGTCAAGAAATAATTGCCGGTCCGGCCGGCGTTCCCTTTTAGCGATGCAAAAATACCAAAATTATCTGACTGAGGGAATAATTTTTATGTTATCTTCGCGTTGGTCTGCTTTTTGCCCGACCGATGTGGTTTATTAAAAATGAATATTATGACTTATTGGTTAATTTTTACATTATTCATGGTCCTCAGCATATTCGTGCAGAATATGCTCCAGAGCCGTTTCCGCAAATATTCCAAAGTTCCGCTGCGAAACAGCATGTCCGGTGCGGACGTTGCCCGTAAAATGTTGCAGGAGAATGGAATATATGATGTCAATGTAATGTGCATCCCCGGACAGCTTACCGACCACTACAATCCTGCAACCAAGACTGTGAACCTCAGTGAGGCCGTCTATAACGGCAGGTCCGTGGCGGCAGCGGCAGTCGCAGCGCATGAATGCGGCCACGTGGTCCAGCATCAGGTGGGATATGCACCGCTCAAACTCCGTACGGCATTGGTGCCGGTAGTATCCATCGCGAACAACACCGTCCAGTGGATTCTACTCGCGGGAATATTGATGGTCAATGTTTTCCCTACGTTGCTTTGTGTCGGAATCGCACTCTTCGCGATGACCACATTGTTCAGTTTCGTCACCCTTCCGGTGGAAATCAATGCGAGTGCACGTGCAGTGAATTGGCTTGAAAATGCCGGAATTACCGACTATGAAACCCGTCCGATGGCTGTCGACGCGCTCAAATGGGCTGCCTACACTTATGTGATTGCCGCGTTGAGCTCACTTGCCACACTGCTATATTATATAGGTATCGCAAGAAGTAGGGACTAATATGGATAAAGTCGTGGATATGGCTGTGGATGAGCGATTTATGCGTGAAGCATTGCGCGAAGCCATGGCGGCTGGGGCGGAGGATGAAATTCCGATAGGAGCAGTGATTGTATTTGGCGGCAGAGTTATTGCCAAAGGACACAATATGACAGAACGTCTGCATGATCCGACAGCGCACGCCGAAATGATAGCGATAACTGCCGCTACGGAAGCAATGGGCGGTAAATACTTGAATGACTGTACATTGTATGTGACCGTGGAACCGTGTCCGATGTGTGCTGCGGCGTCTGCGTGGGCTCAGGTGGGCAGAATCGTCTATGGCGCTGCCGACCCGAAACGCGGCTACTCCAAGTTCACCCCTTCACTTCTGCACCCTAAGGCGGAAGTCGCGACAGGGATTCTTGCGGAGGAGTGCGGAAACATTGTCACGGAATTCTTCAGGAAAAAAAGAAGTTGATAATTTTTATATATGGAAAACGTAGGAGAAGATTACAGAATCGTGTCGGACAGTGAGAAAGATGGAGTCCGTCATATAACTGCCGTGCCTAGCGCAATGGTATGTTCCAAGCAGATTGATTTCGATCTCAAGGATGGCAATCTGCACAATGTCAAGTATTTGCGCGGATGCGACGGTAACTTGCAGGCTGTAGGCCGCCTTCTTGAAGGCATGTCCGCAGAGAAAGCCGTGGAAATTCTTGATGGCGTAAATTGTCATGGACGCGGCACATCTTGCACTGACCAGCTGACCAGAATCATCAGACAAGTCCTGAAATAGCGGCCCGGCTGAAAAGACTTGTACGCGACTACAACTCCAAATATCTATTTGCTGAATAAGCGTTTTTTATGTAAGTTTGCATGTTAATGCAGACGCAATGTTCAGAAAAATACGTTCATATATACGTGAATTCAAGCTTACGATGAAAATGAAGCTCGTCTTGAGCCTCAGTTCGATAGCCGTGATATTGCTGGTATCCAGCTTCATTTCCATTATGGAATACAGCAGGATGAGCAGCTATGTGTCCAACCTCATTGCCGGAAACATCGGCAGTATCAATGCCGCACAGAAACTTGCTGACGCGGCCAATGCCTATAACCTTGGCATTCTGGCAGTTATCGGAGACAACTCCACGGAACACATCCCGGAACTCAGGCAAAACGACTTCATTGCGCATTGCGACAGCTTGAAATCATCATTGACATTGGCCAGCATGCTTCCGCTCGCGGACTCGGTATTGTACTCATATTCGGCTTATATGCTTACTACTCTGGAACTTCCGCAAGCTATCCTGTCGGATTTCATCAATACACGGGAGTGGTATTTCGACAGGTTGCAACCTAAGTACAACAGGCTGCGCTCCGATATAAATGTCTTGAATACAGCCATTTACAATGATCTTCAAAAGAACTCCGCCACATTTGAACGCGGATTCTACCGAAGCATCATCCCGGGAGCCGTGGCTGTGGCGGTAGGACTGCTTCTGGTCCTGCTCCTGATGTTCTTCCTCATGGCCTATTACGTGAATCCGATATACAAGATGCTGTCCGGACTGAAAAATTACAGGTCATTCGGCAGCAAATATTCCTATACTTTCGAGGGTGACGACCAGCTTTCCGAGCTCAATGACGGTGTCACGGAAGTGGTAGGGGAGAATATTCAGCTCCGCAAGCGCATCAAGATGATGCGTGACACGTTGGAGAAACATGAACATGGCCAGGAGGCAGAGAAATGAATCTGAAAGTCATATCCAGGAATGTTGGATTCGCGCTGTTGGCCAGTGCGTTCTTCATGTTTCTGTCCATACTTGTCTCCATCTCGAACGGCAACGACAGTGCGCTCGCGGCATTGATAATCAGCTTCACGATTACCTTCATAGTGGGAATATTTCCCTTCATTTTCGTACGTAAGTCCCCGAATATCAGCCTGAAAGACGGCTATATGATCATTGTCCTCTCATGGACATTGTCCTTCATTTTCGGTATGCTGCCGTACGTCCTTTGGGGCGGACCTTTTTCTGTCATCAACGCCCTGTTCGAAGCTGTTTCCGGATATACGACCACAGGCGGCACTGTGCTCGAAAATGTGGAGCAACTCCCTGACAGCCTGCTGTTCTGGAGGTCATCCACGCATTTCATCGGCGGCTTGGGAGTCGTGGTATTCCTGCTTCTGATCATCCCGTCCTCCAGCCCGGTGCGGCTCAGGCTCACCAACATGGAAGTCTCATCATTGTCCCGTGAAGGGTACAAGACACGCACGAACAAGACGGTATGGGTTTTCACGGCCGTGTATTTCGGCATCGCCGTCTGCGCGTTCCTATGCTATTGGCTCGCAGGGATGTCTCCGTTCGATGCTATAAATCATGCATTTGCCGTTACGGCGACAGGTGGATTCAGCACTAAGAACTTGTCCATCGCGTCGTTCGGTTCGCCGCTTATAAATATCGTCACGATATTTTTCATGTTCTTATCGTCGATACACTTCGGCATAATATTTATGGTGTTCGCGTCCCGGAGCCTCAAGCCACTGAACAATCCTGTGCTGAAATTCTATGCCGGAACCATACTCGTGGCTGCTCTGCTAGTGGCATTCTCTCTCAAAATGAGTTCGGCCGGATTTACATGGGGCGAATCGTTCATGACTGGTTTCTTTCAGGTCGTCAGTTCGATATCCACTACCGGATTCGCCATATCCGACAACAACACCTGGCCGCTTTTCGCCTGCATAATCACTGTGCTGATTACTGTGCCTTGCGGTATGGCAGGCTCCACTACCGGAGGTATAAAAATGGACCGTATGCTACTGATGTTCAAGTCGGTAGGCCAGCAGGTGAAAAGCTCCATGCATCCTTCGTCCATAAATCAGGTCCATATCGGCAATCACATGCTGGGAAATAATGAAATCTATCCCCATCTCGTATTCATCGGCCTGTATTTCATCACGATAGCCGCCTCGATGGCATTGACCATACTTTCCGGCATGGACGTGCAGAATTCATTGGCCTCGTCCATCAGCTGTCTGAGCAACGTCGGACCTGCGATGGAATCCGCGGGTACAATGGGTAATTATAGTGGTGTGCCTGTGCTGGCGAAGATCGTATTTATCGTGGATATGTTCCTCGGCCGAGTCGAGATTTATCCGGTTCTGGCTGTGATGACGATGGCTTTCAGCGGGAGGAAATAGCATGGGGAGAGCCGATTTTCTATACTCCAGATTCCGTGAACACTTCGCCTATGAACCCACTGAATGTCAGGACAATTTCCTGCGCCAGATGGGCGAATTTCTCACCGGCGATGACGGCGACATATTGATACTCAACGGTTATGCTGGAACGGGAAAGACCACGGCCGTCGCATCCGTCGTGGCGGCATTGAAAGAATTCGAGGTGCCTTGCGTCCTGCTCGCGCCCACCGGAAGGGCCGCGAAAGTATTGTCAATGTATACCGGTCAGCCAGCGTATACCATTCATAAACAGATATATAGACAGAAATCTGTCAGCTCGGAAGGCTTCGGGCAATTCTCATTGGCCCCGAACAAGGCGAAGGATACGTTGTTCGTTGTAGATGAGGTTTCTCTTATCGGCATCGATTCCGGCAGTCAGCAGTCCACAGCAATGTTCGGCACCGGAAATCTGCTGGAAGACCTTGTGAACTACGTCCGTAACGGGACGGACTGCCGCCTGGTGATGATCGGCGACGCAGCCCAGCTCCCGCCTGTCGGCCACGAATACAGCCCGGCGCTCGCAAAAGAATATATGGACGCCTTCGGCGGAGTGTCATGGTCAATGCTCACGACCGTGGTGCGCCAGCAGAAAGAATCAGGTATCTTGCTCAATGCTACCATGTTAAGGACAATGATAGCCGAGGATTATGAGTCCGGGGGCAATGTCTTTCCTGTGGAGTCGCTCGAATTGAAGACGGACGGATTCGATGACATCCAGCGGCTTTCCGGAGGAGAACTCATTGAAACACTGACAGATGCGTACGACAAATATGGCGAGGACGAAACCATTGTCCTTTGCCGTTCGAACAAGCGGGCGAACAGGTACAATGCCGGTATACGTGCCTCCGTACAGTATAAGGAGGAACGTCTTGTGCGCAATGACAAGCTGATGATAGTGAAAAACTGCTATCAGTTCCTTGAAGGTGTCAAGGATATTGACTACATTGCAAATGGCGATATTGCCAAGTTGATTTCCATCAATCATTATGAAGACAGATATGGTCTGCATTTCGCCCAGGCACGGCTGTCTTTTCCTGATTATGGGGACCAGGAAATATCCGCCAAGGTGTGTCTCGATACCCTGGATTCGGAATCTTCATCATTGACATACGAACAGCAAAACGCTCTGTATCAAGGCGTATCGGAAGATTATGCGCATCTTCCCACGAAGAAGAAAAGGTACGAGGCTGTGCGCGAGGACCTGTTCTACAATGCGTTGCAGCTGAAGTATGCCAATGCGATTACGTGCCACAAGTCACAGGGCGGACAATGGAAATGCGTATTTATCGACAATCCTTTCTGGCAGGAGGGGTTTATGGTCGACGATTATAAATGGCTTTACACGGCACTCACCAGGGCCGTGGAGAAAGTTTATCTGGTGAACTTTAAGGATACCTGCTTCTTATGATTCGGATCAATGCTTTTTGGCGCCGGGCCCTAGTTGCGGCAGCGACGCTCGTAGTTTCAATGTCGGTTTATTCCCAGAATTTCAACAGGATTCCGCTGAGATGGAAATGGATTGACAATGAGAAAGTTGTCTTCTCTTATGATGGCACTTATACCGACGTCGGCGCGTTTGCTGTCAAGGCCGGGAATCATAAGATTGTCAACGGAGTCACCGCTCCTGAAAAGTATACTGACTTTCCTGCAAAACCGGCAGGCGCCGTGAACCTGACATTTTCTCCGGATTCGTCAATGCTCGCATTTACGAGGGAGAATGACCTTTATGTATATGACATTGCATCTGGGAAAGAGAAACGTCTGACTTTCGACGGTTCCGATACTATCCTTAACGGCTATGCCTCATGGGTTTACTACGAGGAAATCTTCGGTCGCCCGTCGATGTACCGTGCTTTCTGGTGGTCACCGGATTCCAAGAAGATAGGTTTCTACCGTTTCGACAATGCCTATGTTCCGGTTTTCCCGATTTATTCGCCGTTTTCGGATGATTCGTCCCGTTCCGGAATGGGGCTTTTCTACTCGCAGAATGCGGGGGCTGCCGTAGAACTGCCGGGAATGTCGCCGGCAGGCGGTTCCGTAAGGATGACCAGGTACCCGAAATGCGGCGACAATAACCCGCAGGTACGCATCGGAATAGCTGATGTCGGTGACGGCGGCATCGTTTGGGCTGATTTCAATGAAAAGGAGGACCAGTATTTCGGAACACCGTTCTGGGGTGCTGACAGCAAGGATTTTTATATCCAGCGTGAGCCCAGGACACAGAATACGCTTGATCTTTACGCCGTTTCCGTGAATGACGGGACCAAGAAGCACATTTATCACGAGACCTACGCCACATGGCTGGACTGGATTGACGGTATGCTTTTCGGCCGTGACGGTATCTATATGGTACGTTCTTTCGAGACCGGCTGGCAGCAGATTTATTATCTTTCTTATGACGGCAATGTCCTGAAGCGTCTGACTGACGGCAAGAACTGGAGAGTTTCGCTAGTGGATGTGAAAGAAGGAAAGGCCGCACAGGGCTTCGACGGCAGCACTTCAGAGATTCTCTTCGTGGCAGAACGTGATTCCCGTGTACGCAGCGGACTTTATTCCGTTTGCCGTGACGAGGTGAAGAATGTTTCCGATCCGTCTCTCCATGTGAAGGCTGTCCGCGTTTCTCCCGATATGAAATATGCCGCGGCTTCGGTAAGCAACTCCAGGACGCCTTCGCAGGTATGGATTTATGACCTTGCGAAACCAGCCAAGTCCTTCAAGGTCGCTGATATGGCAGGTGCCGGTTTCAATGCTGCTGATTACGCTCTGCCTGAGGTGATTACGATGACGACCAAGGACGGACTGGAGCTTCCGGCAATGATTGTCTATCCGGAAAATTTCGACAAGTCGAAAAAATATCCGGTCTACATGTATATTTATGGCGGTCCTGATACTCCGCAGGTGGTGGACAATTTCCGTTCTCCGCGTAATTTTGAATGGTATGCCAAGAATGGCATCATTGAAATAATTGCTGACTGCCGCGCTTCCGGCCATAATGGTCGCGAGGGCTTGGACCAGATTTACAAACGCCTGGACAAGAGGGAAGTACTCGATTTCGTGGAGTGGGCTGAATACCTGAAGACGCTTCCATATGTCAATGGTGACAAGATCGGTGTCGAGGGATTTTCTTTCGGAGGAACGATGACCGCTCTCCTCCTCATGAACCATTCCGACTCCTTCCATTACGGCATCGCCGGCGGCGGTGTCTATGACTGGAATCTTTACGATACCCATTATACAGAGCGCTTTATGGATACTCCGGCAAATAATCCGGACGGCTATGCCGCGACCAGCGTCCTCGCGAGCGCAGCCAATTATCCCGTTACCGAAGCGAACTATGACGGCTCCGTGATGCTCAAGATTACCCATGGCACAGGTGATGACAATGTCCATTTCCAGAGCACCCTCCAGCTGGTGGACGCCCTCCAGAAAGCCGGCAAGAAATTCGAGCTGATGATTTATCCTGACGGCATGCACGGCTACCGCGGCTACCAGGGCGCCCATTTCAATGAAGCCAACCGCGCCTTCTGGCTGCACTATCTTTGCGGAAGATAAAATTATTTCTGTCTGGTAGCCGCGACCAGGTAATTGGCTGATGCTTCACGGCAGAAATCGATATGGAGACCGAATATATGGATATCTCCGCCGGACTGGACTTTCAGTTTCCGGCGGAGTTCTTCGCTTGTCAGTGGAAGATTGCGCGCTGAAACCTCGGCTCTGGGATATTTTGCAGAAAAATTCCTGATGCCCTGCTTGCAGAACGGAGCCAGGCCAATGATTTTGAATGTCTTTCCGAAATTGGATGCATTGTTCTGACTGTCAGTGAAATACAAGTGCGTGGAACGGCCGGCTTTCAGCAGCATTGTCCCGATCCCGGCATCGTCCTGCATTGTGCAGATGGCATTGAACAGGCCTGCCTTGGCGAGAGCCTTCCCCGGCTCGAAGAGGAATTGCATCGAGTTCAGTTGGGCTGCGTCCTGGAGAAATTGCGGGACGGCGGCGGATTCTGCGGCGATGCTGGTGCGGAGGATATTGCCGTTCTCATTGATTATCAATGCGGTGTCGTCGTCGGTCGACGGCGTGCACCATAGCAGCAGCTCCTTGCATTCGCCGCCTGCGGACACGATGTGGAGTTCCTTCGTCCCGGCGCCATGCTCCTGCAGACGTTTCAGCAGCATGGAAATATCCGCCATGGGGGAGAGCTTCAGCAGCAGGTTGCCGCAGATTCCGAAAATGTCCGGTATCAATGTGAGGACGTCGGGGCTGCAATCCTCCATCAGGAATACCTTGCTTCCGGTGGCGGAACGGCGTGCCGGGTCCATGTAGACCAGGTCGGGGGAGAATTTTTTCAATGTCTTCCAGAAATTTGCCGCCCCTTCCGACTTGCCGGACTCTTCGACGCAGAAACTTGAAACAGAGATGTTTTCAGCTCCGAGAAGCGGGAAATTGTGGCGGGCTGCCTCGGCACGTCCGGGCTCCATCTCATTGTACATCACCTGCGAGGCGACGCGCGAGAAAGCCAGGCTGTCTGCGCCGAGTCCTCCTGTAAGATCGGCGATTCTGCCGCCATTGGCAATCCTGCTTGCGATGGAGGCCTTGTATTTGGCTGTGGCAGAAGAACTTGACTGCTCGGAGCTGAGCCTGTCGGGATAGATAATTTCTGGGATTTCATACCATTCCGGCAGCTTGGTGCGGAGCTTTTTTCGGCACTCTATGATGGTCACCGCCTTGTCGATATCTATGTCCGGCCACCTGTTTCTGGACAGCATCAGCCTCGCCGTGTCATCGTTTTCGTGTTCTTGTATGAATTCTTTCAATGTCATAATTCCAGGAATTGTGTCGGTTTCCCGCCCGACTATTCACAATATTCCACAAATTTAGTATTTTTGTATGATTTGATTAAAGGTGTAAAAATCAAAAAACAATATAATTATGGCAAAAGATTTTAGAGAAGTAGCTCAGAGCTGGCTTGATGGAGATTTCGATCCGGAGACGAAAGGCAAGATCATTGAATTGAGAAACAATGATCCGGCAGGATTCGAGGATGCTTTCTACCGTAACCTGGAATTCGGTACCGGCGGTCTTCGCGGAATCATGGGCGTAGGTACCAACAGAATGAACAAGTACACCGTAGGAATGGCTACCCAGGGACTTGCAAACTACATCAAGGCACATGCTGCCGAGTGCACTGACGCTTATGGCGACCCTATCAATCCTGAGGATGTCCGCGTCTGCATTTCTTACGACAGCCGCAACAACAGCAAACTTTTCGCGAAAATCACAGCTGACGTGATGTCTGCCAATGGAATGCACGTGTTCCTCTTCGACAACATCCGCCCTACACCGGAACTCAGCTATTCCATCAGGGAGAAGAGAGCCATCGCCGGCGTGATGGTTACCGCTTCACATAACCCTAAGGAATACAATGGCTACAAGGTGTTCTGGTCTGACGGCGCGCAGATTACATCACCTGTCGACAAGGACATCGTGGCAGAAGTTGCCAAGATTACCGAGCCTTCACAGGTGCGTTTCGAACCTAAGGAGGAATGCGGTGAAATCGAACTGATGGGCAAGGATGTGGACGAGAAGTATCTTCATGATATTCTTTCACTTATGCTTACACCGGAAGCCCGCAAGAATCACCCTGAACTGAAATTCGTCTACACTCCGCTTCACGGATGCGGCGTAAGACTCGTTCCTGAGTGCCTGCACCGCCTCGGCTTCGGGCATGTCTGCCATGTTCCTGCACAGGACGTGAGCGACGGCGATTTCCCTACGGTTGATTCACCTAATCCGGAGGAGCCTGCAGCCATGAAGATGGCGCTGGAAGTCGCTGACCGTGAGGGCGCAGACATCGTGCTCGCCACCGACCCGGACGCTGACCGCATGGGTATCGCAGTTCGTGACAATGACGGCAAGATGGTCCAGTTCAACGGCAACCAGACAGGTGCAATGCTTACCTACTACATCCTCACACGTTGGAAGGAACTCGGAAAACTCACCCCTGAAACGTATGTTGTCAAGACCATCGTGACCACCGAACTCATCACGGAAATCGCCAAGAGCTTCGGCGTGAAGATTTACAATGTCCTCACAGGCTTCAAATACATTGCGGAAGTCGTTAAACGTAACGAAAAGACCGGAGAATTCATCTGCGGCGGCGAGGAAAGCTATGGTTTCAATGTAGGTCAATATGTGCGTGACAAGGACGCCCAGATTGCTTGCTCTATGGTTGCTGAATGTGCGGCATGGGCTGCAGACCAGGGACTTACGCTTTATCAGCTGATGCAGAAGATTTACAAGGAATATGGTTACAGGAAAGAAGGCTTGACCTCTCTTGTACGCAAGGGCAAGTCCGGAGCTGAAGAAATCCAGCAGATCATGATGGATATGCGCCAGAACCCTCCTAAGGAACTCATCGGCTCTCCTGTAAACAAGGTGGTGGATTATCTGAAGACTGAGGAGACCGGACTTCCTTCATCAAATGTTCTCCAGTTCTTCGATGAGGCCGGTGACGTGGTTTCAGTACGTCCTTCAGGAACAGAACCTAAGATCAAGTTCTATTTCGGTGCGAAAGGCGATGATGCTGATGCCAAGATCGGAAAACTAAAAGAGCAGTTTATAAAATAGTCCTGCTTGATGGATTTAGAGCGTTATAATTCACTGATACAGTCTATCTTTCAGCGGTTTCCGTCGGTACAGACATCCTCTTTCAATGATGCGTACAAGCCCGGACTCCAGCATATGCTGGATTTCAATGCTGCGCTAGGAGGACCTGACAAGGCATTCCGCACGATTCATGTGGCCGGTACAAACGGCAAGGGATCTGTGGCGAACATGCTGGCATCTGTACTAGCCGGAACCGGGCTGAAAGTGGGACTATACACGTCGCCCCATATATTGGATTTCCGTGAGCGGATGCGTATCGTCAGTGGAAAACATACGGCGGAACTCGTTCAGAAAGAATATGTCTATGACTTTCTGGAGAAATGGTCAGACACGTTCGACAAGCTCGAATTGTCCTTTTTCGAGATTACTACGGGGCTGGCATTCAAGTGGTTCGCTGATATGGACGTAGATGTGGCAGTTATTGAGGTCGGGCTGGGAGGAAGGTTGGACAGTACCAACATCATCACACCCGAGCTCAGTATCGTCACAAGTATCGGCCTGGATCATTGTGACCTCCTGGGCGATACATTGGCGAAAATCGCATTTGAAAAAGCGGGGATTTTCAAGCCCGGCGTTCCTGTCCTGATAGGGGAGACGCGGACTGAAACAGAGTCTGTGTTCAGAGAGCATTTCGCCGAAGTCAATGAAGCTGCACCGGATGCGGCAACATTGACCTTTGCCGACGAAGTCGAACCGTCGTTGTGGTACATGCACGATGATATTCTTTCCAAAATGGATCTGCAGGGGGAATATCAGCGCAGAAACCTGCGGACGGCACTCGCGGCAGTGGATATCCTGCGTGGGCGTTTCTCGGGAATGGAAGCGCCGGAAGTTGTTGACTCATTGGAACATACGGCTGCGCGCATGGATTTCCATGGACGATGGGAAAGACTGTCGACCAATCCTGACGTCATCTGTGACATCGGGCACAATGCACCAGCATTGAAATATAATTTCGGGCAACTGAACTCGTACCTGGAATCGGGGAAATATTCCTCATTGATAATGGTTTATGGCATCATGGCAGACAAAGACCTGGATGCGATAATGCCTCTGTTCCCGGAGAATGCCACATGGATTTTCACGACTCCGCAAACGCGCAGGTCTAATTCGGCTGAGGATATAAAAGAAAGATACTCAGCGTATTGCGCAAGCTGCGGGCGTCCGGCCACACGTCTCTATGTGCAGAACTCCGTAAAAGAAGCCGTGGCGATGGCATTGAAAACTGCCGCTGCCTATGGCGGTAACCCTCTGATTTACATAGGAGGATCCACATTCGTGGTCTCCGAAGCTGTTCCTTGTTTCTGACTGTCTCAAGTTTAGCACTTTCGAAACTTGAGTCATGCAATGAATCCCAAATAGTTGCATTATCGAAACGGATATTGTAAAAACTGATTATACCATGAAACGGAAGACATTGACACTGGTCTTTACAGGACTGATAACACTGATTTTAACCACATTGACTATGAACGCATTTCTCAGAAAAGACAAATCTCAGGCGACGGATGAACAAGGCCATGTACTGACCGGACTTTGGGCTGACTGGAACAAGGCCGTGCAGCAGGACAGGCCGAAACTTCAGGAAGAAATTCTTGCACAAATACGTGACAGGGCTATGGACCAGCGTCTTGCGTGGGATTTCTATGATGCTTCGACACGATATGTGGATGCGGTTACCGACAGGAACTGGAAACTTGCAGACTCTCTGGCTGCTGAATTTGCCGACAATGTCAGGAAATTCGACGAACCGGTAGTCACCTTTACGTGGATGGGCAGACGTGGCGGCGATTCGCCTCTTGCCATCCTGAAATATGTCCAGGACCATGCCAAGTCATTGAAATCCAGCCGCAATGATGCTTTCTATCGCGTCGGGCTCTCCCGCTACGGCGGTCTTGGCGCGACTCTAGCCCCGTTCCTGCCGGAGTTTTATGCCAATGACTATGAGTATGCGCTTTGGCAGTTGCTTCCGTTCACTTCTTATCCGAATGTCAATGAGGGTGAAATATATGCCGCATTGAAAGACTATGAACGGGATTCATATCCTTTGGGCGTATATCTGGAATATCTCGAAGCTAGTCTCAATTCCCTGGCACGTGATGCGAAACTGGCTGAACTGCAGAAATTTGCAGATAAATATGAGGGCAAGGCCGTTTCAATGTATGCCAAGGCGGATATTCTGGATTTCCGCTTCGATGAAATGGAAAAATCCTGTGCGGAATCTGCTGATTACGAGGCATTCTACAAGGAATGTCAGGACTTCGAAAAGGCAAGGAAGGCTTTCAATGGTGATGAGGCCAAGATTGTCGGGGGCTTGAATTCTGTGGACGACATTGTCAGGAACCTGACGGATAAGAACATTGAATTGAGAGTTGAGGACGGGAAGATTATCGTCGTTCTGAAAAACCTCAAATCGGTGCACCTGAGCATGGCGCTGTCGTCTGTGAAATCTGCCGGAGCAGTCATTGACAAGACTCTGAAAAATGAAAGGTGCAGTTTCTATGTTCCTGATACATTGACACTTGACTTGCCGCAGATGAATGACGGCGAGTATGAAATCAAGGCTATTTCCGGAAAGGTGGAAGAATGTATCACTTTCCAGTCGAGGAGAATTTCTTTTGCGGCCCGAACGGAAAACCGGGGCATCTGCGTTTATGCGGCTGACTATGAATCCGGAGAACCGATACGGAAAGCCGATGTTGAACTCCGGAAATCAGGCAAGACTGTATCTGTATATAAAGATTTGAATTTCAATGGGTTTACGCCTCTTCCTGCGGAGATTGCGAAGCAGATGGACGTCCCTTCACGTTATACGTTGGTGTGCAGATTTACCGATGAAAATGGGTATCTTCATGAAAGCTGCGATGTCTCCATCTGGGGAAATTCACGAGTGGATGACGGGACGGCATCTGAAAAGAAGACGCAATGCTGCAATATCTATATTGACCGCGGGGCGTACAATCCGGGAGATACCGTTGATTTCAAGGCGGTTATATATAAGACTGATTACGTGAACTTTGCAGAGACCGCTCCTGCCGACGAGAAATATAAAGTTTCTTTGTTCAATGCCGAGGGCAAGAAGATTGATTCACGTACTCTTGCGACCAATGACTTCGGCTCCATTGCCGGACAATTCGTCCTTCCTTCAGACGGCAGGAACGGCTGGTATCAAATTACTGTAATCGCGGAATCGGACAAACTAGGTGGCGCCTTTACGAAATCTTTCCGCGTGGATGAGTTCGTGCTGCCTACTTTCGATGTCGCCTTCGATAAGACAGCTAAATTGTATTTTCCTGGTGATGAGATTGTTGCGGCCGGAAAGATTACCAGTTTCACGGGGCATGCCGTTTCATCGGACAATGCTGTCTATGAAGTGACGAGTTATGACAAGCTCATTGCCTCCGGAGCATTGGAAATTGCCGCGGACGGCACGTTCTCGGTGAAATTCCGTGCTGACGACAAATATAACTGGTATCACTACAATGTGGCTGTAAAGATTACTGATGCGACAGGCGAGACTCACGAATACAACAAATCAATGTGGGTGACCGGCGGACTGGAGGTCAATGCGGAGTTGACCAATGAGTCGAATGGAAGAGTACGTTCAGTGGATGAGCGGGAAGGGCGGTTCTATGTAGACGCTCCTTCGATTCTGATGTCCGATGTAGCTGCCGTGAAACTTTCCGTGGAGTCAAGAGAAGGTGAGCCTGTTCCTGTCAGGATTGCTTATGTGCTTAGTAATGAGGCTGGTAAGGTGGTTGTGGAGTCATCGGCCCAGTCCGGTACATTGGAAAACATTGACATGAAAAACCTGCGCTCCGGCCTTTATGAACTGAAGGCTTCTGCGGCTGTGACCAGTGGATCGGGGCGTGAATATTCGGATACGACGACATTGAAAATCCTTCTTTTGCGTGATACAGACAGCGTTCTGGATGCTCCGGTGAAGGATGTGATTGTTCCGGTTAAGGATGAGGTCAATGCCGGTGAACATGCGGAACTGCTTTTCGGAACTGCTGACGGCGCCCCTGTATGGGCATTGGCGGAAGTCTTCGGTATGAATGCCAAGTTGCTGGAAACCAAGCTTGTAACGCTGTCCGGCAAACGCGGTGAATCAGGCTCCATGGCACGTCTTTCTTTCAACTATAAAGACACATATCCTGACGCGATTTCTGTTCAGATATTCTATTTCAAGAATGCCGCAATGGTTTCTGAAAATTATGAATTCCACAGAAAACGTGATTTGTTCAGCCTGCCTCTGGAGTTTGCAACATTCGAGGACAAGGCATGTCCGGCATCTGCTTATACGTTCAATATCAAGACTTTGCCTGGTGTGGAATGTCTGGCTGCCGTGTTTGACAAGAGTACGGAAATCATTGCACCGAATGTCTGGGATGTTTTCCGGAGGAACGAATTTCATGCGGCTCCGGTGAGCGTTTCTGCAGCACCGGGTTTTGTCAGGGGGGATTATTTCGTCGGGTATAGACGCCGTTCCGACAAGCGCTTCAGCTATGCGATGGCTACCCGTTCGGTCGCGATGGATTGCCTGGAGGAATCTGAGGTGGTCTGCAACGAAAGTGCGGCAATAGCCGATGCCGGTGCCGACATTTCCGTGCCGATTCGTGAACGGTTTGACAATGTGTTGGCATTCAAGCCTTTCCTGCGCTCCGACAAGGATGGGAACATCTCATTTTCGTTCAGCACTTCCGACAAACTTTCCACATACGTCGTTTCGCTTTATGCGCATGACAGGAAGATGCACAATGCCGCTCTCCGTCGTGAGATGATGGTGACTGTCCCGTTGAAAGTCAATGTAGTAGAGCCGTCGTGCCTGTATTATGGCGACAAATATCGACTTGCGGCGTCGGTTTCTTCCGTGGTGGAGCACAATGTCTCGGGAACATTGACCCTGTCCGTTTATGCCGGGAAGGATTACAAGGCGTTGGAGGCTGCCGGTGTCAAGCCGCTTTCGGTGATGAAGCGTAAGGTGACCGTTCCGGGAGGGGAGACCGTCAAGTCAATGTTCGATGTCAATGTCGCTGAACTTCTCGCGGGTGCAGCATTGCCTGCCGATCTAGGCTTCAAACTTGTGTTCAAGGCTGATGAGACCGCCGGTGTGAAATACTCTGACGGAATGTTTGTCAATGTTCCTGTATATCCTGCTGTCCAGGCACTTACGGAATCGCATTCCGCTGTTCTCCATGCCGGTATGGATAAGGATTCCCTGACGGCGCAGCTGCGTGGCATGTTCGTGAATGTAGCGGGGGATGATGCTGAGGCTAAGGTAATCAGTATCATTGACATGATTCGCGATGCGATTCCTTCAAAAGTGGATCCTGCCGGCAAGGACGTGCTTTCGCTTTCGGAGGCAATGTATGTACGCGGAGTTGCTGCACAGTTGCGCGCGCTTTCACGCATGCCTTCTGATGTTGAAGAGGAAATGCCTGACAGTGAACTGTTTGCAAAAGTGTTCGCTTGCCACAATGCAGATGGCGGCTTTGCCTGGTTCGAGGGAATGAAGTCATCTCCTGTCATCACGGCGACGCTTCTGGAACGGTTCTCGAAGATGATATCAGCCGGCTATCTGGATGCTTCTGCTCCGGTTTCCGCAGATGCAGCGTTGTGCGCTGATGTGGATGCGGTGCTCCGTTCAGCTGTCCGTTATCTCGACAAGAGCCATTTCAGCACTCCGGCGCTCTGCCCGCTCTGGTGCGGTGCCGTCTCTGATGAACAATATATGTATGTCAGGTCAATGTTCGCTTATGTTCCTTTCGAAGTGAATCAGTTGACAGGAACTTTTGCCTGCAAGAGATTGGATGTTTTCCGGAAGGATGCGAAGGAATATCTCGTGCCGAAGAAAGTGCGTGGCATGAATGGATATATTCTCGGCAAGGCGCGCAGAATCATGACTTTACGTGCTCTTGCCGCTTCTGAAGAAGGCTGCCGTCTCGCGAAATCCTGGGGACTAGGCTGCTTCAACATTGACAAGAAACTGACGAAGTCATTGGAAGCGGATGTGGTTTCGCTTATGGAATATGCAGTGGAGCACAAGGACGGCGGCATGTATTATCCTAATGCGGTGATGCCTTTCCGCGGATTGCTTGAGAGCGAGGCTTATGCGCATTCGATGCTTTGCGATTTGCTTGCCGGTTATGCGCCTCATATCGCTGACGGCATCCGTCTGTGGCTTATGCTCCAGAAGGAAACCCAGCATTGGGATGCCGAACCTGCATTCGTGGATGCCGTCAATTCCGTGATGAACGGCAGTTCCGAGATCAAGTCTACGAGCGTGGTCGTGTTGACGAAGACTTATAACAAGCCTTTCGCGGAGATTGCCGCATCAGGCAACGGATTTACTCTCCAGAGACGTTTCTTCCGTGAATCGGCTTCTGACTCAGGCAAGGTTGAAAAGATGGAACTTGCTGAAGGTGAGATGCTTGATGTGGGTGACAAGGTGATTGCCGAGTATCGCATCCACAATGATGAGAATCGCAGTTTCGTAAGGCTGACGGTTCCGCGTGAAGCTGCCTTCCGTCCGGTGGACCAGCTTTCAGGCTACTATGGCTGGCGGATGTCCCCGCTTCGTGTCTATGATTGGTATTCGTTTGCTCCTCAGGGATATAGGAACGTTAAGGCTGACCGTACCGAGTATATGTTCGATTCTTATCCGGAGGAGAATACCGTGATTTCCGAGGCGTTCTTCGTGACCCAGGCGGGTGAATTTACAGCCCCGGTTCCGGTAATCGAGTCGCTCTATGCTCCTCATTATCGGGCCAATGATGCTTACCATGGAACTGTAAAGGTTAAGTAATCCTCTGCGCAATGTTGTTTTTTAGAAAAATACGGAAAAACACTTGCGTAATGAAAAAATAGTCGTATATTTGCATTCCCGATTTGGAAATCATGGTCAAGTCGGAATGAAAATATGCTTGGGAGCATAGCTCAGTTGGTTCAGAGCGTCTGCCTTACAAGCAGAGGGTCGGGGGTTCGACTCCCTCTGCTCCCACTACGAAAGCACTCCGGGATTTCCGGGGTGCTTTTTTCTCACGAGAGAATCCTCCAGGGTAGTCGAATCAAAACTCACACCGCCTCGCTCCCGTCTTCGCCGTACTTTCCGTCCTTGGCTTCATAGATGACGGACGGCTCCAGGACTTCGACCGTGTGCCAGACGCCGGCGGGGACTACGCAGCCGTAACTGCCGGAGGACGGGTCCAGGACAATGCGTGCCGTTTCATGGAGGCGACATCCAATTGCCATATCCTGCTTCTGTTCAATGCCATCTCCACCTCGCTCTTCCTCGTAAAAGACCTCAATCAATTTTCCATGAAGCAACAATACATTCTCGGTGCTGTGCGGATGCCGATGGATAGAAACCACAGTGCCGGGAAGAAGAGCATTGAGCATACGCTGGCTGTTGTCGTCGGATGACGTGCGCAGGTCATAGTTCTGACGAAGCCGTGGATTTTCCGCAGCCTCGGACAGCAACTTCGAGATGAACTTATTGTCAATTTCCATCATAATTCCACTATTTTAACGACGCTAGGTATTCCTCGTGCAGATGATAATACTTCTTCATGAATGCGATGTAGGCGATGCTTAAAACAATCAATGCACCAAGCAGATAGAGCCAATGCGCCAGAGGTGTATTCGGAATAATATAAATGAATCCGAGAGACACCGCCAGCTGCAGCAACGCGTAGAGCGAGGCCACCTTCACATGCCCGATCTTCAATTCATTCGCCATAATCTGATATGCATGCTTGCGATGCGCTTCTCCCAGATTCTCATGCAACATTATGCGGTGACAAATCGTAAGACAGCCGTCCACGCCGTATACCAACAAGAAAATCAGCCAAGTGATATCTCCAGTCCTGAGAATCAATGTCCCTATCAGAAACAGCAGGATATAAGCCACACCGATTGACCCTACATCACCTGCAAAGCACTTCGCCTCGCCCTTGGGCCTGAAATTGAGATGACAGAATACCATGTCTGCAAGAATCACCACGAAGATAAGAGATTGATTCACAAAGTCCATACTCTGATTGAGCAGAGCCAATGGTATAAGCGATGCGAACGCATAAGCCCCCGTGATGCCATTGATCCCATCCATGAAATTGATGACATTAGACGCACCTACGCAAACTATGAGCGCGAGTATCACCACCCACCACATGTTCAGATGCAAGATGTCCAGCTGATAAAACATCATCAGCATAGCTCCGAATTGCGCCACAAGCCGCACGCTGTCCGGCAACGAATGAATGTCGTCAATGAAACTCACGCCGGCAACCAACGTCACTGCCAGCAGGAACCAGATGTAATCCCCGATTTCCAGATTCAACGAAGGTATCCACCCTGCCGCAGCAAAAGCCAACCAAATCCACAACGCCAAAAGGAAAATAATCCCACCGCCACGCAGGACAATGCTGGAGTGCGACGAGCGCTGATTAGGTTTGTCAATGATATTGAATCTGTCTGCCACACGAAAGTAAACAACTTCCAGCAGAAGCAACAGCACGGCAATTATGCCGTATAACAAGTATGTGTTCATATTTTGAACTATTATTATCTAGGGATTGTCGTTTAATGTTTTCAATATGAGCGAAGCAGCGGCCAATCCCTTCAATTTCTGCGTCCGATTCATCAAAATTTCAATTCCATATCTGATTCCGGTCGTTTTTTGCCGGATTATTTGTCTGTTTTTCATGGCGCTGAGATAGGTTTTCACGGGACAATTCATTAACTTTGTTCCACATGGTAACAATTGAGATAAGATTGTTTTGTGTTAAGTGCTCATTTTTATGACTTCGAGCATTATAAAAATAGCACTTATGTTTTTTCTATCCAACCGTAACTTGCAGAACCTGATTATCACGTTTCAGAAAACTTTCTTTTCCGAAATCTGCTGATTCTCAATTTCTGAAAACTGCTGAAACAAAGTTACAGCTTACATATCAAATAAACTTTCTCAGTTTTTTTATAATATTGTTAGGCAGAAAGATAAATATACCTGTAAGCCATGCCTTTATTGCGTTCATTTTCAATACCGTATGGTACATTTCTACAACGGCTTTCAGCATCACCCATTTATTGCTTGTTTCAGAGCCGGAGATATGACGATATTTCCACAAAGCCTTAGGATAAGTATAGATAAAATCAACATCCTTTAAGATATTCATCCACAAACCCCAATCCTCCGCCCTACGTAGGGGTGGCATATACTTCTTGCCCACCCGCTTGGTGTCAAACAAAACTCCAGGAGTGCCGATGTTGCAACCTGCAATCATTGACTTGTATGACTGTCTCGGCGCTTGCTTCATAGTGTAATAAGATTCCAACTTTTCGTTGGCATCCTCATACCAAGTGCAGGTAAGTTCATACCCATTGTCTTGCATAAACTTCAACTGCTCCTCAAGTTTAGTAGGATACCACCAATCGTCACTATCACAAAAACCAATATATCTGCCTTCTGCTGCCTTAATACCTATATTTCGAGCTATACCTGCGCCACCATTTTTCTCGGCACGGATAACCTTTATACGATCATCCATGCTTCTCACTTGGTTTAATACTTCTGCTGTCTCAGGTGCAGGACTACAGTCGTCAACAATTATCAATTCCCAGTCCTTATAAGTTTGGGCAATAATGGAGGATACGGTCTCACAAATATATGCTGCCGCATTATAGTACGGCATGATAATGCTAACTAGCATAGTTTATTAGGAATAATGATTAGATAGGGATTGTCGTTTAATGTTTTCAATCTGAGCGAAGCAGCAGACAATCCCTTCAATTTCTGCGTCCGACCCATCAAAATTTCAATTTTATATCTGTTTTCCGGTCGTTTCGGCCGGATTTTTTGTCCGTTTTTCATGGCGAGGATACAGTTCCCCCACATGAGCTCCGCATTGACTGCAAGTTTCAGTGTCAGGCAGCCGCCAAACGAGCCCTTTGTTCTATCCTGTCCGCCAGCTGGACCACGTTTGCCGTGTGGATGCCGAAGAAGATGTACAGGATTTCCGTCCGCTTCGTCCTGGCCTTGACCCTCCGGAGATCGTAGTGCTCTTTCTGTGTCCCGAACGAGCCTTCCATCGCAGTCGCCCTCACTCTGTCAAGCTCCATCATTATGTCGTCCAACAGTTTATAGTTTGTCAATGGCCGTATCGGATCTATTATCACGTAGCAGAATATCTAGTAGTGAATATCCCGTTCAGCTGTTCCAACAGTTTCGGACAGCTCAGTCCCGTGTACATCTTCAGGAACATCATGGCAACTTTCCCTTCAGGAGTGAAGAACGACCTGAGTCCCAGCTTCGGCCTCATGCTTTTCCTTACCAGACCGAAGTCCACTGCCTTCTCGCGGAGAGGAAGCATTTTCTTTATCCTGCCCAATTCGCTCTTCTCGAAAGTTGAATAATAGAACTCGTAAAAATTGAACTCCGGAAACGCAATGTTTGGCGCTATTTCAGAAAAATTTCGTGCTTTTACATGCGGATTAAATTTGCGATTCCCCCAATTTCTCACTTTTCTCGGTGGTTGGGGGAATCTTTTTCCCTTTTTCAAAGTTACGAAATTTCTATCACTTTATCCATCAACTCGTTAGAAAAACCAAAAACTTTTTGGACATTTCACGACAGTCCCCACCTATAGTCATGTTGTTTTAACCAATTGCATCAACTATATACTTTTTACTCTTCTTGCGCTCTTCTGTTAATATATTTTCTGAATATTCAAAATCTACACAGTCCCATTTGTCTAATTTATGACAAGGCTCAAACCTATCCTGCATATTCATCATTTTCAAAATAGACTCAATACGACTATTTTGTGAATGTGCAGTACCGTAATTACGTCCAAACACATAGAATGGTGTATGCAGATTGATAGAGAAAGCCGTACCATGGAATGAGTCGGTCAGCACACACTTAGCATTGTTTATTAAATCAAGAAACTCAATAGGCCCTGTAGGTACAACCTTATCACAATAACTCATATCATCAAATTGGTAAGGAATAGCAATTACCTCACATTTTAATGTCTCCTTAAGTTCGGCAATTGCTCTACGAGCAGACTCTGATGGTTTGTCCAAGAAATACGTTAGAATATAATTTCTTTGTTTGTCTTGAAGATTAAGGGTTTTCTTCCATGTTTCTCCTTTCACTATCAATGTTGGGTCAATAAGATGTATTGTATCACGTCCTGTCAACTCTTTAATAAGTTTAATTCCACTATCTTCACGTACAGATAAACAAGCAAATTCAGAAATCCATTTACTCATCTTCTTTTTATTGTACTCTGCTACAAAGTCACGTCCAAAACTTGGTGCGAAAGCTATACGCTTTTCAGCAGGAGCAAAGCGAAGATAATACATAGGATCAACATACATTGTAGAAGAATTCCATATTTGGTCACTTCCTGCAAAGCATGCAACACATTCTTTGGCTAATCGCTTCATGCTATTCCAGCTCAAATATTGAGGTTCAAGATATTCATTGGTAAACTTTTCAAACCGAGTTACAGAGTCACCGATCATGACCTTATTATATGAACCTTTATAAGTATTCAATGCGTTTGCTCCATTCTTCCCTCTAATAAGCCATGAACGTATAAGTATAGCTATCAATTTCTTTATACGAATATCTCTGCCTTTTATCAAACTCTTCATAGCAACCAAACGACAATCATATCCTAACCCCTTCAAAATCGTTTTGGTAGCAAGAGCTTGAAGACTAGAACCATAGTTATAACCTGAGAAAACGGTCGTTAATAATACTTTTTCCATTAGCTTACACTTTTTGAGGCTATCTTAGCTCTACGCCACATATCCATTTTACTTATAAATCCAGGAAAAAGATAACCTAAAGTTAGTAACACTTTTCTATATAATGAAACTTGATTTGAGAGACAAAGAATTCTTAGATTCTTCTTTATAATTGCACGCCAATGTTTACAATCGGTCTTATAGTCTTTCTGTAAATTATGTGCATACGCCTGTGAAAGTGCTCCAAGACAGAACATACTTTTGTGTAATGCCATCATTAGTTCCACATTCGCATCTTTTACAATTAGCTCTTTATGTATATTATCAAGAGCCTTTTCGCCATTATAGTATTTTTGAATATTAAACTTAGAAGTTGCAGAAGCCTCGTTGTTCCTACGATAATAATACACTTTTCTATTACCTACAGTTACACAGTTTGCTAACTGAGAAGCTTTAGTGATAAAAGTCAAACCCTCACCATAAAACAAAGTTGTTGAAAAAGAAAGAGTGAACTTATTAATAAATCCACGTTTAAACATTTTGTTCCAACATCCTACAATAACCCTTGGAGATATCAAAAGGGCTGTTGCTTCAGATGGAGACAATGTTTTCGTTGCGTCTTTAGAAATCTGAGGCTCATTCTCTTGAGTGTAACAATTTTGTGACATTACGAAGTCAGAGTCATCCTTATATGCCAACTTAAGCATATAGTCTACAAAGTCTGGCGCGAGGTAATCATCACCATCTACAAACACAACATAATCTCCAGTTGCCACATCCAAGCCGCTATTTCGAGCGGCACTGACTCCTGCATTTTGCTTATGGATAACTTTTATTCGGTTATCTTCATTTGCTAATTTATCAAGAATCTGTGGAGAATTATCAGGACTACCATCGTCAACTGTAATTATCTCTATGTTCTTATAACTTTGTCCCATAATGGAACGTATGCATTGTTCTACATATCGTTCAACATTGTAACATGGAACAATTATTGACATTAAAGGATTATTGTTCATAATTTAACTTATCATGATCTTAATAGCTCCCATCACTCGTGTAAGATAAAACAATAAGTTGTAATGCTTAGGATTTTTAAAATAATAACCACTTAATGTACCTATCAAATTAAATGCAAGTATTACTTTTTCCTTTTTTGTTTTCTTTGCAAAATGAGCACTTGTAGGCCTACATCTACGATAGTAAACTGCTGCCCCACTCGAAGGACGTGTTTTATATACACAATCAGAGATTAAGAAAAAGAATAAAGTATCTTCACCATTCCTAAAACGAGTATCAAAACGACGATTTCCTATAATATTACGACTTACAAGTTTCCTAGGAGGAGCACCATAGAATTTTTTTTACACTATATATATATATTATATAATTTGCGACTGCTTTTACTGACAAAGTCACTATGCAAGATATTGTCTGTTTCCACTGCTTTAGTTTCATCGTCAAAAGAAACAGTGTCGCTTATTGCCACAATATTTTTTGTAGCATATTTATACAAATCACTGAGATATGCATCAGATATGTAATCGTCGTCATCAACGAACGATAAATACTCCCCCCCCCGAGCAACATCTAATGCCATATTGCGTGCATTAGAAACTCCAGCTTTATCGGTTTGGATATATTGCACCTGAAGATCACTATGCTTGGCTAACCAATCCTTGATCTGGGCATGATAAGGTTCATTGCAACCATTCAACACAAGTACTAATTCATATTCCGTCTTTGGAAAAGTTTGATTGTATATTGAATCAAGACACTCCCACAGATATAGCTGTGGTTTGTAGGTTGGCACTATTACTGATATTTTCATCTTACGTATCTATTTTTTCTGTTAAACTTCAATCACTTTTACATTATGTATTGAATATATCACGTGTTAGCTTTGAGAAACACCTATTATTGTCAGACAAGAATTTCTTGTGAAATAAGTCCTCTCTGACTTCTGAGGTGGCTTACCTAATAGTTGAGCGATTCTTCGTATCGCACTTTGGAGGACAGTTATTCTTTAGTTTTAGTAGCCTAACAGGGTGCAACCATGGTCTGTCTATTTTCATATGCTCGACAGATTAAAGTTAGGTGTATAGGCTACGCATTTTGTAACACAGTCTGAAACTTCCTTGCATTGCCCTCATAGCTGTGGTTCTTTTGTGCTACAATTTGGGCTTGTTCAAGAATATTCTCTCGTTCCTGCTTATTATTGATTACACGCAACAGCACATCTCGCAAATCGTCCTTTGTCTCAGCTGTCCAACCGCAATGGTTGTCAAATACATATTTTGCACATGCCAAGTCTTTGGGAGTGTAAAGCACAAAACATTTACCAGAAATTAAAGAGTCTGCAATTTTTGTCGAAAAGCCATAGCGTAATTGATTGTCGCTGTCCGAAGTAGGTTCTACATGAAAAAGAATATCACTTTTGCCCATGACTTCTTTTACGGTGCCATATGATACTGTGCCGTGATATCTTACACCAGCCGATATCTTGATTTTCTTTACTACAGATTCCATAGCTGGCCCATACACGTCTATATAAAACCTTGTATCGATGCTCTGCAACACTTCGCCCACGTCCATAATCGCCAAGTCGCGTCCATGTCCCAAACCACCTAAGTAGCTTATATGCGGTACTTCATCGGCAAAAAGAGGTGAGGTAAAACGTTGCATACTGCTGCTGTTGTAAATTACCGTTGAAGGTTTATGGAACTCCTCGTCATAGTCTTCTTTAAGTTCGTCATTCAGATAGACAGAATGGGCTGCATACTGCATCAAACACCTTACGCTTTTACGATAGCTTTGCATGAAGAGTGGGAATAATACTGCATCCCAAGCAGAACGATAATACCAAAACTTATTGAAGAAGTAATATCCCTCTGTGTTATAAACTACCAATGGTATGTTACGTGACTTTGCTACGCTCAAGGCGATATCTATCATAAACGAGGAGTCGCCAAACTGAAGAACTACCAAATCTGGATTAAAGTCGTTAACCCATTGTTCAAAGTCCTTGCTCTGCCAACGATTCGCCGCCCATACCATTTCGCGCATAATGATGCGAGGCAAGGTCTTTCTGCCAACATGTCTGCGTTGCGTATCAACAGCTGTTGATGAATCCGAAGTGGTCTCATGCTTTACAAGTCTGCGTCCAACCGCTTTCTTGCAATGCATAAAAGCATCGAGCACGGTCTGGTCCTCTAAGCAATAGTAATTGTCACACAATTCCCACATTGGATCCTTGGCTATCACGCACATCTGTGCCAAGCATTCTTTTGGCCAGCCATAAAACAAGTTGCCCAAAGTGCGGCCATTTGAATTGGAAGGAGAGAAGCAATTGTTTGATATAACTAACACACGTTTTTTATTGTTCATCTCTTTTAATCATTGATTCATAAACCTTAATATATGCACTTGTCATCACCTCACGAGCATACTTACGATGTGCTTCCTTTTCTATTTCTACACTATCCCAAACTTTCGATAAAAAATCACACAAGGCTTCCTTACATGCCACTACATCTCCATACTCCACGAATCTGGAGTAATCAGATAATGTAATCTCTTCTGGTGCACCAGCTTTAAAACCAACGATTGGAGTGCCGCAACAAAGGCTCTCTGCTGTCACCATAGAGAATGTCTCGCGTTTGCTGGCAAGAACGGTCGTGTCGGCTGCGGCGTAGAGCTGCGCCAAGTCTGTTTGGTTGGCTATACGCCCCAATAGCCTTACATTGTTCGGCACGGATATTCCATCGGCATGCGGACCTGCAACCACAAACAGCACATCGGGCATCAGTTTCGCCAATTCGCATACATACCAACCTCCTTTTATGGAATTTCTATCTATGGAAAAAGTGGCCGTGGCATGAAATACCATTTTTTTTTCTTCGGGTATATTGAACTTACAGCGACATTCCCGCTTATCATATAGTTTGAATATTGTTGTATCGAGTCCGTTAAGCACTGTGACATGTTTCGCATCACTTAATATAGGAGATTGTTTAGCCCGACTCTCAAGCCAAGGCGAAACGGAAGTTACTATCAGGCAATTGCCGAATCCTTCGAAGGCTCGCTTCATTAGCATCCACGAACGGTGTGTACCATCAAAGAACAAGGACTTCGTCTCTTGTTTGTACCTCGGACATTGTCCGCACCCCGTTTTCCATTTTTCACAGTCAAAAGCATGGCCACAGTTTGCAGTGTGCATAAACTCTGCATGCAGACTCAGCACAGTTCTTATATGATGACGATTCAAATAGCTGACAATCTTGTATATATTCACGAAATATCCATTAATGCACTGCAGATGAACAATTTCAGGATTTTCCCTTTCAATAATCTGAATCAGCTTATGAGTCGAAAAGTATAATCCTCCATACATCAATCCTGAAATGCGTGACCAGAGATTATTCAGTTTTGAATACCATTCCGGGCAAACCTTATACACATTCTGCTCTATGCACTTCTTCCCACGCCCATAACATACAATGGAACATATCCCTTGTCTTTGGAGTTCAGTATGAATATCATAGACTATCTTGCCAGTGCTTCCTTTTCGGTAGACACAGTTAACTTGTAAGATTTTCATTATATATATTTTTATTCCCAGAAAAACTTATATGGAATCACCTCCAAATATCCCGAACCATTTACATAAAAAAAGAATGCACACAATAGACCACATATAATTGCCGTTACCAGGCCTTTATTTGAGATCCTTTTACTTGTATCTATTACCAACGGAATGACCAATGGAAAAAACATATAATAGTAATAACCTATTCTAGTTGCATATGTAGATATGATTCCTAAAGCTTGAAATGCAACTGTCAACAAAACAAATGACCGAAGTTTTGCCAGTTGATAATTATCTGATATATAAGTCCAAAAGAGCACCACAAAAAATAATATCAATAGATTATAGCTAGGTACACCTGAAGAATCTAACGCTGACACATATTTTTCGCCCCCAAATAAGAATGTCACAATTTCAACTGCGATAGATTTTACAAAAAAAACGACAAAGAGAAGCCCCATCAAAGATATTATTAAACGCTTGGGCGTTAAATCAAATTTGTGATAGATCCAATATGCCGGCAGAAATAAAATAGCTGACGTATGGAAAGTTGAGGCCAATAATACGAGCGATAAGAAGATCGGAATTTTTTTTTGGACAATATAATGAAATGACAAGAAACAAATAGCTATTGCGATTGCTTGACGTATCCCACTAAAACCGAAATGGTATATTTGTAATGAAGTAAAAACCCAAAATGAAAGCACTATATTATTGGAATACTTGTAAAAGATATAAGCAATTGGTGCTATACTTAAAAAACTTGTAAATAATATAAACAATTGAGTGTCACTTGAAATAAGAGTTTTAAAAACTTTATTAAGAATAATATACCCTATTTCATAGTTCATATATGTGTCGCTAAAGTCAAATAATGAACCAAAATCAGACCAGACGCTCTCAAAATATGGTCTATAAGATGTTGCAGAATCGATGCCTACCGACTCATGTCTTAGTCCCTGAATCAGCCAAAGAATAATAAAGCAACTTATAGTTTGAAATACTCGTTTGCTATTGCCTTTAATACCAGAAGATAGAATCTGTATTATAATCAAGGCTATAAAAATAAATATGAATGCGCCCATTAAAATATTTGATTTATTGCACTTTTTTTCAAAAAAGTATTTAAGATGAATTGCTGAGTGACTATGTATGGAATAAGTATTAATATATTAACCCATGCCACAAAATCCCAATTTGTATACATGTGTAAACTAAACAGAAGTACAATTTTTAGCACTACAGCAAAAGTATAGGTTATTGTTTGAGTTTTCATCATAGCAAGCCCATTGGCAATTGTTGAAAGCATACCGGAATATAGAAAAACTGCACTAAATAAGGCAAATGCGGTTGCAGTTGTATAGTTAACGTCAACTGTTCCTGCTCCTAACCATACACGCATCAGCCAAGGGATAAAGGGAACTATAAGTAATTGAAGAACAAGAATACACAAGCCGCCAATTTTTATATAACCATATAATTTCCCAAGCCATTGATAATTACCTTCGGATTGAGCCTTTGTGACTACAGACCAAATGGGAGTAAGAGCGAGAGATATAATCATTGTCCCAATAGTTGACAACTTATAATAAAAAGTATATTCAGCAGTATGTTCTGCTCCATATAGATTAGTGATAAAGAACTCATTCGTATTAGCTATAATCATATAGAGGATCTGGCATATGAAAAATAGGGCTCCTATTCCCATAATTGCCTTGATGTTTGATTTGTCGACAAACTTTATAGAAGGACGACAATCTTTTAATTTTCCACAAAAAATTATTATTCCAGCAACAATCACGGGCAAATTCGAGAGAAAAATATATGCGAATGATACATTCAGGAGTGCCTCTTCCGGACTATCGAATTTTGCAATGACAATAAAGATGAGCTGTAGGATACTGACACATAATGCAAGGGCATTGTTTATTGCAGATTTCTGCAACGCATAAAATATTGATGATATGGTTGTAAGAAAAAAACGCAACATTATCGCTATAAATATAAACAATGTTGCAAGAAGTAATGCGTGAGACGATATTATGCTAGTATCGATATTAAACAGTTTGTTTAAATTCATGGAATACACCAATATTATTCCAATGACAGACATTACTATAGTAACTATGCCGACGGAGAACATTCCAGAAGAGATCACTCTCTTCGCCTTATCCGTATCATTTGCAGTGAATGCTTTTACTAAATTATTTCTAATACCATTGCCTAATCCCAAATCAAAATTCAAAAACCAGATCAATACGGATAACAAAGTGTACCACACTCCAAGAACCATATTGTCATTGAAATATTTGATAAACAACGGAGTCGTGGCAAACGATACGATCAGAGAAAGTCCTTTGACGACAAATGATTCAAAGACATTTTTAATGACAATCTTACTGTTTTCTCCTAGATGTTTGTACTTGTTCCACACTTTCATTGATCTAGTAAATTTGATAGTTCTTCGCTGAATTTGTTATCCAGCTTTTTCAGTATTTCATTTCCACATGTGTTATCTTTGCTTGCGCTCAATATTGCTGCGGCTATTTTTTCTGGCGTTTGTTTGTCATAGAATACAAGGCTGTCCACTACTGCAGATTGTTCAATTGCCGGGATTCTTATTGAGACAACCTTGAGCCCATTTGCAAGATATACCAATATCTTTGATGGGAAGGATGTTGAATTAAATGCAGCGCTCGGGTCCTGTGTGCTCAACCCGATATGGCATTTTTGAATGAAATGCTTATAATCATTTCCTTTTAGTTCTCCTTCGAATGTGACCTTAGCTTTAGATTTAGTTTGAATTTCGTCAACAATGGTTTTGATTTTGGCAGGATCTCCAAATCCACAGATGTGAACATGATAATTTGCTGGAAGGAATTCGGCAGCGGCAGCCGCAAATGCGCCACCCTTGTTTGGATCTAAAGTGCCGCCGTAAATGACGTGGATTTTACCATCCGAAAATTTCTTTTCAATAATGCTTTCAATTGCATATACGCCATGCACAACAAGAGATGGCTTATGAAATTTATTTACCTTCTGATCGAGCAGTTGGGTCGGGAAAATATATTTTTCGCAAACATCAATAAATTTGTATTCGTTACGACATCTAGTCTCTGTTTGTTTGCTCACATCTTGATAAATCTCCTCTATCTCTCCAATTATCCGAATAGATTTCAGTCTACAGAGTTTGAGAAATGCAGAGTCATAGCCTAAACTATGGTATACAATTATTTGCTCGTTACGCTTTATATTTGTTAGGCACCAAAAGAAGAACTGCAATTCCATCCACAACCTGTTTAAGATGCGAAGTGGAGACGACATTTTACCAAAACTGGAAAAATATCTAATACTGTTTTCTCCTACGCTCTTTACTGATGAATGTAGAAAATATGGTTCAGCACTTGATGCCCTTGATATAAGATCCACACCATATCCCATTCTGTTCAGCACACTTATGATATAATCAATTTTTGTGTCTGCTGCAGGGCTGTTATCCCGGCGTTTTCCTCGCTCTAAGCAGCCATGATATGTAAAATATTTTATTCGTTTGAAATTCTTCATCTATCTAAAAAATCATACTCGCATTCTATTCCAATTGATACCAACCTTGACCTCTTTGGCAGGAATACCTGCAGCAATACAGTTGGCTCGGACTGATTTAGTTACAACGGAATGACTAGCAATGACAGAGTTTTCAGCTATTGTCACGCCTTTATTAATATTCACGTTATAACCTATCCAGACATGGTTGCCTATTGTGATATCCTTTGCCGGATTTGTTCTCTTAAATGTTGATATATCAATGATAGAATGCGAATCAGAAAACGCTCTCTTCATAAGACCTTTAGAACTGCGTACTTATTGTAAATAATGCTGTTACGCTTTTGATGCAATCCGTTACAGTGGGTGATTCGTTTCTTGTTCTTCACCACCAAAAATCCGTGCCAGCTCAGAAATATCCATATTGTACTGGTTGTCCAATAAATACTTCAAAGCCATCTTTAAAGCTCTGAATGCAGAGTTGCCGTTAATTGCTGTTTTCGTCAGAGTCATTCAGCTAGAGGGAACCATTATTCATCGCACCATAATGTTCTGAACATTGGCCACACTTCACCTTGTTGGCGAGGAGTAAGTTTTGCGAAATGACACTTTTGATAAAATCCGAGAGCGCTACTACATCATCGATTCTATCTTTCGTTGAAACCGAATAAGCCGAGCAATAGTGATTCTTTGAATATATTTCCAGTTCAGTATGAATAAACTCATTCAGTGGTTGAATTCCACAAGAAAAAGATTTCAAGGATTCGAAATCACAAACTAAATCATTATTTCCAATCGAAATGATACTTCTTTTCTCCCGAGTCTTTTTTTTGAGATACTTGTTTAGAATTTGCAACGACCGAGTCCTTTGCTGCTTTTCTTACTGCTGCAGCAAATTTCCCGGTTACAATAACCATATGTTCCTTAATTCCCAACATATCTTCAAATTCTTAATGCAAATATATTCATAAATTACAATATTCCAAAAGATTATAATAGTTTGATCTGCTTACTCATCGTAAAATGCACTGTTTGAGAGTACAATGGTCAGAATTTCCTCCAAACCATCTTGTTAACCACGCCCACGTAGCTCTGGATTATCTTCACGACTTTCGTGCTGACGTTTTCGTCGGTGTAGTCTGGAACCGGTGTGCCGTAGTCACCATTCTTCACTAATTCTACGGCAGTCTCAACAGACTGAAGCAGTCCATTGGTGTCGATGCCGGAGAGAATGAATCCGGCCTTGTCGAGTGATTCCGGACGCTCGGTGGAGGTGCGGATGCAGATGGCAGGGAACGGATGGCCTACGCTGGTGAAGAATGAACTTTCTTCAGGGAGGGTGCCGGAGTCGCTGACCACTGCGAAAGCATTCATCTGGAGGCAGTTGTAGTCGTGGAATCCAAGAGGCTCGTGCTGGATGACACGCGGGTCTAGCTTGAATCCGCTGGACGCCAGTCTGTTGCGGCTGCGCGGATGGCAGCTGTAGAGAATAGGCATGTCGTATTTCTCGGCCAGTTTGTTGATGGCATTGAAAAGGCTGAGGAAATTCTTTTCCGTGTCGATGTTTTCCTCGCGGTGAGCACTTAACAAGATATATTTGCCCTTCTCCAGACCGAGACGTTTGTGGACATCACTTGCCTCGATTTCGGCGAGATTGTTATGAAGCACCTCAGCCATAGGGGAGCCTGTGACATAGGTGCGCTCCTTTGGAAGTCCGCAGTCGGCAAGGTATCGGCGTGCATGCTCGGAATATGCCAGGTTCACATCGGAGATGATATCTACGATGCGGCGGTTGGTCTCCTCCGGGAGGCACTCGTCCTTGCAGCGGTTGCCGGCCTCCATGTGGAAAATCGGAATGTGAAGACGTTTCGCGCCAATGACTGAAAGACAGCTGTTCGTGTCACCGAGAACCAGCACTGCATCCGGCTTGGTCTGGGCAAAAAGTTTGTATGAACAGTTGATGATGTTGCCGCATGTCGCGCCGAGGTCGTCACCGACTGCATCCATATAGACTTCAGGTTCAGCGAGTTTGAGATCCCTGAAGAAGATGCCGTTCAGGTTGTAGTCGTAGTTCTGGCCGGTATGGGCGAGGATGACATCGAAATATTTGCGGCATTTGGTGATGACCGCTGCCAGGCGGATAATCTCAGGGCGCGTACCTACTACGATACAGAGTTTGAGTTTGCCGTTCTCCTTCCACTTAATATCTGAATAATCGAATTTAGGTGTCTTTTCCATTTCTTTATTTCTCCACTTTATCGAAATATGTGTCAGGTCTTTCAGGATTGAAGACTTCGTTGCAATACATTACGGTCACGAGGTCTTCGGTCTCGGAAAGATTGATGATGTTGTGAGTGTAGCCCGGAAGCATGATGACAGACTGGATCTTGTCACCGCTTACTTCGTAGTTCAGGACTTCATCCGTGCCTTCCTTACGCATCTGGATGAGCCCGTGGCCGGAAACCACGATGAACTGTTCCCATTTCGAGTTGTGCCAATGCTCTCCTTTCGTGATGCCAGGCTTGGAAATGTTGATGCTTACCTGACCGCAATTCAGCGTGTGTACCAGCTCGGTAAACGACCCGCGCGGATCCACGTTCATCTTCAAATCGAAGATTGCCTTCTCTTTCGGAAGGTAACTCAGGAATGTGGACATCAGGCGATAACGCAGACCGTCTTGCGGCATTTCGGGAGCCGTCGAAGGTCCTTCCGCAGAATCCGGCACGGCACGCACTGCTCGTGCACATTCATATATGGTATCAACGATTTCCCCAAGCGTAGTCTTGTGAGTGACAGGACAATAGCAATAACGTCCTTCAGCGGATGGCAGTACGTCAAGTCCCTCGAATTCGCAGTGATGTTCCTGACCTTTGAGCGCGCAGATCATTTCCTCGACCAGATCGTCGATATAGAGGATTTCCATCTGGACGCTTCTGTCATTGACCTGGATAGGGAGGTCATTGGCGATATTGTTGCAGAACGTGGCGATGGCCGAATTGTAGTTCGGGCGGCACCATTTTCCGTAAAGGTTCGGGAAACGGTAGACGAGCACTTTCGCACCGGTCTCCTTGCCGTATTCGAGGAAAAGATCCTCGCCGGCTTTCTTGCTTCTGCCGTATTCGCTGTTGCCGAAACGTCCTGTCAATGAGGCTTGTTGCGAGCTGGAAAGCATCACAGGACATGTGTTGTGGTGCTCTTTCAATGTGTCGAGCAATGTGGATGCGAAACCGAAATTGCCCTTCATGAACTCGTCATTGTCCTTCGGCCGGTTCACGCCCGCGAGGTTGAAGACGAAATCGCATTCGCCGCACCAGCTGTCCAGCTGCTCAGGAGTCGAGTCAATGTCGTATTCAAATACTTCATCGACCTGGAGGTCTCCGTAGCAGCGGGCCTTGCCTTCTTTTATGTTGTTCAGTTGGCAGCAAAGGTTCTTTCCTACGAATCCTTTGGCGCCGGTAACCAGAATCTTCATTATCTCGCGAGATTTTCAACTCCGTTCAATTCGTTCTGGATATATTCCAGAGCACCGATCTTGGCCTTTGTCTCTTCCAAGTTCAGACGGTATGTGTTGTCAGAATTGAACTCTTCTATGGTAGCACGCTTTACATCACCCTTGGTGAAGTACTGGTCGTAGTTCAGGTCGCGGTTGTCTGCCGGAACACGATAGAAGTTGCCCATATCCTCGGCTTTGGCGCATTCTTCCTTGGTAAGGAGTGTCTCGTACATCTTCTCGCCGTGGCGGATACCGATGACCTTGATGTCCTCTTTCTTGCCACCGAAAAGGTCGCAGACAGCTTCTGCCTGTGTCTGGATGGTGCATGCAGGCGCTTTCTGAACGAGAATATCGCCATTGTGGCCATGTTCGAATGCGAAAAGAACCAGGTCCACAGCCTCTTCGAGGGACATGATGAAACGTGTCATCTTAGGCTCTGTAAGAGTGATAGGGTTGCCGCTGCGGATCTGCTCGATCCATAGAGGAATCACGGAACCGCGGGAGCACATGACATTGCCATAACGAGTGCAGCAGATCTTGGTGTTGCGGGAGTTACGGCTCTTGGCTACGGCGATTTTCTCTTCGATGGCTTTGGTGATGCCCATTGCATTGATCGGATATGCTGCCTTGTCGGTAGAGAGACAGATGACCGCTCCGACATTGTTTTCGATAGCGGCCGTAAGAACATTGTCAGTGCCTATCACATTGGTCCTCACTGCTTCCATCGGGAAGAACTCACAGCTCGGAACCTGCTTGAGGGCTGCTGCATGGAAAATATAATCTGTGCCGGGCATCGCCGAGCGCACGCTTTCCAGACTTCTGACGTCGCCGATATAGAATTTTATCTTGTGTGCAACATCAGGGTATTTCGCCTGATACTCGTGGCGCATGTCGTCCTGTTTCTTCTCATCGCGTGAGAAAATCCTGATCTCAGCAATGTCTGTTCTGAGGAAACGCTTCAATACTGCGTTTCCGAAACTACCGGTACCTCCGGTAATCATCAATGTCTTTCCAGCAAAAATGCTCATGATATGTTAAATTAATTGTCGTCGTATGTTTTTTTAATCTAAGCGAATCCGCCACTATTCCAAATTTTCCTTCAAAAATTCAACAAGTGGCTCAAGTTCAGGTCGCGAGAAATCCCAGTAATCAGAATTGTCAAATAGCCATTGGCCGGAACTCAGCTTTCTTCTTAGGGCAGTGTTCATCCTACCTTACCTCGATTTCCTGGTTCAACATATAATCGATACTGTCGGTGGTGTAGCAGTATGACTTCAATTCTGCATCGGCTGTACGCTGGAGCTTGAAGAATGCTACTTTGTCACCTTCATCATGAAGAGCGGCATCACGCAATCCCTTAATTGAATCCAAATCATGGGACGTCGCAAATAACTGGACATTGTTCTTCTTGGACGCCAACAAAATAGTTTGCCATAAAGCTTTCATTACGGAATAATGGAAACCATTGCTGATTTCGTCAATCAAGACGATTCCGTTTCGGCATTCATAAATCGTCGTGAGGATAGAGAGAATCTTGCGGGCACCGTCTCCCATCACATTGATAGGTATGCGCTTGTTCAGGCCTACATCGACGAGCACTTCATTCTGTGACAGTACTATGTCTTTTATCATCGGCGCGATAATGCGCAACGCTTCAAGAATGAACTGTTCATCCTTGTTTTTAAGAATCTCTGTCAGACTTTCTATTGAATTGTAAAAGTCATATTTAGGTGAGAGATATCTACAGGTTCGATTCTCTTTATAATCTGAATCATATTTGACGCTTTGCTCGTAATCGTTGTTTTCTACGCCTTTATGAGAAAGGGTGATGGATGATTCGACGGGATGCCCATTTATCTTGCATTTCAACACAAGACCATAACGGTTCTTGGTGTCAGTTGAAGATATGTTATTCTCGTTTCCAAGCAAGTCTATACGGCTGGCAGCTGATTCGAACAGAGAAATCATAAGCTCCCGCACTTCGTCGTTTGATGCCTTGATCTTGATTGGCCGCGAAGTGTCAAGTGTATAGAAATCCAATGCCAGGTCTGACGGCTCGAATCGCAGGTAGTTCCTCAGCAGATTGATGTTGATCGGCAGTTTCGGATTCGATAAGCCTGATATCAGAAAGATGGCGTCAAGTAGTGAAGACTTGCCGCAATTGTTCTTTCCGAAGAATATATTAACTTCTTTCAGTCCGTCTATTTTCGCGTGACTTATGCCACGAAAGTGTTCAATTTCAATAGTTTTAATCATACCAGACTATGCTCTTGTTAGTACATTAAATATAAACGAATATCTACCAAAAATTACAAATAAAATCCGACTGCACAATAACTTAGGTCTTGTCGTTTAATGATTTTCAATCTGCTTTTGCCCTTTCTTTCTGCCGCCTACTTCGAAGGTGTATTTCCTGAGCTGTCCGATCAACTATGCCCTTTCCAGAAGGGAGAGGTAGTCTTGTACGCTATTTCTGCTGATGCCGATTTCCGATGCCAGACTGTCCGCATTCGCAAGCCCTCACAACTTATCCTCCTGCCCATTCTTTACACTGCGCAGGTCGCAATTGAAATCTTTGCGGAAATCTCGTTTGGCCTTCTCCATATCGCTATTCGCTTTGTTTGACGGATAGGAATTGGCTACTATTCTTGCGCGTATGTCCTTGTTTGACTGGTGTCTAAATATGGGATTCTTTAGAGTGGCACGTAGTTGATCTATTGCACGCAGAATATCTTTTCCTTTCAGTTCGACAAATAATTCAGTCCAGTCTTCTTCTTTAGCTGTACTATCTTTTCTGACAAGAATCAACTTGTCACATTTTCGTCCTTCCTCTTTCTTTATAATGTATCCGTCAATCTGAAATACCGCTGAGTATTTGTCATCTGTCGCAAGTCTATATTTCGTTCCATTTTCGCTTACTGAAACTATTTTGCGAACCTTCAGGTCCTGCTGCGGAGAGAAACCTTCTCCTATCAGTCGACTGTATGTTGAGGGGTATTGTTCAAGATTACTATTCATCTCCATATAAGACCTTGTTACACTGACTGATTTTCTCTTCGACCCAATCCGAAACGCCGTCAAGTTGCATTCCGTCAAGCATTTGAAGATCATCATCTACAATGCTTTTGAAAATACCGTCTTCGTCGATGAAATACCCTGAAACGTCGGACGGATTCAAAAGGAGGGTGCTGTCAATGATGCCTTTGCCGGCTTCTTTACTTGAAGCGGCAGATGCTGAAAGCAACACATTTATGACAGAAAGAATATATGGGCTATGTGTTGTCAACATAATCATACTCGTCTCAGATTCTATTTTTTGAGCTTCCGCAAGAGCTTTGACCAAACTCAATATAATCAGACGTTGAGATTCAGGATAGAGATTCTGTTCTGGTTCTTCAATGAAAACTTGAGCAGACTGGTATGTGAGTCTCTTGGAATTCGGCTCTTGTATAGCATTCAAATCCGACATTGACATCGGAGCCCTTTTCCCGACTTGTGACATCATATAGTGCGACATAACATCCAAAGGTGTAACAGATTGGATACCACTGGACGCATAAAACGCCGGAGATTCTGTCCCGTCTTTCCTTATGATGAAATCATTTCCTGATTTATTCGCATAACTGAAGTCTCCTGTTACCGATAATCTATATGGATTTGATTTGGTCGAAGGGGATTTAGCCTCGTCCCATTCATAAATGAAGTTGAACAATACATCTCTTTCGGTAGACTTATATGCTCTATCAATGTTTTGAAGAGCGGAAACAAGATTCCGTTCGGCAGGGATATAGCAAATTTTGCTATTGTATCGCCTTTGTGCGAAATCTGCTTTTCTGCTTATTTTTGGATTTGTGCCTCCGCGATATTCGATAGTTATGGTATCTCCATTATATTCAATACTTGAATTTTTCTTGAAATAATCATCATTGAATCTATGGAATTGCTTGAGTTCCTTGACAAAACGTCCATAATGGGTATATTGGTTAATGATATCATCAGTCGATACCATAACTCGTTTTTCTATCCATCGGCAGAAGCAAAGCACTTTCATAAAAGTACTTTTTCCGGAACTCTGACGTCCGATGAGTACCATAAGAGGCGTGAATTCAATCCTGGTAGAGTCTTCAATCGGACCGAAGTGTTTGATGTGTAATGATGCCATATTACTTGAATATATCATTTACTTAAGTCTGTCAGTGTAACAAAAGTAAAGAATTTTTAATTGATTATCAATGAATTTAAATTCCATCACCTCTTCACCCACCCCCGCAACCGCTCATACTGCAGCGCGTTGATGCCTAAAAGGCAGAGGAGGGACTTGAGGCGCTCGTGGGCCGGGGCCTCGGGGTCGGTCAGTACGGACCATTCGCAGCCTTGGTAGGTTTGGCGCCAGAGCTTGCGGTATTTCCTTTCGGACAGCAGCGGGGTCAGGGGGCGCTTGGCATTGAACTCCAGATACCTGAAACCTTTGCGGAGGCTGTCATTGACCGGCTTGCCGGAATAGAATTTCTTGACTATCTCGACATTGCGGCAGATCTGACGGAATCTGGAGAGGCAGCTCTCTTCGGTCTGGACCTTCGTAATGGACGTCGGATTCTGGTAGTAATGATAGCATACGTCGTGGTTGTATGATATCGACTTGCAATGATACAGAAGCTGGAGCGACAGGCACATGTCTTCACCCATTCCGTCGGTCGGGTAGATTATGTCGCTATGGCGGTATACATCCCTCCTTATAAGCTTGTTGCACAATGACCACCACATCTTTCCGTGTATCATATCTGCCAGACACTCAGCGGTTTCCGTGCGGTTTCCGGTGAGAGCCTCCTTTATCGTCCTCTCTCCGTCGGTATATTTGCAGACGAACGCGACCATGTCCGAACCTTGGGCCGCGGCCTGGTCGTAGAGCGTCCCGTATAGATTCGTGTCCACCCAATCATCGCTGTCGCAATGCGCTATATATTCGCCGCTTGCGGCCTTCAGCCCTGTCTGCCGCGCATGGACGAGCCCCTCATTCTTCTCATGGCGGATTATCTTGACCTGTTCCTGCCTGGCCGGATACGAAGAAAGCACGCTGTTGAGGACGGAAATCGAACCGTCCGGGGTGCAATCGTCCACGAAAATGTATTCGATGTCTTCCAATGTCTGTTCGAACAAGCTTCTGACGCACCGTCCGATATATTTTTCGACTCCATATACCGGGACGATGACAGAAACCTTAGGCTTTTTTTTCATGCACATTTTATGAGGGTCAATGTTTTCTTGACTAAACAATATACGTTGTACAGAGGCGCACCGATGCATATTCCGGCCAGGGCGCTGCAGCGGGAGATGCGGACCATCAGCCTTGAAGGCCATGGGCGCGACTCTGCATGATGAGGCTTCAATTCCGACAACAGCTTATAGGACGCGGTATACTTTCCCCTCGCTATCAGCTTCTCTATCAGATATATGACCGTTTCATCAATCGGGCGCGCGAACAACGGATGCTTCTTTTTGAAATCAATGCATCGCTGCGACGAATGTATGAGATCATTGCAACTCTCATTGTTCGTGGCACTGGACGGATTGTCGTAATAGTAGTAATACAGCACGTCTGGGAGTCTCATTATCCTTTCCGCATGCTCCATGCATGCAAAGACAAACAGCTGGTCTTCAGCCAGTTTCATGCTCTCGTCGAACCTGATATGGTTCCGGCGGATGATATCAGAGCTGAAGACGGTTCCCCAGACGCACTTGTGCAGGGCGGCATTGTTCACATAATCCCGGTTGGCGAAGATTTCCGGCTCGGAATTTTCTTCCGGGCCCAGATCCGCCACATTCCTGGAAAACGAGAACTGCAGCATCTCCAGCCCTTCGCATCGTGACATGCAGATTTCCAGCGTGCGGGCGTCTATCATGTCATCGCTGTCCACGAACGTCACATATTCTCCACGTACGTTCTCCAAGCCCAGGTTGCGCGCTGAACTGACGCCGCCGTTTTCCTTATGAAAAACCCGTATGCGCGCGTCCCTGCCGGCGTATTCATCGCAGATCCCGCCGCTTCCGTCGGGAGAACCGTCGTCGACCAGAAGAAGTTCCCAATCCGTATACGTCTGATGGACAATGCTTTCGATACATCGTCTCAAATGTTTTTCTGCCTTGTATACGGGAACTATGATACTTGCTTTCGGCATCTCAGTCATGCAGGTTTTCCAATAACAACTCTTTGCTTGCCCTTCGTTTCTCCTCCAATATGCTGTTCACCTCGTCCCAATCTATCGCCTTGTGGAAATCGATATTGTCGAGGTCCGCTTCGTCTACGAGCCTGTCTTCCAGGTGGAACATCTTCAATAGGGAAGTGAAACGGGCCATGCCCCGCTTTTCGTTTCCTATCACCCAGAAAGGCTTGTTGAAGATAATCGAGAACACCGCTCCGTGGAAACTGTCCACGATGGTCATTTCCGCGTCCATGAATGCCCGGAGCCATGTGGTGACCCTCGGAAATACGAAATCCCCGATCCTGCATTTCATGTCCTCCCGCGTATGATTTCCGATAAAGCGCTTCGGCATTACTTGAAATGCTTTCAATCCGGTTTCAGCGGCGACCTTCCCGACAAATGAGGTCTTCATGGCGTCGGGGTCCAGGATATAGTGGAAAAGCGTACCTTCTGCACGAGGCTCATTTTCCGCTTCGCACAGATGTATATATTCCTCTTTGGTGAGAAGCATTGTCGGGTCCAGCACATGTGTGGCGTCCGCTCCCAAATATCTCTTGCACAGCCCGGCTCCCGAATCCTCCCGTACCGTTATGAGGTCGAACTTCTTCGCCAGAGGTGCGCAGATGTCGGTCTGCTTCGGGGAGAACTCCCATTTGTCCGTTCCGAAAGATGCCGCATAAGCGATTCGTCTGACTTTCTTGTCCCGGGCGAAGTCAAGAAACATTGCGGGAAGATAATAGTTGTAACATGGTCTCCAGCATTGGTCGCTGCCGACCACATAGGCCTCGTACCCGCCACGTTTTGCCTGCTTCGCAAACATGTCCCCGGAGGTCAATGCCTCCGTATGGCGTATATATTTGTTTACGAAATAACCGGTATTGCGTCTGATTGCGGCAATTTCGTCACCGCTCGGCCTGTATACCGGCTCCGGCCAGCGTCCCGGAAAAAGAGCATGACGGACGCGGATTTTTATCCGGTACAATGATTGCCTGAACCCTTCGGGCTCGCCCCAATCTATCGTCTCCACGTCAAATCCGGCTCTGATGAGTATCTGTTGGAGTGCATAATTCTGCAAAAGCCCGCCATAGTTGGTGCGGAGCGGTTGCGTCAGTATCCCTATTTTCATCTTTCGTCCCGTCTTTACGGACAATCCGTACGAGGTCCAGCCTTCCGATTTGTCTCTGAACGATATCGACTTGATGGTCGAATCAGATGTGGTCTTGCTCCGTTGAATCTTGCGGAGCATGACCCGGCAGATGTTTTTCAGCCTTTTTCTGAATGTCCATCTCGTGCATCTGTCGACCAATGTGTTCAGGTCGTCGGTCGAGTCCAACGAGTCGAAAAACATTTGTCTGTTTGCCGGTCTCGACGCGGAACGGTAGCAGGACGGATTCAGAGACTTAATCTGTCCGTATGCCGCTTCCTTGGAACTGAACGTGGCAAGTTCCAGCGTTGATGCTCCCTTGTCCGTGTTCACGAAAACCATGCTCGTCCCTTTGTCGTCATCCATTTCAGGGAATATTGATGAAATTCCCCAAAAGTCCGCCAACGTGATGTCGCTGTTGCTCCTTCCTCCCTTGGACTTGCATTCGTAGCAGGACGGACGCAGTATGATGTCGGCCAGGAAAGCCCTCATGTAGTGGCTTTTACGGAAAGGCACATACACGGAATCGTCTCTTTTTTTCCGGATGTCCGCCTTCAGTTGCTCCAAATATTTCCCCCAGACTTTCGGACTGGGAACTCCATGACAGACGAAATCCACGGTCAGGAGATTAGGATAGCTTTTCCTCAGATATTGATGCAGTCCGGCTATCTGGCATGGCGTACCTGTAAACATCACATGCCTTCCTGCTTCAAGGAACCTTTTGGCCGTTTTATAGGCATTGCCCATGGTAGCCTGGACATATTTCGAACCCATGAACGGCTTTATCCCGTCTAGGGTGTCGGCATAGTCGAACACGACCTGCCAGTTTTCATCGAATCTTGCCCCGAAAACGATGCCGCCTTTATTGATGACGTCTTCTGCCAGTATATGGAAAATGCCGCCGGAAGAACTTTGCTTCCTGATTTTTTCATCACGGTTTATTGCCGCCAGAACTTTCAGCGGAGCGCGTTCTTCTCTTGGGTGCAATATATTGCAAACCTTCTCGCACAGGCCGCATTGGACGCAGTCCGACGTATTTACGTGCGGGTACAGAAAGCCCTCATTGTCCGCAATCATTGAAATGCATGACTTCGGGCAAACTTGCGCGCATGCGCCGCAGCCGCAGCAATCCTCTGCTTTCTTGATGTCGATCATGCCTTGTCGAAGATTTTATGGAACATCGAAATGAACAGGTTCCGTTCATCATCCGTCATGCTGAAACGGAAGAACAGCGGGATATAAACCAATGAGAATGCCGCTATCCCCAGTATCAGTTTTCCCCAGGAGTCCAATGCGAAGAAGTGACGGATAACCAGCATTGAGCTGAATATCAGGACAATGGGGATTATAGACATCTTGCTTATTTCCTTCCAGAATGTCTTTATGTCGAGGTCCTGCCTGCGCCGGTAATATACGTTCATTATCAGTATCTGTCCCACGACCAATGCGCCCGAAACGCCCATTGCGCAGCCGATGCCGCCGAAAAATCTGGTCAGCAATATCTGCATCGCAAGGCTGACAAGGGCAATGATTATGTACAATACGGACCTGAATTTCATTTCGTTACGTGCCTGAAGAATCGTTATCCCCAGATTCTGGATGAGCGGCACCGTCAGCGGAATGAAAAACAGAAGTGATATAATATACGCGTCAGTGTAGCCTGCTCCGGCCCATAACTCGATGAATTGGCGTCCGAAGATGATGAATCCGGAGAGTATGTATGCCAGAACTATGTATTGGATACGTCCTGTCCTTATGAACAGGTCCGATATTTCCTTGCGGCTTCTGTTCGTGGCTACCATGGCGGTGACTTTCGGAAGGAAAACCGAGGAAATCGCCGTGGAAAACTGCATGTACATTCCTTCCAGCTGGATCGCTATGGCGAAGACCGCCACTGCTGCCGTCCCGACCATCGCTCCGAGGACGAATTGTCCGGTGCTCCAATACACCCTGTCCATGATGGCGTTGAGGAATATCCAGAAAGAATAAATCGCGACTTCTTTGAGAAAACCCCAGTGAAAGTGCTTGAACCTGAAATATATATGTATATTTAGCTTCCTTCTGCAATATATGAAGTTGAGCACAAGCGTGAGGACGTTGAATATCGTCTGGACCACTACCATCGCCACGGCCTTGTAGCCGAAGTGGAGCAGGCAGATCATTACTGCGGTATTGAGAATGATCCTGAAGATATTCAGCGACTTCTGGAAGACGAAATCCTCGTATGCCTGGATGATCGAACCCCAGATGCTCATCGGAAAGGTAAATGCCAGGTTGGCCACCAGAAGGAGCATCATAATGCGGGCACGGTCGAGTTCGACGGCTGTCATCGTGTTCCCGAAGAGGGTGCCCACATTGAAATAAAGCCCCAGCCCTATACCGAATGCGATGATTCCTATGACGAGGTACAGCAGGAAGAACATGCCGAACATCTCATATTGTTCTTCCGTCTTCTTTTCTGCCCGGAACTTTGCGGTGTATCTGACAATCGCATTGCCGAATCCGAGATCAAGTACGGTCAGGTACGCAATCACGGATGCAACCAGAGAGTACAAGCCGTATTCGCTCTGTCCCATCATCCTGAGCATGTACGGTGTGTACAACAGACCGACGACCGTGTTCAGGAAGATTACGACATAGTTCAGGACGACTCCTGCTTTCAGTTGATTTACCGGCATTTATGCAAGTTGGTTCTATTTCGCGTAGTAACCCCGATACCACTCGGCGAACTTCCTCAGGCCCTCACGCAGGGGAGTGGAGGGCTTGAAACCGAAGTCCTGCTCCAGCGGTGTGGTGTCGGCGTAGGTGACAGGGACATCGCCCGGCTGCATCGGAACCAGTTCCTTGTGCGCGTCGAAATCGTAGTCGGATGGCAATACGCCGGCGCGGAGGAGTTCCTGCTGGAGAATATCGACGAATTCCAGAAGGTTCTCCGGGTGGCTGTTACCTATATTATATACCTTGTACGGCGGAATCGGAAGACCGTCCTCGCCGTTCTGCTTCTCAGGGGCATGCTGCATGACACGGACCACGCCCTCGACGATGTCGTCCACGAAGGTGAAATCACGTTTGCAGTTGCCGTAATTGAAGATTTTTATGGTGTCGCCGTGGACAAGCTTGTTCGTGAATCCGAAATATGCCATGTCGGGACGTCCGGCCGGACCGTAGACCGTGAAAAATCTCAGGCCTGTGGACGGAATGTTGTAGAGCTTCGAATAGGCATGAGCCATCAGCTCGTTGCTCTTTTTCGTCGCGGCATAGAGGCTTACGGGATTGTCCACCTTGTCGTCAGTCGAATACGGCACTTTCTTGTTTGAGCCGTAAACGCTTGACGATGAGGCATATACCAGATGTTCTACCTCGTAGTGGCGGCAAGCTTCCAGGATATTGTAGAAACCGATGAGGTTGCTCTCGATGTATGCGTCCGGGTTCGTGATCGAATAACGCACACCGGCCTGCGCCGCGAGATTCACCACCACCGCAAAATGATGCTCCGCAAAAAGGTCATTGACAATGCCTTTGTCGGCAATGCTTGCTTTCACGAAGGTCCAGTCGCGGTTCAATGCCTTGATTTCCGCCAGTCGGCCATATTTGATGTTTACATCGTAATAGTCTGTGACAGAGTCTATTCCGACGATTTTTATATCGGGGAATTCATTGAAAAGTCTCTTGACAAGGTTGCTGCCTATGAATCCGGCTGCACCGGTCACCAGAACGGTTTTCCCGTTCAGAGAAACATTGTAGTTTACCATCCTGAAAGTCCTGAATTAATCCCTTCTGAAGATATCCCTGGTGTAAACCTTATCTTTCACGTCATCGAGGCAGGTGTCGTAGCGGTTCGCGATGATGGCCTGTGACCTCGCCTTGAAAGCTTCCAAATCATTGACCACTTCGCTGCCGAAGAACAGCGTGCCGTTTTCCAATGTCGGCTCGTAGATTATCACCTCGGCACCCTTCGCCTTGATACGCTTCATGATGCCCTGGATGGCAGACTGACGGAAATTGTCTGAATTGGATTTCATGGTCAGACGGAAGACGCCGATGACACATTTCTTCTCCTGGTGGCTGTCCCACTGGCTGTTGCTGCTGTAGTAGCCTGCCTTGTCAAGTACCTGGTCAGCAATGAAATCCTTTCTGGTGCTGTTCGAATCCACGATGGCCTGGATAAGATTCTCAGGCACGTCATTGTAGTTCGCCAGAAGCTGTTTCGTGTCTTTCGGGAGGCAATATCCGCCGTAGCCGAATGACGGGTTGTTATAATGTGTGCCGATTCTCGGGTCCAGACCGACACCGTCTATAATGGACTTGGTGTCAAGACCTTTCATCTCGGCGTATGTGTCGAGTTCATTGAAATAACTTACGCGGAGCGCGAGGTAGGTGTTGGCGAAGAGCTTTACGGCCTCGGCTTCGGTCGTGCCCATGAACAGCACCGGCACGTCCTCCTTGATGGCGCCTTCGTGAATGAGGTCCGCGAAGGTGTGCGCTGCTTCCTTCAGGCTGTCGTCGCCGTAGCCGACAATGATTCTGCTAGGGTAGAGATTGTCGTATAATGCCTTGGATTCTCTCAGGAATTCCGGTGCGAAGATGATTTTCGGCATCACGGTCTTCATGGTGCCGTCAGCCATGCGCTCGCGGTATGAGAATTTCTCGCGTACGGATGCCGTATATCCCACTGGCACAGTCGATTTGATGACCATGACTGCTTCCGGATTCACTTTCAGGACCAGTTCGATTACCTCTTCCACATGTGAGGTGTCGAAGAAGTTCTTCTTGCTGTCGTAGTTCGTAGGGGCGGCGATTACCACGAAGTCTGCATCACTATATGCTGCCTCGCCGTCAAGAGTCGCCGTCAGGTCCAAGTTCTTTTCTGCCAGGTACTTCTCGATGTAGTCGTCCTGGATGGGGGAGACCTTGTTGTTGATTTTCTCAACTTTTTCGAGAATGACGTCTACTGCCGTTACCTTGTGATGCTGTGAAAGCAATGTCGCGATGGAAAGTCCCACATAGCCTGTTCCGGCTACTGCTATTTTCATTTCTTTCATAATGACACTAATTATCTAAAACTTCGTATTTGCTCTGTCTGCTCTTGTATTCAGGGACAATGTCCTTCATCACACGCACGATAGCCATGTCGTCGAATGACTTGGATACTTCCAGAAGGCGCTCCTCGTTGGCGCATGCCGTGGCGTAATCGTATTCACGCACCTTTGCGACCATGATTTTCGGATTGGATGTCGGGATGGTGCCTTCCTTGTCGTTCAGCACCTCTTCGTACAGCTTTTCGCCGTTACGCAGCCCTGTGAACTTGATTTCCACGTCGGTCGCACCGGAAAGCGCAATCATTCGTTTCGCCAGGTCCACGATTTTCACCGGCTTGCCCATGTCGAACACGAAAATCTCGCCGCCCTTTCCCATCGTACCGGCCTCGAGTACCAGACGGCAAGCCTCAGGAATGAGCATGAAGAAACGGACAATGTCCGGGTGGGTGACTGTTACAGGTCCGCCCGTACGTATCTGCTGCTTGAAGATAGGAATGACGGAACCGTTGGAACCCAATACGTTGCCGAAACGTGTGGTGACGAACTGGGTGACACCTGAAACCTTGCCTTCCATTATCGCCTGGTTCAGGCTCTGGCAATATATCTCGCAGATTCGCTTGCTGCAGCCCATGACATTGGTCGGATTCACAGCCTTGTCGGTCGAGATCATGACGAATTTCAATGTGCCGTATTTCACTGCCAGGTCGGCGATTACACGTGTGCCGTAGATATTGTTCTGCACAGCGATCGCCGGGTCGTCCTCCATCATCGGAACATGCTTGTAGGCAGCTGCATGGAAAACGTACTCAGGCCTGTGAGCCTCGAAAATCTTCTCCATGTGCTCCTTGTTGGCAATGCTGGAAACGATGGTCTCGTTCTTGATGTTAGGGAACCGTCTGGCCATCATCATCCTGATGTCATGCATCGGAGTCTCCGCCTGGTCGATCAGCGTCATCTCCGCCGGGCCGAACTGCGCTACCTGACGCACGATTTCGGAGCCGATGGAACCTGCCGCGCCGGTGATGAGGATACGCTTGCCGCGCAGCTGCTTCTCTATCTCAGCCATATTGACCTCAATCTTGTCGCGAGGCAGCAAGTCCTCGATGTCTACCGCATGCAACTGCTTGTGGGACAATGAAGATTCGTCGCCGTTCCATTCGGTGCCGTAGGTCATCATCATTATCTTGATGTCCGCGTCGATGAACTCGTCCACCATCGCGCTGTTCTGGCGGAACTTCTCGGTTTTCAGCGGCGAAACGAGCAATGCTTTCACGCCTCTCTTCTTCAATTCCTTGGCAATTCCCTTGTGGTTCAGGAACACCGGCTTGCCCATTATGAACGAGCCGCGCATCTCCTCTCCGTCGGAGATGAATGAGTCCAATGAATATTTCTTGTCCTTGAGCGCGACAATGCTCTTGGCGATGCTGATGCCCCCGGCTTTCGTGCCGTAGATGGCGGCCGGAATCGCTCCGTCCAGGTGGAACGAGTCGAAAAGGCGTTTTACGACAATGCGTTCTGCCCAGAGTAGCACCGTGCTGCTTATGAATATGATCAATGAACTCTTGAAACTCGGGAATACTATCGCTGTCTGTCCCCATGCTTCGTTGACTACCTGATGGAGGAAGTAACAGGTGAGCGTTCCGATAAACGTCGCCGTCGCGACTTTCTGCAAGTCGACGAAGGACGAATAGCGGACAATGCCGGAGTATGTATGTAAGGCTCTGAATGCGATAATGAACGGCACCATGCCGATGGCTATGCCGTACGTTAATGGCCAGAAAAGTGAGGCCAGCTTATCCCCGCCCATGCTCAGGTAGCATCCGATGTAGCTGGATGCCGCTACGATTGTACAGTCGATTACCAGAATGCACCAGTAAGGGAGAGCTGCTTTGGAGAAATACCAGTTGGATATTCTTCGTATAATAGTCATAAATATGAGTGAATTATTGTTTAGTTTTTCGTTACCGGTTCCACGTCTTCGTTCCGTATGCCGCTGAATGCTACCGCAATGCCGCCGAAATCCATGACGAGCTGACGGTCGCGGTCAATGCGTACGATGTATCCTTCCTGCCCGGCGAACGGACCTGTGAGCACACGTAGCAGTGTATGGGTTTCCGCGAATTTGACGAATGGTTTGCGAAGGAACCTGACGCGGTCAGGATGTACTGATGCGATTTTCATGAAAGGCTCCATCAGTGCATCCCGTATGATGGCAGGTCTGCCTGTGCTGCAGTCTTTTACCAGATGGTATGGCGGATAATACTCGTCCAGATATTTCTGGATTTCGTCCGGTTTTCCTTGCAGGAATACGAGTCCGCTCACCGTGGGTTTCAATTCCTTTTTAGGTGTGCCGTGGGACATTGTCTTCTGCCATGTCCTGTGGATGAAGCATTTGAACTTGGCGTCATTGATGACGCGGTCTTCGAATGAGGCGACGCGCATGTTGTGGATGTTGAGGTAGCTCCAGGTTTCGGCTTCCTTGCCGGTGGCCGTGTGTCGGCTGACAACTGAAATATCACCTGACATGACTTTCTCGTCTTGTCCGGTAATCTGCTGCCCTTCAGGAGCTTTGGTCGTTCCCTCGGCTATAGGGTTTGAGTCAGAGCTATCCAGCGTCATCATCGTTTCCTATTTTATGTTCTCACACATTGCAGCTCTTGGCTGCAACTGCACCTCTTTTTCGGAATTATACTTATCCATCATGCGAGATTCAGTTTTATTCCACGACTCAAGTTCCGCAAGTTTGAGGTCTGTCACTCGTTCGAAGTTCAAAACCCCACGCACGTTTATCACGTTACCCTCACCCTAAATCCCTCCCCTCGGGGAAGGGACTTGCCGTCGCCCTGGCGGGCTTTAACAGAAGTGTCAAGGTCTCTACGATACTTCAGTGACAAAGATACTTATAATAGATGACGAAAGCAATCATTTTTGGTTCATATAATGGAAGTTCGTGGGGAGGGGTAGACGATAATATACTGAAAAATGAGGATGTTATAAGTGTGAACATCCTCATTCTGATATATTCTTGTCGAAATCGACGTTACCCGATGAAATACCTCATCAGCGATGTCTGCGGTATCTGCTTGTCCGACACAGGAATGAAGTAATGCAGGAATTTCATGAGCCTGTGCGCCTCGCTGTACTCCGGACAATTCTTCGGCACCGTCGCCAGAATCCTCTCGGCATGGCTTCTCAGCACCGCGAACTCCACCAGATATGCGGAATTGAACAATACGTCCGCATCCTCCTGGTACGGATAGATCCATTTCACCTCCGCGCGGCGGACATTGGGCCAGTTCGAGATGGTCTCCCGGGCCGAGAACGCACCTTTGTTGAAGTCGCGCACGATGCGGCGCAGCAGGCGGTTGTCGCTGGTCGGTATGCAGTTGTGGTCGTCCAGCGAGTAGCTGGTGATGGTATTGATGAAAATCTTGAACTTCTCGGAATCGGAAATATTGTCCAGCAGTTTCGGGTTCAATGCGTGCAGGCCTTCGATGAGCAGCACGGAGCCTTCTTCCAGTTTAAGGCTCTTGCCGTTATATTCACGTATGCCCGTAACGAAGTTATATTCAGGTACTTCCACGGTCTCTCCGGAAATCAGTCTTAACACATCTTTCTGGAGCTGCACGTGGTCCACGGTGTCGAAATTGTCGAAATCGTAGCTTCCGTCCGGCAGTTTCGGCGTATCCAGCCTGTTTACGAAATAGTCGTCCGTGGAGAACGAAATCGGGTGCAGTCCGCATGTCATCAGCTGGACGCTCAAACGCTTGCAGAACGTGCTTTTTCCGCTGCTGGTCGGTCCGGTGATAAGTACGATCCGCACCTTCTGCGGTGACCTGTACCTCTTGTTGATTTCCTCTGCTATCTGGACTATCTTCTTCTCCTGCAATGCTTCCGCTACCTGGATAAGGTCTGTGGCCTTGCCGTCCAGACACGCCTTGTTCACGTCGCCGACATTATCCAGGCCCATGATGCTGTTCCATTTGATGGCCTCCGAGAACACTTCGAAGGTCTTCGGCTGCTCATGGAACGGCGCAAGCTGCTCTGGATGGTGTCTGTCCGGCACGCGGAGCAATGCCCCGTTACGGTACGGCGTCAAATCCCAGATTTTCAGGTATCCGGAGCTAGGAACCAGCACATCATAATAATAGTCAGCTGTCCCGCCGAGCGTATAATAGCTGATGTAGACCTCGCCGCAAGACTCCAGCAGCTTCACCTTGTCGAAATGTCCGAGCTTCCGGAACAAGTCGATTGCTTCCGCGATCTGCACTTCGTGCCGGTGAAACTGAATATCCTCTTCGACAATCTCGCGCATCCGCGCCTTTATCTGGTCAATGTCCCTGGCAGACAATGGATTACCATCGCACTTGTCAATGCTGCAGAAGAATCCTTTCGAGATGGGGCGGCGCATTACGACCTTGCAGTCCGGGAAAATGTCCAATGCCGCCTTATATAAGAGGAAGCAGAGTGAACGGCTGTAGACATTGCGCCCGCTATAGGTGCGGTAATCCAGAAATTCGATGTCGCGGCTTTGGTAGGCCCTGAATTTCAGGCCCTGGGCGACATTGTTCACCCTTGCGGCAATGATTTCGTAAGGTTTCTCGAAGTCGAATTCATTGATCATGTCGAGAAGCATCGTGCCCTCCTGGAACTCCTTGTAAGTTCCTGTGTTCTTGCAGAATATCTTTACCATTGATTCCGTATGTGATTGTTTATGTCCCAAATCAGCGTCTGCTCATGATTGGAATTTGCACAAAAATAGATAACTTTACGAAAAATTAAAAATAATGAGCCAAATCCACGTAATAGACCATCCGATGATCCAGCATAAACTGACGATCATGAGGAAAAAGGAAACCGGTTCTAAAGATTTCCGCGAATTACTTAAAGAGATTTCACTTCTTATGGGCTACGAGGTTACCCGTGACCTGCCGTTGGATGACATTGAAATCGAAACCCCTATCTGCAAGACCATTGCCAAGAAAGTTTCCGGAAGGAAACTGGCTATCGTGCCTATTCTTCGTGCCGGCATCGGTATGGTGGATGGTTTGCAGACACTCGTTCCGGTAGCGAAGGTCGGACATATCGGCCTTTATCGTAACGAGGAGACCCATGTACCTGTAGTGTATTACTGCAAGCTTCCGGAGGATATAAACCAGCGTCTCGTCATCGTGACCGACCCGATGCTCGCAACCGGCGGCAGCGCCTGCGATGCATTGTCAATGCTGAAGGAGCGTGGCTGCAACAATATCCGCCTCATGTGTCTCGTGTCAGCTCCTGAAGGAATCGCACGTGTGCAGAAGGAGCATCCTGACGTAGATATCTACGTGGCAGCAGTCGATGACCATCTGAACAAGGACGCCTACATCGTTCCTGGTCTGGGTGATGCCGGCGACCGTATCTTCGGCACCAAGTAATTTGTTTTAATCGCATAAAAAAACAGCGCTGTGATAATTCACAACGCTGTTTTTTAGTAGATATCATTTTTAGCACTCCGTAGCTGACTCGAGTTTCTTCATGATAGAGAAGATGAAGAGGGCTGAGAGGATACAGAGAGTGATGAGCAGGCTCCATACACCCCACAGAGGAATCTTGTTCCATAGAAGTCCAGGGATGGAAACGAGGTAGTTTCCGAGAGCAGTGGCAGCGAACCAGCAGCCCATCATTGCACCTTTATATTTAGGAGGAGCAACCTTGGAAACGAAGGAGATACCCATAGGAGAGAGCAGAAGCTCTGCGAATGTCAATACCAGGTAGGTGGAAATCAGCCAGTCCGGTGAGATGAGATCCGGGCTTACTGTTCCGCCGAGTTCCTTCGGAGATGCCAGGTTCATGGATGCGAATGTGAGGATACCGAAACCGATGGCTGCCACGAACATGCCCAGACCGATCTTACGAGGTGCTGAAGGCTCCTTGCCTTTCTTCGCCAATGCGCCGAAGATGGCGAGCGATACAGGGGTCAATGCCACTACGAAGAACGGATTGAACTGCTGGAAGTCTGACGGAAGGATGTTTACGATAGCCGGCATTCCTGCATAAATGGCGTATGCGCCGCCCCAAAGGAGGAGTGTGGCTCCGCCGCAGAGTGCCTTGCCGCTTGTCTTTTCAGACTGGAATGCGCCGAACAGCGTATAGATGGAAACGGCGATGAGGAACAGGCTCCAGATGTTGAATCCGATTCTGGTAGCTCCTGTTACGGTGCTGGCTGTGTAGTCTCTTGCGAACAATGTCATTGTCGCTCCGTTCTGATGGAATGCCATCCAGAAGAAGATGACCACTGCAAACACGAGCATGAGGGCTGTGATGCGGCTCTTGGTCTGCTCCGGAGTGAGTTCCGCTTCTGCCTTCTGTCCTGCAGATGCCTGCTTTACATTGACGTCAGCATCCTTGAACCATGAACGGCAGCTGAAGTAGATGGCTACTGAAATGATAAGGGAGATGCAGGCGATTCCGAAGCCGTAATTGTATGCTGTAGAGAGCTTTTCGATATAGAACTGGCTGAATGTGCCGAGGTCCATTCCAGCGGAACCTGACATGGTGTCGGCGATAGCCTGGAGCTTTTCGGCATTGGCAAGATTGCCGTCCATGATCTGGTGGGCGAGTGCAGGGACATTGGCATCGTATACGAGGCCGGATTTGCCGAGGAAGAAATTGGTGACAGCCTTGGCCATTGAAGGAGCGAACATTGCACCGATATTGATGGCCATGTAGAACAAGCTGAATGCCGAGTCTCTCTTGGCTGCGTATTTCGGGTTGTCATAGAGGTTGCCGACCATTACCTGGAGGTTGCCCTTGAACAGTCCGGTTCCGATGGCGATGAGTGCGAGTGCGCCGAACATCAGGATTTTACCTGCGACGTCCGGTCCCGTAGGAATCGCGAGGCATAGATAACCTACGAACATGACGGCGATACCGGTGGTAACGCATTTGCCGTAGCCTATCTTGTCGGCCAACATTCCTCCGAAAAGCGGCATGAAATAAACCGCAGCGAGGAAAATGGAATAAATCTGAGTGGAGACGGCTGCGCTGAATCCGAATTTCGCCTGGATGAACAGGAGGAAGATAGCGAGCATCGTGTAGTACCCGAAGCGCTCTCCGGTGTTGGCGAGAGCGAGGGCGAACAATCCTTTCGGCTGGTCTTTGAACATTGTCTTCTAATATTTTTAAGGTTTAAATTTCCTTACTGTGTTGCTTTTCAGCTTATTTGATGGAAAAGGCCGTGGTAAACCGTTTCCATTATTGTGCAAACATACATAAATTTTCTTATATTTGCCATGCTGTGGGCTTCAGAAGTTGAAAAAGTGAAACAGGATTTATGAGCGCAGGAGTGAAAATAACGGAAATGCTGATGCGGCTGCTTGCGTTGCAGCCCCTGAAAATGCATTATTTCTGGGGGCGGTGCCTTTCATGGTTCATCTCCGGGCCGATGCATTACAGGCGTGATGTGGTGATGATTAATCTGGCGCGGTCGTTTCCGGAGAAAAAATACAGTGAGCTCCTTAAGATTGCCGATGATTTCTACAAGCATTTCGGGGACCTGTTCGCCGAGACTTTCTGGTTCGCCGGATCGCATGACACGAAGAGACTCAGGGACTCGCATATCTGCGAAATGGAACATGCCGATGTGCTGAACCGGCTGTACAATGATTGTCCCGGAGTCATTGTCCTGAATTCCCATCTCGGAAACTGGGAACTTACCGGCGGTATCCTGAATTACGTCTATGCCCCGGACAAGGTGGATTTCGGCGAGAAGAACACGACGGTCGTCTACAAGGAACTTTCCAACAGTTTCTGGGACAAGGTTTTCGGTGACAACCGCTGTGCGCCGATTGCGAAGGAGAACAAGGAGACTTGCTATGTGGAGTCGCGCAAGATCTTGCGTTTCGTCATTGCCCACCGTAATGAAAAGTGGCTGTATGTGTTCCCGACGGACCAATGCCCTTACAAGTATGCTTCGGCACACACCGTGGACAATTTCATGCATCAGCCGACATTGACCATGACGGGAGGCGCGGCGCTGGCGCACAAGTTCGGTTTCGCGGTGGTCTACATGGCTTTCAAGAAGAAAGAGGGCTTCGGCTACAAGATGTCGTTCAGGGAAATTTGCCCGGATGCGTCGAAATTCACGCCGGAAGATATCATGAACAAGTTTTACTCCTATTTGGAGGAAGATATAAATGCACAGCCGGAGAATTATCTCTGGACTCATAGAAGATGGAAAAAATAAGTATGAAAATGAATAAGTTGATTTTGGCAGGGGCCGGAATGATTTTGGCTGCTGCAATGTCTGCCCAGGACCCGGAGGGCAGCCTCGTTTATTCGTTGCCTTCTACGACCGTCAGGCTTCAGGTGAAGGCTCAGAAGGAGAATTTCTATGCCGGTCCGTATGCGAAATATGCTCAGAAATATCTGGGAATCGATGCGCGTCAGAAGGATGCCGTGACCTGTACCGTGACGTCTGTGACCATGGAGTCATACACTGAGGCTGACCAGGCTGTACGCTATACGATTGCCCCGGGCGCCCAGATGCCGGCCTTCCTCACATTGACCTCACAGGGTCTGGTGTCGGTGGCTTCAGGTGCTGCGGAGTCGACGGAATGGCGCTTTCCGGCTGCCGGCAAGGCTGATTTCTCGGACAAGGGCCTGACTTCGAACCTCACTTCCGAATCCACCACGCTTTATCGCAATGTGAAGAACGAGTCGGCGTACAACAAGGTGGCAGTCCAGCAGGAGATGGTGGTTCAGAAGTCATTGGAATCCAGAGCGAAAGAGGCTGCGGAGATGATTTTCAACCTAAGGAAGAAGAGGGTGCAGATCGTGACAGGCGACACTGACGCGACTTTCAGCGGCGAGGCCATGCAGGCTGCCGTGAGCGAGATTACGCGTCTCGAGAACGAGTATATGTCAATGTTCATCGGATACAGCGAGTACTCGGAACAGCAGATGAATTATGAGATAGTTCCTTCGAAAGATAATGAGTCCCAGCTGTATGTTGCGTTCCGTCTTTCTGATTCCAAGGGTCTCGTGCCGGCGGATGACTTGTCAGGAAAGCCGTATCTGATGGAGCTCGTGCCGCAGGATGTCAAGATTCCGGATGAGAAGGGTGCACGCGTCAAGGGCATCGTAGCGCATTACCGCATACCGGCAGTGTGCACAGTGAAGCTCAGTGACGGTGTCAATGTCTTGCTGCAGAGCAGGATACCGGTTTATCAGCTCGGTGTCGAAAGTACATTCCCTATAGTAGTGAAATAACCATATAATTATTATAGAATTATGACAATTAAAGATTTAGAGCCGAAAAGCGTATGGACCAACTTCTACGATTTTTCGCAGGTTCCACGTCCGTCCAAGCATGAGGAAAAAGCACAGGAGTTTCTTCTTGAATGGGGTAAGAAGCACAATGTCGCTGTCGAGAGAGATGAAACGGGAAATATAATTTTCAGAAAGCCGGCTACACCGGGATACGAGAACAGAAGGGGTGTCATCCTTCAGGCGCACATGGACATGGTGCCTCAGAAGACTGCCGAAACAGTGCATGATTTCTTGAAGGACCCTATCCAGACACAGATTGACGGTGAGTGGGTTACCGCAAAGGGCACCACGCTTGGAGCCGATGACGGCATCGGTGTCTGCCTCGCATTGGCAGTGCTTGAAGATGATACATTGAAACATGGTCCGGTGGAGGTTCTCATCACTTATGATGAGGAGACCGGTATGACCGGAGCCGAGAATCTCAAGCCTGGAAAGTTCGAAGGTGACGTTCTGCTGAACTTGGATTCCGAGGCTGAGGGAGAGCTTTATATCGGCTGCGCCGGCGGTGTCGACGGTAAGGCGGATTTCTCATACAAGACTGTAGAGGCAGGCAGCGGATATGTCGGCTACAAGCTTACTGTCAAGGGACTTGCAGGAGGACATTCCGGTCAGGATATCGTCCTTTACAGGGCCAATGCCAATAAGATCGCTGTCAGGATTCTCTTGCCTCTTCTCGAAAAGTACGGCGTGAAAGTGGCTGACTTCACAGGAGGCAGTCTCCGCAATGCGATTCCGTTCGAGGCAGAGGTGTCAATGCTTGTTCCTGCTGAAAATGAGGAGGTTGTAAAGGCTGAAGTGGAGCGTGTATTCGCATTGGCGAAGGCAGAGTTCGCTGATACTGATCCTGCTGCCAAGTGCATTTTCGAAAAACAGTCTGAGCCTTATGCCTCTTATATAGAGGATGATGTCATGTTGAGGGCTGTCAAGGCTATTTATGCTTGCCCTAGCAGCGTGGAGAGAATGAGCCCTACGATGCACGGCCTGGTGGAAACATCAGTTAATATGGCTGTAGTACGTACAAAAGACGGTCATCTTACAGTGTGGTCTCTGATCCGCAGCTCCGTTAATTCCGCCAAGGAAGAACTTGCGCAGAAGATGCGTTGCCTGTTCGAAATCGCAGGTGCCAAGTTTGAGACCTTCGGTGCATATCCGGGATGGACTCCTGTTCCTACGGCGCCTATCATCGGTACATTGAAGGACGTTTACCACAAGTTGTTCGGCAAGGATATGAAGGTCATGGCGATACATGCCGGCCTGGAGTGCGCTCTTCTGGGTGCCAAGTATCCGAACTGGGACATGGTGTCACTCGGACCTACACTTCTCCATCCTCATTCACCGGACGAGAGAGTGAAGATCGATACCGTGGACAAGTGCTGGAAGTTCCTCGTGGCTGCCCTCGAAGCGATGCCTGAGAAGAAGTAGAATTCAAGACATTGATATTGATAGCCTTGCCGCTCCTTAACGTGCGGCAGGCTTTTTTCGGTAAATGCTCGCGTAACTTTTACACGCAAACTCGCGTAACTTTTATTAGAGCCAATTTGGCGATGGTAAGTCCTCTCCCCGAGGGAGAGGATTTAGGAGAGGGGTAACGTGCAAGAAAAAAAGTGCGTGAGGTGTGCTCAAAAGCCTACCCGACCCACGCAAACAAACATTAGTCGAACTAGAGAGAAAACTCGCGTAACTTTTATGACCATATTAGCTGAAAGCGGTGCGACCAAGACGGATTGGCGCTCGATTGCTTCTGACGGGACCGTTTATTCGATGCGTTCCACGGGAATGAACGTGGCGACGGCGGATGTTGCTTTCGTCGAAAAGACTCTGCGTGAGGCGATTCCCAAGCTGAACCCGTCAGGAGAGACTGTAGAACGGATACATTTTTATGCTGCCGGGATGATTTCGACCCCGGGCAATCCCGTTCCGGAAGGTGCGGTCCGTCTGCATAGTGAATTCATGAAGGCGTTTCCTGAAGCGGAAGTGGCTTATGCTTCAGATTTGTTGGCAGCAGCACGTGCCCTTTTCGGCAGGAAGCCCGGAATAGCCGTGATATTGGGAACCGGTTCCAACAGCTGCGAATATGACGGAAAGCGGATTGTAAAGAACGTCCGTTCAGGCGGTTTCATCCTCGGAGATGAGGGCGGCGGAGCCAGTCTGGGCAGGCAGTTCGTTTCAGACTTCCTGAAAGGTATCGTGCCGGAACCTGTGGCCTCGGAGTTTGCCGCGAAGTATGATATGGAATATTTCCACGTGGTGAAGAATGTGTACAGAGGTCCGTCGCCGGCAAGCTATCTCGGCTCTTTCGCGCCCTTCATCATGGAGCATTACGATAGTTGTCTATATGTCAAGTGTCTGGTGGACAATAATTTCCGGGCATTGTTCGAAAGGTGTCTGCTGCAGTACGACATTGAAGGAAAGCTTGTCGGCGTGGTCGGCGGCTTCGGCTTTGCGCATAAGGAGATTCTGTTGAGAGTCGCACAGGAATACGGGGTGGGGATTTCCGATATTGTCTCTTCACCGATCGAGGGGCTCGTAAAATATCACATTGAAGAAAATGAGAACTGAAAAATATCCGTCGGAATTGCTGGAGAACGCCGTGGATGCGATAAGCTCGCTTCCCGGAGTGGGGGAGAAGAGCGCGCTGAGGCTGGCTCTCCATCTGCTGAGGCAGCCTGTGGACAATGTCCGGCATTTTACGGAGTCCATCCGCCTGCTTCGTGAGAATGTGAAGTATTGCCGCAAGTGCATGATGATTTCCGATGAGGAGGAGTGCTCGATTTGCCGTGACACGAGCCGTGACCATGACACGATTTGCGTGGTGGAGAATGTCCGTGATGTGATGAGCATTGAGGCTACGGGCCAGTATCATGGTGTGTATCATGTACTTGGCGGAAAAATATCGCCTATTGACGGCATCGGTCCGTCGGACTTGAAGATTGCTGAACTGAAAGCGCGTGTCCAGGCTGCCGCTGAAGGTGCGCAGTCACCTGATACTGTCGAAGTTATCTTGGCATTGAGCGGTGACGTGGAAGGCGAGACCACTTCATTCTACATTTATCGCCAGATCGCCCCGTACGGCGTGAAAGTCTCCTCCCTTGCCAGGGGTCTCGGCTTCGGAGATGACCTGGAATATGCTGACCAGCTGACACTTGGCCGCTCCATCGTGAACCGGCAGGTGTTCCGGCCTTAGCTATATTTCCTAGGATACCTCAGCAGAATTGCCAGCACGGCGAAAGCGCCCATCGTATACGGGTAGAAGAGATATTTGATGATGGACAGGGATGAGATTCCGGCAAGTCCGGAAGCCATAAGCATCTGTGCGCCATATGGCAACAATCCCTGGATCATGCATGAGAACGTGTCCAGGATGCTTGCAGTCTTGCGCGGGTCCAGGCCGAAACGTGTGGTGATGTCTTTCGCGATCCGTCCCGTGGTGAGAATGGCGATGGTATTGTTCGCGGTGCAGACATTGGCCATGCTGACGAGCGCCGCGATACTGAATTCCGCGCCGCGTTTCCCCCTGATGCCCTTCGTCAGAATCCTCACCAGATAATCGATGCCGCCGTTCTCGCGGATGACCTCCAGCATGCCTCCGGACAACATCGTCACGATAATCAGGTCGCCCATTCCGGCAATGCCGGTTCCGATGCTGCCCAGCCATGTCGTCCATGTCAATGTTCCTTGGCAGAAGCCGATTATTGCGTTCACGCCAATGCCTATGGCCAATACCTCGATGACATTGACCCCGGACATTGCGAGTCCGATGACGAGGACGTATGGTATCAGGCGTGTCCAGTTGACCGGATCCGCCGGTGCGCTGAAGCTCGCGCCTTGACCTATCATAATATACATGACGGCTACGGCCAATGCTGCCGGAGCTACGATTTTCAGATTGACCTTGAACTTGTCGGACATCAGGCAGCCTTGCGTCTTGGTGGCGGCGATCGTGGTGTCGGAGATGAACGAGAGGTTGTCCCCGAAGAATGCTCCTCCTGCGACGATGGCAGTGACGAAACCTGTGTCAAACCCTGATTCTGAGGCGATTCCGGCTGCTACTGGGACGAGTGCGACGATGGTGCCGACGCTTGTTCCGATGGCCATGGATATGAAGCAGGATGCCAGGAAGAGGCCGACGAACAGCATTGACGGAGGCAGGATGTTCAATGTGGCCGCAACGGTGGCGTCGATGGCGCCTATTTGTCTGGCTGTCTCGGCGAATGCGCCCGCGAGGATGAATATCCAGAGCATCAGCAGCACGTTCTTATGTCCCGCGCCACGGGAAAATACGGCGATCTTGTCTTCGATTGGGGCTTTTTTGCTTATCAGGAGTGCGTATGCGGATGCTATCAGGAATGCTGCCGCGATGGGAATCTTATAGAAGTCCTTCGCTATGAGGGATGATACCAGGTATATGCCTAAAAAAACTGCGAGCGGGCTCAATGCGAGCAGTCCGCTGTTTCTGATTTTGTCTTTCATGTTGCAAATATACGCTCTTTTTCTTCCTTCTTTCAGGAAAAATTGATAATTTTGCAGTTCGCGTTATGGAATGCGAACTGGCAGAAAGTTAACCACCTGATTTTGTGCTTTCTTTGGACGTTAAGGCTCCAGGGAGGTGCTGAGGTCCGGATAAAACCAGAAAAGGTATGGTCACAATCTTTTACAGATCTAGCGGAGCAATCCTGATGTCCCAGTCTATGGCTGATCTTGATACCTTCAAGATGGATGACGTTATTTGGATTGATCTCTTTTCCCCTTCCGGAGATGAAAAGAGAGCCACGGAGAAATTCTTGAACACTGAGATCCAGAGCCGTGCGCGAGCGGAAGAGATCGAGAGTTCTTCACGTTTTTCCGAGACGGAGACTGCCATTTTCGCCAATACGAACTTCCTTATCCCAGGACCTGAAGAGTATTCCATGGAACCGGTGTCTTTCACGCTGGTAGAGAACGTGTTGACTACTCTGCGTGACGTGCCTCTGCGAAGTTTTACCGAACTCCAGCGCAAGATGCAGGCGCTTCCGCGACTTTTTCCCAATGGTTACTGGGTTTTCGTGAGTATCATGGACCAGCGTGTCGACCTTGATGCCGACATGATAGAGCTCATGTCCAAGGAAATCGCCCTGTACAGCAGGCGCGTGAACCAGCAGGAGGATATCAATGAGGCTTTCCTCTTGGATATCAACCAGTTGCAGGACAATACGATGACTGTCCGCGAGAATATCGTCGACAAGCAGCGTCTCATTTCCAATATGATGAAGAGTGACAAGTACCCTGTCGAGCTGGAGCCTCGTTTCAATGTCCTTCTCCAGGATATTTCGTCTCTTATCAACCATTCCAATTTCAGTTTCGAGAGGCTGGAGTATCTCCAGGATACCGTCGTCGGTCTTATCAACTTGGACCAGAACCGCATCATGAAGATTTTCACGCTCATCTCCCTGCTTCTCATGCCGCCGACCCTCGTGGCCAGTTTCTACGGCATGAACGTGGCGTTGCCGCTTTCAGACAAACCATGGTCCTGGCTCCTCATCCTCGGCTTCATGCTGCTCTCCCTCGCATTCATCCTCTACCTCTTCCAGAGGCGGAAAATGCTGTAGTGGCGAGGACTCTCTCGTGCGTGAAATGGCCCGTTTTACTCACGACATGACATTTTTTCACCACGA
>OGDF01000133.1_pt1 | contig 111091 bp, 127 predicted proteins | sample 1570141 | NCBI WGS metagenome assembly OGDF01 (sample SAMEA4370581, study PRJEB24528) | human gut metagenome | reverse complement strand
TTTTTATTAAATTTATTTCATTTACTAATATAATTTCTTATACAAATTACTATTTATATTAATATTTTAACAATAATTTTTTCATTTTACAACAATTTTACACAATTTTTTAATGACATTATCCAAGATATTTTCTATGTGAAAATTTTACATTAGATTGTTTTACAACCGTGTAATGCATTGTGGTCTCAATTTTTATATGTCCCAATAGCTTTTGTACTTGTTCAATAGGCATTCCTTTATCTATAGCTAAACTGGCGAACGAGCGGCGAAATCGATGCGGATGCGCCTTTTCAATATTTAAAGATCTTCCTAACTCACGTATAAAAAATTCAATTGTTGCAGAAGTTAGTCTTTGATGAGGTTTATTTTTAGATACAAATAAAGCCACGTTTTCATCATCTCGTGTCTTTAAATATTCCTCTACATGTAATTTTGTTCTAACATCAAAATAAACTTCTCTCTGCTTGTTTCCTTTACCAAGAACAATACAAGATCTTTCAGCAAAATTCATATCTTTAATGTCTAAATTAACTAGTTCCCCCACTCTCATTCCTGTTGAATATAGTAGTTCAATTATTGCTAGTTCCCTTATATTTTTACAACCTTCTCTCATTTTTTCGATTTCTTCATCAGAAAAAGCCTCTTTTACTTGTGTTAAAGTTTTTATCTTATGAATTCTCCTAACTGGGCTTTTAGCTATATAGTCTTCATCTTCTAACCATTTAAAGAAACTTGATAAAACCCTCCTAATATTATCAATACTCGTTAAAGAGCAACCACGTTGCTCTTTATAATTTGTTAAATAGTGCCTTATTTCATCAGTTACAATTTCTTTAATTGGTTTATCTATATCATTTATAAATTTTTTCAAAACTTCTTTGTAATATTTCAATGTTTTATTAGAGCAACCTTCCACTTCCTTAGCTGATATAAAGATTTTTAATAAATTTGCATTCGAACTTCTATCAGCATTTAATTTTTCTTTATCTAATATTAAGTTAATTTCCACATCTTCTAATTTACTTTGTAATGCAGTTTTTAACTTCTGTAACTGATATTGAGATAAATATTTTACCATATCTTTCATTATCTTATATATTACTTCATTTCTTACCATTATGCACCTCCTCGAAGATTTTCAAAGTTTATTTTAACTTTATATAATCGCCTACAAAAAATTTTGGTATAAAAAAACAAGATCTCAAAAAAATTTCTATCTAATTATCTATTGATACATAGGCAATCCATACCCCAATATTTCAATATTAGTAGCATCATATTCTCTCTCTGCAACAGAATCGCTTGTATTACCTTCAATAGTGTGTACCCTCATGGTTTGTAAATCTGTATATTCAACTATTCCAGTATGGTCGGCTCTTCCATCTTGAGCTCCTGTTTCTTTATCTTTCCAATCAAAAAAGATTATATCCCCACATTTAGGAATATAACCCGAATCTCTAGCCATATATTGATGCTTTTCATTAAACCAATCTACTGCGGTAACACAAGCTGAATATTTAGGAATTATTCCTTTATCTATGTATCCACATTGATTTGAAACCCATGATACAAAACAGGCACACCATTCTACTCTTGATTCAAATCCATACCAACTCCAATAAGGTTGTCCACCTTGATTACCTAATTGAGTTTTAGCAATAAAAACCATATCTGTTCCCCAAGATGATTGATAAATCTGCCCTGGAGTTGTTCCAGAGCCGCCACCTTCTCCGTTGCCACTATTATTGTTCATATTTTGTACAGCAATGAAACCACCACCTATTATTGTTATTATAAGAACAATTACAATAGCCACCCAACCTCCAGCTACTATTGCGCTAATTAATGCTTTTGTACTCGCAATAATTGCTTTAATAGCCTCAATAGTAACTTTTACTGCTACTTTAATTGCTTTAGCCGTTTGGATTGCAGCTTCTCTAGTTGCTTTAGCAATTCTTTGTGCCATTTTTGCTGATTCTTTTGCTACCTTTTTTGATTGCTTTGCAACTTTTTCAGATGTTTTGATAGCTTTTTTAGTTTTGTCTGCTGTTCTTTTTATATTATGAACATTTGTTTTAGTCAATTTGTTCTTCTTTATTACACTGTCTTTTGTCTTGATAGTTCCTTTGATTTCATTATATATTCTTTTTGTTGTTTCTACAGTCTTTTTAGCATTATTTCTATTGTAGGCATCTACGATTTTATCCTTAATCGTGCTTACATTTTGCCTAGTTTCGTTAAATGACTTTCTTCCAAATTTATTAGTTTCATTTATTCCTTTTTTAGATAGTTGCTTAATATTCTCTTCTATTTTATTTACGGCATAATCTTCGCCATTTTCATTAGCGGATAAATCATCCTTTGCTTTTACATCTAACAAATTATCTTTTATACGTTCTGCTCCAATTTTGGTTTTATCTAATATTTTTATTGGTGCTCTTTGCTTTTCTTTAATATCTGCCATATACTCCTCCTTTTAATTAATTTTTAAGTGTTGTTGGCATTTGATAGACTGGAAAGTGTGTGGTTTGATGAGGCACTTGGTTTACATATTTTTTTATAATCTCTGAGCTGTCAACTTATTATGTTTGCGTTGCTGCCAATAAAAAAAGATTTCGCACTATTTCTAGTTTAAAATCTGATCTTCCTCATTATGGTTAAACTTTTCTTCCCACTACAACCATTCTGCCATTTTTCTGTGAATATTCGCAAGTTGACATTGTAATAAATTTATCGCCATATTCTGTTTGAACTTCTGTATCATATAATTGAATATTTCTACATCCACTCACAAACTCGTTATATTCGTCTATATCATAAAAATTTGTATATGAGTAATACTTATACCCCTCTCCTGTTGAAACGGTCTTAAATGCAAAACAAACTTCATATATGTCCTCTTTAGTTTTTCCATCTTCAATTGTATAAAATTTAATATATCTATGATTTATATAAAAATCATAACTCTTGTAATTATCTATTGCTGAATACATTGTTTTGTTATTCATATGATGACCATAAGTAACTAAATTGTCACTTTCCTTAACATCACAATTCTCTTGTAGAAATGGTGTTCCATATTCTGAATATCTTTTATAAAAGTTTCTTTTTAAATAATAATTTCCATTTTGCATTACTGGATAGCTTATATTCGTACCATCAATTTTAATCCACCCCACAATGTCGTTATTTTTGATTTTGAGGCTACTTAAATCTATACTTGAATAATTTGTTGTTTTACTATTTTCATTGTCAATATTTTCATTCTCGTCGTTTTTATTTTCTGATTGACTATCTTCATCAGAGCTCGACAAGGTATCTCCCTCATTATTGTTATTATTAATAGTAACTATGTCTTCTAATCTTTTAAATTCTTCCCTCTCCTTATTTGCTTTTGCAAAATGGTTTATGGTGTAAATAATGCTAGCAACTAAAAAAGTTACTAGCACTATAATTACGCCAATATGGAGTATTAATCTCTTATTCATTATTCTTCAAACTCCTCTCCTGGCTTTGTGCTCATTAGCTTATATAATTCCGTATTTCGTGGGAACTTATTTACAAAAGGTACTAATACACTTCCAATTTTTATTAGTCCCTCCCCTGCTTTTACATTTGTTATATAAGACATTTGTAAATCTGAAATATTTAGTAATCTTGCAAGTTCTGTTCTATCTGTACTTGCTTGGTTAAGCATTATTATAAATTCACTATTTGCAAGCATTGTTCTTGCTGTATGGCTCTGTAATAAATCTTCGACATTTTGAGTTATACCAGTACAACAAGCTCCATACTTTCTTACTCTTTTCCATAGTGTAAATAGAAAGTTTGCAGAATACTCATACTGAAATAATAAATAAATTTCATCTATGAATATATATGTATGCTTACCTTTATTTCTATTAGATGTAATTCTGTTGAGAATTGAATCTAAGACTACTAACATTCCTATTGGTAATAGTTGTTTTCCTAAATCTAAAATGTCATAACAAAGCAAACTATTTGATGTATCAACATTGGTATTCATTGCAAATGTATTTAATGAACCATTAGTAAATAGTTCGATAGCAAGAGCTATTTCTTTAGCCTCTGGCTCATCTTGTTTTAAAAGTTCCTCTCTAAAATCTTGCAATGTTGGTGGTGTACCTTGATAATTACCTTGTTGATAAAATCTATAAGTATTTGCAGTACATCTATCAATGATAGACTTCTGTTTTGCACCAAGATTACTACTTCCTATAAGTTGCTCACAAAGTGATAAAATAAATTCAGATTTTAAAATTACAGGGTTTGCACCGTCTCCATAATCCTTCGTCATATCCATTGCATTTATATGATTTCTACTTGTCGCACTTATCTTAATTACCTCTCCTCCAAATGCTCTAACAAGCTTTGAATACTCGCGTTCAGGGTCTATGATAATTATATCTGCATCTTTATCTTTTAATTTAATACTAGCTATTTCTTCTTTACTAATAAATGATTTACCACTACCAGATACACCTAAAGTGAATGAATTTCCATTTAAAAGTTGGTTTCTATCAGCTATAATCATATTCTTACTTATAACATTTTGACCATAAAAAATACCGCCTTCGTGGCGGATTTCTTGTACTTTAAATGGTATAAAAACTGCTAAACTTTCAGTAGTAAGTGTTCTAAGTGCCTTTATATTATTAAAATTACTTACAATAGGTAATACTTGGTTAAGTCCATCTAATTGTTGGAAATTTAGTGTTCCCATCTGACATAGCCCTTTACTTGCAATTTGTTCTATATCATCTCTAGTGTTATCTAATTCTTGTTTTGTATCTGCAGTTATTACCATTGTAATTACAACCAAAAACATTCTTTGGTCTCTTGTTGTTAAATCATCTAAAAACTCCTTTGATTCTGCTCTTTGCTGTTCCATGTCGTATGGAATTATTGCACTAAAGTTGTTGTTCGCATTCTGTTTTCTTTGCCAGTTTGTTATATTGGTTTCAATTCCCATTCTTCTATTCTCTGCTTCTTTTACTGCCTCATCTTGTGGTACTGGAATTATATCTATTGAAAGCATCATATTTTTATTAAGTTCTGTTAGCTCTGTTACCATTGAGTCTTTTACAAAACTTGCGTATTCTTTCAAGAACATTACTTTTCCGTATCTATCCCCTATTTTAAAATAATCGTCTTTAAACTCAAAAGAATCTGGACATATAAAATCTTTAAAATTATGACCTTTTCTTATTGTTTCTTTAAAATCAAATCTAAATGATGTTTCATTCCCAGTTCTATAAAAATCGTGTAGTATTCTTAATCTTTCAACAGCATCTAGCTCCATACATTTTGAACCTAATGTTGCAAATTTTGAAATAAGATCTGCCCCTACTCTCGAAAAATACGTTCTTGCCTCTTCAATAGATTTTTTATATACAGACAACGTTATAATCTTTTCTTGGATAATTTCATTTGCATCTTTTGCTTGATTTATAAGCATTTCATTATATTCTTTTCTGTACCTATCTAGGTCATCATTTTGCATTTTTAGTAATATTTGTTTTTCAAAATCAATTTTATTTATTCGTCTATTGTTTATTGTAATCTTAGCGGTAGCTCCTGTATCAAGAGAATTTAGCAAATCTGAATAATCTATAAACATTGCCTCTTTATCTTCTTTACTTGCTACTGCATAATTTATATCTAAAAATTTAAAACTTTTAGAATACTTATCTGTTCCAACTAAAAATATTCCATCTTCCCATATTGCTTTTATTGGAATTATATCTTGTGCGGAGCGTGGAACTACAAACTTCTCTTTATCTCGCTTAAATAATTTGTTTAGAGTCTTCAACTTTTTTCTCCTCCTTTGCTTTTGATTTTTTCTCATTTATTTTTTTAGGCTTTGGTTCTTTCTTGCCTTTTATAAAATCTTTTCTTAAATGCTTATTTATTGTCGGCTTAAATTCATTAGCATAATAGTTTTCTGCTTTAAAACAAAAATGAGCTGGTAGAATAAATTTGCTCTTCAACCAACTCCATATAAACTGCTCTGCAGTCATTCCATTAAATTTTACAAATCCTAGTACTGCAAATGGCACTGCACCTAGAATACACACCCAAGATAGCGTTTCAATACCCAAATGTCCTTTTAGCAAAAAATACAAAATTACTGCAACAATACATGCTAAGACTGAAAATATAAATTGCCTCATTGATAAACCAAAGAATATTGTTTCTTGAATTTCTCTTATATCCTTGTTAATTTTGACTTCCATTTTCATTACCTCCTACAATCCCATCATCTCTTTTACAACTCTATCACTCATTTTAATAGTCCCAACCAGAACTAGCATATTAAATAATAATTCGCCTAGGTATTTCCACACCATAGTTATTACATCATCTCCTGTATTTACTCCTGGTGCTGAGGAGGCAAAAACATTAAAGATAATACATGCAAGTACAATTATTGCCCCTTCAAGACACACACCTATAAAGCTCTTTATGAAACTTCTACCTATATGTTCTGTTTGCTGACTTGCAAAACTTGATAATGGTAATGGTGCTATCGCTGTATATAAATAAAGTTTGAAAAATCTTCCGTACACTGTTAAAATCATAATAAAACTTAATACTATAATAAATAGACCTCCTAATATTGCTACTGCTCCTAGTGGTATTTGATCAAACCAATTACATTTATCTACTGCATCTGCAATTCCTTGTGGTAGCCAAGTGTTATTAGCACCACTTAACCCTGCTGTTGAAATTATTTTTGAAATTACACCTTGAACTATATTAAATATTGCCATCATAAGCTCCATACCATAGCTTATGACGGCTTTCGCGAGGACGAACCTAATAAACAATTTCAGGGCGTGCTCTGGCTTTTTTACTTCTGCAATATTTGAAAATTGTCTTGCTATTCCTACCGTAAAAAACAATACTAGCAAGGCAAATCCAACCGCTTGAAGTGCTCCGTTAATATTTGACATTACAGCCCATATTTTTCCTTCTTTAAAAGTTTGTGGACTTTGAGTTACAATCGTCCATATTTCGTTCATCTTCCCGTTCCATATATCTAAAGATGACCTTAAATTATTTGTTACCCAACTCAAACTTAAAACCTCCCTTCTAAAAATATAAAAGAGAGACATTTTTATTTGCCTCTCCGACGTTTAATCCTTAACCTGTAATAAGTGTAAGAATTTCTTTTGCAAATGTAATAACCGTTCCTCCTGCAAGTGTCATTATTCCATTAGCTCTTTGAGTTGGATCATGACTTTTTAAACTCATACCAACTTGTACCACACCAAATCCTAAAATTATCATACCTACTGCTCTAATTAACCCAAAAATAAAATTTGATAGATTATTTACTACTGCTATTGGGTCATCTGCAGCAAAAACATTTGTAGCCATTAACACACAACATATAACAGCGTATACTGATGCTATGACTAATTTTAATAACATTCTTTTACTATTTTTTATCTTAATATTTTTCATAAAATCCTCTCTTTCTTGCCATATACGGCAAAAAGCTAACCTTTCGTTAGCTTCTTAATCCAAAATATTTTTCAATATCAAATTCCGAATATAACTCATATTCGTTTTCTATATTTTCATCTTTAGTAACTTGAATTGCATTTTCAGAAATTCCTTCATTTTCGTCAAAATTTATTTCTGCAACTTTTTTGTCTGCTAATCCATGTATATAAGGTTTCTCTTTTCCATTTGCAGTTAAGTCAATGTTAGGATGTTTTAGCATATTATACTTTTCATCTTTAACAGGCTTTTCTCCTCTTATAAATAATAGAGCATATTTATTATCAAGCTTTCGTACTTCATCTGGTGTTAAAAGCTCCCTACCTGTATTTTGATAGCTTGTAGAATAATTTCCATGTGAGCCAAAACTTCTTGTATGTGAGTCTGTGTCGATTGTTTCTTTACCTAAAAGCTCTGATACATATTTGTGTGTACTTTGTTCATTTCCACCTAAGTATAAGAATGTGTCACAGTTTCCTATAATGCTTTCCCATTGTTTCTCAAACAAAGCTTTTAACTGTGCTAGGTTTTGTAATATTATTGAAACAGATACATTTCTTGAACGCATAACTGATAATATTTTGTCGAAATCGTCAGGAAGGCTTACATTGGCAAACTCGTCCATCACTAGGTGTACTGGTATTGGCAATGCTCCCCCATACTTATAGTCAGCAATATAAAATAATTGCTGAAATAATTGAGTATATAATATGCTTACAAGAAAGTTGAAACTAGTATCATTGTCTGGGATTACCGCAAATAATGCTACCTTTTTCTCTCCCATTGATGATAATTCAAGTTCATCTACATTTGTCAGTTTTGCCATACTCTCTAGGTTAAATTTTTCAAGTCTAGATTGAAGTGTTACTTGAATTGACTTTAAAGTTCTTCCAGAGCCAGAGTGATAACTCCTATAATATTTTAGTGCAATATGATTATGGTTTTCATCTTCTAGTCTATTAAATAAAGTATCAAGTGCAGTATCTTCATTCGACTCCTCATCCTCTATTGCTCCATAACTTAACATTTCCATTACCATTGCAAAGTTTTGTTCCTCCTCGGGGGCTTTATAAACTAAATAATAAATAAGTGCTAATAATAGCATACTTGCAGCAACATCCCAAAATGGGTCGCTAGTTTGAGAACCTTTTGGTGTTGTTGATTTAAAAAGGTTGGTTACAAGCCTTTGCACATCATTATCATTTCGTAGATATACAAAAGGATTATAACAATGTGATTTTTCCATATTTATTAAATCTAATATTTTAACTTCATATCCTTTTTTCTCAAGTAAATGTCCTGTGTCTCTTAAAATTTCACCTTTAGGATCTAAGGCAACAAAACTTGAATTAGCTTGCATTATATTAGGTTTGCAATAGCTAAAAGTCTTACCTGCACCACTACCTCCTACTACTAATACATTTAAATTTCTTTTATGCTTTCTTGCATTTAAACCCAACATAACATTTCTAGTTAATATTTTATTTTCACTTTCAGGCTTTTGCATATATTTTTTATTTAATTCTTTAGCCATTCCCCAACTAGCAGAGCCATGCTCTTCTTTACGCCTATAATTTTTAATTGATGAGTCATATAATATTACTCCTGTAACATAAACAAGCAAAAAAATAAGAATAGCTCTTAAACTACTCTCACACCAAGTTATATTAAATGGGTTTGTCATAACGCTATCAAGATTTTTTACAATATTAATAATACCCCCGCTAGCAATTGGAGCTATTAGTAAAGAGAGCCATATAACAGGGATTATTCCAATAACATATATAATTTTTCTAGACTTCTTATCTGTCATTATGTTCATACTCCCTATTCATATATTTTTCATGCTTTCTAATCAAACCTAATAATAAATAATCAACATCTGTTGTATCTATATTATCTTTAATACATTTAGTTCTTAGCTCATTTAAGCTATTTATAATAATATGATATTGCTCTTCTGTAAGTGTATATGTATATGATTTCTTCATCTCTACCTCCAATCTTGCAAATATTATTGCATAAGTATAATTTATTTAAAAATGTTTACCTTTATTTTTTTCTTTTGTGTGATTACCTATAATTTTAGCTTTACTAGCCATATGTTTTCCACGTTTTGAAGTTCTTATCTCTTCTTTACTTATAACGTGTTTGCCTTGTTTTTTCGTTTTTTTTTAGAATGTTTGCCTCTTTTGTTTTCCTTATCTTCAAAATGTTTGCCTCTGCTTTTGACTTGTTTTTTTGTTTCATCTCCTGCTTTAAAGTCCATATCTCTTTGAATTTCTGCAAGTTGCATTCTAATGGATTTTCTTCGATTTTCGTCCACTATTCTTGATGTTTTTGAGTAAGGCTCTGACAGAGGACTTTGTTCTGTTTTCGCCTGATTGAAATTTTCTGAATTAATATTTTCAGATTTCAGAACTTGCATTCGTTCTCTAGCCTCGGCATTTAACGCAATTTGACGAAGATTATCTTTTGGATCTTTTGTTTCCCTTGGCTCATTCCCATTTATTTTTATATCTAAAATTTCATCTTTAACAGATGCTCTTGTTTCTTTAGCCAATTCTGATTTATTATTACTTGAATTATTTTTAGAGCCTGCATTATTTAAATCAATGGTTTCTGCTTGGCTCTCTTTGTTATTATTTTTATCAGTTAATATCTCAATTGTATCATTTTTCTTTCCATCTAAGCTTTTAGTAAGCTCTGTTTTTATTTGTGTATCATTTGAAGTTGTAAGTTTAAATCTCTCAACAATTCTGTTAACTTTACTGGCATCATCTTGTTTTACCATAATGTCTACAAGACCATCTTCATTTCTATCCATTTTTTTCATTAATACTGAATATAAAACGCCATATCGTTTTGCCTTGTTTGCAAATTTAGGTAAGTCTTTTCTATTTATTGTAAAAATAGTTAATGGCTTACCAGATTTAATCATTGTGTTAAGTCTTGCTTTTCCTTTAGTTGGTTGCTTATTTTTCATAATGTTTAAAAGCAAAGCAATAGTATGCTCAGCACCTTTTCCAGATATTTTCGCTACAACTTCAAATCCTTCAAGATAAAATCTTACCATTTGTTCAGCAGCATCTCCACTTGAACCCATAATTTAATACCTATACTTCATTTTTGAAGTTCCTTTCTTTAAAAATATTTTTTGTTTTTTCGTTAGTATTTTGTTTTTCATAATTTAATTTATCTTCAACTTTCTTTTGTTCCTTAAGTTTTTGTTTTAGCTCTGGTATCCTTGTTTCAATATCTCTACATAACACAACCTCCTTATTTAATTTTTCTATTTTAGTATTCAAATCTGCAATTAAATTACAGTATTGAACTTTATTATTTTCATCATCAGTTTGCTTTCTTCTATACCAATAGCCTGCCCTTGTTATAGATAAATTCCTTATCTCATTCATTTTGTCTTGCTTTATTTTTTGCAAATCGTCATCATTTTGAACCTTATATTTTGAAAGTAATTTTGCCTCATCTGAATATTGATTCATTTTTCTAATATCTGCTTTCATTTTAGGTGTAATTTTATAGTCTATTGGATTATTACTATATCTTTTTAGTAGATAATAATAATGAAAATAAATTGCTAAAAAACCTGTAATTTTAATATTAGATTTCTTACCAACACTAATTGCTCTTGGAATATAATTATTATTTCTAACCTCAATAAACGGAACTCTAATTGTTTCTTCTTCTAAAATCCTTTTTTTAATTCTCGATATTGAATAATTGTCTCCAAAGCTTCTTTCTATTCTAATTGGTGCGTGATTTTCTTTTTTTATTGATAGTCTTCTATATCTTTCATAAACTTCATATTCCATTACTTGCATTAATTGTAAAAATTCTTTATATGAAAATGCTTGTCTAATTGCAAAATCAACATCTTTTTTTGCTGTTGCTCTGTATCCATTCTTTTGGACATATTTTTTATAATAATTGTTGTAGTTGATATTGCTTTTTTTACAATTTTTTTCTTCTAAAACCTTAAGTCCATATTCACTACAAATTTCATCATTCATATGTCGCATAAAAGCATATGTATACCTATTATCATAGAACTTTTTTCCATCAACAAACGATACAGAATTCAAAGTAAAATGGTTATGATAATGTTTAGTATTTAGATGTGTAGATACAACAACTTCAAATCTATCTCCCCATAGCTCTTTTGCAAGTTTAACACCGAGCTCGTGAGCTTCTTCTGCACTTACTTCTCCCTCTTGAAAGGATTGAAATGCATGAAACCCTTGAATACCTTTCGTATTATTAAAAAATTCCTTTGTTGCTTTCATTTCCTCGTAAGCACATTTTGGATCACAATTTATTCCTGTAACGTAGTATTGTTCCTCTGTTTTAAAATCTGATGTGGCATATTCAATAGCTCTATGCAAATCAGAATATACACTTTGAGGAGTGTTTTCTTTTTTTGTTTTTTCTACATTAGTTACATAATCTATAACACGATCTAATCTGCCACCAATTCCCCATATTGCACAAGTTGCCAACTATAAACCTCCAATCATAAATATTTCTTCTTAATCATATCCATAAATTTTTTCCATTCTATAGCTTGATTTTTATATTCATCTACATCTATAAAATTTAAAGTATTCGCTTTTTTTGCAAGTTGGTTTACATTGTTTCCAATCCTTATTAATTGTTTCATATCCTCATAAAATTCAATGGTGGGCTTTTCTTTTATTTCGGTATTAGAAATAGCCCTTCTTACATATTCAGATTTAGTAATATTTGCCTTTTTTATTCTTTTGTTCAAATCTTCATTTTCTTGTGGACTAATCCTTACATTTAAAAATATAAATCGCTCTCTACCTTTCCTTTTATTAATTTGCTTTCTATTCCTTTTTCGTTTTATTTCTTCACTCATATTTAACTATCATCTCCTATTTCTTATAGTCTTTCATAAAAAATCTAATGGGGATTGGGGTGTCCCCAAAATTGCAGAATGTTGCTAGGTCGTTTTACGGCTAGCCACATTCAGTGCTTGCTAGGACATAAATTTTATATTTCATCTAAAATCCTAGTCCTTAATTTTACCTTGCTAAAGAAGAAATTTGTTGCTCTTTTGCAGGTGTTATAAGCCCCAACTTATAACATAAATAATCGTTAAAATCTTTGCCATAAGGCGAAAGAATATCTCTTATTTTATACTTATCTTTTAATAATAATTGGAATGCTTTTGTTGCATTTCTACCTGCCATATCATTATCAAAATGTAAAATTATTTCTTCTATTTGTGGCTCTTTATTTAAGAATTTTTCTATTGCAATAGGTAGCTTACTTTCTTCAATATTAACTTTGGTTTGGTACACTCCAGATAGTGAAATTAGGTTTATTTTTCTCCATTCCGTTCCTTTTTCTTTCAGTAAAGTTGCATAAGATAATAAATCAATTGCACCTTCAAATAGATGTATTGAATTAACTTTTTCTTTAGCTAAAATTCTAAAAGAATACTCTTTAGAACTGCCTTTTGCATCGTGCATAATTCTTGTATTATTACTTGCTCGAAGTCCTGCATACTTGATGTTTTTTTCATCATCATAGCCTAGAAAAACTACATTATTTGTTGTCTTTTCTTGATAGATTAAGTTGTTAATTATGCAATAATTTAAAATGCTTTCATCGATTCCGCGATTAGTTAAATATTCTATAATTTTTAAATTATCACTTGCTCTTTTGGGTATTTCAATGTGCTTTTCAAGTTCTTTTTGCATATTATTCTCAACTATTGGAGCTCTATAATTGACTTTATTAAGCACTTTTCTTACTGCCATAGGTAACGAATAATTTTCAACTTTAACAAGATAATCAATAGCGCTTTTGCCACCTATTCCTTTTGAAAATCTATACCATAATCCATTATTTATACGAACACTATCGTGTTTTCTAGTTGTATAAGTATCTTTTGTTATTTGTACCAATTCACTCGGTTCATAGTTTTTTAAATAAGTTAATAAATCAATTTTTCTAGCCTCATCTAATTCCTCTTTAGAACACGAAACTTTCAATTCTCTCGCCCCTTTCTTATTTGTTTTTAAAATAAAAAAGGCTCTATTTTTACTTTTAATAAGAGCCTTTTTACAATATTTATCTAGTATTTATTTTTACTTTATCTTTATTAGATAGCTTTAATTCTTGACCATCTTTAACATCCATTTCTATAACATTATCAATAGAATATTCTAAAGCTACACGCAAATTTCCATCAGCACTAAGCCACTCATCATAGGCTTGTGATAATAAATTATTTTGTTTTAAAAGTGCTTGCAGTTCTTCTTTATCATAGCTCATATCGTAATTAAAACTATCTAAAATTTCTTGCTTAACTACTAATTCATAAGCATTATCTACTGCTTCTTTAGGACTTAAACTCATAAATTGTTCTTTATATTCACTATATTCATTTTCTAATTTTTTCATTAATTCATCCTTTAATTCAGATGTATTTTTTACTTCATTTTCTTCCATTTTTTTACCTTCTTTCCAACAAAAAAGAGCCAGTAAATTATTGCTTTATACTGACTCTTTATTGTTTTATTAAATTAAAAAGAGAACTAGATTTTATTCTAATTCTCGTATTTTTTAATATAATTATTTATTAACTATATCTTTTAAAGCTGAGCCTGCTTTGAATGTAACTGCTTTTCTTGCAGGTATTTTAATCTTTTCATTAGTTTGAGGATTACGACCTTCTCTTGCTGCTCTTTTTGATACTTTAAAAGAACCAAATCCACTAATTGCAACGTCATTTCCTTTAGCTAATTCATCTTTGAACATATCAAATATGCTGTTAAATACTCTTTCTGTTTGTGCTTTTGTTAGTTCATTTTTTTCTGCTAATGTGCTTATCATTTCTGCTTTTGTCATTGTTATCGCCTCCTATTTTATTAAATTGTTTTCAATATAACATTAAGATATTTTTTTGTCAATTATTCTTAAAATTAAGTTTGCTGTATTTTTCACAATATTGTATAACTTTTAAAAATATTTACTATCACCCTCAAAAATTGATTTATTTTACATAACGTGCTATACTTAAGATGTAAGCAATTTCATTAGAGCTTCGGCTCACGACCGCCAGTATTCTGGCAGGAGGTAATTATGTTGTTCAAAAAAAGCAATGACAAGACAACCCTTTGGGTATGGACGAGTGCCGATGGGAAGTGGACATCTCGTCGCGAGGCAGAGCAGAACATTGATAGCTTTTTATCTGAAATTTCAGAACTCGAAGGAGTTAAAATCTTCGGCAAAGAGCATCATGTAAAGCAGTGGAAAGATAAAGCAGTAACAGATTACTACTATACCAAGCTCTCTTTTCCAAAGGCTATAAGTGAATCTGTCATGTCAGCCGTTACATCAGGACTTTCCATTTCTCACCACTACCCTTTTGAGCATTGAAAACATAATGCAAAAACAAAACTGACTTCTTTTTGGAGTCAGTTTTGTTTTACTATAAATATTTTTAAGACTAATATTTTATTTTTTATATTTTTCAGCAAATTTACTTAAATTCTCATTTTGATATGGTATTAATTTTTCATTAAGTCTAGCCATTAAATGTAACTTTTGATTATTTTTTAATGCAATTATTACCTTTTTAGTACTTGAATTAAATATATTAAAATTCTTTACAACAACACTTTCAATTTGTTCATTGCTAACAAAGAAATATGATGATGTATCTGCCTTTAATTTTGATGGAGTTAATGTTAGCATAACGCCTGTGGCATCAAGTGGAATTATTCCAAGACCATTTTCTGTCCAATTTATTAAATATCCATCACTTTTTCTATTCATTCCATCTACTGTTCCTGAAGAAAATGCAGCTACACCAGCAATTGCACCTCCACCAACTGCACCTAAAGCTCCAAGTGCTCCATATTTTAATCCTTCTCTGTTAGTATCTATAAAGCAAAGGAATATACAATTATTTTCTCCTAATCCATCAACACTTTTAAATAATTCCTCTACTTTTTCCTTTGTATTAAATTCATCCATTTATTTTTCCTCCTTTTATACTCTTGACATTATTTATTTTTTCTTTCAAATAAGCAATATTCCAAATTTTTAGGATTTTTATTTTTAGAATACCTATTTACAATTTCAAAATATTCTACATTCTTAATAAAAGCTACATCATAATGAGAAACACCATATGTCATAAGCTTGCAATTATCTTCATCATAAGTTAATCCATAAATATGGCTATCATTTAATCCTTTAATATTCACATCTCTTTTGTAATTCATTACTAAAAAATCATTTCTATATGCAAAGCTTTTTAGTCTTTTGGCTGGCAACTTAATAAAAAAACTAGTTATAAATATTGCTCCAACAATAAACAAAATAATACCACTAATTAAAACTCCCATTACTAAATTTACCGAAGCAATATCTGCAATAATAAAAATTACACCTAAAGAAATTAAAATAAACCATACTAGTGAACTAAGAAGTCCAGCTATCAACATTCTGCCCTTTTTATAATTTTTGATGTACCTTTTATATAAAGCATCTTTATCTTCTTTTGATAACTTTTCAGGCTCTTTCTTTAATTCTAAAGCTTTCCTATGTATTATTTTTTTTGCTTTACCATAATTAATGTTTCGTACATTTTCAGGTATACCATTTCCAATTAAAGTATAATTTTCTCCATCAATTGGAATTACATACCTTCGTAAATCTTTGGTATACAATACTATTATTCTATCCCTATTCAATACTCCTTTTGGCACTACTGATTGCATTATATAAGGTATTCCTTCTTCATCATTGAACCCATCTTCACAATAAAGAATTTCTGTACTATTCGGAAAATCACTTTTTTTAATTATTGTAGCTCCAACAAAAAAATAGTCATCACCTAAATCTAAATTATATTTTTCAATTATTTTTTCTATTATTTCGTTATTCATATATCTTGGCTCCTCTGGTTACACTAAACTTTTTATAAAATAATTTTACAACATCCAGATGCTTTAGCAGGAGCTACATAAACTCTAACAAAATCTCCCACTTTCAATCCATTTTTTTCTACATCATCTTTAGATAATGATGTATCTCCATATTGTAATTGATCGTAAGTTGCATTTTGTATAACTTTATTATGCCATAAAACTTTAATTGCAAATTTATTTCCTTTGTCTCTCATTTCACCAATCATACCTTCTTGAATCCACTCATCATTTTTTCCTTCAACAAATTTTACATCTGTTAAAGCTAACTTATTTTTTTGCTCATCACTTAAATTACTAATCATTTCTTCTAATTTCTTATTTTCTTTTTTTATGAAGAATATTACTCCTCCTATAAATGCACCCAAAATCAAACCTACAATTACGTATTCCATAACTATTTCCTCCTATTTTTTTACTAAAATTTATATTTTAACTAAAATGCAATCTCTTTAAATCCTATTTCAGTTATTTCTTCATTTACAATTTTAACTCCTATACCATTGTCCTCGGTATCATTTCCCCATTTTTTACTAAATGTTAGATAAATACATCTTCCACCTGCTACATCTTCCATAATAAATGATTCTGGTATAATTATCCCATCAAGTTCTATTTGATTTAATAATTCATCAATAGTATTTATTTCAGGCCACCATTTATCAAATTCTTCTTTATTATCTGGACCATAAGAGCCTTTTTCTTCTTCATTATAATATTTTATAATTCTTTCTGCTACATCCTTTTGAAACTCATTCCATTTTTCTTTAAATTTTTCATATGTTTCATATTGTATATCAGCAATTTTTTCATCTTCAACATTAACTGTTAAATCTACATTCACATCTTTTCCAAAGAAATCTATTGATATTTCTCCTTCATATCCAAACCCTTCATCAAAATTTAACTTTTCAAAATCTGCATTTTTCATCATTTATTTCTCCTGACCAATTTGTAATAAAACCTGATGATGGACAGCTCCATTTCCTTTTTTTATAAATTTTAATTCTTCTCTCCCACCTAAAACTAATGCTGGAGTAAAGAAAAATATATCTTTATAATCAAGTTTTCCTAATTCTTTTACAGCTTGCTTATATAAATCAGCTTTTAATACATTTTTTATAATATCTTCATCTAAAATATATCTTTCGAAAAATTCTTGATAAGAATATCCACAAACTTCGATTTTTCTGTAATGTATATTTAATAAAGACACATCATTTTCATTATCTTCTAATTTTCTGTAATAGAATATATCTCCGAAAGCAGTTACTATTATTGGTATTTTATTAAAATCTTTTTGACCTAACCATGTATATAAACCATTCATATATTCTCTTGGATCTACTACTTTAAGTAAGCCATCTCCGTATTCTCCAAATCCGTATTCTTCCCATAATTCTATTATTTCCTTTGGTAGCATTTGTTTACCAAAGTTTAAAATTTCTTCATCTGGCTTTTGTAAATTTACTCCTGGTTTAAATTTTTCAATAAATTTGCTAATACAATTACTCATAGGCTATTCCTCCTCGCTATTTTCATCTTGAACTTCTCTGTCTATATCTTCTTCAACCTGTTTTCTGGTATCTTCATAAGAATCAAGTAAATTATTTAAAATTTCAGTGGTAGTTGGATTATTATATTCATCATATATAGTACAATTTACGCCTTCTAAATTTAACTCATTATATAATTCTAATATATTTTTAATCCCTTTATCGTCTATATAATCACATATTAAAATATATTGATTATCCTCAATTTTCTTTTTTATTTCTGATATAGGTAAATCTTGATATTTTTTTATAATCATAATACACTCTTTTTTATAAATATTCCCTTATAAATTTTTCTAATGATTCCTGTCCATCATCGTGTCCTATTATTGAATATGAATCTACATATTCATCATCTATCGCTTTGATTACAAAAAATGGTTTTGTTGTTATTCCTATTTTTAAAAGTTCATAGATTTTTTTAGGATTTTTTTCAAAATTATGTTGTTCAATAAATTTACTCATTATCTCTTTATGTTCATATTTTTCATTTATCTTATTAAAATTTTTTATAAAATCTTCTTCATCTTTTAGTCTTATAAAACTGCATTTTAGGGTGGCAACTATATTCATAAATTCATCTATGTTTCGAGCAACTATTCCACATTCTCCTTCTGTACCAATATAACCAACTAGTTCATCATTTAAAAGTGTCCATAATGCTCCTGTTCCTTCTCTAGCAAAAGGTTTTAAATCGTAATTTGTTTCTCCTGGTCCCATCAAATCTTCAAGCCAATTTTCATCATTTTCTAAATCCTTTACCCATTCTGGTCCATATAATTCTATATCACATTCAAAGAATGCATCATTTAATTCCTTATTATCATATATTTCATCTAAATATTTACTTACTTCTTTAGGCAAGTTTGTATCTTCATATTTCATAATCATCTTCTCCTTATTCATCAAATTGCTTATCCCAATTTTTAATAAATTCATATAATGATGAATCTTTGCAATAACTATCCTCTAACCCAGTAGTACAGCAGCCTATTGAAAAATATTCATTATCAGTTATTTTTTTATTGCTTATCTCAACTTCAGTATTAATTGTATCTATACATATAGTTTTATTTCTCCTAAAAAATACAGGCTAATGTCTGATGATTTTTCTCATCTGTATATTCAGCTTTCCAATAATGTCTATCATTTATTTCACTATAAATTATTCCATTTAAATTATTTTGTATTTTTGTTTTAAATGGATGCTTTAAAAATATGCTCCGTAGAAGTATTAGAAAGTCCTTCTTGTGATGTTTCAACAATTTCATTTCCAGCTTTTAGCTCTTCTTATAATATTTCTTTCAGTTCAATGCTTAACTTATCAACTATCCTTTTATCTATCATAACATTTACCTCTTGTAACTTATTTGTTATTCACCACTAACAACAATCCCAATTATACAAGATGTTGTTAAAATTATTATTTTCTAAATCTTCTTTGTCAATAAAAAAGTTAGCAACTCCAGAATCTCCCCACATAATATTCTCGTCAGTATCTATCTGTAAAAGCAATGTATTGTATTTACTATATTCTTTATTATAATATCTTGGATCTGACTGAGTGAATGCTGGATACCCCAATAATTTGTGTCCCCATGTTTCAAATCTTTCATAATATTTTTCATCAATTTGCTCTAAATAGTCATTTACTTTATTTTCTTCAACTATAACATTGAATTTATCCTTTAAAATTCTAACTACTATTGAATTAAAATTTTCATCATAGCAGTTCATTACTTCATCAATCATTTTAAAATTGATCTTATAAGTATCATTAAATGGTGCATAATATTCAGGTGTAGCTTCCTTAAAAGTTTTTATTCCATTATTTTTTATTTCTTCTTCTGTTATGTTATAATTTACCTTTTCGTGATAAACTACTCTCCAATCTGTTTGTTTGTCTTGTTCATCAAAATTCATACCATATATGTCGTCGTTTGATGATATATAAAATTGTAAAATACCTTTTTGAGGTAATCTATCATCATTGAATCTTTCTTTGTCAAAATTTATTTGAGCTAATAAATTTAATTTTTCGCCCTTACTATCTGTTGGGAATTCTTTTGAAAAATCCCAGTATGGAATTCCTCCAAATTTACTATCATAAATTGATAGATTATCCATTTTTTCTTTTTTTATTTTGTATGATTTTATGCAAGTTTCATTTTTAATAGCTTCATAGATTTCTTCTATTGTCATATGATACCTCCTGTTTTAATTATTTTCAATAATTTTAATTTCTTCTGTTCTATTCATAAAATTGTTGTTCTCCGTGTTTACTGTTTCTTTAGATTTTTACTCTTTTGCTCCATGTTGCACTATAATTTCAATATTATTAAATAATTCTGCTATTTTTCTTTTCACTACTTTTTCAATAAATTCATTACAAATTTGAGGTTCTTTAAAAAGAAATTCTATTCTTATTTCTATAGTATTGACTTTAGGTAGTTCATCTAATCTATATTTTTCTCCTACTTGTTCAATATATTCTAAATATTGTTTTGTATCTATATATCTAAGATAACTATTAATTTTAGATTGCAATAAATACATATGTCTATTTATATCTGACCAATCCATACCATCTGATATAAGCATCAATAAAATTTTTCTGTCTTTTTCATATGCTATTGAATCAATGGTTTCTGTATTTTCTATATTTAATTTTTCGTTATTCATAATCATTCCCCTTTTTTATTTAATATCTAAACCTACATTTGCTTTCAAAAATTCAAAATATTTTTTTTCATCTTCTTCAAATATTTCTTTTCCTTTAAGTTGGTGTAAAAGTCCTCTTTGGCTTTATTGATTTCAGATTCAGCAGAAGAATCCCTGCGAGCAGTCATTTCAATAAACGCAGTAAGTTTATTGTTAAGCCGTTTGAGATCTTCAACTTTATTGCTTTCGCTCTTGGACGAAGAACTGATACTATCAACAGTGTCCTGTAAATTACAGGTACTGCTATCCACTCCTTGCAGCGTACTCTTCAATGTTCCAAGCTGTGCATTCAGATTATTTGAGGATTTGATAATATCGTCAAGGAGACTGCCTACGCCATTGATTTTGTCTTTGTATAAAGTTATCGTTGACATAGGAAACCTCCTCTTGATTTAGTATTTTTATAATATCTTTCAAACAGTTAGATTTTAATTTCGTAAAACAATCAATCAAGCACTATTTTTCCAACAGTTATTTCTTTGCATTCGATCTCAATGTCCATGATTGACAAATCAATAGTAACTTTTAAAAACTCACTATTATCGCAATCAAATACAGTTATATCTTGACCGTAATAACCAAGCTGACCACCTTTCATTTCACTTACTTTACTGATTGATCTTCTGTTAGCATCAGTTACATATGATACCTTATAGCATGAAATAAAAGATATTTTCCAATTACTTACTTCATCGTTTTCAATGATCAGTTCTACTACATATCAAAAAAAAGATATGTTCATTCCAATTATTTTCATGTCCCAATAATCAGTTTCATCAATTTTTTTCTGAATTTCGTCTATATTCATTTCAATCTTCTCTTAATTCATACATTTTTTATCTCTTCTTCTGTTATGTTATAATTTACATTTTCGTGATAAATTACTCTCCAATCTGTTTGTTTTTCTTGTTCATCAAAATTCATACCATATATGTCGTCGTTTGATGATATATAAAATTGTAAAATACCTTTTTGAGGTAATCTATCATCATTGAATCTTTCTTTGTCAAAATTTATTTGAGCTAATAAATTTAATTTTTCGCCCTTACTATCTGTTGGGAATTCTTTTGAAAAATCCCAGTATGGAATTCCTCCAAATTTACTATCAAAAATAGTTAAATTATCTGCTTTTTCTTTTTCAATTTTGTATGATTTTATACAAGTTTCATCTTTAACAGCCTCATAAATTTCATTTATTGTCATATGATACCTCATATAATTTTTTATTTGTTACCATACTTTTCAATAAAAGCCGTAAAATTTTCTTTTTGGTATGGAAAATCTTTTTCATCTATTTTAGCATATAATTTATGAGATTTACCATCTAATGTATTAATCTCAATTCTTTATAGCTGGTTCAATATCTTCTACTCTGCTATTTCAACATTATGAAAATCATAAAAATCTCCTAGTATATCAAGAACTTCTCCAGTACCAGGTTCAAAAAGCAATATCGTGTTGGTATCTATATTGATAGCAAATTGTCTACCTAACCAATCATACCCAAATACTCTTATATGACCTGTATACTTTTGAAAGGCATTTTCTACTATTTTAGTTCATTTTTTTGATCATAGTTGTATATTCTGTATATTCCTTCTTTAAAACTTCTCCCAGACATTTCTTTTAGAAATGAATCCACATCATTTATTGATGCGTTATTTTCCATTCCTATATATTTAAAAAATTTTTCAAACATTTATTGTCACCTAACCATTCTTTTTTCCATAAATATTTCTTTGTCATTTTTATCTATTTCAAATTCATTAGAAGATATCCTTATAAGTTCTGTTCCTACTGGATTATCAATATAATTCCAAATATCTGGATCTAATTGATATACGTCTTGCACACTCACTAATGCAATATTTTTATAATCGTTATAATATTCTTCATCCTCATTTCCTGCCAAAAATGACCATCCACTATCATTTTCATTTATAGGTTTATCTCTTCGCATATATCCAACTTTCCATCTTTCTTCTAGTATTTTTTTAGAAAGATATGCAGTTTGATTTAATAGTTTCATTCTATTTTTTATTGGTTCCATATGTTGTTTCGAGTCTTGAAATTCTTTTATCTGCTTATCGTTAATCTCAATCTCTGTATTTATTTTATCTACACTCGCGTCCCAAATGCTCTTATCATCTGCTTCACTTTTTAGTATTACTGCAAGATTAAATAATTCGTTTTCTGTAACTTCTATTGATGTTTTAACTTCTTTGATAACTTTATTACCTTTATCTCCATAAATATATAACACTACTCCACCATTAGTATAAATTGATAGTTTTACAGCTCCTAAATTTTGTTCATCGTTGTAAAATACCATAAAACTAGGTAAATGTTCATTAACATGCCAATCGAATTCAGTTCCATTTTTTCCGTTCATATAATAAATAGCACCATTTTCCTCTAATTCACTTGTTTTTACTTCTGGTAAGTATTCGTTTATGTTTTGTTTAATTTTTTCTTTAATTTCACTTAGGATTCTATTCATAAGCTATTCCTCCTCACTATTTTCAACTTGAACTTCTCTGTCTATATCTTCTTCAACCTGTTTTCTGATATCTTCATAAGAATTAAGTAAATTGTTAAGAAATTCAATAGTAGTTGGATTATTATGCTCATATAAACTGCAATTCACTCCTTCTGAATTTAACTCATTATATAATTCTAATATATTTTTAATCCCTTTATCGTCTATATAATCACATATTAAAATATATTGATTATCCTCAATTTTCTTTTTTATTTCTGATATAGGTAAATCTTGATATTTTTTTATAATCATAATACACTTTGCAGGAATAGTCGTTCCATTTATTTTTATTCCTACTATAGAGTCCTCATTTTCCATTTATAACACCAACCTTTTATTTTTTCTACTCTTCGTCCATAAATGCATCATAAGCATAGCTTTCTATTCCGTCTAGCAAATTATCGTTTTCATCGTACACTTTATATTGCATTTGTACATCTCCTAATGATGTTTCGCCATCTAAGCCTAATAACATAGTGTAAAACACTTCATTCATAACTGAATTAATCATTTTTTTTAATTCATCACTTGAAATTCCTTTTGAAATTATATTTTTTATTTGATTTCCTACCTGCGTTTCCTTTTCTTTATCAAAATACATTTTTAGCATTTCTTGTTTTTCCTTATAACAATTTTTCACAAAATCTTCAGCAATCATTACAAACCTCCTATTATCTAAGATTATTTTTAACTTCATTTTTCCAATCAATAAAAGCACCTGCACAGCCTAATTCTGTATTTTCAAGATTATCATAATCATAATTAGAATCAAAACTTTTCGTATTTGTATTATATACTAATTTGTATTGAACTGGTGCCTTTCGATTATACTCATTACATAAATCAACTACTTTTTCAGTATCATCCATTCCTAAATCAAAAACTTGATTTATTATATCATCAGATACTCTTAGCTCGTTAAAGGTTACAATTTGTGAATTACATTCAAAAAATGTATTAAAAAAAGTCTCATGTTCATCACAAAAAGCATATATATATACTTTATCCACTTTTATATTTACATCTTCAAGAGCCTCTAAACAAAGTGATACCATTCCAGTTTGTATTTCCATAAACTCATCTTCAAATACTTTTTCCATTTATCTTTCTTCCTCTCTTTTAGTGATTTCATTGTATTCTTCGTCTGTTAATATTTTTCCCCATAAGCCATAATGTAATTCTTCAAATCCTGCTTTATACATAGTTTCATCATCTGGAGATGAAATATAATATAATGTTGGTTTATCTTTTCCATTCACTCTATAAGTTCCAAGTCTGCATAGAACTCCCTTATAATTTATTTCCATATATTTTTATCCTCTCTCTGTAACCCCAAAGTAAAAGTCAACATAGTTTAAAACATCACTCCACCCCATTGCTTGATGAATTACATCTAATGGACAGTTTTCATCTAAATAAGTTGTATGATTATTCTTTCCGTTTTTATATACCACTTTTCCAAAGTAATCCTTTCCATCATATATTACTTTGAATTTTAACTCTGCATTAAAATCATTCCATTGTTTTGTTTCATCAACCTTTTTTCTAACTTCATTTACTTTATCAAAATTTAAAAGATATAATTCTGCATTTTTTCCTATCTTAATATTATCTTTTTCTAATGCGTTTATTTTATATTTCTTTTGCATAGGTATGGTTTTAAGTCTAAAATACCTCCTAAATTAACCATTTTTGTATTCTATGCATTATTCACATGCGAATCTAACATATGCTGTGTTACAGACTCAAATTGTTGTTCACTTATATCTAAAAATCTTAATGTATTTTGTTGAAATGCAAAATAAAAAATTTTATCATCTTTTATAATCTTAAATAGTGCCTCTATTCCATGATTTTCTAGCGTTAACAAATAACCAAATTTTGCTTGTATACCTTTAAAATCTTCTGTCTTAATTTCATTTGCATTGACTAAAAAGGCTAACGCGTTATCTAGTAACTTTTCTTTCAATTCCTTATTGTTTATTTGATTGACTTCTTGTTTTTTATTTTTAAATATACCCATGTTTTGTGCCACCTTTCAAAAATTATATTATTAAGATGTTTTTTATAATTTATCTCAACGCTATTTATGTACAATGTATCATAACAATATTTTTTTTGCAACCCCTCCAAGTGACGTAATTATAGGTTTTGCAACCAAAGAAAGTATAAAACAAGCAAAGTGCTACTTTGACAATATTTTTTATATTTTTAACAATTTATTTTTACAAATCTATTCTGATAATATGTAAAAAACGAAGCAACTTTTTAAATTGCTTCGTCTTTGCAAAACTTTTTCTTTATTTGGATGCCGTCATTTAATCCTAGCTTATAAAAGCAGAAATTTGAATATTGTTCGTGTGCTCCGTATTGCAAATTCGCACTTATTCATTATTTCTATAAATTCTGTCTGCTTTTCTGATGATACATTATTATTAACAAAAGTAGAAACTTCTTCGAGCATTTCAAGCATTTCTTTTTCTACCTCCTCGTATTCATCATCTTTTCTTGCTAATGATTTAGTAACATCTTCGTATTGAGAATAAAATAATTTTTTCTCAACTGGCTCTTTTAAATATTCTTCCATATACAACACCTCCAACAATTTGAAGTATATCGTATAAGTTTCAAATAGCAAAAGGTGTAAAACATTTATTTATACATTTGACATCAAGACCTTGTCATATTATTTCTATTTTTATCTGATTTTTCTTTTGATTTATCATTTTCTTTTTCATCGTCAAAATCGTCTATAATTTCATTTTCATCGATTTTAATATTAAGTTCAGCATTAAGCTGATTTAATTTTTCCATTTTCTCCTTTAGCTCTTGCTCTTGAGGAAATTCTTTTTGCACTTCAACTTTTGCTGTTTCCATTTGTTGATTTAATGTATCTAATTTATTTCTTTCATTAGGTATTTTAGTTTCAATATTATCAAGTAAGTTGTTTATTCTTGTAATATTTCCAAATGCATCTAATCCTAAATCTGTTGAATACGAGTATCTATTTTTTAGTGTTACTCGTATATTTCTTGTAACTGAATCAAATGATATGCTCATATTGAAGCCTCTGTATTCTCCAATATCTCGAACTTCCATACCTTTTAAATCTTGCAATACTGCAAGTAGCATTTTGCCTGCTTTTTCCTTATCTGTGTACTCAACGCAATTTATTGTCATTGGAGAAAATACACTTTCTTTATTAGTATAAGTTAGAGTATTGTCTCGTAATTTTATAACGTCTTCTTCCATTGCTGCAATTTTTGCGTTTTGCATTTCTATTGCACTTGGATAGAATTTTATTAACTTGTCTTGAAGCTCATATTGTTGATTTAAGAAACTTTGCTTTAATAATGTAAGTTTATTAACATCTGCATCTAAATTTGTTTTTTCAAGTATTCTGCTGTCTCCTGTGGCTAATGCTTTTATCTCTCCATAAGATAATGCTTTTTCATCTATATCTTCCATTGAACGCATTGATGTTCTTGATGTCATTATTTGAGATATAAATTTTTGCTTTTGCTCCACTAACTGATATAAGTAGCTATCAAATGTGCCTTCTGTTACATAGGTATATACATTAACTTTTGAATTCTGGTTACCTTGCCTTATCATTCTACCATTTCTCTGGGTCAAATCACTTGGCTTCCACGGACAATCTAAATGGTGTAATGCAATAAGTTTGTCTTGAACGTTTGTCCCAGCTCCGCATTTTCTGTGTTGAGCCTATTAAAACTCTAACACTTCCATTTCGTACCTTGCTAAATAAATCTTTCTTTTTAGCCTCTGTATCAGCCTCGTGAATAAACTTTATCTCATCTTCAGGAATACCTTTCATAATTAATTTTTTCTTTAAATCATTATAAACATCTGTAAACTGGTAATCTTCTGAAAATAATTCTTCTTTAGATTTTATTTGCTTTGGAGTTGATAAGTCGCAGAATACTAATTGTGTTAGTTTCTGTTCTTTAGTATCATTCCATATATCATAAACATTTTTGCAAGCTACATTTACTTTCGAGTTTTCATCATCTGGTAGTAATGGATTTATAAGTCTTTGGTCTAAAGCTAATTTTCTACCTTCATTTGTTATTTTTAGCATATTGTCTTCTTTAGGATTTATTGCTCCATTTCTAATTGCCTCTGCTCTTTCTCCTAGTTTTGTTACCATATCCTTTTGCATTTCACTTGGTTTAGTTACAACATTATGGTTTTCTGCTTCTGGTCTTGGTAGATTTAATGTTTCTTGTGTTTGTATATCTGCAACTTCTTTAAACATACTCATTAGCTCCGGTAAGTTGTGAAATTTTGCGAATCTTGTTTTTGCTCTATATGTACCACCTTCTGGTGCAAGTTCTACCGCGGTAATTGTTTCTCCAAAAGTTGATGCCCATTTATCAAAATGGTCAAGATTTTCTTTTTTTAGTTCATCATACTGCAAATATCTCTGCATAGTGTATAATTCAGCCATTGTGTTTGACACTGGAGTTCCTGTTGCAAATACTGTTCCTTTGTTTCCAGTTATTTCGTCTAAATACCTACATTTCATAAATAAATCAGATGATTTTTGTGCTTCAGTTTGTGCAATGCCTCCAACATTACGCATTTTGGTATATAGGAAAAGGTTTTTGTATGAATGTGCCTCATCAACAAATAGCTTATCTACGCCAAGCTCTTCAAAAGTTATTACATCATCTTTTCTGCTTTGGTTATTTAACTTTTCAAGTTTTGTTTCTAATTTTTTTCTAGTTATTTCAAGTTGTTTTATTGTATAACCATTTCCTTCATTGCTCCTCTTTTCATCATCTATGCTATTTATAATATCATTAATTTGACTTTGCAATAATTCTCGTTGTCTTTCTATTGACATAGGTATTCGTTCAAACTGACTATGTCCAATAATAATTGCATCAAAATCTCCTGTTGCAATTCTACTGCAAAACTTCTTTCTGTTTTTAGTTTCAAAGTCTTTTTTAGTTGTAACTAAAATATTAGCACTTGGATATAGCTGTAAAAACTCACTTGCAAATTGCTCTACAATATGGTTCGGAACTGCAATTAATGGCTTATTACATAGTCCTAATCTTTTGCTTTCCATAGCACCTGCTACCATTTCAAAAGTTTTACCTGCTCCGTACTTCATGAGCTAATAAAACATTATTTCCATATAAAATATGTGCAACAGCATTTAATTGATGAGTTCTTAATTTTATTTCTGGATTCATTCCAACAAAATTTAGATGACTACCATCAAAAGCTCGAGGTACTATTGAATTAAATTTGTCATTATAAAGTCTAGTTAGTTCTTCCCTACGAGCAGGATCTTTCCATATCCAATTCTGAAATTCTTGTTTTATTATTTCCTGTTTTGCATTAGCAATAGCAGACTCTTTCTTATTAAGAACTCTTGTCTTATTTCCGTTTTCATCGAATACTGTATCATAGATTTTTAAATCTTTTAAATTTAATGTATTTTCTATAATTTTGTATGCGTTTATTCTATTAGTACCGAAAGTAGAGTTTGCTTTAACATTACCACTATCACGATTTTTATTTGAAATATACCATTCTCCAGTTTGCTCTGAATAATTAACATCGATTAAATCGCCTCTATAATAGCTTTCATAATACCATCTCGGAGTTTCTAATAACTCAAACATAAATTTTCTTACTATTTTAGGTGGCAACCAAGTAGAGCCTAGTTTTACTCCAATTTCTGTTGTAGGTATGTCTTTTGGAACAACTTCCTTTAAAGCATCAGCATTTACCTTAAATGATTCATCTTCTTCAGCAAGTGTTTTAGCTACTTCGTATTTGCTTCTTACATTTCCACTTAAATACTCATCAGCAGTTTGATATTCGTATTCTTGAGTTTCATTATTATTTGAAAAAGGTACTTTATATATCAACCCTTGTAAATCGTTTATTACATCTTCTTTAGGCTTACCTACTAATTTTGACATGAAGTTTAAATCAACTTTAGCTCTTTCTTGAAGTGAAACAATTAATGCTTCGTTTGATGTATCTACTCTTTCAACTCTAATATTAGGTCTTATAGTTCTTTTAGTAAATATATCTGCTTTTGATTTAAATTTTCCCTCACTATCTAATTTTTCAAGTGAGCATAATAAAAAATAACTGCTATCATTTGAGAAAGCAGTTTCATTGGCTCTTGAATTTATAATTCCATAGTTTGCTGTAAATTTATCATATAAACTTGATAATTCTTGTTGGCACTTCTGTACCTCTTCATCTGAATGTTCTTCTAATTGAAGGTCAATAAGCTCTCGTAATTTATCACGAATTGCAATCATTTGAATTATTCTATTTTTGTTAGTTAGTGTAACATCTTGCAATGTCATTATTGAATTTTCTCTAAAATATAGCTCTCCATCAACTATTGTATATGAAAAATTCTTAACACTTGGATCTGCAGGTATTGTTTTTATTTCATCATTTTCTAAATTATCATCTGTTTGAATTTCATAGTCTGGAATACTCGCATGAATATTTGATATTGCATATTGTAATTCATCTTCTAGATTTTGCTCTTGTATCGGACTACAAACTGAATCTAATCGACCATGTTGAACTGGTTTCATTTCCATTTTACCAAATATCATTTCAGGGTGGTCAACAAAGTATTTATTAATTGTTATATTTTCTTCGTTTCTGTCTAAATATACCCAGTCTGGCATTATATCTCTCATTGACTCACGCTTTTGTAAAAATATAATATCAGATGTAGCTTTTGTTCCTGCACTTTTTGTAAAGGTGTCATTAGGTAATCTTATTGCACCTAGTAAGTCTGCCCTCTGTGCTATATATTTTCTAACAGATGGATTTTCCTTATCAAGTGTTCCTTTACTTGTTATAAATGCAATAACACCACCGTGGTCGTACTTTATCTAATGTTTTAGCAAAGAAATAATCATGTATTAAGAAATTATTTTTATCATATCTTGGATCATTTATTTTGAAACTATTAAATGGAACATTTCCTATTGCTACATCAAAGAAACTATCTTGCAAGTTTGTCTTTTCATAGCCTTTTACTTGAATATTTGCATTCTGATATAGTTGTTTAGCTATTCTTCCTGATATACTATCAAGTTCAATACCATATAGTTTAGATTTTTCAAGCTCTTGAGGTATCATTCCAAAGAAATTTCCAACACCACAACTTGGCTCTAAAACATTTCCTTGCTCAAAACCCATATTTTGAATTGCTTTATATATTGAATTTATAACTATTGGTGGAGTATAAAATGCAGTCAAAACTGACTCTTTTGCATTATTATATTCTTCTTCTGTTAGCAACTCTTTAAGCTCTGTATATTCATTTTTCCATTTGCTTTCATCAAAAGCATCTGCCAAGCCTCCCCAACCTACATATTTCGACAAAATTTCTTGTTCATCTTTCGTAGCTAATCTATTTTCACTCTCAATATTCTTTAATGTTTTTATTGCTTCAATATTGTTTTTATATTTTTCTCTTGGAGTTCCTGCACCTATTTCTTTATCTGTAATATGATAATTTATTTTTTCTTAGTTAGTGTTAGGCTCTATTGATACTTCCCTATCTTGATAATATTGTTCTCTATTTAATGGAGCTCCGTTTTCTTCTCTTGCTTTAAATAGATTATTTATATTTTGAGCAGTTTGTATAAACTCTTGTGCCTCTGGTGTAGTTAAATCAATAATATTAACTTGTTTGTTTTCCTCTATATCTAGAGCATTGTAATATCTGTTAAATGAATTAATAAAAGTTTCAAGTTGTACTTCTAATTCTTCTCCAGCCACTGCTAACTTAACGCTGTTTAAGTATTCAATTTCTTGTAATATATCTTCTTTGCTTTCAAGTAACTTTAAATTATCTTCAATTCTCTCATCTTTTGTTTTTAATTCAGCAATATCTTCATATTCATCTTGATCATCTCTTAATTCGCCCCAGTCAAAAATATTGTTATCTATACAAAAATCAACATATTCTTCAGCAAAATCTCTTTTTTGATTTTTTATATAATCTTGATATTCTTTTTGTTCTTCCTCATTAAAGAATCGTCCTTCATTTATTATCTCAATATTTCTTTTGGCAAGATTATTCCACTTTAGAAGTGTTTTGTTTTCTCCTTTAGTTACACTTATACCTTTGCTACTAAAATCAACCCAACCATTTTCTGATGAATAACCACCATCTCCATACTCTCTTTTTAGAAAGTCCGAAGGCTTTTCATTGTTATATGGGTTAGTTAAATGGTCATATATTCTAAATTTGCTTCCTTCAACAACACCTCCATAAATAAGAATATTATCAATCTGTTCTTGTGATAATATTAAAGGTTTATCTTCAATTTCTGTATTTTGAGCATAAAAATTAGCAGGAGTAATTTCTACTTCTGCTATATTCTCATCAATATTAGGTTCAGTTTCCTCAAGAATATCAATATTTTCTCGTTGTTTTTCTTCAGTAATATTATTTTCAAAAAGATTTAATTGTAAATTAGTTCCTGGTACACCATTTCCTCCGCTTGAGCCTTGAAGTTGTTCATATTCTGTACCCAAAGCATTTGATTCTCCTCTTTCATCTTCTCGTCCACTTTGTTTTGTTTGGCTAGTTGCTCTATTATCTGTTTTATTCTCGTTGTTGCTGTCTGGTCTATTTCTTGAAGGTGGCTCGCTAATGTGTTCATCATTATTAGCTCTGACCATGTTCCTCTCCTGTGTTCCTTCAAAAATTTCAGTCTGGCTCTGCCATACATTCCTAGTGGTTTCTTTTCTTGTTTCTCCACTACTATATCTGGTATTAGGTAATCTCCCTCTCTGTGATATGTTACTGCCATAATCATCACTCCTCTCTAATTTGTTTTCATTATAATAATTATTATTTTTTCTATCAAATGTGTAATTTTTATTTTTAGAGTTTTTTGTTAATATTCTATTTGTATCATAAATTTCTCTTAATCCATTTTCCGCTATGTCACTTGTTGCCATACCTAGCTTTGTAATAGTTTGAATAGTATTAAAATTAGTTATTTCTCTAAAATCATTTTCAGAAAAATAATCTTCAGGAGTAAGCCCACATCTTTTCATCATCATATAAGCAACTGAATTTGACATTATCCTTCTAAAATAATAACTTAATGTATCTTCATCTAAATTTTCAAGTAAACTATTATCTGTAACCCTATTTAATTCTGTGAAATAGTCTTGAAAATTGTCTTCAACCATATTGTAACTTGCAGAAATAATCGCTTCACTTAAATTACTTTTCATTTCAAGACTGCCATAGGTATTTTCTAAATCTTCGATAATTTCATCATCAAACTTATGATTTACTTGCCATATAGATACTTTTCTACCAAATTTATCATAAGTATCAGAAATATCAAAAACATGTTTTAACTTTGTATTTATTCCATCATTTTCTATTAGAGCAACGCCTTTGGTATCTTTTTTTATCCATCTATGCAATTTTTTATTCCATTGTTCAATTTCCGTAAGATAAGTAGCATCTGGCTTTTGTGCATAAATTAAAACCTGTTCTGTAAATGAAAATTTATAGTTGTTTGAGCAAGTATCAAGAAACTTTAACCACTCGGACGGATTCTTTGTAATTATAGATATTTCTTCTCCAAATAATTCTTGTGTTTTTATAAGTTTGTTTGCCATTTACAAATCCTCCTTCCATTATTCTTTTTGTATATCTAATAGATAGCCTACAAGACCTTTGGTTCGTATGCTATTTCGTAGCTCTATAATGTTTAAAACATCTCTTAATTGTAATTCTGGGAGTTTTACCAAATCTTCAATTTTTAAATTTAAAATATCTTTATCGTTCTCTATTCCAAGCATTTTTAACTTTTCAAAAGTTTTCATTTTATAATTTGTTTTTTTCCTTGACATTGTTCCTCCTTCCTCGTTATAACGTAAAAAAGAGAAGTTAATCTTTTATTAAAAATCAACTTCTCTCTTTATTCCTTTATTTTTATAAAATTTTTATTTAATTAAATATGCAGCATAAAGTGGTACTGACTTTATTCCGTTTTCAAATCCAAAATTCTTTCCTGATACTCGGATTGAATATTTTGGATTGTATTTTTTGACATAAGCATTTAAACTTTTTGATTGTGTATTATCACTTGCTTTTACTTCAATTGGTATAATACCATCCTCATTATATATAATAAAATCAATTTCTGAATTACTTGCTGTTGCCCAATAATATAATGCAACATTATTAAATATCAATTGATTTGCGACATAATTTTCAGCAATATCGCCTTTATATATAAATGGTTTATCTAAGTATATTTCATTTGTATTTATTTTCAACATTGTATTAAGTATGCCAATATCTCCCATATATATTTTGAATACATCTTCATTTTTAAATGCCTCTGGTGGTATATTTATGCTATTTAGCAAATTACACTTATATATCATATTGCTTGATAACAACCATTCTAGTGAACTTTCATAATCACGCTTTCTTGCATTTTTTTCAATTTTTGTATATTGAAACTTATTTGATTTATTTCCAATTTGCACAGGGATTGATTTATAAATTGCTTCATTTTTCGCGGCTTCAAATTTATTATCTACATACTTATTCATATCATTTATATATGACAATATAATATCTTCAATTGTTTTCCTATTAATTTGTAAAATGTCCATACCATTTGAAGCAAATTCGTTAACAACTTCTGGTAATCCTCCAACGCATAAATATTTTCTGTAGAAATCTTTTAATTTTTCGTGCATTACATTATCCATTGGCTTATTTTGATCATAACATTCCTTTATATATTTAGTTAGGTAATCTCCAGAATTTTGTGTTAATAAAAATTCTTCAAAGTCCATTGGATACATATGAAGTAGCTCTACTTTACCAACTGGGAACGAACTATGAAATCTTTTTAGTTTAACACCTAAAAGACTTCCTGCACAAATTACTTTAAATGGCTTTTCTGACTCACAATACCATTTTAGTGCTGAAATAAGTTCTTCACTTTCTTGAATTTCATCAAAAAATATTATGGTATTTTCTAGATTTGGATTTATATTTAAATTAGCACATAGTCTTATATACTTTTCTTCAGATGATATGTTTTGTTTATAAAGCTCTGTAATTTCAGGATGATCTAACAAGTTTATTGGAACATAATTTTCAAATTCATTTTTACAAAATTCTTCTATTATGTATGTTTTTCCAACCTGTCTTGCTCCAATAACCATTAAAGCTTTTTTCATTCCCCTATCTTTCCAATCAACTAAATCTTTATATATTTTTCTTTTCATTTGCTCGCCTCCTTACTTATTGTAGTATAAATTAAATGTTCTGTCAACATAGTTTCACATTTTTCAAGGCACTTTTAGTATAGACTTTCACATTTTTTGAGGCACTTTTAGTGTATAATTTCACATTTGAAATATTTTTAACAATTTTTTTAAATAATTACATTCACAAAAATCGAGGGACTTTTTACATTAAGTTTCACATTCTTTATAAATTTATTGACTTTCGCAAGGAATTTTTATTAATATTCCTCCCAAAAGTCAATAAATAATTGCTATTTTTTATTTTTGCATATTTTCACCCCGAATATTATTACCTACTTGCATATTTTTCCCTCGAATGTACTTTTTATTTATTATCTTTTTTCTTGAAAATTTTAATAAATACCCAAGCTATACCTAGGAAAGCTAAAAGCATTACTCCTAGAGCTAATCTTACTGCTGAATTATCTCCAGTTTTTGGAGTTTCAATTTTCTTATTTTCAAAATCAAATGTAATTGTATCATCTGTTTCAGTCATTTGTGTGTCATCAACAAAAATCCCCTTATCATTTATTTCAACTTTAGCTATTTTATCTGATAGTTCATATCCTTTAGGAGCTGATACTTCCTTAATGTAGTATGTACCATATCTTAAATCCTTAAATTCTACAAATCCATCATCTTTATTAGATTTTATTTCTTGAATTAGGTCTTTGCATTCAGCATCTTTGTATATTCCAAATACAAATTTTTCTTTAATAATTTCTTTAGTTTCATTATCAACTTTTTGTACTTTAACATTCTTTAGTATTGGAGCATCTTTCATTTCGATTTTTTGAGTTTCTTTATCTTTTGAAACTTCAAATGTAATACTTTCAGCTTGTTTATATCCATAAGGGCAAGTTGTTTCTGTTAAAGTATATTTCTTACCTTCTTCAAGTCCAGTAACCTTATGAGCCTCTTTAGTAGATACCCAACTATCAATTACTTTACCATTTTCGTCAGTAACAGTTAGTTCTGCTCCTTCTAATTCTTCGCCTGTTGTAATGTCAGTTTTAGAAATTTCTACAACTTTGTCAATCATTGTAACCTTTTGAACTTTGCCTGTATTTTCAACTTTAAACTCAATATCAGTTGATTTTACATATCCTATTGGAGCTAAATCTTCTCTCAAAGTATATGTTTTTCCAACTTTTAAACCTTCAATTTTATGTGTTTTTGATGTTGATGTCCACTCATCAATTACTTTATTATTTTCATCAATTACAGATAGTTTAGCACCTTCAAGCTCTTTATCTCCTGTAATATCTGTTTTAGAAACTTCTACTAAAGTTGTTTCATTTTTTACTTCTTTTGTTACTGAATATACTTTTGTAACATCATCTTTCTTTTCTAATTTTGCTTCATATTTTGTATTGTCTAATGCAAGTCCATCAAGTGTTTGAACTTCTTGTAATTCATATACACCCATTGGCAATTTAGATATTTCAAGTTTACCATCTATTGTTAGGTTATAAGTACCAATTTCCTTACCTTTTTCATATATTTTAGAGCCATCTGCCATATCTATAATATCTTCTTTAGCATATAGTTTAAATTTAATATTGCTCAAATCAGATATATCAACTAAACTTGTATCTACACCATCTTTAAGTGAAACTTTCTTATCTAGTTTAATTGTTCCTGTTGGTTGTTCATTCTTTATTGTTACAGAAATGTATGGATCTAATTCTTTATCAAATTCTAATGTTTTATTTGATAAACTAATTTCAAATATAACAGGCTCTTCCAATTTCAAGTAACCTTTTGGAAGTTTAACTTCATCAACTTTATATGTTCCTGCTGGAAGTTTATCTTCTGTATAAGCTGTTCCAGTTTTATCTGTTGTCCAAGTATCAACTTTAATGTTTCCTACTTTGCAACTTACTTTTTCGTATTCTCCAATTTGCTCATTTAATTTGTATAAGCTAAATGATGTATTAGATAAAGTAACTATCTTACCTGTTTTCTTATCTTGTTTTATCATTTTAATGTAAGATTCAAAAGGTAAATCATTTTCAACAAATTCTTTTATAACTCCATCAGAGTTTTTGTTTATATTAACATAGAAATCTTCTACTGTCTCAATTTTATCACTTGGAGTGTTTGTTTCTCTAACTTGATATTCTCCATAAGCTAATAAATTTGAAACTCCGTGACCATTCTCATTTGTTGTAAATACTGAATATTCGTCATCAGCAAATTCGCTTAAATGTTTTTGTGCTTCTTCAAAACTTCCATAATGCTCTACATATTTTGAAAGTATAGCAGTAAATTCTGTATTTGCTATTTTATCAGCAGTTGTATTGTTGTTTGAAGAAATTTTTATTACTTCAAATTTTGCTCTTTTAACATCTTCTTCTGCTACTTTCTTTAGTGCTATAACAGATGTGTTCATGTCTTTATATTCTAAATTAAAGTCATATACATTTTTATCATCTGTATATCCATTTGGAGTTGTTGTTTCTTTAGCATAGTAACTACCCATAGGTAATCCTTTGATTGTATTTCCATTAGCTGTAATATTAGCTAAAGTTGTATCTGCAGTAATTGTTATTGTTGCATTTCCTGCTTCGTTAAATTTGTATTCTGCAATTTTATCATTTGCTGAAAAATATTTAATTGTTTTAGCAACATTATATATATCATTTTTTGCATATAGAGTATAAACTGCTCCATTTAATGTTGCATCTCCATGATGTACTGTTCCATTTATTCTTTTGCTATTTCCAGTATATTTATCTGTTTTAGAGAATGTAATTTCTCCTGTTGGCTCTGTATTTTTAATAGCTTGAGTTGTTGTTTGGTTAGCTTTAATTTCAACTTTGTAAGTTTCTGTATTTATTACATAACCAGTTGGAGCTGATACTTCTTTAACATAGTATGTTCCTTTTTGTAATTTATCAATTGTAATTTTTCCGTCTTTAACTTCAACATTATTGTTATAATTATTGCCTGAAATATTAAATACTGAACCATCAATTAAATCATTATTTGTATTTTCTTTTGATAGTTCTAATCTTCCATATAATTCAATGTTTAATGAAAAATTTAATGCAACTGGGTCGTCGTAATTTAATGCATATAATTGATTTTGAATACCATCTTCAAATTCAAAAAATACATTTGTATCAAGGTCTTCTGTTCCTTCTTTAATTAAGCCCCATTCCTTAAATGTTGTGTCTGATATTCTACTTTTTTCAATATTAACATTTTCATCAACTGAAATTGTCATTGTATTCTCGCCTTTGTTATGTATAAATCTTATTCCATCTTTATTTGCATTAATAGAATTATATTTTGCAAGCTCTCCATTTGTATCTTGTAAAACTTTAGTTTCTCCAGCTTTAATGTCAATTGTTGTGTTATTAAAACTTGGTTTTCTTTCTATTGCAACCATTTTATTATTTACATCAGCTTTGAAGCTCTCATATTGTGCTTGAACTCCTGCATCTAGGAATGTAGCATTTGAATTATCGATAACTTCCCAAATGTATTGTTGCGTAAATACATTGTCTAACATTACTGACCTTTTTGCTCCTGATACAGTATCATCTCCTACAACATAATCTCCATATTTCTGATACCAACCGAAATAAGCTATTTTACAAGCCTTTTTCATAGTTGGATCAGTTACAGTGTAAAAAGAGCCATTATAATCAACATTCGAATAGAAGCCTGTGCCATGTTCAGCACAGAAAACTGTTTTTTCTTCTCCAGTTGCTGCGTTTCTTAATTTCCTTAAATAAACTCCATAAGGTTTGTCCTCATTTTCTGTTGTTTTTATATTTGATTCATATTGCTGACCTACCCATGTTCCTGTTCCAGATATTGCAAAAACTGGTTGAACTACGCCTAGTAAAATGAATGCTATCATCAGTACAGATATTAATTTTTTAAATTTTAACATTATAAATTCTCCTTCCTTTTAGTTGAAAAAAGAACAAGCTCAAATTGCTTGCTCTTAAAAAATATATTTTATTTTAATATTCATAGAAAAAATCAATAGTCCACTTACCACAAATGCATTGATATATTTCATATCTGTTTGGACAATTTTTATTAAATGTATCATCATCAATTTCAAAATCCTCCCATTTTTTACTCCAGTTAGCATATGTTGAATTATAATAGTTTATAGCCTCTTGCCTTGTATTAAACCACTTACCAATATTACCTGTTTCAATTAAATGTTGATTTCCACTACATTGAATTTGTTTTGGTTCTTCTTGCTTTGGAGTGGTTTGTTGCTGTACTGGTGTTTCAGTTTGTTTATTTTTTTGTGTTACTGGTGTTGTTTGTGTTTGAGTTTGACCATTAGATTGTGTTGTCTTTGGTGTTTCTTCTTTTGCTTGTGTACTTTTCGTTGTAGTTTTAGTTTCTACTGCTTTTGTATTTTGATTGACTGCTTTTGTTTCTTTACTTTGTATCATACTTTGAGTATTTTGTTGTATTTCTTTTGCTGTTGTTTCCGCTTCTGGTTGGCTAATTTGATTGCTATTATTTTCTGCATTATCCTGCTGATTTTCTATCTGCTCTTGAACATTATTGCTAACCTCTTCGGTATTATTATCTATTATCTCATTCCCATTATCTGTTTCTTTGTTATTTTCTAATTGACTAACTTCACTCTGTGAAATTGATGTCTTTGTATTATTAAATAAATCCTTTGTTATTACTATATAAATAAATATAGCTCCAATAATTAAAATCACTATAATTGCAGTTAATATTATAATTAATTTTTTATTTTTAAATAACTTATCCATACATATCAACCCCTTATAGTGTAATTATAAAACTCTTTTAAGTATTTGAGAATAGTGTAAATTTAAAATTTATAGAATTTGATATTCTAATACTTAAATATAATAATTTATTATATATTCTCTTTTTAGCTAGTAATATTATTAGCTAGTAATAATAAATAGGGATTGTAAGGGAAAGAATAAATGTAACACATATACTTTTATCTTGCATCTCTATTCTTGTTGTGCCATTTGCGATAATAATTTTCTAATAAATCCTGTATGACATTTCTTATTTCTTCATTCGTATAATCCTTAGGAAAGTATTGCCTTATCTCTCTGTATTTAATGTTTTGGTTTTCTAATTGATTTGGTTTTAGCTCTCCTAAAGTTTTTTCTATTAATTCTTCTGTTAGCTCTCCTCTTGAGTCTAATGTTCTTAATGCTTTTGCTTGACTAACCGAAGGACTTATTTCGTTGTATTCCATTGATACATTTATAAGATTTTGGTTTTCTTCAGTTATATATGATAACTCTACTGCTTGAGTAAATCCTAAAGAAATATCATCTACTTTTTGTAATAGTTCTGGTATTAAGTATGTTAATCTTATATATCTTCTTAATTGCTCTCTACTTATTCCATATTCATTAGCAACTACATCTCTAGTTTTTAGATTTTCCAACTTGTGCTCATTTTGTGCACAAGTTTCATCTTCATCTATATCAGTTCTTTTCCCTTGATGTTTCATAGCCTCTAACTTCATTCTATAAGCAAATGCTTTTTCTGAAGGTAATACTTGTTCTCTTTGTATATTAGAATCTACCATTAATATAGTAGCTTCATCATCTGTTAAATTTCTAACTATTGCTTTTATATCTTTTTTACCCGCAAGCATAGAAGCATATTTTCTTCTATGTCCGCTTATCATTTCATAACTACCATCATCTTTTTGTCGTACTATAACAGGATGTACTACATCTTCATTCTTAATACTATTTACCATTTCTTCCATTTTCTCATCTCGTTCTACTCTGAATGGATGATTTGGAAAGTCTTTTATTTTATCTATTGGTATTAATTGTATCTTTTCTGCTTTTTCATCATCACGCTCTTCCTGTGTAGTAAATATACTATCGTATGATGGCAGATTTAGTTTTAGATTTTCTTTGCTCATCTTCTAATACCTCCTTTGCAAAATTGTTATAACTTAATGCTACTGTGCCGTTCTTATCATATTCAAATACACTTTGACCTTTAAGACTAGCCTCAGCAGTTTTAATAGCTAAAGGTATTTCGGTATCATATATTTTTATCTTACCTCCATAAGCATTTTCTAACTCATCTTTTATTACTTTAGATAAATTAGTTCTTTTATCTACAAGTGTTACAAGTATTCCCTTGATACTTAAATCTGGATTTATTGTTTTATTTACTTTTCTTATAGTATCAAATAAATATGTCATACCTTTAACTGCAAGATATTGTGATTGAACTGGTATTATTATTTCATCACTACAAGCTAGAGCATTTATTGTAATCATTCCTAAACTTGGCATACAATCTATTAACACATAATCGTACTTATCTTTTAACTTAGATAAAGCATTTTTCATTACATATTCTCTGCTCATAGTATTATTTAATGAAAGTTCTATTGCTGACAAACCAATATCTGAAGGTATTAAATCAACATTTTCATTGCTATGCAAAACTGTGTTTTCAGAATTTACATCTACATCTGCAATTTCTGCTTCCATTAAATATGCAAGAGATGTATCAAAATCATTTTCATTAAATCCCATACAGGTTGTTAAATTACCTTGTGGGTCTGCATCTACTAACAAAACCTTTTTTCCTTGTTTTGCAAGTGCTACACCTAAAGAAAGAGTAGTAGTTGTTTTTCCAACTCCACCCTTTTGATTCGCTATTGCTATTACTTTACACATCAACATCACTCCAATCTTTGAGTATGTTTCCTTTACCTATAACAGAACGATATAGCTTATCTAATAAGAAATCATCTATTATATCATAAGTCTTTTCCGTTAAATGTAATTGATTGATTATATCTTTTCTTGGCATATCAAAGAAGTATCTTAATCTAATATAGGACAATAATTTATATGCGTTAGTTTTTGTTAAATCTTGCATAAAACTACTAATCATTTTAAATTGATACTTTAATTCGTTCAGCTCTTTATCTCTTTTCATTTCACTTAATACATATTCGTCTACATTTTCATATTGTTCCATTTCTTCAAGTTTATCGTGTTCAAATAATGCATATTTTGCTCTAGCAATTCTCTCAACTTTTACATTTCGTTCTTCTATCATTGCTCTTAATCCTGGATAAACAATTAAAGCATTTCTTAAATACTTTATTGTTTCCTCTTTGGACATTTTGTAAGTAATTAAATCGTTTTTTCTCATAGTCCATCCTCCAGACTACCATCTAACAAGAAATGGATCATATTTAATTGCTAATAGTGAATGTTGTTTATCTTTTAAAAATTTACCAATTTCTTTATTTAGCTCTTTTATAAATTCTGCATAATAGTCAACATCTTCAAAATTAGTAATTTTTAAAATAGTCTTTTCTTTTGCCTCTCTTGCAATCATTATTAAATCGCCTCTATGCAATTTAGATAATTCTTCATCACTATATTTAATCTCATTCATAAATTGAGGGATTTGAAAATCAATTAGTTGCATAACAAGAATAGGTATGGGCTCTTTTACTATATGAACATACTTATCTTTCATCTCTCGTAGAGAGTATTTAAAATCACATAGTCTATCAATTTCCAATTCATCAAATTTTTCAGTATCAATCTTATCCATACGAATGATTGCTCTCCACAATCTTCTAGTAACATCATCAAATGTTTTATATTTTCTAAAACACGCATTGATAATTTCTTTTATATTATCTAGTGTTGGTTTTCTTAATGCAGGAATAGTACATTTATATAACTGTTCCTCTCCTGCAATTTCATTTATAATTGCTTTTAATTGATTATTTTTTTCATTCATTTTTTTGCCTTCTTTCTTTTTTAGAGAAGGCAGGAATCTTCGTAACATTATTCGTTTATATTTAATTTTGGACAAAAAAATAGAACCTTCAACTTGGCTCTTAATAAGAATTTATATAATTTTGGATTAATTTTGGGCAACAATACTTTGATTTTGTGCAATGTTTAATATCGGATTTTGATACCCTGCATAAAGATAATTTTGAAAATTTCCTATCTCTCTTCTATCGTTATTATATATTTATGTATGTATGGCTGTTATTAATTATTTTTTATCTTAATTTATATTTATTATTTTATTTTTATAATTATATTTTATATATTAGAATTTCTTTTCCAAACTTATTTTTCTTTTTTAAAAATTATTTTTATAAATTTTATTTTTAATTTATATAAAAATCAATCATTATACTAAAAATTGCTATTTTTCTCCCCTACTTCTCAAATTTGTTAAATTCTTAAGAAATTATAAAACAACAAATTATATATCTTTTTTATAAAAATGTCTTAAAATCCATTTTCATTTCTATAGAAACGTATTATAAATAAAAAACAAGACTCTCAATTTTGAAGAGAAAGTCTTGTTTTTTGGTCAGTAATTTTTTACTTAATGATATACTTGGCAAGTTCTTTAGCTGCTCTTGCGGATTCCAATTTGCCACACTCAATGTTTCTGCGTACAATTGGCAAATTGCGCATATATTTTGCATTAACCATACTGCGTATGGCTTTGGGTTTAGACTGCATTGGCTCGTCTAAACAAGGATTCCATACAAATTCCTTAGGTTCATCTAAACAAGAGTTCCGGACCATTTTTTTAGGTTTATTGCTCATGTCAAACACCTCGCTTAAGTTTACGGTGACTTCTCATCATTGTTACGTAACTTTCTCTCTTTAGTTTATCTGCTTCTTCTAAGTGCTTTTGGAGTTCTGGTATTGCTTCTTTTTCCATCATCAATAATTCCTGGTACTTTGGAAGTTTTATTTCCATTGTTCCACATTCTATTTTGGGTTTGGGTAAAGTTTTCATTTGTACTACCTCCACTAAATTTAGTCTGAATATGTTTCATCTGCTAATCTCATTGTCCTATGTAATTCTACTCGGTATTGCTTAGCTGAACGTGATATTCTCTCGTTTATACGTTCTGCAGTATGAACACCTAACCTTTCAATTCGAATAGTTCTGCCTTGGCAAGATTTCTTTTTAAGAAGTGAACCACAGCTGTACTTCTTTTTCAACTCATCAAAAGTTCCCATTAGAATTTACCTTCCACTAACATATGTTCAAATTGCTTTTTTACTGCTGCATTATTTGCTTCTGTCTGAATTGATATTTGGTTTTCAAGAAAATAAGCTGCTTTTGATGATACCTGTCCTTTAGGTGGTTCAATAATTTTTATTGTACTGCTGGATTGCAGAAGTTCTTTAGGTATAAACCGTACTTTTGCTTCAGCATCATTCTCACGTTGCTTTTTGCATTTTTTAGCTAGTTTTCTGTTCGTTTTGGCTATCTTTTCAGGATCAGCAGGAATAACTTTTGTACCTTTTATTAGAACTCCTGGACATAACTCCCGCATTTTTCCATTAGGTAAGTGGATATACCTTTTGGGGCGTATAATTTTCATTAATAATAGTCTTCTTACAGTACGGACACGAAATAGTCTTTGGGGGAGTCTCTTCTGTATCATGGTTAATGATAAAATTACTGCACTCAGGACATGTGAATTGATATTCCATATGAACCTCCTATTTCCTTTTACGATGTCGACTCATCATGGTTCTATGGCTTTCCATCTTTAGCTGATTAGCTTCGTTAAGTTCTTTTTGCAATCTTGGTAAAGCTCTTTTTTCACTAGCAATAAGTTCACCATACCGCGGAACATGTACTGTAGCAACTGTAAAAAAGATTTTTGGCTTTTCACTTGTTTTCATTATATTTTTCCTCCATGCATTATTTCAGCCGCAACCATGTGTTTTTGCCCAAAGCATAGTTTCCAAATCATTCTGACGCTGAACCTCAGATTTTCTGATAGATTCTGCATCCATTTCTCTGATTATCTGGGGATCGGTAATTATGCTTTTTGCACCTTCTATTGGAATTGCTGGACACGATTTCCGAATTTCTCCGTTAGGTAAATGGATATACTTCTTCTGACAAATAATTTTCATAAATGTTTCCTCCTAATTTAAGGTTGTAAGCAAGTAAGCTGACCTTCTTACTAACTTATGGCTTTGTTAGTGCTGAACACGAATATCTGCAAATTCTGCATTATTCCACTAACCCGAATTATATATAAACAGGCTAAGTGCCTGGAATTTATGGATTTATATTATCATCTTTTATGTAAAATGTCAATTATACTATTGTTATACAAAAATAACCCTGGGCTTCGTAAGTTTCCAGAGTTTCGTAATTGACCCAAGGCTTTATTAGTTTCTTGGATACCGCTCACATATATATTAGTACTTTTTATAGTAACTTTCAATTACTGTTACTACTATTTTATTAACAATAGAACTTAAGTTCTTGCCCTTCAAAGTAATTTCTCCATTTTGCTAATATTAAAAAATAGTTATCATTTACAACCTTTAAAATCTTCTTTAAATCATTCATAGGAACATTGCTTTTATTATTTGCAACTATTGTTCCACCACTTTTTGTAAGCCAAATTTTTGTCGAATTGCTTGTAGGATTTTCTTTAGATATATGTATATGAATTGGTTCATCATTTTCATTTGACCAAAAGTATATCTTATATCCGCATTGTTTCAAATATATTAGGCACTCTCAAGACCTCCTTCGCTAGCAATTTCATAAAAATGTGCTGCACCTTGTTCAACAACTTTCTTAAATATTTCAATTTCTTCGTCTATATAATTTCCATCATTTTCTACTATTTTGTAGCTTGGCAATTCAAAAATAAGTGTATCGAACCCGTGTTCTGTTGGTCTTTCAAATACTACTTTTATTATTTTTTCTCCGTTTTCTCTTTTTATTATATCTGAAATTACAAGTTCTGTATTATCTGCATATTTGCATATTGTATGCATCATTTTTGTCACGCTCCTTTTATTATTAATATAGTCTTTAATGATATTATTTTATCATAGTACGATAGAAGCGGTCAAGATGTTAGAATAAAAGCCTACTGAAATGTTAATTTTCTGGGATTTCTTAGGCACGATAACTTTGATTTTGCGCAAAGTTATATTTCAGTTTTTGATATACTCTATATCGATAATGTTAGAAATTTTTGTACCTATCTTCTACCTTTATTATATATGTATATCTTATTGTCATTAATTATTTTTTATCTTAATTTATATTTATTATTTGATTTTTTGCTAATTATATTTTCTATATTATATTTTCTTTTCCAATTTAATTCATAATACAATTTTATTTTTTCTTTTCCAAACTTATTTATTTTTAAAAAAAATTATTTTATAAATTTTATTTTTAATAAAAAATAATCGTTATATTAAAAATTGCCATTTTACTCCTCTACTTCTCAAATTCGTCAAAATACAAGAAATTACAAGAAATTATAAATCAACAAGTTATATGTATTTTTTATAAAAACGTCTTAAAATTTATTCTCGTTTTCAGCAAATTGTATTATGAATTAAAAAAAGTACCTACAATAAGTAAGTACTCTTTTTGGATTTAATGACAATCCTCTCCTCCATAATCGGGATCATTTTCAATTCTCTTTCGCTCTCTTGTATTTACCAGTTTTGTTTTTTTCACACTTGAATTTGAACTGCAAATTTTAATGCCAACTGCAAACCAAATTGCAATTAGTAAAAAAATAATAAGCCAACGAATTACTATATACATAGATAACTCCCCTTCAACTTTTATACCCAATGTCAATTTCTTCAAGTTGATTTAAATACGAAGTAGCTGTAAGATTTCTTCAATTTTATGATTTTAAAAATATACACCATATGAACTAGAGATTATATAAAAGCTATCTATTACATTCGTAAATTTCCTCTTAATCTGAAAATATTAATTCATTAACTTCAATCTTATCAATTACTGTTTCTCCAATTTTATTTATAAATTGATACTTCTCATCTTTCTTTACTAACGCTAATCCTTCTGAAAATTCGAAAACGTCATTGTCATCATACTGAAAATCTATTACAACTTCTCCTTTTTTATTAATATATCCATATTTTCCATTTTTGCACACAGAAGCTAGATCTTCTGAAAAATTATTAGCATCTTTATATTCAAAGTTTATAATTGTATCTCCTTTGCTATCTATATATCCCCAGTTTCCATCCTTCATTACAGGAGCTAATCCTTCAGAAAAGCTAGAGGCGCTCTCGTATTTTAAATCTATTGTAATATTTCCACTTAAATCTATATATCCATAATCATAAAATTCAAATGATCTGCTTTCATCTCTTTTTCCAATTTTAGCTAAGTTATTTGAAAAACTATTGGCTACATCATATTTTGTTATATCTATAACCACATTCCCATTTCTATCTATATAGCCATTGCTAGTAAGTGCCAATTCATTGTAAAAAGGCCAACCATAATCAAATTTAAAATCTATCAGTAACTTTCCTGTGTTGTCTATATATCCGAATTTTCCATCTTTTTTAACACATGCGATTCCATTAATAAACGAACTGATATTTTTGCCATAAATAACATTACTAAATCTTATTGATGGATCACTATATTGAAAATCTATTATTGTTTCTCCTTTTTTATTGATATAGCCAAAATTTCCATCTTTTTCCACACATGCTAATCCCTCTGAAAAATCATATACTTTGTCATATTTAAAATCTATTACTACATTTCCATTTACATCAATAAATCCATATTTTTCATCTTTATATGCAGGAGCTAATCCTTCAGAAAAATTTCTAACAAGAGTATAATTAGTATTATCAATTACTATTTTTCCTGTTTTATCAATAAAGCCCATTTTGGTTAAACATAATCCTTCATTGAAACCATAATATTGTATATTATTGTCAAAATTAGCATTTCTGTAATCTCTTATTATATAATTATTTAAATAATCATATAAATTTATATCATGTTTCAACTTTGTATTTTCTAAGTTTATCTCATCCTTTAAGCTTGTATTGAAAAAAGCTCTCGCTCCAAGAGTTTGCAAATCATTAGGAATATTTAAATGATGTAACATTTTACAATTACCAAAAGCATAATTTCCAATATTGGTTATACTATTAGGTAATTTCACCTGCCATAATTCTTCACATCCGTAAAATGCTTTTTCACCTATTGAGGTTACCTTATAAAATCTTAATCCCTTTACTATATATTTGGGAATTTCTAGACTTGATTCGTTGTATTCTTGACTAAATCCATTAATTATTGCTGTATTCCCTTGATTATCCAAACTATAATTAAATAGACCCTGTAATTCATGTTGATTTGCATATGAAATTGAAATTACAATTAGTATTGTTGTACAAATTGATTTAATAAATGCTTTCCAATTTTTCTTTTTAAACAACAACAAAATTTCTATAAACTCAATTATCGTCAATATGATAATTGCAAACTTGTCATCTAAAATTCTAGAAATATGAGCTATTAAAACTCCCAAAAAACCTATTGAAATTGATGCAACAGTACTAAGCATAGACTTATCCCTTTTTAAATTAATAAAAACCGAACAAATTCCTGTTATAAAAACTATCGCATCAAATATGTATATATATTTTTCTAACATGTTCTTCAAACTCCCTTTTTACAAATTTATTTTTTTATTATTTTTACATTCAAACTTCCATCAACAAATACTTTATATTTGTATAATACGTTTATTAACCTTATAAATGTTAATTTTTCCAACAAAAAACTATTGCATCAAACTAACTAAAAAAAGTGTCACTCCTATTATTAGATACAAAAGACTAATACGAATTTTTTTCTTGTATGCTATATCGTATTCTATCTTTCCATTTGCATCTTTTGATATTTTTATTTTTCTACCTATTAGTGTATCGTAATTATTAGTAATTCTATCAGAATCAGGTGAATACTCCATTACAACAATAGAATCCATACTGTAAATTTTTATTAATTCACCTGTTTCGTCTAGTCTGACATTACAAGTTAATCCTCCATCTGTTTCAACACTTTCTATTATTCCTTTATAAAATTTTACATCATCTCTTTTTTCAAAGTTTTTATATTTCTTTATGTTAAATAATAAAAATATCGATGATATAGAAATCAAACCACCACCTATAAGTTGTAATGCTGTATCAATCATACTATCTTCTCCTTTTTTTATTAAAATTCTATAAATATTGTTGACAAATATCAAATATAGCAAACTACTTGGTAAAAATATCCATATACCCCTTTTTACTTATCTCTTCCATTTTAGTATCTGTAGATTTTTCTTGCTCTTTTGCATATTTTACTTCATGTCCATTTTTTACGGAATATATATCTTTAATTAGTTGCTCATAATTAAGATTATTTCTTTCTTCTTCAGATAATTTTACTTCACTTTTTATTTCTTCTTTTGCAATTGTATTTCTTACTATAAACATAGTACATATTATTAAAACCACTATAATTATTGTTACTAGTATTAATACTGTAGATTTTTTTGATTTCATATATAATTCTCCTTTCATTTACATACATATTTATTTCAATATTTCATCTGCTTTATTTAATAATTCTTGTATTTTATTAAATGCTTATTCTTGTCTATAATTTCATTTTATACAAAAATTTTGAAAAAAGCAATCCCTATTTACCTTAATTTTCACTTTTAAATAGCTTTTAATTGGTAAATAGAAGTTACTTTTTCTAATTAGAATTTACTTTTTTAATTGACCTAAATATAAAAAAACAGCAAAGCTAGGACAAAATCCCAGCTTCGCTTTGCCTTCATTTAAACACTTTTGGGTAGATAGTTACAGAGAGAGCTTAAACCTTTTCTACGATAACAATCCCTGTTCTGGTAATGTTATCATTATCGGGTCTAACGTAATTTAACTGCAGAACATCCATCAAATTTGGATTGCTCTGAATATAGCTCATCTGATCGAAAAGCCGATCATTCATAGATCCGTTTTCGGAATAATTCAGCAAAACTTCTGCTTTTTCTTCCGAATCATCTGTCAGCAGTAACAGCTCCGCATCAGCAGAAGGCTGTCCTCCTTCTACAGCCCGAGCTAAGCCCTTCAAGTACTTACCGTTAAGAACAATCTTTTTTGCTTCTCCATAAGCAAGTTCTACAGTGAATGTGTTCATCATGTCGTTACCGACCTTTCTTAGTTATTTAGAAGGCAATGTTTCCATATCTATTAGTACACTGTACAAATAAAAAAGAAAACAAAATGCAAAAATATAAGCCTTCCATAACATTATTATACTATATTATGTAAATTTTAGCAACTATATACTTTAAATTTAACTTCTATCTGTGACATATTCATTTTAAATCTATATTATATTTTTTTATTCTATTCAGTTTTATAATTCAAAATATACACCATACAGGCTAAAAAATTATTTTTTAAATAAGTTTACCTTGAATATCAATTATATCGTCTATGTCGATCCTCGTACCATCTAGCATAATAATTTCATTTGTATACATATCTATTTTTTGTATAGTATTACATATGGTTTCATATCTTCCACCATCTTTTTTTGAATCTGGTATAAAATATGTTATTTCTATTTGTGGTTGCTCTTTTATTTTTTTCTGAATTAATTGAATTTTTTTGTTTAAAATTTCTTTTAATTCTTCATTAATTTCAATTTTTTTATTAGTTAATCTAGCTGTTTCTTTAACTTGACCTTCATAGCCTGTTAGTGCTGCAAATGGGGCAAATTGTGCTGACCTTTGCTCTAATGTCATTTGTGGTCTTTTTGAAACTGGTCTTGATAAATTTATAATATCACTATAATCATCCATTATCCTTTATGACCTCCTACCTGTGAATTTCTGTCGATTGTTGTTGCTCCTTCTTGAAAGTTCATTCCTTTTAAAATCGCATTTTTTCCATATTTCTTTTTTATATTCAAAATCGATTTTTGCAATTCGTGCTCTTTATGCTCTTTTTCTCGTTTTTTCTGTACTTCTGAATAATCTGTAAATAAATCTATTTGTTCATAAGATTGTTTTTCTTTTATTTCCGCTTCTGCTTCGCTTATTAAATTATTAGCCGAAATATAAATTCTTCTTGTAAGCAATTTTTTATTTATAATCCTTTCAAATAACTCAATAACCGCTTCTCCAATAATTTTACTTGAAGAAGTATAATGATCTAAATTTTGAGTTCCATGAGCATGTTTAGGAATATTTCTACCATATCTATCTATTGTAATTTCTCCATTATATTCAATATAAGAATCTTTTAAATTATTTACATCATATCCAATAGTTAATACTAATTGATTTGTAACTAAATGTTTATCTACTAAATCTAATACTAATAATTCTGTCATTTCTTTAACTATTATTTTTGTTTTTTCATAATCATAAGGACAGTGTAATACTTGTCCTGTATTTAAACTATTAGAAGTAGGAGTATATGATTTTATACTTTTTATAGTACAAGGTTCATATCCCCACGCATGATCTATTAATAGCTCTGCATTAATACCAAATAACTTAAATAATTTGTCTTCATTATTAATAGAGCATCTTGCTATATCACCCATAGTATACATATGATTTTGTTCCAATTTTTTAGCGATTCCTTTTCCAACTCTCCAAAAATCAGTAATAGGTCTATGACTCCATAATTGTTGTTTGTACATTTGTTCGTCTAAACAAGCTATTCTAACTCCAAACTTATTAGGCTTTACATGTTTAGCAGCTATATCCATTGCTACTTTTGCTAAATATAGATTAGTGCCTACACCACAAGTAGCGGTTATTCCTGTTTGTTTATATACATCATGTATAACCTTAGTTGCTAAATCACTTGGTTTCATCTTGTATGTTGGCAAGTATTTAGTAACATCTATAAATACTTCATCTATTGAATATACACATATATCATCAGGAGAAAAGTATTTTAAATATATATTATATATGTCTATACTATATTTCATATATTTGTTCATTCTAGGAGGAGCTATTATATAATCTAATTCATAATCCTTATGAGTTTTTAATTCATCATCATTATAAGATTTACCAGTAAATTTATGTCCTAATATCGTATATTTTCTTTCCGAATTTACTTCTTTAACCTTTTGAATTACTTCAAATAATCGTGCTCTTCCCGGTATTCCATATGATTTTAATGAAGGACTTACTGCAAGACATATTGTTTTTTCGGTTCTAGTATTATCGGCTACTACTAAGTTAGTCTTCAAAGGATCTAATCCACGTTCTATACATTCTACAGAAGCATAGAAGCTTTTTAAATCTATGGATATATAATAATCTTGCATTGTTTCACCTCCTAAGTTTAAGAATACTAGTTGTATTATAACATTTTATTTTTGAATAAACAAGTGTTTGTATTTGACACTTAATAATATAAAAAAGAAAAACTAGTCTATAATAGGCTAGCTTTTCTTAATATTTAAATATTGGTTAAAATTTTTGAAAATAAAAAAAATCTACTTTCATTAAATGCAGTTCAAAATTATTTCTTTTTCAAAATCATCAATAGAAGCAAAGCGTTTTCCTTTAAGATTATTGTAAATATCTTGGCAGTAGTTTCGCGTTACATTTTGGTTTGAATGATTTTTTATGAACCAATAAAAATCACGTTTATTAGGAATTCCGTCATCTTCCAAAAGGAATATTACTTTTGGAGCTTTAGGTGACATCATAAATGAGCCGTTTCCTCCATAACTTGCACCAAATGGAACATAGTTAGACTTTACGCCTCGCTTTACATATGGCTTTTTTGATTTTTCGTACTTAAATCCTTTTACTGTTATCATATGATTGTACCTCCTTAGTATTGTATGTAATAGGATTTACTGCATTATGCATACCAACTAATAAATATTAGTGTTTTTCAATTATATAAAATTTTTGATAATATGTCAACTAGTTAAGCTATAAATTTTTTAGTTAATCTAGTACTTACAAAAAAATATATTTATTGTTACTTATGGCAAAATAAAAAAAGCAGATTTTAGTCCGCTTTTTTATTATATTGTATTTTTATTTAAATCTTCTTAAATATGAATCCATTTTTTCAACAAATTCATCATTATTTTTAGTTTGAACCATTTGTGATAGTACTTGTTCTGTTACTTCTGCAGTTGGTAAAGCATTTAGGGCTTTTCTTAAAGCATATACAGTTTCTAATTCTTTTTGGGTTAATAGTAAGTCTTCTCTTCTTGTTCCAGATTTGTTGATATCTATAGCTGGGAAGATTCTTTTTTCTGATAGTTTTCTGTCTAATACTACTTCCATATTACCTGTTCCTTTGAACTCTTCAAATATAACCTCGTCCATTCTACTTCCTGTTTCTACCAATGAAGTGGCAAGTATTGTAAGACTTCCTCCGTGTTCAATATTACGTGCTGCTCCGAAGAATTTTTTTGGTTTATGTAATGCTGCTGGGTCAAATCCTCCTGATAGTGTTCTTCCTGATGAAGGTATAACTAAGTTGTATGCTCTTGCAAGTCTTGTTATACTATCTAATAATATTACAACATCTTTCTTTTGCTCAACTAATCTTTTTCCTCTTTCAAGAACCATTTCAGCAACTTTTACATGATGTTCTGGTAATTCATCAAATGTTGAATATATAACTTCGCCTTTTATTGAACGTTTCATATCAGTAACCTCTTCTGGACGTTCATCTATTAATAATACAATTAATTCAACTTCAGGATTATTATAAGATATACTGTTAGCTATTTTCTTTAATAAGGTTGTTTTTCCAACTTTTGGAGGAGCAACAATCATTCCTCTTTGACCTTTTCCAACTGGTGATATAAGGTCAATTAAACGTGTGGCATATTCTGTTGGTTTTGTTTCTAGCTTTAATTTGTCAGTAGGGTATATTGGTATTAGGTCATCAAATTTAGTACGTCTATAAGCCATTTCTGGAGCTTCTCCATTTACTTCTCCTACATATATTAATGCTGGGAATTTTTCACCTTCTTTGGGTTGTCTTGCTATTCCTTTTACCTTATCGCCTTTATCTAATCTGAATCTTCTTATTTGAACAGGTGATACATATACATCTTTTGGTGTAGATAAATAGTTTTCACCTCTTAAAAATCCATAACCATCAGGTAAGACCTCTAAAATTCCTTCTATTATTTGATCATCAGCATTTGTTACTTTATATCCATTATGATTATTACTATTATTTGATTCAGTATCTACTTTTTTTTCAGTGCTTGTCTCATTTTCTTTTTCACTTTTAATATTTTCGCTCTTTGATTCTTCTGAAAGAATAGCAATTAATTCATCTTTTTTTAATTTAGATACATTTTTTATACCTTTTTCTTTGGCAAATTGACGTAGCTCTACTAAAGTGCATTTTTCAAAATCCATAATTTTTTGCCCCCTTTAAATATATATTTTTTTTTTTTTTGAAAATCTTTTCATTAAGAACTAAACTTTTTTGAAATAATAATGAGAAAGAGAGAGGCATTTAAAGCCTCTATTTTAATTTGTAATGTCTATATAAACTCTTTCGTTTGGTAAATACATACCAAGTTTTTCTCTTGCCATGTTTTCAATATATTCTGTTGAGTTGATGTTATTTTTTACATTTTTTAATTCATCATTTTTTTCGTTAGCTTCTTCAATTTGATTACTATATGTGGAAGCTTCTTGTTTATAAGAATTCAATGTTTGCTGTTGAGAAAATAATGTATATATAAAATATATTAAAACAGCTATTATAATAAATCTATTTATTCTTAATTTCTTTTTCATACGTAAAATCTCCATCACAATTTTTTTATGTTTATATTATAACATATTATTCTTGTTTTTCCAGCTTTTTTTTATTATTTTATAAATTTTTTTAATGGGAAATAATAATTTTCCAATAATATTTAATAAAAATGATAAAATACAGACAAATATCTTCATTATATATTTGCTAATAATAAGAAAATATATAAGTATTCCTAGGATTATACCTAAAACCATATATATTCTTATTTCCCCATTGGTATATTTCATAATAACAAATATAATAATTAAGCCAGAAACTATCCAAAACAAAATATCTTGTATATATGTAATGAAATCACATGTCTTTAAAACTTTACGTTGAATTCTAAAAAAATCAAATAATAATCCTATACATATTCCTGTCAGAAAAAATATAAATACTGTATTAAATTGACTTAACAATAGTGCATTCACTAATTTATTACCTTTCTTTTATTTGAAAATTTTACCTAGAAAACTATTTTCTTTTTTCTCAAGGCCTTTGTCACTATAGCATAAACTTGATATATTACCATCTACAATAACTTCTTCAGAATCAATATTTAATTTACTAATTCTTAAATCTTCACCTTTTACCGTTAATAATCCTAAATGTGTTTCTAAAATTACAATTTGGTCATCAAATGAAAGCACATCCAATGCCCCAGAAATATTTAATTTCTCTCTACTTTCTAATATTAAATTTTGGATTATATTTGATTTAGGCGGTATATTTTTTCTATCCTCAATACTCATAGCTTTTCCACTCTCCTTTTGTAAAATATATTCGTCAAATTATCTTTTATTACATAAATTTAAATTTTCGGGGACTGGCCTGATTTTTTTATCAGGACCGTCCCCTTTATTAAATTTTAAGTACCATCCCCAATTTTTCTAATATTGAGTTGGATACAGTTGTTTTGAATGTTATACGAATTTTTCCGTTGTTGATATCTATTTTTTGTATATCGTGGTAGTTGATTGTAGTAAGTATATTTGTTATTTGTTTTATTATTTGAGTATCATTTGATATTCCGTATCCTATTATTGATATTCTAGAAATATTGTATATTAAAATTTCATAGTCATTTAAATTAGTATTTATTATGTTATTTATTTTGTTTAAATCACTTGAATTAAATAATCCTTTTATTCCTGTAGATTCATGTATAAATTCTATTGGCATTATTTCATTTTTTATAAAAAGATTGTATGTTGACATGTAATTTATGCAGTCTGATTTTATTTTTAATGTAATTAAATTATCATTCTTTACTAAGCTTTTTATTGTTTGTGATTCTATTTTATTGTTTACTACTGTACCTTCGTCTTCTTTAAATGTTGATTTAGCTATTATAGGTATGTTGAATTTTTTCCCAATTTCTACACATCTGTTGTGTAATACCTTAGCACCTTCATTTGATATATCTAACATTTCGTCATATGATATTTCTTTTAATTTTCTTGCATTTGCTACCTTTTTTGGATCAGATGTAAATACACCTTCTACGTCTGAATAAATATAGCATTCATGTGCATTTAATGCTGCTGCAACTGAAATTGCTGTTGTATCAGAGCCTCCTCTTCCGAGTGTTGTTATATCTGAATTTGAGTTAATTCCTTGAAATCCTGCTATTATTACTATTTTTCCTTGAGATAATTCACTTTTTATTCTACTTGTATCAATGTGCTCTATTATAGCATTTTGGTTTGTGTTATTTGTAAAAATTCCTGCTTGCCATCCTGTTAAAGATATAGCTTTATATCCTAATTTATTTAATAATATACTTAATTTCGAAATTGATACCTGTTCCCCACTACTTAATAAAACATCCAATTCTCTTGAATTTGGTGTTTTATCAAGCTCACATGCTTCATGTAATAATTGATCTGTTTTTTTGCCTTGGGCTGAAACAACAACCACTATGTTATATCCCTCATCATATAATGTTGCTATTTTATTGGCAACTAAATTTAATTTTTCGTTGTCTGCTACAGAAGTGCCTCCAAATTTTAAAACTATAGTATTCATAATAAGCACCCTTTATATAAAAAATTTAGTCTACATTATTATGTAGACTATACTATATTATATTAAATTATCGAAATTTATGTACCTAAAAAAATACATACACACAAAAATTACCAATATTAAAGTTCCAATAGATGTTAATATTTTCCATATAAGTTTTCTTTTTTCAAATTTTACAATTTTGGGGTCAACAGTTTTATTAATTTCAAAATTTTCAATAAATTTTTTAACTTCATCCTCATCTGCACACATTAAAGAGAAATTCAATTCTCTAATAAATGAAAATGGATCTTCATACCTTATTATTATATTATAGTTATAAGTTGGAATAAATAACATTAGATCTATAGCCCTAGCTATAAAAACTCCTTTTACTTTAGAATAAGGTATTTTGTTTTTTTGAAATCCTTGCTGAATATTTAATGAGTTTTTATCACATTTCAATATTGCTTTATTTCCATATATAAAAACTACTACAAAAAAAGCTATTAATGCCATGGAAATTCCCAAAATTTTCATATTAAAATTAATTAATAAAAAGCCTATTATTACAACAAATATTCCCAATAATACAATCCAATTTTCTTTCAATTTTTTTACAGGATCAACAACTAAAGTCATGTTTTCTTTTTTCACTCTTGACACATTATAATATCTTCTATCTTTATTTTCTAAAAATATTTCTTTTAAACTCATAATTTTCTCCTTCGTTTATTTTTCATTTTGAAGTGATTTTAAATAGCTTTTCATAAATTCGTTTAAATCACCATCCATAACAGCTTGAACATTTCCAACTTCATAATTAGTTCTATGGTCTTTTACTAATGTATATGGACAAAAAACATATGAACGTATTTGACTTCCCCATGCTATATCTTTTTGCTCACCTTTTAAGTCTTCTATCTTTTCTTTTTGCTCTTGTTCCTTTAGATTTAATAATTTCGATTTTAACATTTTCATTGCTGTCTCTCTATTTTGAATTTGAGACCTTTCTGTTTGACATGCTACAACTGTATTTGTCGGAATATGTGTTATTCTTACTGCAGATGAAGTTTTATTTATATGCTGACCTCCTGCTCCAGATGCTCTGTAAGTATCTATTCTTAAATCGTCTGGATTTATATCAATTTCAATATCTTCAGTTATCTCTGGCAATACTTCTACAGAAGCAAATGAAGTATGTCTTCTTCCACCCGCATCAAATGGAGATATTCTAACAAGTCTGTGTACTCCTTTTTCACATTTCATATATCCATATGCATAATCACCTGAAATTAAAAAAGTAACACTTTTAAGACCTGCTTCGTCACCATCCAAATAATCAAGCTCTTTTACAGAATAGTTATTAGCATTTGCCCATCTTGTATACATTCTATATAACATTTCAGCCCAGTCCTGAGACTCAGTTCCTCCCGCACCAGGATGAATTGTGACTATTGCATTATTTATATCATATTTTCCAGAAAGTAATGTTTCAATTTCTAAATTTTCAATTTCTTTTTGAATATTTGATGTATTTTTTAATAATTCATTTACAAGAGCTTCATCATCTTCTAATTGTAATAATTCATTCATTTCTTCTAAATTAGATAGCTCTGATTCAAGTTTCAAATATTTGTCTTTTTTATTTTTTATTACTTTAATCTCTTGTAATACCTTACCTGATTTTTTACTATCATTCCAAAATCCGTCTTCAAGAGTTTTACTTTCTAATGTTTTTAAATCTTGCTCTAATTTTGGTATGTCAAAGAGATTCACCTATACTTTCTAGTTTAGATTTTATTGTTTGTAATGCTCTAGCATTTTCTTCTAACTCAATCATTTAAACACATCCTTTCGATGTTTTTAGTGTATCATATGACAAATTTAAATTCAATACTAACGATAAATTTCTTTGATGTTAAATAATTTTAAGTAGATTGTCAATGGGGACGGTTCTTTTTGACACCAAATAAAAAAATGTAAAATACTGCATATTACAAATTTGACTTTATGTTAATATACTGTTATAATAAAGCCATGCGCTTAGTAATTCGACTACGCATATGCCAATTGGCATCCGTTTAACGCCACATAGTGGCAAGGAGGTCCTATGGGAACCAGACCCACAGCAATAGTATCTTGCTTTGGACTGATTGGAATTCTCATCGCTTTAATAGCTGGGGAGAAATCCAATGAAGCAAAATACTTTATTCGACAGTCCGCAAATGCTACAATATGTACAATACTAGTAAGTACTATTGTTGGAGTAGTATCCGCCATTTTAGGGAATGGAATTTTTTCCACGCTCCTAACGATTTTATCGAATATATATGGCGTGATTATTTTTATCGAGATTTTAATTTCGGCAATTAATCTCGATAAAAGAAAAATTTGGGGAATTTATTGCTTTATCAAGTAAATTTTCCAGATAATTTAAACAAAAAAATCCATATAAGTTTTTATACTTTATATGGATTTTTTTGTTATTTATCTTTTATATACTTTAAATATTATAAACTTCTATATATAACATATGTTTTTTATGATATAAGAGCATATAATATTCCACTAAGAAGCAAAAATAAGCCAATTAATAATATCAACATTTCATCAATTTTTACTTTTTTATTTATTATGAATTTTTTTGGATTCTTTTCATTTATTAATATAGTATATTTTTCACCAACTACAAAATTTTTAGTGAATTTTTTAGGAAACGATTGTTGAGCCTGATTTTCATATTCATTGCCCTTAAAATTGTATTTAAAAACAGGTATATATTTACTAGAAAACATACCATGGTGATTATAAATATTAAATTTTAGGTATGTTGCATTTATTTTTTTAGTACACTTTAATTTTGAATATTGAAGCCACATGAAAAACGAAATTAAAATTGTTCCCACAATTATTGCTATCATCATAATATTTTTATTCTCCTTTATTTAATAATTCTAAAAATTTATTTTCAATAATTCTATTTTCAAAACCAGTGCTTGTTAATAATATTTTTCTCATTTTAATTCCTCATTTCATTTATTCTGTTACTTCAAGAGTAATAACTTCTATATTGGATTTTTCTATTTCTTCTTCTATTTCTGTTTGCATATTTTTTGCATTTATAAAATCTACATTTCTTAAATCAGTTCTCTTTTTCAATAATTCATCACTTATATGTAAGTATATAATTAAGTCGCAATCAACTAACACTGTCCCAAATAGTGGTTCTCCTGTTCGTATTTTTAATTTAGTTTTAACAAGATAAGTCATTTTTTCACCAATTTCTTTTGTCCAAGGCGTTTGACATACAAAATCAGATTCTTCTTTAGTTAATAATGGAAATATAACCTTGTCCATATCTAATCCTATGCCTAAACTTTTTATAAGTGTAGATTTTCCTGTGCATGTTGTACCTATAACTAATATTCTTTTATCTTTGTTATTATCAAATATTTTTTTTAATTCTTCTACATATTTGTTATTCATCATTTTCTCCCAAAATTTCTTTTTGAATTTTCTTTGAAAAACTTTTTACTACAATATCATACGAATGATCTATCATTTCTAATAAAACTTTTTCATCTATTTCGTTTATATAGACTGTATTAAATTGGTGGACAATGATACCATTTTACAACTATATCTTTATATTGTTTCCTATAAAGTTCAGCTAATAATACATCACATTTCAAAGTTATTTTATAGTCATCTTCTAATGGATATAATTGTGCAAATAATTTGTTATTTACTTTAAAGCATATTGGTATATCTCCAAATGGATAATCAATATATGCTTTATTCTTGTTTAAACAATATTTTGTTATATCTTCTATCTGCATTATTATCACCTTTTTGCTTTATATATAACATCAACTTCTTCTTTGCTTGGCTCTTCCCATTTTGATTCTAATTTTTCAAGTAATCCTTCATCTAAATAGAAATCAGAGCCACCTTTTCCCTCAGCAATTCTATTATTTCTTTCAATAATATTTTGTTTCCATGTTTCATCATCTACACATACGTAATGGATTTCACATTCTATACCTTCGTTTTTATAGTATTCTCTAATATTCTTTCTATCTTCCTTAGACCAAAGTCCTCTCTCAAAAATAACATTTGCTCCAGCTTGTGCTATTTCTCCTACTTTTTTTGTTAAATACTTATTCAATCTTTCTGAAAAGACATTATAAAATTCTCCTTGTTCATTGTTAATCAATTCATAAGTTGCTTCATCTGGAGAAATTATAACTGCATTTAGTGAATCCTTTATTGAATTTGAATAATAGCTTTTACCACTACAAATTTTTCCACATACAATTATTACTTTTCCCATTCCATTACTTCCTTATTTTATTTTCTTTTTATAAAATAGAATTATATCTTCTTCTTTATTTAAAGGATCTTCTTGTGATGATTCATACTCAATTAAAGTTTTAATATAATCCCTATATCCCAAATGAAAATAAATTTCCATATTTCTAACTGCTTCTGGACCAACTCCCAAAGATAATTCAGTATAACCTTTTTCTTTTAAATCATTTTCAACGAAGTTATATAATTTACTAAAATAGCCTTTCCCCTCAAATTCTTTATTTGTTCTAAAAGCAGCTAAATATGCCATACTATCATTTAATAAACCTGATGAATCACTTATATCTCCTATAAATGCGGAATCTTTTATATAAGCTGTTATTTCACATATAATTTTGTCATTCAAGAAACCCAAATATGAAATTGTACTTTTTTCATCAAAATGTTTAAGTGCATTTTCTTTAAATTCTACCCATTTATTATTACCTGGATGAATCTCAATTAAATAATCCCATCTTTTTAATAATTCATCTCTATTTGCAATTTTACATACATAATTTTCTTCCATTATAATTCAACTCCATTATTTACTATTTTTTATAAATTTCTCTTATAACTTTTACAATTTCTTTTCTACTAACTAATTCATTAGTTTTAGCTTTTAAATTATTAAATTCAAATCCAACTGCATCTGAAATAAGTTTTGCTGTTTTTTCATCTCTAACAACAATAACACTATACCCGTTTATAATGTCCATGCAATTTACAGATATAAATTCAACATCATTTTCTTTACTAACAACATCAAGTATTTTTCTAATATTATCTTCATATTTTTCTAAAAATTCTTCAACATTAGCGACTTCAAGTTGTCCCATTGACCAAGAAATTGTCATGAATTGATCCTTAAACTCCACTTCCATTTCTTCTCTTAAAGTATCTCCAATTTGAGATTTTTCAACAAAAATTCCGGTTGTTATCTCGTCTGTTATTTCTTGTGCTTGTTGTTTTAACCACTTTGCCATCTCTATATCTTTTTGATTTGTTAATTTAATTTTTAAATTCATAGTGTTTGAAATAATTCCATAATATAATAAAATAGCTGATTCTCTTGAAATTTCTATATTTTCATTTTTAAATCTTTCTGCTACAAGTGTTGCTGCTGCTCCAATAAGTTCTATTTGTACATTTATATCATTTCTGTTCTCTAACCAACTATCTCTATTATGATGATCTATTATTTCGACTATATTTTCCCTTTTTATAGTTTTTGGAATTTCAGTTAAGTAGTTTGTATCTACTAATACTATTTTGTCCTTATCTTCGATTCTCGTAACATTATTTAACTTTATATTAAACTTATTCAATACTATTTCTGCTTCTTTTTTCATTGTACCTTCAAAATAATAATCAGCCTGTTCTCCTCTTTTTCTTAAGAACTCTGTATACGCATACATTAAAGCTATTCCATCCATATCAGGATTAATATATGTAGTTACTACTTTTCTCATCATGTCCTCCATTCACAAAACTTTTTTGTATTATATCATACATTTTGATATTTGCAACCCCTCCAACCAACGTAACAATAGGTCTTACGGGCAAAAAAGAGCATAAAAAAAGCTAGGTTTTACCCTAGCCAAAATGTAAAAATATTTTACTATTTCTTATATAATTTTGTATTAGTCCATTCTTTAACAAGCTCTACTTCATTAAATCCTGCATTTTTTAGCACTTCTTTTTCGTGTTCAAAACCCAAAGGAACATCAACATGTAAACTTGCAAATGGCATATTTTCATTTTTATACATTTGTTCAGCTTCTGCCATATATTTATCTTCTTTACGATTAACTGCGATAGTATCTCCATTAACAAATACACCATTTTTTTCAAACATCTATATACTTTACCAAATAAACTTTGCTTTTGTTCTGAATTAAAATGGTGCATAGCATAACATGATAAAACAATGTCGTATTTTTCTTCTTCAAAATCTAAATCTAAAAAAGAGCCACATACTGTTTTTAAATTAACACCATCATAAATTTTTTTCTAAAACTTCCAACATTTTATCTGAAAGATCCACTCCTATAACACTGCAAGGAAATTTTAATCTTTCTATTTCTAACCCACTACCGCAACCTAATACTAATACCGAACTTTTATGTTCACAACTATTTAATGTTTTTTCAACTTCATCATAGAACTCGGTCATTCCCATTTTCTTTACAAATAAATCATCATGTTCTAATGCTTAATCATTAAAAAAATCTTTCATCTTTTTCATTTTCATTTTCTCCTAATTATTCAGTTAATTCAATATAATCAACCACTTTATATGTGCCTACTTTTCCCACCTCTGATATGCCAAAATAAATTTGATTTATCTTTAATTCATTATTTATTAGAATATCTTTATCTATGTTTTCATACAATTCACTAACTTTTTCCTTATTATCGACATCTTGAAATAAAGTAGAATGAAATTTAAAATTTTCTCCATCAAATCCTATTTTTTCAATATTATACTTCTCTTTTAAATGATTCAAAATCAAATTATGATATTTTCTTAATTCAGGTTTTTCTTTGATATTCAACCATATTACACCTGGCACCATTTCAATATCATGCACTTTTAAATTCATCTTTTTATTATTTTTAAACATATTTTTAAAATCATTTATTATATTCTGATATTCTTCTGTGTCAAAAGACGTCTTTAAGGAAATATGTTGTGGTAAAGTAAATGATTGTTCATTAACCTTATATTTCATATTGATTTTTTTACAATATTCTCTAATAAATTCTTCATTTTCTTTGTCAATTCCTAATCCAATCCATAAATACATAATTTTTAGTTCCTTTCTATAGCAACTTAAATTTTTCTATTATCATATTAGACACTTCATCTGGAGATAAATTAGTATTATTTATTCTTAGATAATTTTCAAATTTTATCTCTCCTTCATTTGAATTTAATCTATATTTTTCCATTGTTTTATAAATATCCTTTACAGTCCATTCTGTGTCCCTTTTTGATGGTTTCTGCTCTAGTCTGTGTGGAGTTAAATTATGCTCTAATCTTGTTTCTAAATCTGCTTTCAATTCTACATAATAGAATTTACCGCCTGTATTTTCAAATTTTTCTTTTAACTCATTTAAATAATCTATTTCCTCTTGCAAGTCATAAGCTACTACAACTGTAAAGATTAAATTAATATCGTGCTTTACTGCTAAATCAAATACATCTTTTCTAATAAGTGCTTTTAATTCTTTTTGAGCATCGTTTTTTTTCCAAAAGATTTTATTTGAAACTTCTATACTATCATGGTTAACCATTAAAGAATATCCAATTTTTTCTTTTAAGTTTTCAGCAACGGTCATCTTCCCAACTGCTTGTGGACCAGCTATTACAACTAAATTTGACATTTTTATCATCCATTAAAAATTTTTGTAAATTATTTATTATACTAGATTCAAGTTCTGTTTCTGTAAAACTATCATCTAAAGAATATCCTAAAAATTCAGCTATAACAGGATTTTTTACAAATTCTAATTTATTCATTAAATTCTGTCTTATCGTTTTACTTTCAGTCGTATATTATAGTATTATTACGAGTAATAGTGAAACTATTTATTTTTTTCTTCTACTATATGATTATTACAGTTATTTACAATTGATAAAATTTTACTGGGATGAATATTATATTCTTCTAACTCACTAACTTTTACCCATTTAAAATTAATCCAATCTGATTCTTTACTTTTAAAAGATTTTTCTTTGATATCGCCATTATATTTGCATTTGTATGTTATAGTTATTTCTTGAATAAAATTATCTTTTTCAGAAATTAATTCTTCACTTACTCCTGCAAATTTAAATTTTAAATTTTCATATCCTAATTCCTCATAAATTTCTCTTTTAATTGCATTTACACTATTTTCTTGTTCTTTTACTTTTCCTCCTGGTAACATATAGAAATCCATATCATCTCCGTAAAATAAAAGCATTTTCGTTTCATCTTCATTGTAAATAATTGCTGATACTCTATATGCAAAATTAAATTTTTCATTTTTATATTTTATATCATTCATATCTTTTACCTACTTTATTTAAAAATTCTTGTTTTTTCAACTTTTAATTTCATTTCTTCACTCTGTATCTGCTCATTTACTTTATCTTTTTCAGTAGTAGCTATTTTAATAGTTGTTTTTCCTATATCTTGTTCTGAAAAAAGATTTTTTTGTTTTGCAATTTCAGCAATAAAGCCTTCAAAATCATGTATTTTAGATGGGAGTAAATACAATTTTCATTTTACTCAGTGCTATAATATTAGTTTACAACATCTTGTTGTTGCAATAACAGTAACAATGGCAAACAAGCTATGCACTAATAGAATTTTTGACATAGTTGAATTTTTCTAAAAAAGCAGAGCAATTAATGATCTGCTTTTTTATTCTATTAAATTAATTTTCCATTATTATTTTACTTTTTATAAAAATCTATAATTTTTTCTAATTCATCTGTTGTTTCTGCTCCACCAACTAGCTTTAATTGATTTAAAATTCCTTCAATTTCCTGAATATTTAAATTGTCATATTTTAGAATTGACGATATTGTTTTACTATCTAAATCACATTTAATTTTTTCAGCATATTTTTTCATTATTTCTGCTTTTGTATCGTAATCAGGCATTAATAGCTCTACAAAAATTCCACTTTCAAGTCTTGATTTTAATCTATCATCTAAAATATCAATATCTTTAGGTGGTTTATTACTAGATATTATAATTTGCTTTCCAATTTCCTTTAACGCCATAAATGTAGATAAAAATTCAGATTGAATCCTTTCTTTGCCTGATATAAATTGAATATCATCAATTAGTAAAACATCAGCATTTCTGTATGTATCTCTAAATAAATTTAATTCGTCATTTTTTATAGCATCTATAAACTGATCTATAAATTTTTCTGTTGTAACATATAAAATATTAGCTTCTGGATTTTTCTCTAACATTTTGTTACCAATAGCATGCATAAAATGAGTTTTTCCAACTCCATTTTTTCCATATATTAGAAGCGGATTATAACATTTTTCTGTGTTTTCAACGACTAATTTGGCAGTACCTAACGCCAATTTATTACAATCACCAAATATAAAATTATCTAATGTATATTCTTTATTTAAAGTATTCATTTCCATATATTTTCCTCCTTATTTAGATCATATATTAATATAATTTCATATCAATAGTATTATTTAATGCTTATAAATTATTATCCTTCTTAGTTTTAGGATATAAGAAGTGACAATATTCCAATAAAAAGCAAAAATAATCCTATTAATAACATTAATATTTCATCAATTTTTATTTTTCTATTTATTATGAACTTTTATTGTTTTCTTTGTAATGATATAAAAAGAGCTAAACATATATAATGCTTAACCCTTTAACTATCATCGAAACTATAATTTAACAATATCAATGCTATTATATTAGTTTTTGGCCTGTAGCCCTTGATATTACTGATTTTTACCACAACAGTTCTTGTACTTTTTACCACTTCCACATGGACATGGATCATTTCTACCTACTTTTGGCTCTGTATTAACTACAGTTTTGTTAAGTCCACCTTCTTTTGGTTTAACTGTTCCATCGACTAGGTTTATTGCTGTATCTTCTAGTCCAGCTCCTGTTATTTCGGCTGTTTCTGTTCTCTTAACATTTTCTTCTTTCTTTTGGATGTTTAACATTATTTTAGCAACATCATCTTTTAATGCTTCAATCATATCATCGAACATATCAGCACCTTCAAGTCTATATTGAACAACTGGATCTTTTTGACCATATGCGCGAAGACCAATACCGTTTTTTAATTCATCCATATCATCGATATGATCCATCCATTTTTGATCAACAACTTTTAACATTACAACTCTTTCAAGCTCTCTCATATTTTCTGAACCAAATTCATTCTCTTTATTTTCATAAATTTCATGAGTTCTTTCTTTTAGTTCATTTATTACATCTTCAGCTGTTGCATTTTCATCTTTTAAAGTTGCTACATCTTCTATTCCAAATGATGTTTCAATATCTTGTATTAATGATTCTGAATTAACAATTCCATTTTCAGCAACATATCCATTTACCATTCTTTCAATAGAATCATCTATCATATTTAATACATTATCTTTTAAATTATCTCCATCAAGAACTTGTTTCCTTTGAGCATATATAATTTCTCTTTGAGAATTCATAACATCATCATATTGAAGTACATGTTTTCTTATGCTAAAGTTTTTACCTTCAACTTTCTTTTGAGCTGATTCAACAGCATTAGAAATCATTTTTGAGTTGATTGGCATATCTTCATCTGCACCAAGTCTTTCATATACTTTTACTATTCTATCTCCACCGAAAATTTTCATTAAATCATCATCTAGAGCTATATAAAATCTTGATTCACCTGGATCTCCTTGACGACCACTACGTCCACGTAACTGGTTATCAATTCTACGAGATTCATGTCTTTCAGTACCTATTATTTTTAATCCACCAGCTTCAACAACTTTAGTTTTTTCTTCTTTAATTTTTTCTTCGAATTTGTCTTTTAATTCTTTATAATGAGCTCTTTCTTTTTTTATTTGCTCATCATCTGTTTCATAATATGTTGTAGCTTCTTCAACTTGTTCAGGTGTATATTTTTCCATTCTTAATTGTTGTTTTGCTAAATATTCACTATTTCCTCCAAGCATAATATCAGTACCACGACCAGCCATGTTTGTAGCTATTGTAACAGCACCATATTTACCAGCTTGAGCAATTATTTCTGCTTCTTTTTCGTGTTGTTTAGCATTTAATACTTCATGTTTAATTCCTTCTTTTTGAAGCATTTTACTTAATTTTTCAGATTTTTCAATTGATACTGTACCAATTAATACTGGTTGACCTTTAGCATGACTTTCTTTAACTTCTTTAACAACTGCTCTAAATTTTCCAGCTTCATTTTTATAAATAACATCATTGTGATCTTTTCTAATCATCGGTTTATTTGTAGGTATTTCAATAACATCTAATTTATATATTTCTTGGAATTCAGCATCTTCTGTTTTTGCTGTACCTGTCATACCAGATAATTTTTCATACATTCTAAAGTAATTTTGGAATGTAATTGTAGCAAGAGTCTTAGATTCATCAGCAATTTTAACATGCTCTTTAGCTTCAATTGCTTGGTGTAATCCATTGTTGTATCTTCTTCCATACATAATACGACCTGTAAATTCATCAACAATTAAAACTTCTCCATTTTTTACGATATAATCTATGTCTTTTTTCATAACACCATGAGCTTTTAATGCTTGGTTTACATTGTGTACAAGCTCTGAGTTTTCTAGGTCATTGAAGTTTTCTAATCCAAATTCTTCTTCAGCTTTTTTAACACCTTTATCTGTTAATGTTGCAGATTTTGCTTTTAAATCTACTATATAATCATATTTTTCATTATCTTCTGCTTGTTCAATATTTTTAACATCTTCTTCTACTATAACTTTTGGTGTTAATTTTCTAACAAAAGAATCTGCTTTAGAATACAAGTTTGAAGATTTATTTGCTCTACCAGATATAATAAGTGGTGTACGAGCCTCATCTATTAAAATACTATCGATTTCATCGACAATAGCATATTTTAGTTTTCTTTGAACTAATTGGTCTTTGTATATAACCATGTTATCTCTTAGATAATCAAATCCATATTCATTATTTGTTCCATATGTTATGTCACACGCATATGCTTCTTTCTTTTCATTTGGTTTCATTTCATTTACAATTATACCAACTGTCATTCCAAGGAATTTATATAGGTTTCCCATCATTTCTCCTTGATATTTAGCTAAGTAATCATTAACTGTAATTACATGAACACCCTCACCTGTTAAAGCATTTAAATATGCTGGTAATGTTGCAACTAATGTTTTTCCTTCACCAGTTTTCATTTCGGCGATTCTACCTTGATGAAGTATGATACCACCTATTAATTGTACATCAAAAGGTCTCATACCTAAAACTCTAACAGCAGCTTCTCTTACAACAGCAAAAGCTTCTGGTAATAAATCATCTAGAGTTTCTCCATTACTTAATCTTTCTTTAAATTCTGTTGTCTTATTTTGTAATTCTGCATCTGTCAATTCTTTCATAGAGCTTTCTAAACCATTTATTTTTTCTACCAATGGCATAACTCTTTTTACTTCTTTTTCACTATAATTAAATAATTTTTTGATTATACCCATTACTTTTTCTCCTTTACGTCTTGTGTGTATTAAGTTTTTATCTTTCTGTACTATATCACTAAAAATATTTTTACGCAACAAAAATCATATTTTTTTTATATAAAACATAAAATTTATTAAAAAACAATTTGAAAGAGGTAACTAATATATGTTTATTTGTAATTTGAGCCTAAATAAATCAAAATTAAAAAAAATAATTATATGGATCTTGGCTGCTGTTGTTATTCTTTCTATAATATTTGGAATTTATACATTGGCTAATAGTTCAAAAGCTAATTTTGTTAATGATGACATAAAAACTTCGGATGTTACAGAGATTTCGGCTAATAATTACACTAATATTTTGAAAACTTGCCATGAAAATATAGATGCTTATTTAGGGAAAAAAATAAAATTTACTGGATTTGTGTATAGGCTGTATGACTTTAATGAAAATCAATTTGTGTTAGGACGAGAAATGATTGTATCGAGAGTTTCTGATACGCAAGCCCAAACTGTTGTTGTTGGTTTTTTATGTGATTTAGATAACTCATCTACTTATACTGATGGAACTTGGGTAGAAATTGAAGGCACTATTACAAAAGGGTATTATCATTCTGAAATTCCTGTGTTGAAAATAACAAAGATAAATAAAACAGATTGTCCAGAAAATCCTTATGTTTATCCGCCTGATTCTAGTTATGTTAAAACTGAAAATCTTTAAGAGTCCAGTCATAATAAAATATAGTAAGAACGTGCACTTTTACTATATTTTATTATGACTTACTCTGTATGTTTAGAGTTTGCAAGAGTTGTCAATCAGGACCGTCCCCCCCCTATTGCTTTTTATGTTGATTTGTAGTATAACATAATTAATATTCGTGGGTACAGCGAAATATAATAAATGTACCATTTTAGTAATCAGTACTGGTATTCTAGTAATGAGCTAAAAAATTAGGAGAACATCTATGTTAAAGCACTATGTAGAATTTCTGTATCCGGGACTTTTTGTCAGCGAAGCTTCTGTTGAAGAGATTGCTGAGCGTGATGTTAAGAAAGTTGAGTTGCCCGATAATTGTTTCGGATTTTGTTTCTTCGACAGAACCGTAACCGTTATCGACGGCCAAACTCTCACAGGAGACAGAAAGAATGTGTCCGGCTGGTATTATCAGGGCGAAAAGATGACTCTGGAACAGGTAAAAGCCGTTTTCGGCAATGACAGCAACTACAGAATCCTCATTTCTAATATGGAAGGCAATGGATGGAATGCGGTTGTAAGAACCAAGTTCGATCAGTTTATGCCTCTCGAAGACAACGACACTGTTCTTTGATTCCTAGTCTAAAAAGAAAAACATTTCTTTCCCTCGCAAGAGGTTTCTTTTTTTTAGTTTAAATATTCTTCTTCTAATTCCTTTATAATATCTTCAGCAAGTAGTTGCTCAAATGAAACTTTGTCAATGGGTGTCAATGGGGACGGTTCTTTTTGACATATCTTTCCGCTTCTATGGTGTTATTTCATACTATTTTCATTCTATTATTGATTTTACTAATCCTTTATCTATTCTGTTTTCAAAAATATTTTTTAATACTATTAGTATAATAGGACCTACAAATAATCCTAATACTCCGCAAAATTTGAATCCTGTGTACATTGCTACTAGTGTAAATATTGGGTGGACTCCTAATTGTCCACTAACTATTTTTGGCTCTATTATTTGTCTTATAACAGACATTATTAACCATAATACTAATATTGCTATTCCTAATGTAAGGTCTCCTTTACAAGCTGATATTATTGCCCAAGGTACCATTACTGTTCCTGAGCCTAGTATAGGTAATGCATCTATAAATCCTATTCCTAATGCTGCTAGAAGCGGATACTTTATATTAAAGCCTACCCAACTGTATATATATAATCCTATTAAAGAGATAATGAATGATACTAGTATTAATATTGCTTGAGCTTTTAAATATCCACCTAATGATTTAGCTATTCCATTTACATGAGTTGCTATTGACCTCACCCAAGTTCGTGGTAAATGATGCTCTAATTGGTCTATCATATATATTTTATCTGTACTTATAAAATATAATGACATTATTGTTATTACAATATAAAAGCCTATTGTAGGTAATGATGTAAGCTTTGTTAAAACTCCTGTAAGAAAGTTCTTGACGATTTCAGAAATATGACTTATTAAGTCATGACTAGAGCTATTTATTATACTTGTTAGCTCTTGAGAAAGTTGAACTTTACTAAAGTCAAACTTCGTTGTCTTTTCATTAACAAAATTTTGTATTATATTCACATATTCATTTAGATTACTAAGAAGATTAGACGATTCTGAAATTATAGTTACTATCCCCCACGCTAACAATCCAATTATAATAGATAGAACTAGTATTAAAATAAGCAAACTGCTTGTCTTTCTTTTAAAATGAAATTTATTCATGCAAAATCTTATTATCGGCTCTATAAGTAAATACAACACAAAAGCTATTAAAAACGGCATATAAAATATAGCCAGCTTAAAACCTAAGCATATTAAAGCTATTGTTAAAACAAGTATCAGTATTTTATATATTATCTTTTTTATATCTTTTACATTAATCATCATATGTATATCACCAGTACTATTTTATTCTATTTGAACTTTTTTATTCATTTAAATTAGGGGGACGGTCCTGATTTTTTTACCAGGACCGTCCCCTAACCTAAAAAATAATATATATTTCTTTAATCCTTACTCCAGAGCTGGATTCGGCAGGACCGTCCCCGTTTTTTCGTTCCTACTTTCTATTCGGCATTTTTATGATTGCAGTTACATATATTTTCAAAAGTATTTACAACTTGTTGATTTGTTATATCTTCATTTTTAGCTAAGTCTCCTAATGTTAATATTCCAACTATTTTGTTGTTGTCAACTACAGGTATTCTTCTTACTTGATTTTCTGACATTAATTTTGTTGCTTGATTTACATCATTGTTTGCATCACAACAGCAAACATTTGTTGTCATTATATCACTTAATTTAGTAGTGTTTATATCTTTGTTGCAAGCTACAGTTCTTAAAAGAATATCTCTGTCTGTTACAAGACCAACTACATTTTGATTTTTATCACATACAGGGATACTTCCTATATGTTGTTCACACATTAATTTTGCGCAATCACAAACAGATGTTTCTGGTGTTAACCAAACTACACTATCACACATACAATCTTTAACTTTCATAATAAAAACTTTCCTTTCATTTGATGGTATGACAAACAGTAGTTGTTATTGCTTGCATACCATACATAAAATTAATAAACATTTTTGTTTACTATTTTTATTTTGTGTAATACAAAAAAAGATATACAAGCAAATTTTTGTATATCTTTTTAATTTTAAATTAATTATTATAATATGGATATGATTGACTAGAGCTGTAATTATTGCCATATATGTCAGGATTTTCCAATCCTCTATATGGAGGTCTTGGTGGATGTGGTAGCATAGGACCTGGCCCTGGCATTGGTGGATGTGGTGGTCTTGGTGGACGAGGTGGTTTATTTCCTTGCAATAATTGTTGAATAATCATAATTTTAATTAAATCTTTAAGCATAGGATTTCCACAACAACCTTGCCTTGTCTCCTCATTCTTAGTATCAGATTTAGTAACTTTCATATTACTATTTCTAGATAAATTTTCATTTTTATTATATTCCGCTTCTTTAGTAGATGAAGTATTAACATTAATATTTACTACATCTATATCCTGCTCAATATTAGTATAAATTTCATTTGCCATAATTTCCAGTGTCTCACTAGAAAAATCGTTACGACTCGGAGTATCACATACTTTACTAATCATAGGTTTTAAAATTTTGTATATTTCCGGATATAGCTCTTCATACTTGCTAGTGTCATTATAAACTACATTATCAGATCTATATGGAAAATAAGAATTGCTTGAACCATACATTGAACTATCATTATAATCAAATGATTGATTACTACTATTGTTATACAAATTGTATGTACTTATATCATTAGAAATCGGATACCCAAGAACACTTCTCATATAATTTTCGTATTCATTGTTAAACATATACTATACCTCCTAACATAGTATATGTTTAAATAGAAAAAATCGTGATTTTCTAATTTAAGAAGAATCTTCGTTTTATTTCTAAAACAAAAAGAGATGAACTTAAAATTCATCTCTAGTTTAACCTATATTTATATAATTATTAGTATTGTATGAATGCTAATTTCTTACTTATTTATTATTTAAAATTAAATTGCATTTACTAATTGCTTGAAAATATTTCCTCTTTCTGCAAAATTTTTGAACATATCAAAACTTGCACTTGCTGGTGAGAATAATACTACTTCTCCTGGTTTTGCAAGTTGATTTGCTATTTTTATTGTTTCTTCTAAAGTTTGACATTTTACTATTGGCATTTCTTTATTTTGAGATTTTAGTTCTTTTGTTACTGCTTCATATATTTTTTCTGTTGTTGCTCCTACTAGTACTAATGCAGACACATTTTCTACTATTGGTTTAGCTATAGGTGTATAGTCTAAGTGTTTATCATATCCTCCTGCTATTAAGACTATTTTTTCGTCAAATGAATTCAATCCTGCTATTGTTCTTGATGGACTTGTTCCTATTGAGTCATTGTACCATTTAACATCATTTATTGTTCTTATATATTCTAATCTATGCTCAACTCCTGAAAACTCTGAAATTGCTTTTATTTGTGTATCTATATCTACTAAAGAAGCGGTTGCAGCAATAGCCGCACAAATGTTCTCATAGTTATGAACCCCTCTTAATTTAACATTTTTTACATCTATAACATGTCTTCTTAATCCGTCTTCACAGAATTTTATTGTTTTGTTATCATATATAACACCATTATCTAATTTTTGCTTACTACTAAACATTATAACTTTTCCATTAGCTTCTGACTTCATTTTGCTTGTTATTTCATTGTCTGCATTAAGAACAAGTATACCATCTGAAGATTGATGTAAAAATATATTCTTTTTACAATCTATATATTCTTGATAAGATTTATGAATATCTAAGTGGTTTGGAGATATATTAGTAATAACAGATATTTTAGGACTTACTTCCATATTCATTAATTGAAAACTACTAAGCTCTAATACAACTATAGACTCAGGAGTCATTTCATTTAATTTTGTAAATAATGGTATACCAATGTTTCCTCCTAAATAACAATCATATCCTTTTTCTTTTAATATTGCATATGTAAGACTTGTTGTTGTTGTTTTTCCATCACTACCAGTTATACCAACTACTGTTCCAGGACATAATTTTATAAGCATTTCTATTTCAGATGTAATAATAGCTCCACGATTTGCTTCTTCTACAAGCTCTTTTGTATCAGGTCTGCAACTTGGTGATCTGAATATATAATCAAATTCTTTAAGCTTACTTAAATTATTTTCTCCTAATGAATAATCTATATTATATTTTTTTATAGTTTCAATTGCTTTTTCATCTAATTTATCTAATGTTTTTCTATCAAATACAGTAACATTAGCATTATGCTTACTAAAATATTCAACTAAAGGAATATTACTAACTCCAATACCTATTATAGCTATTTTTTTATTTTCAATAGATTTATTAAATTCTTCTAATTTTCTGTTTATATATGTACTCATATTATTATTCCTTTCTTTGGATGTCCCTAATTTTTTTGGGACGGTCCTTGCTTTTTTATAGACAAATTTCAAAGTATTATATTTATCTAAAATATTAGAAACTAAATTGAAATTTACTTTTAAAAGTATTTTTTTATTTCAATTTTATTTGTCTATTTTGCTTTTTAAATTATACCATACATATATTCTTTTTCAAGTTATTTTGTTACTTCTGAATAGAAATTATGTATATTTTTCAAAGTCTTGTACAAAATATTTGTATGAACGGAGGTGTTTTATATGTCTAAAAAGAAGAAAGATAATAAGAATGGTAATAAAAATTCTGGAAAAAATACTGAAGAATAAATTTGAAATAAAAGTCAATTAGAAGCGGATATTCTAATTGACTTTTATTTCATTTTAATAGTATATAAAAACTTTACATAAATTTGACATTTGTGCTAATATTTGTTATAATAGCTTTATGACTGTGCGTCTTGCACATGAAACGCTTGAAAAAGCGGACGTATTTCTACTGCATAATATAATTACTGCAGTATACAAAATTGCATAGGAGGTTTTTATGCAATTTACAGTGACATTAGAACTTAACGATCAGGAACTCAAGGCACTTTCCAAGGGAAATTTTGAAGAAATTCGCAAGGATTTTTTCCAGAATGCTGACTTTTGCAATTTTGTTATTAACACTTATGAGATCAATAATGAATTTCTTGATTTGGCATTGGCTCAGCATAAGATTTCTACTTTTAGCTTTGGAAAAATCTTTGAAAAGTTCAATTTGCTGGACTACCCGCTCAAATTGTCAGAATCCGAGTTCAAACAGTGTTTGCTCCACTGGAGTCTGCATGATGAGTATCAAACCATTGCAAAAAAGTACTGGCAAGATTACTTTGAGACTATACTGCATTTCTTGGGAACATCTAAGGCAATTTTCACCGCAAAGAATTCGAATATTTCTGGTGATTGCTTTAAGAACTATGAAGTGACAGAGCCCAATATTTTCTATTTTCTGGCCAACTTTAAGAGATTGGTTTGCAAAAATGATATTGTGGCTCTCCAGGAATTCATGTATTCTTCTAATCTAAAGGACTATTGGAATGACGACGGATTTATTATATCTGTATGCAAATTACTGGAGCCGATTTCAAATGAAATAACGATTCTGCCGATTTCAGCCGAGCATGTTTCTGCACTGCTTGAGTATGCCAAAAAGGATGATTCCAATTTTATTTGGGCTTTAAGCTTATACAAGACCATAACGGTTAACAATAAGTGCTTTATCCCGGATAACATACTTGAAGTGGTCGCATATCACCCTATAAACTTGGATGAATGCACATCGGCGTACAAATCTGGTTGCTATCATATTGGCGAAATGCTCGATTTGTATGATATCACATCGTGGAATACATTTGAAAAAGCCTTGCTCGATAAACATCCGGACACTTTTAGCGAACTGCAGAACCGAGTTCTGCATGATGTGCATGAAAATCCTGAAGACTGGTTCTTTACCCAGTTTTTCTTCAGAGGATCTATTCATGATAAAGTCTCGAAGTTTCTTGAACAGAAAAGAGGTGTATTTTAATTCCAGAGTAGCAAATTCAAAGTGCTTTTCCATTGGCAATATGGTGAACTACTTTGTTTGTTAATATGATTACCGTCAGCCAGAAAGCAGTTGCTTCTTCGAAGCGACTGCTTTTTCTGTATCAAAAAAATTCTCGAGTAATATCGAGAATTTTTATTTTATTTAATATATGGTTTTAAGAATTTTCCAGTATATGATTCCTCCACTTGCACGATTTTTTCTGGTGTTCCGGTAGCAACTACTGTTCCTCCCGCTTCTCCACCTTCTGGTCCTAAATCTATTATGTAGTCACTTGTTTTTATTAAGTCCAAATTATGTTCTATTACCACTATACTATTTCCTGTATCTACTAATCTTTGCAATATATCTACTAATTTATGAACATCTGCTATATGTAATCCAGTTGTTGGTTCATCTAATATATATAATGTTTTTCCTGTAGCTTTTTTAGATAGCTCTGTAGCTAATTTAACACGTTGAGCTTCTCCTCCTGATAATGTAGTAGATGGTTGTCCTAGTTTTATATATCCTAATCCTACATCATATAATGTTTGAATTTTGTTTTTTATTTTAGGAATGTTTTCGAAGAATTTTAACGCATCTTCTACTGTCATCTCTAATACATCTGATATTGTTTTTCCTTTATATTTAACTTGTAATGTTTCGTGATTATATCTTTTTCCTTTACAAACTTCGCAAGGAACATATATATCTGGTAAAAAGTGCATTTCAATTTTTATTAATCCATCTCCATTACAATTTTCACATCTACCACCTGTTACATTAAAGCTAAATCTTCCTTTGTCAAATCCACGTAATTTTGCATCATTTGTACTTGCAAATATGTCTCTTATACTATCAAATACACCTGTATATGTCGCTGGATTAGATCTTGGCGTTCTTCCTATTGGTGATTGGTCTATATTTATTATTTTATCTATGTTTTCTAATCCTTTAATTTCTTTACATTTACCAGGCTTTTCATTAGCACCATTTAAATCTCTTGCAACTGTTTTATATAGTATTTCATTTATTAATGTACTTTTTCCTGATCCAGATACACCAGTTACACATACAAATTGTCCTAATGGAATTTTCACATTTATATTTTTTAAATTGTTTTCTGATGCTTTTACTATTTGAATACATTTCCCATTTGATTTTCTTCTTTTTTTAGGTACTTCTATTTTCTTTTTACCACTTAAATATTGTCCTGTAATAGATTCTGGTACCTTTTTTATTTCTTCTGCTGTACCTTGTGCTATTACATTTCCGCCGTGAACACCCGCTTCTGGTCCTATATCTATTATTTGATCTGCTGCATACATTGTATCTTCATCATGCTCTACTACTATTACAGTATTACCTAAATCTCTTAATTTTTTTAGTGTTGCTATTAGTCTTTCATTATCTCTTTGATGTAAACCTATACTTGGTTCATCTAATATATACAATACTCCTGTTAGTCCAGATCCTATTTGTGTTGCTAAACGAATACGTTGAGCTTCTCCTCCTGATAGAGTTCCTGCTGATCTTGATAATGTTAAATATTCCAGTCCTACATCTATTAAAAATTGAAGTCTTTGGTCTATTTCTTTTAGTATTAGCTCTGATATCATAGCTTGTGTTTTATTTAGTTTTAAATTATTTAAATATTCTTTTATTTTATTTATAGGCATATCTGTTAATTGATTTATGTTTTTTGTACCTACTGTTACTGCTAAACTTTCTGGTTTTAATCTTGAACCATTACAAGCATCACAATGACTACTACTCATATACATTTCATAAAAGTCTCTCATACCTTGTGATTTTGTTTCTTGGTATCTTCTATTTAATGTAGGTATTACACCTTCAAATGGTGCTGTAAATTTTCGTGTTCCAGCTGATGATTTATATTTAAAATCTATTTCTTCATCACCTGTTCCATATAATATCTTTTCTAAGAACTTACGAGGAAGCTTTTTTATTGGTTGTTTAATATCGACATCATATTTTTTAGCAATACTTTCAAAATACATTTTTGCCATGGTGTCGCCTCTTTTCATTGTGCTTGCACCAAAAGCTTTTACACCATCATATAATGTTTTATTTTTATCTGGTATTATTAAATCTTCATCCATTTTCATTACATATCCTATACCAGAGCATTCAGGACACGCTCCAAATGGATTATTAAATGAAAACATACGTGGTGTTAGCTCTTCAAAGCTTATTCCACAATCTGGGCATGCATAATTTTGGCTAAATAAAAGTGGATCTCCTCCAACAACATCTACTCCTACCAAATTATTAGCATGTTTTAAAGCTGTTTCAACAGATTCAGTTAAACGACCTCGTATATCTTCTTTTATAACAAGTCTATCTACAATTAGCTCTATTGTGTGTTTTTTCTTTCTGTCAATATCTATGTCATCAGATAATTCGTATACTTCGCCATCAATTCTAGCTCTTACGAATCCTTCTTTTTGAAAGTCTTCTAGTAATTTTTTGTATTCACCTTTTCGACCTCTTATTACAGGAGCTAATATTTGTATTCTTGTTCCTTCTTTTAAGTTCATTATATTATCTATTATTTGATCTATTGATTGCTTTTCTATTTTTTTACCGCATTTTGGACAATGTGGTATACCAATTCTTGCATATAATAAACGAATATAATCATATATTTCAGTTACAGTTCCAACTGTAGATCTTGGATTTTTTGATGTTGTTTTTTGATCTATTGAAATAGCTGGTGATAATCCATCTATTGATTCTACATCAGGTTTTTCCATCAATCCTAAGAATTGTCTTGCATATGATGATAGGCTTTCTACATATCTTCGTTGACCTTCGGCATATAGTGTATCAAATGCTAGCGATGATTTTCCAGATCCAGAAAGTCCTGTTATTACAACTAATTTATCTCTTGGTATTTCTAGGCTTATATTCTTTAGATTATGTACTTTCGCACCTTTTATTACTATTTTGTCATTCATGGAATTGCCCCCTTATGAACTTTGTAGATATTTTTAATTATTTTTTCTACAAATACTTTATGTATTATACAATAGTTTTTTATATAAAACAATAGTTTGGATATGTTTATTTTCGATGTTATTGTGTTGACATTAATTGCTTATCCAAGATTTATACTTAATTACTAATTTTTGTAATATATTTCGTTTGGATTTTGGGCACTTATGTGGACATAATTTTAAAATAATCTCTATGGTGTCAACTTATTATGTTTTGCTATATAGTTAAATAATAAGTAAGTTTGCATAACTTACTTATTATTCCGTTTTTTATTATTTTCTTTTTCATCATTTTTTACTGGCATAGTTATTGTCCTATGCCAGTTTCACCAGTTTTTAATGCACCCATTCAGAAATCTCATAATCTTCCAGGTCATATCTCCTGATACAATATTTGAGCATTTTTTTAAACATTGAACTTGCTCTGATTATAATACATCTCTGTCCACAATTTCCAACTTTTGCAAAATTTGCCCGAAATATAAGAAAATCCTCATAATCTTTATATCTCGTTTCTTTTTCATACATTTTAGATAGTAACGGATCTTTATCAATAATGTAATGTGCATTAGTTGGATGTCCATCACCTGAATTTCGGTAAAAATGTCCTGTTCTCAGATCAATGAACCCTGATTGATAAAGCACTTTTTTTCCCTCCTTTTGGATTTGATTTTTTAATTATAACATATAATATCTTATTGTCAATCTTTATTTACTCTAATTACATAATTGAAAAATAATCTTTGCGATGTCAACTTTTTATGTTTTTTCATTGTCATAAATAAAAGATCTCAGATTAATTTTATCTGAGATTTTTTATACCTATATTCATCAATTAATTCTGTTCTATTTTAAATTTTCAACAGAAATTCAGGACCGTCCCCATTTAATTCTTACTCCTGAGCTTGATTTGGAAGGACCGTCCCCAAACTTTCTAGCTCTTTTATTCTGTCTCTTAATTCTGCTGCTTTTTCAAATTCCATTGCTGCTGCGTGTTTTAACATTTCATCTGTTAATTTGTTTATTACATCTTGTATATTTGTGTCTTTATCTAAGTTGTATTGTGTTGATGCTTCTTCTACTATTTTTGCACTTATTGCATCTCTTACTGATTTTTTTATTGTTTGTGGTATTATTCCATGCTCTTCATTGTATTTCATTTGTATTTCACGTCTTCTGTTTGTTTCGTGTATTGCTTTTTCCATTGAATCGGTTAGTTCATCTGCATACATTATTACATGACCTTCTGTGTTTCTGGCTGCACGACCTATTGTCTGTATTAATGATCTTTCTGAACGCAAGAAACCTTCTTTATCTGCGTCTAGTATTGCTACTAGTGATACTTCTGGTATGTCTAGCCCTTCCCTTAATAAGTTAATTCCTACTAATACATCAAAAACTCCTAAACGCAAATCTCTTATTATTTCCATTCTTTCAAGAGCTTTTATATCTGAATGCATGTATTTTACTTTTATATCAAGACTGGCCAAATATGCTGTTAAATCTTCTGCCATCTTTTTAGTAAGAGTTGTTACTAGTACTCTTTCTTGTTTATCTACTGTTTTATGTATTTGCTCTATTAAATCATCTATTTGGTTTGTTACTGGTTTTACTTCTATTTTTGGATCTAATAAACCAGTTGGTCTTATTATTTGCTCTACAACATTATCTTTGCTATGCTCCTTTTCATAATCAGCTGGCGTTGCACTTACGAATACTACTTGATTAATTCTTTGTTCAAATTCTTGGAATGTTAGTGGTCTATTGTCAAATGCTGATGGAAGTCTAAAACCATAATTTACCAATGACTCCTTTCTTGCCCTATCCCCATTGTACATTGCTCTTACTTGAGGAATTGTTGCATGAGATTCATCTATTAATAGTAAAAAGTCTTTCGGAAAATAATCAAATAATGTGTATGGCGGACTTCCTGCAGGTCTTCCACTTATGTGTCTTGAATAATTCTCTATTCCTTGGCAAAATCCAGTTTCTTTCATCATTTCTATATCAAAATTTGTACGCTCCTCTATTCTTTGTGCTTCTATCAATTTGTTTTGAGATTTGAAATATGCTACTCTTTCTTTAAGCTCTTCTTCTATTGTAACAATAGCTTTTTCAAGCTTTTCTTTGCTTGTTACATATTGTGATGCTGGTGGTATTAGCACATGAGAGCGAAGCCCTATGCTCTTCCCTGTTAGTGGATTTATTTCATGTATTTTTTCAATCTCATCTCCCCAAAATTCAACTCTTATTGCTGATTCACTTTGTGATGATGGATATATTTCTAGTACATCCCCCTTTGCTCTGAATGTCCCTCTTTTAAAGTCTAGTTCATTTCTTGAATATTGCATTGTTACTAGTTTTTTCATTACATCATTTCTTACCTTTTCCATTCCTGGACGTAATGATAACATCATTCCTTGGTAATCTATTGGGTCTCCTAAGCCATATATACATGACACAGATGCTACTATTATTACATCTTTTCGTTCAAATAGTGATAATGTTGCTGAATGTCTTAATTTATCTATTTCATCGTTTATAGATGCATCCTTTTCTATGTATGTATCTGATGATGGAATATAGCTTTCTGGTTGGTAGTAGTCATAATATGACACAAAATACTCAACACTATTTCCGAGGGAAAAACTCTTTGAATTCGCTATATAATTGTCCAGCTAGTGTTTTATTATGAGCTAATATTAGTGTTGGCTTTTGAACTTTTTGTATTATATTTGCCATCGTAAATGTTTTTCCAGAGCCTGTAACTCCTAGAAGCGTTTGAAATTTCTTTCCTTCTTGTATTCCTTTTGATAGATATTCTATTGCCTGTGGTTGGTCACCTGTTGGCTTATAATTTGATACTAATTTGAACATATTTCCTCCTTTTGTGACCCTAAAAAGTTATTACTATCAACCGAACAAATTCGTGTAAGCTGTCTTTTTATATAAAAAATTGTATACACAATTTGCCTGTACACGAATTGGGTCACAAACTTTATTTTTTAATCTAAATAATACTAAGTAATACTAGATAAAATTAAATACTCTGTATTAATAATATTAGCATCTTTCCCCCAAAAAAACAAGGTATTATAACCTTGCTATACTACAATTGTATTTTTAGATTTTTTCATAACATACGTTGTATATCCCTATAACATATTTAAACAAATTCTAAATCCAACTTTACTTGATACATCTCCTGTGAATGCATTAATGAATGATGCTGGTGAAATATTTCCAGATGTTCCATAATATCCACAATGAGAAATATAATATCCTGTTTGTTCATATGGTGTATCTGTATATTCCCATAAATTTCCAGCCCAATCATAAATATTGTTTGATTTATTTTTTTCTATTGTTCCTGTTGCATTAATAATATAAGAATGTGCAACTTTAAAGTGAACATTTTAAAATTCACTTCAACTTTGTACATTCTTATTTTTATAACTTTATTCTTTTATATTATTAAATTTCACATTAATGGTTCATGGACATATACCATTTTCCATCTACTTTATACACATATACTGTCATTTCCTCATTCTTATCTCCATTATCCTCTGTTGTAGCAATGACTTTTATTTTAACTTTATACCCATCTGTAACATATGTTTTATTTTCATCTGCCTTATCACCTAATAAACTTTTGTAGTCTTCTTCTTCTTCTTTTAGGTCTTCATCAGACATTTTTTCCTTTTCTATTTCTTCGTATGATATTTTTTGGATTTTTCCATATGAGCTCTCTAATGAACTATATAGTCTGTCTAAAACCTGTGTTTTTAGCAATGACTTATAATTACTATAATTTTCCTCCATTTTTTCTTGATATTCAGCTGGTACCGTTTTTAAATATTCATCAATGTCTTTATTTTGTAATGCTGTCATCATACTATTTATTGGGTCTAAATATGACTTATCTTCCTTTTCCTTTTTTTCTTTTCCACATCCAGAAAATACTACTAAACTTACTAATAAAATACTAATTATTGTAAGTATTTTCATTAATCCTTTGTTCTTTTTCATTTTTTATCCTCCTTGTTATTTTATTACATTATAACTATATACTAAATAAAATACAATTTCAATACTATTTGCATTTTTTTACATAACTCCTCAATAATCTTTCGTGTGTCAACTTATTATGTTTTTAATTAATAATCATATACAAGAAAAAATCAGGTGCAAACATACACCTGATTTCGGATTTCTAAGACTTAAGAACACTTACTGTACTAATACGTAATATCCCTTTGTCTCAGTCAATGGCGCTTCCGGATCACGATTAAAGTCAGCCCAGCCGGTAACAAATTCTCCATTATTGTTTCTCCAGGTAACTCGCATTAAATTCTCGTATGCGATACCATCTGTTAAGAGAAAATCACCTTTTTGTGGATAAGCACTTCCTTTTCCATATGAATCGTATAAATTTACAGAATTTGTGCTAACCTTTAAAAGGTACTTTTCTTTTGTCTCTGACTGCTGAAGTTTATACGCATCATAGTCTTCGGCGCATCTGGTTTGTTTCGTTTCAGTCTCGGTTTTAACTGTTTCAACAATACTTGGAGCTGTTGTTGTCATCTTGACTTCGTTCGTTTCGTTTGCGGTAGCATAGCTGTTTGGGCTGTTGTCTGTATTTCTTTTTAAAGAAATAATACCTGTCGTTGCTAATGCGATAGTGAGTGCTGCTGCAGTAATTACTCTGCCTTTTCTTATTCTACGTGCCATTATTTTTGACTCCTTTTTTTTATTGCCATGAACTCATGACAACAATTTTAAATTGTTACTGATTAAATCAGCTTGTATATTATATTTTATCATATAACTCAATTTTTGTCAAATTATGTAAACAGTAAAAATAAAAGAAAAGAAGGAACACTTTCGTGCTCCCTCCTTTTCTTTTTCAACCGTCTTTTCAATTTTAACCAATGCACTCATAGTAGCCAGCGGAATTTTCGTTCCATGCCACATAGCCCTGAATGATTTCTCCCGAATCGGTCTGAAACCATACTTTTACCATGTTCCCATAAGTAATTTCCTTGTCTGTAACAAAGATATCACCCTGGGACAAATACGCGTCAACTTCTTCACTCGTGTTATAAACGCAAGTGCTTGTAGCATTGACTTTGTAAACATAGCCAAAATGATTTTCCTGTGCGATTTCGTTCTGAATTTCTGCGTACCAGAGACTGTCAGTTGATTCTTCGATTGCGGTTGTGATCGTGGTTGCGGTTGCAGTTGCTCCCATTTCAATTGACGTTTCTGTTGTTGCGGTCTCATTTGCTTCATTAGTCTTTTTGCATGCGCATAAAGAGATTGAAAACATTGTAGCCAAGGCCACACAACAGATTTTTTTTGCATCCACAAGTTTTAACATCAGTTTCTACCTCCTGTAAAATATTACAATTTTCCTCATGATGTATCGCGTGTTGATAGAGGTGTTTGATACATAACGATAATAATATTATATTCTGTTTATGTGTTTATGTCAAGTTTTATTAGAAATTTATTACATTTTTACTGTATTATTTGGTATTGCTACTAAAAATTCATTGTCTTCTACTTTTCTTTGCTCTCCTTCAAAATTATATTTTTCCCCCAATTGATAAACCTGATAGCCTTGATCTTCCAAAATTATTTTACTACATTTTAAAAACCTATCAATATCTTCTTCATCCATATTCATTTTAATTTTTATTTCAAAATATGAAAATTTTACTATATCATTATTTTTAGTTATTTTTACATTTACAAAGTTTTCAACAAATTTAAATAAATCTTCACTTTTCATTTCTGTAATTTTTTGCATTTTAACCGTCCCTTATTTATATTTTTTCTAGTATTTAAATACTGGCGCTATTTATTATATAACACATCTCAATTAGTTTCAAGTTTTTAATTTTTAGATAAGATTTTGCTCTATTTTACTATTTTTACAATTCACCATACTATCTTTTTATTCAATTTTTTCAGGACCGTCCCTCTTTTGGGTTCTTTTTTCTATTTAGGATTATCTCTAAAAACGTAAAAAAGATTCCTAGCTGGGGAATCTTTTTTTAATATCCGCTGTGGAAGTGATCTTTGGCCATTTGTATGAATAGCCATACCGTGAATATTGTTCCTAATATTATATAGATTGCTCTTAATATTTTGTTATCTACCATACATGCTCCTAGTAGTACTGCCGCATCTAGTAGTCCTATTACTAGCTGATGTAGCATTTTTTCTAATTTGTCTACTTGTTTGTCTGAATTTGCCATTTCTATATCTATTTTTGTTTCGCCTCTATTTACGTCTTTTACAAAACTTAATAGCTCTGTTGGTAGTTCGCTTAAACTATTTACACCTGATATTATATTTCGTGATGTATTCATTAATGAACCTTTTGAAAATATATCATTAAAAGTATTTTCTTTTATTTTATTTTCAAATACCATTATTAGGTTAATGTTTGGACTTATTAGCTCTAGAGTGCCTTCTATCACACATATTCCACGCATTAATAGTGTGATATTTTTATCTAGTTTTATATTATGATCTCTTAATATTTTGCTTACACTACTCATAAACTCAATTATATTTATATTTTCTATATCTTCAGTTACATTTTTATCTAATACTTTTTGAATTTCATTTCTTAGTTTTGTATGATTTATTGATCCTGTAGTTGTAGATATGCTAATAAGTACATGTTCTAGCTCTGTTATATCATTTTTTACAATTGCATTCATTGCATTTTTTAATAATTGTTTATGTCTAGAATTTAATCTTCCCATCATACCCAAATCAAGAAACATTATTTTACCATCACGTATACACATATTGTCTGGATGAGGATCTGCGTGGAAAAAACCATCATCTAGTGCTTGTTTTATATAATTATTTGAAAGTTTTAGTCCTATTTCTTCTAAATCATATCCACTATTTAATAATGTTTGTTTATCTGTTACATTAATTCCATTTACATATTCCATAACTAAAACCTTTTTAGTTACTAAATTTTTATATACTTTTGGAACATCTATATATACAATATCATAATTATTTTGTCTAAACTCTTCCAAATTTTGAGCTTCTATTTCGAAGTTCATTTCTTCTTTTGCTACATTGTATATTTCATCTAAAACACTATTTAAATCAACTATTTTTATTAATAAATTTAAGTGTAATAGTCGTATTGCTCTTTTAAATAATTTTATATCTGTAGACATTATTTCATAGATATTTTTTCTTTGAACTTTTATAACTACTTCTTCACCAGATTTTAGTGTAGCTCTGTGTACCTGTGCTATTGATGCTGAACCAATACATGTTTGAGATATATTTTGAAATATTTCATTTATATTTCCCAATTCATCTTTTAAAATTTGATTTACCTCTTTAAAATCCATTGGTGTAACATTTGCTCTTAAATTTGCTAATGCATCACAATATTCTTTTGGCAGTAAATCATATCTATTAGACATAATTTGTCCTATTTTTATGAATGTAGGCCCTAATTTTATTATGGTCTCACATAGTTTTTGTGGTGTAAAATTTCTTATTAAAGCACTATTTTTTAATATAGAAATAATCTCTATAAACCTTGTCTTTTCGTTCATATTATCTACCTTTTTCTAATATTTTCTCTTATGATTAATCTTTATTTTCGCTTTCATTATTATCACTATTTTCATTATTTGCTTCATCTGAAGAATCACAATTACATTCTTTATCATCACATTCTGAAGTGTTTTCTTTTTTAGATTTTAATAATTCAGAAAGCTCTTCTTTTTCTTCATCTGACATAGTACTAATTATATCTACAAGATCTTCCTTAGTTACACTTGTATATTGAATGTTTGTGTTATCTTTTATTTTTTCTTTAATATCTCTTTTTAGCTCTTCATTTTTTATAGAGCCTTCTTTATATAATGCTTCACCTTTTTCTAATAGCTCTTTTTTAATTTCACTTGCTTTTTCTCCTGTTAGTGATATTGCTCCTAACCCCATTAATAATACATTTTTTATATCTTCTTTCATTTGTATCAACACCTTTCTTTTTTTACTGTTTTTATTATATATTTTTTTCTATACTTTTGTAAAGTATATTTTTATATTTTTCAACAGACTTATCTACATCGATTATATACTGCTGAACCAAACATTTTACATTTTCATCATAATATTCTTTTGTTAGCTTTCCACCTAATGCTTGCATTGTTTTTGCAGAGCCTAAGTTATCTTTGTCACAATCTAACATTACTTCTTTTATTTTGTGTTTTTGACATATTTGTAATGCTAAATATAGATTTATTTTGTTATACCCTTTTCGTCTTTCTGTTGGTCTTATGCTGTATCCTATATTGCCTCCAAATGCTTTTAGTTTTTCATTTAATTGCAATCTTATGTTTATCATTCCTACTATTTTATTATCTCTTTTGCGAACTAAAAAATATGTTTCTGCTGGTACTTTTTCTTCTGTCATTTTTCTTGTTCTATCTTCTTCTAATTTTTTAAGCCAATCGTCATAATTGTCTAGATATCTATAAAGTCCTCCTACTCCATTTATATTTGAATTATATTTGTAAAATTCTTTGATATACTCTATGGCTTGTTTTTCATATGATTTGTTTGGTTGTATTAGCTCTAACTTTTCCATATTTTTTCTCCTTTCTTTTGTATTATGTGCTAAAAAGCCTTACAGATTTGCCCTTTAGTTTATCATAATACTTTTAATAAACTTACTAAGACTCCTCTGTAAGGCTTTCCTTACTTCTGTGTAGAAACTTTTCCGCTTCCTGTACCGCTCAACTTCATATTTTAGGTACACTCTTAATATTTTTTATTTTAACATATAGATTTGCTGTTTGTCAAATAATAGAATGATACAAAAAAATGAAAAGGACTTTTGAATTACTCCTTTTCATTTTTGCTCAGATTATTTATACTTGATATTTTTACCTTTACGACTACCAATTGGATTTCTGCTTTTTACAATAAAGTCATCACAACTGTTACCTGTAATTGCTGGTAATCTTTTTTCGTGTAGAACCATCCTTCTTATTTCTTCAGCAGTGTAAAATTTTGGCTTTTTTTTCATAATTGAAATCAACTCCCAATTTTTAATTATAATTTTTTGGTATTTCACTACCTGAGCTATAGTGAATTTATAATACTGGTTAAACCTTGAAAACATTATATAATTAATTTATCTAATATGCAACTAATCTATTTTATTTCTATATTATCTTTGAATTAATCTTCTTATTATTCACCTAATTATCCAACTACTTACAAAATTTGTAAATTATTCAGGAAATTCTAATATAAAAATACTTCCTTTACCTATATCTGATTCTATCTTTAAGTCTCCTCTATGTAACTCCATTATGCTTTTACATATTGATAATCCAAGTCCTGCGCCTCCATTTTTTCTTGATCTTACTTTATCAACTCTATAGAATGGCTCTGTTATTTTTGCTATATTTTCTTTACTAATTCCAGGTCCATAATCTACTACCTGTATATACTTTTTGTCATTTATTTTTAGTGCATTTATTATTATTTTACTATTTATATCTGAAACATTTATTGCATTTTTTACTAAATTTAATACACACATTATAATTAATGTTTCATCTCCATATATGTTTTCAAGTTGATTGTTTATTATCAAATCGATATTTTTTGAATCTAATCGATTTTTTAGTGATTTATATATTTCGCTAAAAACATTACTTATGTTTACATTTTTAAAATCTAAATCTGCATTTTTCTTGTATGATAATAGCAATAATTTTTTATACATATCTGAAATTCTTTTTGACTCTGATTGAATATATGTTAAATATTTATCCTTTTGCTCCTCTGTCAAATTAGCTTTTTGTAAAAGTTCAGCATATCCTTGAATAGATGTTAATGGCGTATTCATTTCATGAGATAAATTATCTATAAATAATTGCTTATTATTTGCAGATTCTATTAAATCATTGTTTCTTTTTTCTAGCTCTTTTGACATTTTATTAAAGCTTTTAGCTAATTTTCCAAACTCACTATTGCTTTCTTTTAAGTTTATTTTATAGTCACCTTTTGATAACTTTTCCATTTCTTTTTGTATTTTTACTAATGGTTTTGTTAAGGTTTTAGATATTATATATGCTATAATTGCAATAAACACAATCATTACAAGCCATATGTATATACAATTTTTTATTAAAACTGACCTTGAATTATATATATAATCAATATCTTCTATATATACAATTGTTTTATCTTCCCCCATCTTTGTTGATACAAATATATAATTTTTATCATTAATTTCCTTTTGTTGAGCAATATATTTGTTATTTTCTGTTGTTTTAAATTCATCTGCATATGATTGTAACACTTCACTTGTTTCATATTCCAATTGGTTATTGTTATAATAATAAATTTTTACATTTTTTTCTGTATTAGACTTTTCTGCTGATTTAAATAAAATTGTACTATTTACATTGTACTTTATTCTATTTTCTATCTTTTCTACATTTTTTATTGCAATTTGAATTTCAGCATCAATATTTTCATCTAAATTTTTTTCTATAAGGAAAGCTGCTATTACCAAACATGATATGACAGCAGGTATACAGATTCCAAAAAACATTTTAAGAGATAATTTCATAATATTTTTTCCTTTCACAAATTATATTTCTAATCTGTATCCATATTTATAAACTGTAACTATTATATCATCCCAACTTAGCTTTTTTCGTAGTCTTTGTATATGCATATCTACTGTTCTTGTATCACCATAATAATCATATCCCCAAGCTGATTCTAACAGCTTTTCTCTTGAAAGAGCTAAATTTTTGTTTTGAATTAATACTTTAAGTAGTTCAAATTCTTGTGCAGTCATTTCAATTTTTTCGTTATTTTTAAAGACCTCTCTTTTAGCAAAATCAACTTTTATATTTCTGTATTCAAATATATCTGAAAATTTACCAGTTCTTCTTAAAACAACTTCTATTCTCGCTAATAATTCCATTGATTCAAATGGTTTAACAATATAATCATCTGCACCTAATTTTAAACCTTTCACTTTATCTGTTACACTATCCTTTGCAGTCAAAAATATTATTGGAACATTTTGTTTAATAAAACTTTGTGCAATTTCATATCCATTCTTTTTTGGAAGCATTATATCCAATAATGCTAAGTCTGGACTAAATTTATTTAATTTTTCAAGAGCAATTTCACCATCTTCAGCTTCATCGCATTTATAACCTGCTAGCTCTAAATTCATTCGAATAAGCTCTCTTATTTTTTCTTCATCATCTACAATTAAAATTTTTCTCATACTTACTCCTTTGTTTAGTTTGGTGATTTTATTATAATATTAGCAATTTAATTAATCAACAAAAAAAGCAATATTTAGTATGAGTTATTTTTAATTATAAGTAAAAACATAAGAAATATGTGATAATTCTTATGTTTTTACAAATTTTCTAACTGTTTACTAAAATAATTGCTTTTTTATTTATTCTGCAATTGCATATGCTAATAAAATTCGTGATATTTTTCCATTCTTTACAAAGTAATATATATTTCCTTTTTCACTTCCATATACTGGTTCACTTCCTGGATATCCAACTATAATTGTATTCTCATCTACAGAATCACTTTTTAATATTGAATTTGATGGATATGCTTTTAATACTTCTTCTTTACTAGATCCTATTTTTATACCTCTTGCTGTCTGTAATTTTGAAGTTCCATATATTTCGATTGATGTCATTTTGCCATCATCTTCACTATCTTCAAATTCATTATATACTTTTAGACCTAAAGATTTGTAATCTAATTCCGTTATTGTTGTTCCTGTTGCATCTTGTGTATATGTTTTTCTTTCTGGAGTTTCATCATATATATTTTCTACTGCTTTTGCACTTTCTCCAAGTTTAAATCCATTAATTGTTAGATCTTCATTTGAAAATGCCTTTATGCTCTTTGTTGTATTATTTTTTGTTATATTACTTTCATTTTTCTCGTTTTTTGTTTGATTTTCTTCACTGTCTTTATTTTCAGTGCTATTTTTTTCATCTGTTACATTATTTTCTTCTTTTTTTTCTATTGTTTCATTTTCTTTGCTATATTCTTTTTTATCCTTATCCTTATTTCCACATCCTGTTATAGCTAGCATCATACTTAATACTACAAGTATTGCTAAAGTATACTTTAATATTTTTTTCATATTAATCATCCTCCTCTTTTGTTTTTATTATAAAAAATAGTTATTTCAGCTTTTTATAAAAGTTGTAACAAAGTTGTAAATTAATTTTACCATTAAAATTTTTTGATGTAAATATTAATTAATTTCACATTATTTTATAAAATCAATTTCTTCCCAATCACTTTTTCTTTTATATCCAATTTTTTCATAAACATGATTACTTATTGGATTTGAGTCATCTGTATACAAAACACAATATTTATCTCCACTATCTAATAATTCTTTAGATATCCTATATATTAAATTATATGCATAACCTTTGCCTCGCTCTTCTGGCGGGGTATATACTGCACTTACACATTTTCCATACTTCATAATTCTGCTTGTTGTTGCCTGACATACAATTTTACCATCTTTTTCCAGAACATAATATCCTTTTTCTAAATATGAATTAAATTTTTCTTCTGCTTTTTTATCATCACATTCTTGTCTTACTGCTTTAATTATGAAATCTTTAATATATTTTTTTAATGTTGTTTTGTCATTCAATGTTGCTTTTCTATATGTAATATCATTTAGTAATCTTCCATCTGCTATGTTTTCTAATAACAATATTCTTAGTCTATTGTGTATTTTATGTTTCATATTGCTTAATTGGCAATAATATTCTGTAAATCTACTTGCTACATCTTTTTGTGCGTTCACTCCTAATAGTTCTTTATCATATATATATATTTCTTCTGCTGCAAATTTTAATATTTCATCAGAATAATTATTAGTTGGTGAATACACTATTAAATTCCATGGCTTTCTATATAACATAATTAACTCTGTAGTTTGGTTATTTTCTATAGTGGCTAAAAACCAATTATCCATTCCATTTTTTAAACCATCTATGCAATTTCCTATCATTAAACAATTGTACCATTCTTGTTCTTCTAATAATTTTTGATTATCGTTCCAAAATAAATTGATGTCACTGTATTTTTTGAAATTCATAATATAATTAACTCCTTTCATTTTTCGTTATTATACCATACTACTTTTTATTGACAACATTTAATTTTAATATTTTAATTAATTTACAACTTTGTTACAACTTTTATAAAAAGCTGAAATAACTATTTTCTATAATAAAAACAAAAGAGGAGGATAATTAATATGAAAAAAATATTAAAGTGTACTTTGGTAGTACTTGTAATGTTATGTATGATTTTAACAATAACGGGATGCGGAAAAAAAAATAAGAGCAAACAAGAATATGATAAAGATAATGAAACAATTGCAAATCAATCAGAAAATAATAATAGTGAACCAACAAAAAATACTACCACAACCAATAATGTCAATGATGAACCTCACATTAATATTGCAACTGAAGAAATAAAGAAAGCCTTAAAAGATAAAAATTGGATTAATTCACATTTACTAACAGATTCCGAAAATTTTCAAGATGGTACTAAAAAACTAACTTTTATTTGTTTGAAAAAAGATACTAATAGTTCTCCAATCATTATTGCAGAAGAATTTATAGAAGGATATATTTATTGCAAATCAACACTAATAACATATAATAATGGTAAAATTGAAACTCAAACAATATGTGATGGTTTAATGCGTGAAATATCTGTTGAACCAAATAAAAGACTTATTAAGGTTACAAGCTCTAACACGGGACTTACTACATATAGTTTCTCTGAAGTAAAAAACAATAATATTTCATTTATTGAATGGATAGCTCAACCAATGGATGAAAATGCTGAAGATTTAGGTTATTCTTATGGCACAGATGATAATACTAACAAAACAATAACTAAAGAAGAATTTGATAATATAAAAAATAAATATGATGACTCAAAATTTGTATCAGTAGATACAGGATTAACAGATAAAAATATAGACAAATATATAAAATAAAATTTTTATTTAAATATATGTAAAAAGCAACTGATATTATAAAATCAGTTGCTTTTTACAATAAATAATATACAAATATATTATTTTAATTCTCCAATATATGTACACATCTGTATTTTTTAAAATTATATTCACCTACAATTTTTCCAAACACATCATCTGTATGTGCTGATACTTGTGTGTTGTAAATGTCTGTTCCATTTTTTATAACTATTAATGTATGTGAAAATTTTATTCCGTCAAAACTTAGTTGTATTATATCTCCAATATTTAATTTATCAATACTAACCATAGTTCCTTTAGGACCATCTTTTTTGTTTGATGTTAGGAATCTAAATAAAAATTCTACTCCAGTCCAGGATGGTGATTTATTATTTCCATTTATGTAATACCAGCTATTGTTTTTGCTATAATTCATTTGATTACATCCTGCCAAAATACATTGAGAGCTAAAATTTGTACAGTCTCCTCCTATATTATCGTAATTATAGTATTGTGGATTTCTATTATATGCCCACTTTTGTGCATATTCATATACTTTTTGCCTATTATACATTAATTTATCACCTAGATTAATTATATGACAATAAATTAGTTTTATTTATGAAATTTCAAAAAATTTGTACTTAAATTTTTTCTTTGTTGTTTAGCATTAATATAGCTCTTTTATTTCATTAAAGTTATCTATACTTATAATTTTTTTCTTGTCATATTCTTTGTCTTCTGGATTATAGTAAATTGAATCTATTCCATATTTGTTAGGCCCAAGCACATCTTTATCTATTGTATCTCCTATCATTAAACATTCTGATGGAGAATATTGTCCGCATGCATTCATATAGCTCTCTTTGTATGGTTTTAGTACTGTATCTCCTGTATATATGTCATCAAAATATTCTATAATTCCAGCATTTTTTAGTCTTGTTACTTGTGTGTATCTAAACCAATTTGTTAATACAACTAAACTTTTATTTTTTGATTTTAAGTATTTTAACATATCTGTTGTTTCTGATAATAGAATATCATTAATATCTGCATTTATTTTTATCCAGCCTTCTATTATTTCACTTGTGATATTTATACCTGTTTTATTTTTGTAATAATTGCTTAAATCATTTACATCATATTTGGTATGTGTTTTTTCATATTCTATTAATATCTCATAATATACTGAAAGAAATTTGTCTGCTTCTTTTCCTAGTACATTTTTAAAATAGTTTATTTCTTTTGAAAAATCTCCATTAAGAAGAGTTCCATCTAGGTCAAATATAAATCTCTTTTTCATTAATTTCTCCTTTTTTCTTTATTTTTAATTACATTATAATTTTTCCTTCTAAATTTGCTATATAACATTTTGGAAATTTTTCTTTTAATACTTTTAATTTTTCTAAATTCTTTTCAAGTTCCTTACTAACTAAAATTCCCTCTATAAAACAAGATGGCATTCCAAATAATATTGCACTTTCTCTATTTGTCGTAAGAGCTGTTCTTTCTTTACAATATATATAATTTTTATAGAACCACTTTTTCAAAATTGTTTTCACAATTCTGGGGTTTAAATTCAAATTAAATACATCTTGTTTTATAAAGTCTTGAGCCTCTTGACTTTGAGTATTAAAAATAAATGCAATGTCTACTTTATTGTTTGATAAGCTTGGCATAAATCTGCTTTCTTTTGTTTGCTCTGCAATCCATCTCCAATTTGGTGTGTTTTTGAATTTATCAAGTGCCTGATCCAGCTCTCCATATGGAACGAGTTTTATTTCTACAACTTTATTTTGTGCAGTTTCTGTTGTTACAGTTGCTCCACTATACAATTTAACATATTCATCTAATGTAATTTCTTTTTGTATATTCCACATTGATGCACAAAATGGAGTTTTTTTGTTTTTGTTATAAGTTGTAATAAAATCTTGACTGATAATTCCATCTTTTTTTATTTCATCAAGGTGTTCCATTGCTGATCTTGCTCCATGAAGAAAAGTGTGCTTTTTTAATACAAGAAAATCTCCAATATTGTAGTCATTTGGTTGTAACCTAAAATTTGAATTTAGCTCATAAAATTTGTTAATTTGATTTATGAATGCTGTTTTTACATTTTTGTTAAATTTAAAATATTTTTTTGCTTTTTCTATATATAAATCTTTTGATTCTTCCATTTTTTTTCATCTCTTTTCCATGTTACTTCCATTCTAGCATATTTGTCTTGTTTGTTCAATTATTTTGTATACGAATTTGTACTTTTGAATTTAAATTTTTTGAATAAAATTTTATGTTTTTCAATTTTCAGTGATTGAATAAAAAAATTACAATTTATTGGATATTCCAAGAAATCTTGTACTACTTTTTTCTACAAATTAATTAATAAAAAAAAGCAATTGGCATTACAAGTCAATTGCTCTTTTTTATAATACTTTTTATACATTTTTATATTAATTTAAAATTTATTTATTCACTAAACTTCATATTATTAAAATGTCATAATTCAATATAATTAAAACCTTTGCTATATTAGTTTTATCTTAAACATTCATATGCAGCATAGTTTTGCTTTGAATCTCTTATTTGTGCTTCTATAGAATTATGGATTTGTATTGGTGTCCAAATTGTTTGATTTTCATCATAATAATTATAATATAATTCTTTCTTTTCTAATCCTTCCATAACCTGTTTTCTCGTTATTTCAACAAATCCCTTTTCCTCGTCAAAAATATATAACCTTTCCATTTTTCTGAATTTATCTGTATATATATGTTTTTCTATCATATGTTTTTTTTGCATTGACATATATTCATTATTGGGATCAATTTCCATATATATAACTGGTACTGCTTTAACATTTCCATTTTTATCAATTTTATATATTTTGTCAATTTTCTCTACATTTTCTGCATCTAATAAATAATAACAAAAATTTGTTGTTAAAATCACATTCACCAAATTATCATCTTGTATTCTAGGTTTCAAAGCAAGCATAATACGGTTTATTACTTTAATTCTCTGGCTTAATTCAGCTGGACTAATTTCTTTTCTAACATTTTCATCCGATATGTTATTTGAGCTCTGTTTTCCTCCAATATTTAGATATGAAGTTGGTACTTTTCCCTTTTTTTCAATTATTTTCAAAATTCTTAATACTTTACTGCACTCATTTTCATCTATTGGTTCATCATTTAAGGCTCTATATAAAAATTCATCGAATAGTTTTTTTTCTTCATCAGAAAATACAGACTTTAAGCCCATTTTTTTTCCTTTAAAATTTCTTCTATCTCTTGAGACCCTAACTATAGGTTTAACAAATTCACCATCTCTATAATATTCTTTAATCTGCATATTAGCAAAGTTCAAAGAAAGTCTATAAAAATTAGTATGATTTAGTCCGAGTTTTGATTTTACTATATCAGGTCCCCAAAATCCACATTCTCCTCTATAACCTGGATCTTGTGTATTAGTTGCATCTGCTACATAAATATTATGATCTTTATCCAAAACTATAGCATTCATATGGCATTTAGAATTCATAACATATGCTGTTATTCCATATTTTCTTAATAGTTTTGCATATAATTTCGACCAACTTCTGCATATAACTCTATTATCTTTTTCTGAAACTTTTTCCGGATTTTTATAAAATGCTTTTGTAATCTCGGTCGTTTCATTTAATTCAATAATTTCTAATTGATTTTGTAAATGTATTTTTTCATCATAAGCAACAAACATATTTAATGCATCATATATTTCAGCTGCAAGAATACCTTCCTCTTCTGCAGTTCTTTCTTCTTTATTAAGCAGTTCTTTATTTACTTTACTAAGAATTTTTTTTTCTAAGTCTTCATTAATTTCAAAATCCAACTTTTTATTTGTAATATCAGGATTTAACTCTATAAAAAGATATAATGTTCTTAATCTTTTAATTAATTTACTATTTCCTTCAAAAATGTCTGGAGACAAATAATATTCAAATAGATTATCTTCTGTATAAATATATGATTGTAAATCACTGTAAATGTCTCCATCATATTCATATTTTCCTTCTAAAAAATCCCTAAATTTATTCTCATCCATAATAATAGTCATTATAGTTCTACGCATTTTTTCATTTCTTTTTACTTGATATTTCCATTCTTCTTCACTTTCTGCCTGCTTATCATAATCGATTAAGATGTTTTCCTCGTAATCTTCGATTTTTTCCTCATAATCTTCGACTTCTTCTAATACTCCATATTCTAAATTATCTTCCACTTTTGAAAGTTCATATTCTAAATCATCTTTCACTTTCGAAAGTTCATCTATTATTTTTTTCTGTGTTTCTGAAAATTTATATCCATGTGCCAATAAATATTGTACATAACGTCCAATCCTATTAATATACAATTCTTTTATATGCTCATCAGAGAAAATCTCATTACTAATAATATATTTTCTAAAAGCTTCCTCGCTTTTAAGAATTTCTACAATTATCTTTTGATTCACTAAATGTACTCTTTTATGTTCTTTAATTGACATACATAACATCTCCTTCAAAAAAAGTATATCTATTATATCACTTTTTTGGTATTATGTAAAGTATTATTGATAGTCAAATCATGTTTTAGACTCAAATAAAAATCAAAAAAGTATTTTATTTGATTTAATTCATACAGTAAGAAAACACCTGGTTTATACCAAGTGTTTTTTACTGTATTATTTTTATATTGTTTTACATTTTTAATTTAAGCTAATGTTCCCATTGGATCCCATGGTTTTAATCTTATTTTTTCTGTTGTTAGTATATTTTGTTCTTCTTGTGTTAGATATTTTTTGTTTATTACTACTTGATATACATAGCTATTAAACCAAGTATCTGTTGCTACATGATAACCTTTATTTGCTTTTTTATCACCCCAACTGTTTTCTATTTTCCATTTTGTTGGTGTATCATTTTCTAAATTTACTCCTGTTATTACCATTGCATGATTCATTGCACTTTCTCTTGTATCTAGCATTGCTTCTTTTGACATTTTGCTGTTTATTTGAAATAAAGTATCTATATCAAAAGATTTATCATCCCATGTTCCATCATCAATATCTCTTGCTTTTAAGCAATCTGATCCAAACCATACTGGCTCTCCATCTTTTAATTGATTTATTGTTAGTTCTTTTAGTCTATTTATATCTAAGTTTAAATATAATATTTCTTTTCCTTCAATTACATTTCCAATATGCTCTACTGTATATACTTTATTAAATGGTTTATCATCTGTTGGACTGTTTATTATACTTATATAATCATCTAAATTTATGTCTGCTATTTCCTTATAAAATCTTATTGGATCTAAGTCTTTTATTATATTGTAATTATCATCTTTATCTACATACTCAAATGAGAATTTTTTAGGTGGAACTCCAAAGCTACTACATAAAATTTTATAAATGTTTTCTATACATTCTGCTTTTTTACCATCTATATTTTCACTATTATGTCTTATTTCAAATGCAAATTTACGAATATATCTATTTAGTAATCCATCAATTTCACGTGTATTTGAGCTTTGGAATGTTTCTGGGAATGCACTTTTTGGTACTATACCATATTTATTTACTATGTTTACAAATAAATCCCATTGACCACCATCTTGAATTCCATTGCTTAATAGCCCATCTAAAGTTCTATCATCTTTTTCTTTATCTTTTAAAGATATGATATTTTCTAATAGATAATTGCATTTTTCTAATTTATCATAAAATGCTATATAATTTTGTGATAACTCGAAATCCTTTAAATTGTATTTTTTTGCAATTTTTTCTCTAATTACATTGCATCCCGCAAATATCCAGCATCTTCCACTTTGTTTTTGATCTGTTACTGGTAAAGTTTTTAAGTTTATTGAGAACATATCTCTTGAAAATTCAGTTTGTTCATTCACTCTTATTAAGTCACTTATTTTACTTTTCACTAATGCTCTTCTTGTTATAGTATGTGCAGTATTATTTAAATACTGTGATTCAATATTATTTAAATTTTCCTTTGTTATTTCTTTCATTATTTTATCCTCCTGTTTTTTTCATTATAGCAAAAGAATAAATTTTATTCAATTAATTATTATCAGTTTTATTTCCAAAGAAATCTTTAAAAATTTTTTCAAATTCTAAATTATCCTCTGAACTTGAAGATTGTGGAGTTGTTTCTGTTGAATGAAGTTGTTTTCTATATTTTTCTGCTCTATCTAAAATTTTATTAATTTCATTGTCTTTTGTCATATAATTTTTCCTCCCTGTTTATTAATTCATATTTTTCTTTTGTTGTTAAAATTATATATTAAAGTACTAAATTTAACAATACTAAAACGGGGACGGTCCTTAATTTTTATTAAGGTCCGTCCCTGTTTTCCCAAAAGAATTGCAAGTGGTTGTCAAAAAGAACCGTCCCCTTTGACACCCTTTGACACAAGCTACCATTTATTTATTATAACATTAACAACTTTTCCATTTGCTTTAACTTCACACTCAAAATCAGCTTTATCAAAATCAACTAAATCTGCTAAAGTTTCATTGCAGATATATTTCTTACTTTCTTCACTTAACTCCCTGTCTAATTTTAATTTAATTCTATCTGAAATTTCACATTTTAATTGTTTTCTAGCATCTTGAATATTCCTTACAACTTCACGAGCTAAGCCTTCATCTTTTAATTCTTCGGTTAATAGTGTATCTAATCTTGCAATAATATCTTTATCACTTTCAATTTTATTTTCACCTTTTGCAGTATATCTAACAACAACATCCTCTAAATCTAGTTTCAAATCTTCCCCATCAACTTTTACTTTATACCCATCTTCTAATGTTTCAAATTGTCCAGATTTAATAAAACCTGTAATCTTTGATACTTTTGAACCAAATTTAGGACCAATAGTTTTGAAGTTTGGCACATATTCAACTTGTGCAAGTTCTTCAACTGAATCAATTACTTGAATATGTTTTACATTAATTTCCTCGCATATAATATCTCCAAAATCTTTTACAATTTGTTTATATTCCGAATTTGTAAATGCTAATTCAATTTTACTTAATGGTTGTCTGTTCTTAATATTTTCTTTTTCTCTTAAGAATCTAGCAAGTGAAATAATTCTTTGTACAACATCTGTTTCTTTTAAATTCTTCTCATTTTTAAATTCTTCTGGAATGTTTGGAACATTAGCCAAATGCACAGATTCATTTCCTGTAAAATGTTTATATAGTTTTTCTGAGACAACTGGTGTAATTGGTGCTAATAATTTACATAAACTAACCAATACGTAAAATGTTGTTTCATACGCATCTTGTTTATCTTTTGATTTTTCTGTACTCCAAAATCTTCTTCTTGAACGCCTGATGTACCAGTTACTAAATCCATCTAATAAATCAATAATTGGTTCTACATATCTGTCAATTTGATAATCTTCCATACATTTTTCTACTTGTTTTTCTGAGTCATATAATTTTGCTAAAATCCATTTATCTAACTCATTTGTTGGCTTTGGAATTTTATTTTCATCTGGCTCAAAATTATCTAAAACTGCATAAGAATTAAAGAATTTAGCACAATTATATAATGGTAACAATACTTGTTGAACTTGTGATTTAATACCATTTTCATCAAAATACAAGTCATTCATTACAATAGCATTTGATCTAAACAAATATAATCTAAAAGCATCTGTACCATATTTTTTCATTAGTTCCATTGGGTCTGTATAATTTTTAGATGATTTAGATAATTTCTTTCCATCTTTTGCTAAAATTGTTCCATGAACTACACAATTCTTAAATGCTGGTTTATCAAATAGTGATACAGCTAACACATGTAAATAATAAAACCAACATCTAATTTGACCTGTGTATTCTACGATGAAGTCACATGGGAAATGACTTTCAAACCATTCTTTATTTTCAAATGGATAATGCTTTTGTGCAAATGGTACTGAAGCTGATTCAAACCAACAATCAAGCACTTCTGGAACTCTTCTCATTGTTCCTCCACAATTACATTTATATGTTACTTTATCCATATACTGTCTGTGTAAGTTTTCTAATTTAATTCCACTTACATCTGCAATTTCTTTGATTGAACCAAGAACATTTTTTTTACCACATTCATCACATTTCCAAATTGGAATTGGTGTACTCCAATATCTGTTTCTTGAAATATTCCAATCACGAGCATTATTTAGCCAATTTCCAAATCTTCCTTGTTTAACTGTTTCTGGAATCCAATTAATTTCTTTATTTTTTTCAATTAATTTTCCCTTTACTTTTTCAATATTGAAATACCAAGCATCCATAGATTTATAAATTAATGGTGTTTTACATCTCCAACAATGTGGATAATTATGCACAATTGACCCATCTAAAATAACCTTATTTTCAGCTTTTAAATATCTTAAAACATCCATATTGGCTTCCATTACATTTCTTCCTGCAAATGCTTCAATAATTTCTGTATATCTACCTTTTTCATCAACAGGACATACTAATGGAACACCTGCTTTTTTACAAGCCCAATAGTCATCTTCACCAAATCCTGGTGCAATATGAACGATACCTACACCTTCATCTAATTCCACGAAGTCTGCTAGAATTACTTTGAATGCTCCTTGCTCTTTTTTATCTATAAAATAATTGCAAATAGGCTCATATTCTTTGTTTTGTAAATCTTTTCCTTTACATTCTTTAACGATTTTAGGTTCTTCTCCAAAGATTTTTGAAAATTTTGATAAAACACTTTTTCCTGCAACATATACTTCATTTTCAACTTCTACATAAGCATAATCAAAATTTTCATTTACAGCCAATGCCATATTTGAAAATAATGTCCAAGGTGTTGTTGTCCAAGCTAGTAAATAAACTGTTTTGTCATTTACAACCTCATCTGTTTTAAATTTAGCAATACACCAAGTATCTTGTTTTGGTCTTGTTGAATCTGATTCTCTTGTATCTGAAATTGAAAGTGCTGTTTCACATCTGTAACAATATGGTGTTACTCTATAATCTTGATAGATTAAACCTTTGTTATATGCTTCTTTAAAAGCCCATAATACACTTTCCATAAAGCTTGTGTTCATTGTTTTATATGCCTTATCATAATCTACCCATCTGCACATTTCTCTAACATATTCTTTCCAAGAATCATTATTCTCTGCTACAACATCATGACAACAATTATTGAATTTTTCAATTCCTACTTCATTTTCAATTTGCCTTTTATCTGTAATTTCTAATAATTTTTCCGCTTGCGTTTCAATAGGTAATCCGTGGCAATCCCATCCCCATACTCTAGGTACTGAATAGCCTTTCATAGTCCAGTATCTTGCAATCATATCTTTAATAAATGATACCAATACTGTTCCATGATGTGGCTTTCCAGTTGGAAATGGAGGTCCATCATAAAACACTACTTCCTTTTTTCTGTTTTTATTTACTGATTTTTCAAATGTTTTGTCTTTTTCCCAAAACTCTAAAATTTCTTCTTGCATTTTTGCAAAGTCTGGATTGTTCTCCAGTTTTTCTAAACTCATAATAATCTCTCCTTTTTTATTCATCTGCTTTGATATTACATCTTTTATTGTTTCAAAGCCAAAAAAACTCGATTGGCACTTTTTCGTGTTGTGCTAATCGAGTTTTTATATATTCTCTCTTATAGCAACAACGACAAAATCGCATATGCCATAAGACGAGGCATACGCGTGTTTCATATTATTATTGCTATATTATTTAATTTATTAAATCCTACTTTCTTCATTATTATCACTACTCCAATCGAGTTAATATGTTTCTATTATACAGCATATTTTCATATTTGGCAATAGGCAGAAAAATCTTTTGGCTTTTCCACAAATTCTATAACATCGTTGTAGTAAAGCTGGTCAAAAGGGACGGCTCTTCTTGACAACCTTTTCATTTTTAAACGAAAAATTGCAAGTGGTTGTCAAAAAGAACCGTCCCCTTTCCTCCCCCCCTCCTCCTTTTTGCTTTCGAAATTTTAACTAGCAAATCCGATTTTTCTTATTACTTCTTCTTTAAAAGTTATTGTTTTTATTGCATTTTCTATATCTGTTTTTATTATTGAATTTATTGCTTTACTGTCAGTTTGTATGATTCTGTTAGCTTGTTCAAATTTTATTTTTTCAAACAAGTTCCTAACATACCTTCCATTTCCAAAATTTTTTTCCTTTTTTGCCTTTTTAAAATTGCTTATTAATATTTCTTTGCATTTATCTGATAATTTGTATTTTTCTTTTTTGCACATTTTTTCAAATATCTCCAATAGATCAGTTTCATTATAATCAGGAAAATTTATTGTGAATTGGATTCTGCTTTCAAAACCCGGATTAAGCTTTATTAGGTTTTCCATTTCTTCTGTATATCCTGCAAGTATTATGCAAATTTCATTTCTGTGGTCTTCCATTTCTTTTATCAATGTTGCAATGGCTTCTTCTTCAAAGCCTCCTCTTCTGTCAGATACTAAACTATATGCTTCATCAATAAATAGTACTCCACCTATTGCTTTTTCTACTATATTATGTACTTTTTGTGCAGTCCATCCTACAAATTTATCTATTAAATCTCTACCATGAATTTCTACAAACTCACCACTTCCGCTTAAAATACTTTCTTCTTCAAAAATCTTTCCAATTATTCTAGCTATACTTGTTTTTCCGGTTCCTGGATTTCCTGTAAAACACATATGTAGTGATGGCATTTGTCCTCTTTCTTTATTTAATTTAACATAATTAAGGATTTTTTCCATTTGTTTTTTTATTTCATCTAGTCCTATTAAATCATTTAATTCTTCTTTGGCTTTTTTATCTTTATTTTTGCTTTTTAGGTTTTCTCTTCTCTTTGTTTCATTTTTTGAATAAAATTCTTTATTTTTCTTTAACATTTGCTTGTCTATGAAATCTAGATTTTTACTTCTACATTCTATTACCAACTTTGTAACCATATTTTTTAACATCCAAAAAGGTACATCTGCATACTCATTTAAATCCTGTTTTCTATATTTTAATTGATATTCATTAAATTTATTTTTACAATATATAACTTTATCATCTAAAGAAATTTTATTTATTGTCATTCTAAATAAGGCTAATTCTCCAAGTTCGGCATCTATTTCTCCTTCACAAAAATTTGTATCCTCAAATATAAAAATTTTATTTTGAAATTGATTAATAATTCTCTTTAAATTATCAAATTCATCATTATAATCGATTCTCAAATTCCTATCATTGATAACAATAATTGAATCATCTATTCCTGAAATTTTGTCAAATGGACATGCTCTTCTACTATTTATAACTTTATCAAGATAACATATTTTTTCATTTTCAATAATGTTATATTTTTTAAAAATTTTAGAGCATACTTTTAATAAATCATTTAATAAATTATAAGATGAATTATTTCTTACAATTATGTTGTAATTTCCAAAGTTTAATTTGTTGTTTTGTTTCAACTTTATATACGTTATTATTTCTTTGAAAACTTCTTTGTTTTGTATAACTCCACATAAGTTATCTAGATCCTCTAATATTTTTTCATCTTCTGCATCTAATTTGTAATTATTTAACATATATAACCTCCTAAAAAATCCACATTATTTATGTATTAATTATACATTAACATAATGTGGATTAAAATATGACTGGTCACATATTGCATATTATAACTTATTTATTATATTTTTGCTCTGCATTTTTTATTATTTCCTTCATTTCGTTTCTTAATGATTTTGGTTTTTTTACTTCAACTAGATCAATATTTCTCATAGCCCACATTCTAAATCCTAGTGGGTTTGCATCTACTATTAATTTAAAGCTCTTATCATCATTTGGTATTTTTTCAATTGTAACATTTCTTCCAAAAGTATCAAATATTGTATCTAATAACCATATATGACATATTGCTTCTATTTCTTCTTTTTTACCACCAAACATTTCTATTGATGATTCTGCAAAATCCTGTATTTCACTTTTCTTTTTTTTTATTGTAATTTTATTATCTAGAATTTGGATGTTTTTAATTCTGTCAAGTCTATAATTATAAAATCTATTTTTTCCCTCTTTTACTCCAATTAAATAAAATTCTTGCTTATTATATACAATAGCAAATGGAGAAACAATTGGAGTACTTACTATTTTCTTTTCTAGTTTATTTGTTATCACATACTTCCAATATTCAAACTTTACTTTTTTATGCTGATATATGCTTTCAGAAATATCTTCTATATTTTTTATTACTTCTACATTTTCTGTTTTTGAATCATTTGCATATATTTGGTAATCTTTTATTTTATCATTTTCATATACAGTTTGAATATTTTTACATTTTTTAATAATGTTTTTAGCTACTGATGGAACAATATAGTTTGCATAACTAAAATTATCTATTATAGCTCTTATTTCTCCTGGCTCAAAATCTGTTTCTGGATCTCTATTTAGGTAATATCCTTTCTTGTTGTCATCTCTTGTACTTATGTCATAATTTAATTTATATTTAAGTAAATTAATATTTCTTCTTATTGTTCTAGTATCTATTTCAACATTATATATTTCTTTAATTTTCAGTTGTATTTCGGTTGCTGAAAACATATGATCTTCGTCAGTATACTTTTTTAGTATATTTAGTATGTATAATATGTTTCCGTTCTTTTCGTATAAATCCATAATATATAGTATCTCCTCATAATTATTCTTTTCTCGTATTTTCTATATAAAATTCTAGATTTAAAAACTTATATTTGTCATTATCACTAGAAAATTTAAATTGCCAATGCTCTTGCATAAAATCTAACAAATTTAAACTTCTTTTAACTATACTTTCAGGAGTCCAATTTGGTTCTAAAGATACTTCATATTCAGATTTACAACCTTGCTGATATCTTTCTTTTTTTTCTGCAAATGAATGATTTTTTAATGAACTATTAACACTTTTTGAAAGTGGTAATAAATTTCCAAGAGTATTTTTAAAGCAATGTCTTTGTTGATCAGTATATTTCTCAAAATCTTTAATCCATCCATATTTTTCTTCAGGATCTCTCGGATAAATATGCTCTATAGTATTTTCAGATTGATCTGAGAACCAATCTTTAGGATTTTCAATTGTTGTATCTTTTTTATTTTTTACTTTACTAATTTCATATTCATATAAGAAGTACTTTAAATATAATTTCCAAGACTTTGAATAAAATCCTTCATACTTGTCAAAATATTTTTTAAAGACTGGTAAAATTTCATTTAAACTAATATTTCCTTTGTCATCGATATCATCTATCTTTTCTAAATATTCACATAAATTTTTCAATGTTATTTCATTTTTATTTAATTTTTGAGATAAATGATAAAATTGCGAATCTTTATAATTAGATGGGACTTTTCTTAATGCAAAATTAATAAATAAAAATCTTTCTAGCTTTTTCAAAACATTAACAATTTCTTTGTCATTCTTATTTTTTATATATTTTGATAATATAACAGTTGTTAACGGTCTTACTTGTGCTATTTTTAACCTATTTATTTTTATTAACATATTTCGTACATCTTCATTTAAATCTTCATTTTCTGGTACTTTTGTTTGATACCAAAACTTAACCATATTTTTTATACTTTTTACATAATTTTGTATATTGCATAATTCTAATTTTTCTTTTAATAAAGTTTTTAAAGTTTCTTCATTTTTGTTTTCTTCGCTATCATCATCATTACAATCAGAAGATTCATCTTTTCGATCTTCTATTTTCGATTCAGAATTAATATTAGAGTCTTCTTTTGATTGATTTATTATTCTCATTTGAGAAAAATATTCATCTAACAAATATCTGTCATATGAAATCTGTTTTTCGTTTATTTGTGATCTTGAATATGGAAAATATATAATCCAATGATGTCTTAAATATTCATCATCATCTACTTTTATATCTGCATTTTTCCCTAAAGTATTATAAATTGTTTTCCAAGCATCATTAATATCTTCTCTAATTAAATCCCTATCTCTTTGTGTGTTATTCATTTTTGTAGATAAATATATTAATCTATTTTTTAATAGCTCTAAATTAGAAAGGCTTTTCCCTCTATTATTCATTGTTTCAAATGAAATATTCACATTTGTATTTTTATCAATGTAATATATGTTAAATTTAAGTTTATTTGTAACTTTATCAAAAATTTCTTCTATACGTTCAGGCCCTTTTTTCCCTTCTTCTTCTATCCATTTTTTAAATCTTTCTTTGGCGTTTAACATATTATTAGTATATAAGGTCTTTTTTAATTCAGCATTTTCTTTTTCAGCCCAAATTGCATTTTCCAAATATTCATTACTAACATTATCATCTGAATACAATAACTTATATGCCCTAGAACCTTCCTCTAAAGAAGTTTCTGGATCTTCTTCAAAAATATATTTTCTTTGTAGATCTTTTAAGGTTTTCTTTTTTAAAAGTATTTGTTTTTTTTCTTCTTCTTCAATTTTTTTAAAATAATCTATTATAACATTTATTAAAATAGTACATGTTATTAATCTTTGTTGTCCATCAATAACATAGAATGGTGTTATACTTTCATCAGAATCCATTATCCACTTTTCTTTTAAATTCTCTTTTTCCTTATCTCCAAATTCCTTTAAAGATAACATACCTGTATAGTGTATATCATCGTTGTTTATATCCATTATTTTTAGGTCATCTATAAATTCATCTATCTGTTTTTTCTCCCAAGAATATCCTCTTTGATAATCTGGTATTCGAAACATTTTATCTTTAAATAGATCACTTAATGATTTTAATTGACTATCATTACTACTCATAAATATCCTCCTTAATTTCAGATAATCTTTATAATTAGATTATCTCTTTAAATTTCTCCCAAATTTTTACCATAGCATAAGTATCTAGCTCACAATATAGCAATAATGCGTGCCTTATTTCTTCTTGCTCTTTTTTTGATTTGTTTTTTAAGCTCAAGAAAGTTTTTGAAGCCTCTTCTCCATTGTGCACAACAGGTAAATTTTGATAATTTAGCTCTGGATCATTTGGATATAGTGCTGGTAATACAGCTTTGATTGATGCTGATCCATGCATCTCTTTTGTATAATATTTTCGCTGTTTAAATGGTTCCAAAAAATCTATAATATTGCTATTAATTCTTTCTAATTCGCTTTTTAAATCGGGATACATCCTTGCAATTTCATTGTTTCTAGCTGGTTCAAATGATTTATTGTAAATTATTACACTTCCATTTTCAGGCATATCTTTAATCATACTTTCTGCAAAATGTCTAACAAAATCTGAATCATCAATTTCAGCTAAAAATTCTTTATGCTCTATTTGAGCGTTTTCATTCTTTATAATGTGTAATGAGTATTGAAAAGGAAGCTGTTGATATGGTTTTGTTCCTTTTATTTCTGGTATTGCTAATTGATATGTTTCATAATCAATAAAATAAAGCGGATATTTTAGAGATTCCATTATCGTTTTTATTGCTTCTTTCTCTATTTTGGGCTTTAAGTTATTTAATTCAAAATTTATTTGCTCTAAATATTTAGGATTTAAATCTCCATTTTGTAAGTCTTCAAAAGATATTTTTCCTTCATGATATTTTTCAAATTTCTTGCTTTTGTGCATACCTCCACCAATATCAAAAACATTTGGTTTAGGCAAATTTCTTGTACAATAGCACCAAAATTCGCATTCATACGGATTGAGACATTTCATTCCAATATCTGTACTCGGCTCATTATCTTCATTGTGCTCTTGCATATATGTATTTATCATTCTTATGTTATTTTTTATTTCATCTTGTTTTGATTTTGCAATATCTGTTATATCTTTTATATTAAATAACTTGTCTATTTCTAATTTTTCTCCTCTTATGTATTGATTGTTTATATAAACGATGCATACCTTTTTTATATTAAATCCAATATTAGATAGGATAAAATATTGATATGATGCATCATCTAGATATATATTATGAACTTCTGTTGAGCTTTTTACTTCATATATTTCTACTCCATCAGTGTCGTTTTTTAATATATCTACACTACAAAAATTATTTTCGTAACAAAATGATGCCTCTGTAATAATGTTTGGTTTAGATTGTAATAATTTTTTTGTTTTTTCAATCATTACATTAAGATTTTCATCAAATTCTACATCCTCGTATTTTCCAAATAAACCTTTTGCAAGATTTCCTACTTTTGTGCCATTTTCTAAAACTGCATCTTTTGCAGTTTGTACCGCACATTCGGGTTTATATTTCTTAAGCCAAAGAATTTTTTTACATTGCACACATTTGCAATATTTTGATTTTGATAAATATACATTATTCATATTCAGCACTCCTCTTAATAATTGTAGTATTTTGTGATAATATTGTAAATATATCTGGTCAAATAATGCTATCTTTTTTATACCATACTTTTATACCATTCAGCAAACAGCTTCAACGAATTAACAGATTTATACTTTATTCTATTATTTCTCTCTTCTTCGCTCATTTCTGCTAATGTCTTATCATAACCATATGGCTTATAAATATACCATAAATCAGACCATTTTTTGTCTGTATCATTCCCTGCAATTTTATTTGCTATTGTTCCTTCATGTTCTCCCATAAACTGATGTAAATCTTTTCCATCATAATATGATAAACATTCTATAAATCTACAAGACCTATTACTTTTTCCTTCCATTAACTTTAAAATTCCATCAATTCCAACTGTTTCTAAAGCAAAATTTACAAAGGCTTTTGGAAATCCATTTAATTCATCAATCCAAAAGCCAGCGTCCATTGAAATACATGGCTTTTTCACAATTTTATAGGCCTCCATAACTTTACATTTTGAAATGAATTTTACATCTTCGCTTCTCGGCTCTTCTAATTCGTGTTCAAATATCTCAACTTTTAAATTCTTTAAAACTTTTTGTGCTTCAGCAATTTTTCCTTTATTATGTGTTACAAATATAATTTCATTCATAATTTTCTTCTCCCTTCGTATGAATGGGGACAGTTCTCTTTTCCACAACTATGGAAAAAGGGACATATTATCAAAAGAAATGTGTCCCAAATTCCATGAATGTGGAAAAGAGAACCGTCCCCAATTTATTTAAATTTTCACTTTTTTCAATTTTATATCCTCCATACTTTCCTGTAATTGACTTTATATATATTCCTGCTTGTTCTAGTTCCAATTTATATTGCCTAATCATTCTATCAGATACTTCAATTGTATTTGCTAAACTGACAATGCTATGTACATTTCCATCTTTTAATATTTGTATTAATTTTAACATATTAGAAACTTTGCTCACCGGTATCTCCTCACTTTTCTACTTTCTATCTATACAAGCTTTCATTTTTTTATTACATTTTAATAAAACATCAGACTTATTAAGTATGCCAAAATAAGTCTAATGTTTTACATAGAAATTTGATTTTATTATGATTTATAATTTTTCGATTTCTTCTTTTGTAAGTCCTGTAACTTCACTTATAAGACTAATATCCATATTTCTTTCTAGCATTTTTTTGGCTACATCTATTTTTCCTTCTGCTCTTCCTTGGTCTCTTGCTGCTGTCATTGCAAACTTTCTGTCGATTTCAGCTGTTTCTCTTAAATATGCAATTCTTCTTTCAGCTTCATCTCCACTTAAATATTCTAGCTCCTCTTCAGCTTTCTTTACTTTTTCGTTCTCTATCATTTTTAGTTCCTCCATATTTTCAAAACTAATAAATGTTAGCCATT